>WNFW01000404.1_pt1 | contig 27551 bp, 31 predicted proteins | sample 5400131 | NCBI WGS metagenome assembly WNFW01 (sample SAMN13153362, study PRJNA577476) | soil metagenome | isolation source: 20 cm soil or saprolite under grassland replicate 1 | place: USA:California | collected 2016-06-15 | reverse complement strand
CCTTCAACGATCGCGTCGGCTTGACCGGAATCGTGCTCACGCGGATCGACGGCGACGGCCGCGGCGGCGCCGCGCTCTCCATGCGTGCGGTGACGGGCAAGCCGATAAAGCTCATCGGCACCGGCGAGAAGATGGATGCGCTCGAGGATTTCCATCCCGCGCGCATCGCCGACCGTATCCTCGGCAGGGGCGACATCATCACGCTGGTCGAGAAGGCGGCGGCGACGATCGATGCCGAGAAGGCGGCGCGGGTCGCCGAGAGGATGCGCAAAGGCGCGTTCGATCTTGCGGATCTGCGCGAGCAGCTCCTGCAGATGCAGCAGATGGGCGGCATGACCGGGCTGATGGGCATGCTGCCGGGGATCGCGAAAATGAAAAATCAGCTCGCCGCCGCCAACCTCGACGAGCGCGTGCTCAAGCGGCAGGTCGCGATCATCGACTCGATGACGCCGCGGGAGCGGAAAAGCCCGGATGTGCTCAAGGCGAGCCGCAAGAAGCGCATCGCGGCCGGCTCCGGCACGCGAGTCGAGGACGTCAACCGCATGCTCAAAATGCACCGCGGCATGGCCGATGTGATGAAGGCGATGGGATCGGGCAAGCGCGGGCCGATGGCGGGCCTGGCCAACATGCTCGGGCTCGGCGGCGCAATGCCGAGCGCGGAAGACATGCAAAAGTTTTCGCAAAACATGCCGGGCGGGTTGCCGGGATTGCCGGGCGGCGCGCCAGGCGCGCCCGGGCTTCCTCCAACCATGCCCGGCCTGCCGCCGCAATTGCCGGGAGGCCCGCTCCTTCCCGGGCTCGGCGGCAAGCCGCCCGGGCTCGGCGCATTTCCCGGACTGGGGAAGAAGAAGAAATGATGTGGCTCGCGAACCATGCCCTTCGTGTCCCGGGCGCAGCGCAGCACCCATACCTAAGCGAGCGCGCGATGGCCGCTCGTGCCCTCGCCCCGCGAAAGCGGGGAGAGGGCTCAAGACTCGACCAACAATCTCGTGCGGGTGAGGGGCGCCACAAGCTGCCCCTCACCCCAACCCTCTCCCCGCTCCGCGGGGCGAGGGAGCGCACCGCGTTCGCCGCACGTTCATGCATGAGACACGACCAGAAAGGAAACACATGTCCCTAAAGATCCGTCTCGCCCGCGCCGGAACCAAGAAGCGGCCGGTTTATCACATCGTGATCGCGGACAGCCGCGCCCCGCGCGATGGCCGCTTCATCGAGCGGCTCGGCTATTTCAATCCGCTGTTGCCCAAGGACAAGACCGAGCGCCTCAAGCTCGATCTCGACAAGGTCAAGGCCTGGCTCGCCAAAGGTGCGCTGCCGACCGACCGGGTGCTGCGCTTTCTCGACGAGGCCGGCGTGATGAAACGGGAAAAGCGCAACAATCCGCACCGCGCAGTCCCGCGCAAGGAGCGCAAGGCGCAGGCCGAGGAAGCCGTCAAGGCGGCGGCCGCGGCGAAAAGCGCGGCTGCGGCGAAAAGCGCTGCTGCCACCGGTGGCACGCCGCCGGCCAGCTGAGGCGCGCGGGTAAGGCGCCGTGGCGGAGCGCGTCTGCGTTGCCCAGATCGGCGGCGCGCATGGGCTTCGCGGCGAGGTGAAGCTCAAATCGTTCACCGGCGATCCCATGGCGGTGCGCGAGTATGGGACGCTCACGACCGAGGACGGCGCAGAAAGCTTCGAGCTCGAGGCGCTGCGCCCGGCGAAAGGTCATCTCGTCGCGCGCTTTCGCGGGATCGAGGATCGCGGCGCGGCCGAGCGGCTCGCCAATGTCAGGCTCTTCGTGCCGCGCGAGCGCTTGCCGCCGCTCGAAGCCGACGAGTTCTACCACGCCGACCTGATCGGGCTATCCGCAGTCAAAGCCGACGGCAGCGAGATCGGCACGGTGGTGGCGGTGCACGATTTCGGCGCCGGCGATATTCTCGAGCTTGCGCCGCGAGGGGGCGGAACAAGCATCATGGTGCCGTTCACCGCCGCCTTCGTGCCCAAGGTCGATATCGCGCGCGGCCGCATCGTGGTCGCGCCGCCGGAGGACGCAGCGGAAAACGGCGACTAGCGATGTGGCACGCCCCAGCGTAGTCAGAACGGCATGTGGCGCGCGACCATTCTCACCATCTTCCCAGAAATCTTTCCGGGGCCGCTCGGCTTGAGTCTGGCGGGTAAGGCGCTCGCGGCGGGCGTTTGGACGCTCGACACGGTCGATATCCGCGCGCATGCGAGCGACAAGCACCGCTCCGTCGACGACACCCCCGCCGGCGGTGGGCCCGGCATGGTGATGCGCGCGGACGTGCTCGCCCGCGCCGTGGACGCGGTGGTTGCCGCGGGCGATGCGCGAGCGCGCCTCGTCATGAGCCCGCGCGGGGTTCCGCTCACGCAGCGTCGCGTGGCCGCGCTGGCCGAGGGGCCCGGCGCCGTCATCCTCTGCGGCCGCTTCGAAGGCATCGACGAGCGGCTCATCGAAGGCCGCGCGTTCGAGGAGGTTTCGATCGGCGATTACGTGCTCTCGGGCGGGGAGATTGCAGCCTTGGTCCTGCTCGATGCTTGCGTGCGGCTCCTCCCCGGCGTCATGGGCAAGGAGGCCTCGGGCGCGGAGGAAAGTTTTGGCCAAAACCTGCTCGAATATCCGCAATATACGCGGCCGCAGCTGTGGGAGGGTCGTCCCATCCCGGCCGTGCTCACCTCCGGCGACCACGCCAAGGTCGAGGCGTGGCGGCGCGCCGAAGCCATGCGCCTCACGCGCGCGCGCCGGCCGGACCTGTGGGCGGCGCACCTCGCTGCAGCCGGCAAGCGCGGAAAGTCCGCCACGCGGCCCAGCAAGAAGCCTCGCCGGGACGGGTGACAAAACGCCGCCGGTGTCGTAGAAGCTCGCTTATCCGCACAAAGAAAGAATGGCCGCTTTATGCGATTAGCGCTGCCGCAGGAGAATTCCCATGAATTTGATTCAAGAGCTCGAGAAAGAGCAGATTGCAAAACTCTCCGCCGGCAAGGAAATCCCGGATTTCGCGCCGGGCGACACGGTGCTCGTCAACGTCAAGGTGGTCGAGGGCGAGCGCGCGCGCATTCAAGCCTATGAAGGCGTCTGCATCGCGCGCTCGGGCGCGGGCCTCAACGAGAGTTTCACGGTCCGCAAAATCTCCTACGGCGAGGGCGTGGAGCGCGTCTTTCCGCTCTATTCGCCGATGATCGACTCGATCAAGGTTGTGCGCCGCGGCAAGGTGCGCCGCGCCAAGCTCTACTATCTGCGCGGCCGGCGCGGCAAAGCCGCGCGCATCGGCGAGAAGCAGGATTACCGCGGCCCCGAGGGACTCGCGCAAGAGGCGGAGAAAGCGGCCGAGTAAGCTCTCGCTTGGGTTCGGCTGCACCCTCCGCTTGCTCGGTCTCGAGTAGGGTGGGCAAAATCGCCTCTCCTATCCTCGCCGCGTGGGCACGGCGCGCACGCGATTTTGCCCACGCGGCGGGATTCGAGCCCCGCGCCTTTCGTCGAGTTCCACCGTCGCGAAATCAGCCGGCAGGATGACTTCGAGCACCTCACAATCGTCCGAATAGTCGAGCACCACGTGCTCGATGCGTGGCGGCTGGATCCATGCGCTTCCCGCCCGCATCACCATCGCGCCCTGGCCCTCGAACTCGGTCTTGATCCACCCTTTGAGCACGTAGACCATCTGGAAATCGACGTCGTGATAGTGGCGCTTCGATACTTCTTCCGGCCGGCACGGCGGGAGGAACCGGATCACGTGCGCCCGCACCATGCCGTTAGTGGCTTTGACGATGCCGAGATCGCGGTATTTGGCGTAGCTGCGCAATCCGCCCTCGAAATCTTTTTCCCGGTGATGGCTGACAACGAAGCGCTGCGGCCGCCGCGGCTTGGTCCGCATTCGCGCTCCATTTCCCGTTTTGCCGACAGCCGCCCGTTTTGTCGCACGTCGCCGTGTCGCTCGGCGCGCCGAAATCTTCGCCTTGGGTCTCGCCATGAGTTCCTCCCGTGCCGAGCCATGCTAGCCACTTTGCGGGTGGAACCAACCCTTTTCCTCGCGGCGGCAAGAGGCTAAAGGACACCTTATATAGGCCTACAACAACGGCCTTTCGGAGCATCCAAGGTATGCCGCGCACGCTCTACGATAAAATCTGGGAAGACCATCTGGTGGATGAGCAGCCGGACGGCACCTGCCTCATCTACGTCGATCGCCATCTCGTGCACGAGGTGACGAGTCCCCAGGCATTCGAAGGGCTGCGCCTCTCCGGCCGCAAGGTGCGCGCGCCGGACAAAACGCTCTGCGTCGTCGACCACAACGTGCCGACCACCGACCGCAAATTGCCCAATCCCGATCCGGAAAGCGCGGCGCAGATCGCGTATCTTGCGGAAAACGCCAAACTGTTCGGGCTCGAATATTTCGACGAGTTCGACAAGCGCCAGGGCATCGTCCACATCATCGGGCCGGAGCAGGGTTTCACGCTTCCCGGCACCACGCTCGCTTGCGGCGACAGCCACACCGCAACCCACGGCGCCTTCGGCGCGCTCGCCTACGGCATCGGCACCTCGGAAGTCGAGCACGTGCTGGCGACGCAGACGCTGATCCTGACCAAGTCGAAGAACATGCGCGCCGTGGTCGACGGCAAGCTGCCGCAAGGCGTCGCCGCCAAGGACATCATCCTCGCCATCATCGGCGAGATCGGCACCGCCGGTGCCACGGGGCACGCCATCGAATATGCCGGGGAAGCGATCCGCGCGCTCTCCATGGAAGGCCGCATGACCGTGTGCAACATGTCGGTCGAGGCCGGCGCACGAGCGGGCTTCATCGCCCCGGACGAGAAGGCGTTCGCGTATCTCAAGGATCGGCCGCGCTCGCCCAAAGGCAAGCGCTGGGACGAGGCGATCCGCTACTGGGAGACGCTACGCTCGGACGAGGGAGCGCATTTCGACCGCGAGATCAGGCTCGATGCGGCGAAGCTCCCGCCGCTCGTCACCTGGGGCACGAGCCCCGAGCAAGTCGTTTCGGTGACCGGCCGCGTGCCGCGTCCGCAGGACATCGCCGACGAGAACAAGCGCCGCGCGGCGGTGACCTCGCTCGACTATATGGGTCTCAAGGGGGGCGAGAACATCACCGACATCGCGCTCGATCGGGTTTTCATCGGCTCCTGCACCAATGCGCGCATCGAGGATCTGCGCGTGGTCGCCCGCGTCGTTGATGGCAAGACGGTCAAGCCGAGCGTCAACGCGATGATCGTGCCGGGCTCAGGCTTGGTGAAGGAGCAGGCGGAGGCGGAAGGGCTCGACAAAATCTTCCTCAAAGCCGGGTTCGAATGGCGCGAGCCGGGATGCTCGATGTGTCTCGCCATGAATCCCGACAAGCTCGCCCCCGGCGAGCGCTGCGCCTCGACCTCGAACCGCAATTTCGAGGGCCGCCAAGGCTACAAAGGTCGAACCCACCTTGTGTCGCCGGCGATGGCCGCAGCCGCCGCGATCGCCGGCCATTTCGTCGACGTGCGGGAATGGAATTGAGCGCGCGTTAGGGCCCGAGGTCGCGACCCGGCTCCCACCAGCAGCGCATCCTCGGCACGATGACCTGCCCGCTCGGGCGATTTTCCGCCGCGAGCCAAGAGGTGCATTGGCGCACGTGGCCAGGCCCCGGATATTCGTAGGTGTACGGCACCGGATAGGTGGTGGGAAACGTCCGGTAGGGATAAGCGGGGGCCACTCGGATGCGCGTGCGGGCGCGCGCCGGCCGCTGAGGCGACGGTGCTGATAGCTCGGTGCTTCGCGGCGTGTCGGACGGAAACTGCGCAAAGGACGCGGGTGCGGAGGTCAGTGCAGCCGCGCCGGTGACGAGGATGACCGCTGCGATCCGTCTCACTTTGCCCTCGCCCGTTGACGCGGCCTACGCTCGCCCATCGCGATGCCGCCGTCAACGCCCGCGCGCCGCTGACGCGAGGGAAGACAGCACCGCTTGGCCGGCTCTGCACGCTCGCCTAAAACGTTGAGCCATGGCTGATCCAAAATTTTCCGATCCGCTCGCCTGGCGCATTGTAAAGGCTCCCTCGCTCGAGGAAATCGAAGCGTTCGCCGAGGCGGCGTTCCGGCGGCTGCCGGACAAATTCCGCGCGCTCTGCGAGGGGCTCGTGATCCGGGTCGAGGACTTCCCGACCGACGAGGTGCTGGACGAGATGGGCGCAGAATCCGAGTTCGATCTACTCGGCCTGTTTCAGGGCGTCGGTCTGCCGTTTCGATCCGAAAGCGCGTCTGGACAGATGCCCAACATGGTGTGGCTCTATCGCCGCCCGATCCTCGACTACTGGGCCGAGCACGAGGAGGCGCTGGGCGCAATCATCACCCACGTGCTGGTGCACGAGATCGGTCACCATTTCGGCCTCTCCGACGAGGACATGGCGGGAATCGAGGCGAGCGTGGCTTAACGGCGGGAGCCGTGGCATTCACGTCGCGAGAATCCCTTGACAAAACGCCGCCGGCATCATGAAACGGAAGCGTTCAATACGACTGAGCCAACGTACATGGAAAAATTCACCAAGTTGGAAGGCGTCGCGGCGCCGCTGCGCATGATCAATGTCGACACCGACATGATCATTCCCAAGCAATACCTCAAGACGATCAAGCGTACCGGACTGGCCAAGGGCCTGTTCGCGGAGAAGCGCTATCGCGATGACGGCAGCGAGAATCCGGACTTCGTCCTCAACAGGCCCGCCTATCGCAAGGCCAAGATTTTGGTCGCGGACGACAATTTCGGTTGCGGCTCTTCGCGCGAGCACGCGCCATGGGCGCTGATGGACTTCGGCATCCGTTGCGTGATCTCGACCTCGTTCGGCGACATCTTCTACAACAACTGTTTCAAGAACGGCGTGCTGCCGATCAAGGTCAAGCCGCAGGACTTGGAAAAGCTGTTCGATGATGCCGAGCGCGGCGCCAACGCGACGCTCTCGATCGATCTCGAGAAACAGGAGATCAGGGGTCCGGACGGCGGCGTGGTGACATTCGACATCGATCCGCACCGCAAGCACTGCCTGCTCGAAGGTCTCGACGATATCGGCCTGACCATGGTCAAGCAGGACAAGATCGAGGGCTTCGAGCAGAAGTCAAAGTCCGCGCGGCCTTGGGTGTGAGAGAGCAGTCATGCGCGGGTTTAACCCGCGCATCCATCTTTTTCGCAAAAAGTTTTTTCAAAGATGGATGGATTGCCGAGTCAAGCCCGCCAATGACGACTTTAGTTTAGCGCCCGCGTGGTTTCGCGACGGCGGAAGTCAGATCACTCGCCCTTGACTCACGCCGCCTCGACGTGGGCTACCTGATAGAGGCACGGCTCCGCCTCGTTCACGAGATCGCCGAACCGCGGCCATTTCTTGCGGAACTCGGGTGAATGGTGCGCGGCCGCAAGCTTGTTGCGGTCGTTCCACTGGACGTAGTTCACGAGGTGGCTGCCGTCCTCGCTCTTGTGCAGGCTCACCGACACGAAGCCGGGTTGCGTCGCCATGAAGCGGGCGCGCTCGGCCATGAGTCGCATCACTTCGGTTTGATGCTGCGGCGGCACTTTGACCGTCGTGATTTGGGTCACGACGTCGTTGTTCTCGCGGATTTCGGGCATGGGCGTTCTCCTGCTTTCGCAGGAGATAACGCGCGTGCCGGAATGAAGTTTCCGTTTCCCTAGACGCGCTCGGCCTCGCGGCTGCGCGCCTCGATCGCTTGCGCGATGGCGACGGTGCGTCGCGCCATATCGGCGTGGAGCCGCTCGACCATACGGCCCTCGAGCTGCACGACGCCCTTGTCCCTGTTCTCCGGCAGGTCGAACGCGGCAATGATCTTCTTCGCCTGCGCGACCTCTTCAGCGCTGGGCGAGAAGGCTTGATTGCAGGGGGCGATTTGGTTTGGATGGATCAGGGTCTTGCCGTCGAATCCCATCGATCGCGCCTCGTTGCACTCTTGCGCGAAACCCTCCGCATTGGCGAGGTCGTTGTACACGCCGTCGACGATATCGAGGCCGAAGGCACGCGCCGCCGCCACGCAGTTCATCAGCCAGGGCAACATCGCCGCGCGCCCGGGGGTGATCGCCGCACGCGTCTCTTTGGCGAGGTCGTTGGTGCCCATCACAAAAGCCGAAAGCCGCGTTTCGACATCCTGCGCCGCGGCTGCGATGTCGCGCGCGTTGAGCATGGCGAGCGGCGTTTCCATCATCGCCCACACGCGGATCTTCTGATCGGCGCTGATGTCGACGAGGCGCTCGGCCACGTCTTCGAGATGGCCGGGTCTCGACACCTTCGGCACCAGCACCGCATCGGGCTTGGCCTTGGCCACGGCGTTGAGATCGTCCAGCCACCATTGCGTGTCGAGACCGTTGATGCGCACGACGACTTCGCGCGGGCCGAAGACGCGAGCGGCAACTGCATCAGAGACCTGCGCGCGGGCACCGGGCTTGCCTTCGGGCGCAACCGAATCCTCCAGGTCGAGAATAACGGCATCGACCGGCAAGCTGCGCGCCTTTTCGATGGCGCGGGCATTGGAGCCCGGCATGTAGAGCACGCTTCGGCGCGGACGCACGATCATCTGTGCTGCCTCCAATTCATCAAAAGGTAGCTGCAACACGTGATGCGTGCCAGATTAACGGAGTTCGGAGAACTTACAAATGTGGGTTGCAGGCGCAGATGGCTGTCGTGCGGGATGGCTTGTGGTCTTCCGGTCCATAGATGGGCAACATCACAGGGTACGTCTAGCTAGATCGTTGGCTCATGTTTTCACCGCACCCGAACACCCAAAGATCGTGGCCGTTGATATTCCAATTGGACTCCTCCAGATCTCCCAACGTGGCGGTCGGGCTGCTGATCGAGCCTGCCGAAAGATTCTCGGTCGTGCGCGTCAATCCAGCATCTTTCCGCCGCCGTGCAGGGCCGCGCTTAAGGCCATCTCGTTTTTGGAGGCATGCGATATCGAGCGGGCACACTCTTTACCGCCCAAAAAATTGAGTCAACAAACGTTCAACATCCTAGCGAAAATTCGCGAGGTGGACGCTATCGCTTTAGAGTTCAGAGGTTCGATCTTCGAGTGCCATCCGGAGGTAAGCTTTTGGGCGATGAATGACAGTCAGGCAATGAGGTGGCCCAAGAAGCGTCGTAAACATCCAGATGGTCATAGCGGGAGCGGTTTGATAGAGCGTCGTCAGCTACTACTCCAGAACGGATATGGTGAAGACTTCCTGGCAACCCGTCTCGGATTAACCAGAGACTGTGGTCCGGACGATTTCATGGACGCCTGCGCCGCAGCTTGGACGGCAGAGCGAATCGTAAACCGCAGAGGGGTCCGATTTCCGTCTACGTCTGATTTCGACGAGCTTGGCCTTGATATGGCGATCTGGGCATGATCATCGGTATGGGCAAGGTTCAGGCCGCCTTGCGCTTGGCTTCAATCAGCTTGCGGTTGATGAGGCATTCGGCGATCTGAATCGCATTGAGCGCGGCGCCCTTGCGCAGGTTGTCCGAAACGCACCACAGCGCAAGACCGTTCTCAACCGTCCCGTCCTCGCGGATCCGGCTGACATAGGTTGCGTCCTCGCCCGCCGCCTCGTACGGCGTGGCGTAGCCGCCGGCTTCCCGCTTGTCGATGACGATCACGCCCGGCGCGTCGCGCAGAACCTCGCGTGCCTCGTCCGCCGTGATCGGCTGCTCGAATTCGATGTTCACCGCTTCCGAGTGGCCGACGAAGACCGGAACGCGCACGCAAGTCGCGACGACTTTGATCTTGGGGTCGAGGATCTTCTTCGTCTCGGCCACCATCTTCCATTCTTCTTTGGTGAAGCCGTCCTCCATGAACACATCAATGTGGGGGATCACGTTGAAGGCCATGCGCTTGGGAAACTTCTTCGGCGTGATCTCGTCGAGCGTGTAGATCGACTTCGTCTGCGCGAACAACTCGTCCATCGCCTCCTTGCCGGCGCCCGAGACCGATTGGTAGGTCGCCACCACAACGCGGGTGATGCGGGCCTTCTCGTGCAACGGCTTGAGCACGACCACGAGTTGCGCGGTCGAGCAGTTCGGGTTAGCGATGATGCGCTTCCTGCGGAATCCGCCGACTGCGTCGGCGTTGACCTCGGGCACGATTAGCGGGACATCGGCGTCGTAGCGCCAGCACGAGGAATTGTCGATCACGACCGCCCCCGCTGCTGCGATCTTCGGCGACCATTCCTTCGATACCGCCGCGCCGGCCGACATCAAGCAAATATCGACATCGGAGAAATCGTGATGCTCGAGCGCCTTGGCCTTGAGCGTCTTGTCGCCGAAGCTGACCTCGCTGCCCTGGCTGCGGCGGGAAGCGAGCGCGACTACCTCGTCGGCGGGAAATGAGCGCTCGGCGAGGATGGAAAGCATTTCGCGGCCGACATTCCCGGTGGCTCCGACGACCGCGACCCTGTAACCCATTGTGAACTCCGAAAATTCACTACCTGCGCCTGCGCGACGCCGGCGGCGCCAAGCTTCTAGGCGAGAATATGGGGGCTGACAACGCCGATTCGATGGCGACTGAGGTGGGAGGACGGCGGCTCAGCTACCGTAGTTCTGCTTCAGGTAATCCGCGATGATCTTGGCATCGGCGTCGCTGATCGGGGCCCCGAATGCCTTGATCATCTTCGTGACCTCGGCGTCCCACAAGGCCGCATTGGGAAATGGCGAGTTCATCACGATGTAATCGAGGCTGTGGCACCCGGAGCAATTGGCTTCGACCGTATCAAGGCCAGGCCCCTTCTTCAGCTCTACGGGTTTCTCCTGGGCAGTGGCCACAAGTGGCACGGCACAAGCGGCCATAAGGATGATCAAAGCGCGCATGGCGAGCTCCCTCAAGCCACGTTGAACGTGACGCTGTGCACGACGTTGTGGTGATAGCCGGCCGGATTGTGGATCAGTTCGCTCGTCTGGGCTTGGCCGATCTTGTTGGTGGCACGCGCCATTACCGTTTGCTTGCCGCGTGCTTTGGGCGAGAGCGTGTAGCTGAAGGTGCGGAAAGCGAAGCGGCCGAGATCCTCGCCCAGCGTCGCGGCGGTCCACGTCCTGCCGCCGTCGCTCGACACTTCGACCGTGTTGATACCGTAGCCGCCGTCCCAGGCGATGCCCCCGACGCTAATCGGTCCCATCCTCACATTTGCGCCATCTACGGGATTGGTGATCAAAGAGTTCACCACGATCTCGGTGATTGGCGTATTGACTGCCGTTTCTTGGGAGGTGAAGCGCGCGACCAGCGGAAACCTGCCGAGCGGGATGCGATAGGCGGCCTTCATCCAGAATCCGGCTTCCGGCTTGGTTACCGCCTTGATCGATGTGACGTGCTTCATCCAATAAGTGCCGGTCCAGCCCGGTAAGATCAGACGCGCGGGAAAGCCGTGCAGGTGCGGCAGCGGTGCGCCGTTCATTTCATAGGCGATGAGTGTCGTCTCCTCGATCGCCTTCCACGTCGGGATGCTCTTGATGAAATCCGGGGTCTTGTCGGTGACGCCGGAATCGGCGCCGTCGAAGACGATTTCGATCGCCTCTTTCTTGAGGCCAACCTTGTCGAGGAGATCTTTCAGCCGCGCGCCTTTCCAGCGCGCACAACCCATGGCCCCATAGCCCCATTCGACGCCCGGAACGTGCGGCTGGAACAATCCGCGCCGATTGCCCGAGCACAGATTGACCGCGACCAGTTCGGCGGTCGGGAGGCGTTTGAGATCGTCGAGGGTAAAGGCGGCCTCGCCGTTAGCACCTTCGCCCCCGACGGCGACTTTCCAGGTTCTCACATCCACCTCCGGAATAAGGGAGTGGTGATAGCGGACGAAAAACGCGTCAGTCGGGGTGATGGCGGTGCGAAAATATTCGATCGGGGTTTCGTAGTTGGGAGGCCGATAGCTGAGCTTGAGCAGGGGCTTCTTGCCCGGCAGCGCATCGAGAATCGTGTTGCTGCGCGTCCCTTCCGGCAGAGCGGACGGCCGATTAATCGAGGCGGCCGCCGCCGTGAGCGACTTGAGCGCGAGGTCCGAGCCGCCGACCACCGATCCGGCGACCGCGGTGATGAGATGCCGGCGTGTCAGCATGGCGTCCTCCCCCCTGCTGGTGTTTTCGTAAGCGGCTGGATTAACGTTATAACTGTGTGCCGCGCCGGATCCTATGCGACTTCCCCGGCGGATCGATAGAGGGATTTTTGACACACCTGGCGACGGAATGGGTGAGCCCCGCTCCGGCCGCTGTTACGGAAGTCGAAACAAAGCTAGGGTAGCGTTTCGACGGAATCGGACGAGGGCGCCATGGACGTCAAAACGCGTGCCGTTGGGCTGTGCCTGGCAATCATTGCGCTGGCGATGCTTGCCGTGCCGCCGGTCGAGGCAGCGCCCAAGAAAAGGCCAGTCGTCTACACCACGCAGCCGGATCCTCCGATCAATCGTCCGCGCGCGCGCGTCACGGTTGTGCCGCGTTCATTCCTCGATGCCGGGACCGAAGTTCTGCCGGGCGACCGCAAATTCACCGACTACGCCTTCCCTGTGGGCACATATTCGACGCCTTTGAGCGTTGTGCAAAACACGGGCGGGCGCGTAGGCTGGCATCGCTCGCCGCTACCTGGGCCATTCGATCTTCCCAGCCGCTACAATCCGTTTGGTTGGTAATTCGGCGCGCTTCCTGGCGGCGCTGCGGCATCGACCGGCGCGGCGCGTCATTCTGCCGTGATATTCGCGGCACGTGCGATCTCGGTCCAATTCTTAAGATCGGTGGAAATCGTCTGCTGAAACTGCGTTGGCGTACCGCCTGCCGGCGAGAGGCCCTGGTGAGCAAGTTTGGCAATCATGTCGGGGTCGCGTAACGCGCGGTTGAGCTCCGCATTGATACGCTCGATGATGTCCTTCGGCGTGCCGGCGGTGGTCAGCAATCCGATCCACTGGATCGCCTCGAATCCGGGGAAGCCTTGTTCCGCGACCGTGGGCAGATCGGGCAGCTGCGCGTCGCGGCTGAGGCTTCCGCTCGCGAGCGCGCGCGCCGCGCCGGAGCGGATCTGCGGCAGCGAAATCAGCGTCGAGATCGCGGTGAATTGCGTATCGCCCGCGACCACCGCCATCATGGCGGGCGCGCCCCCGCGATACGGGATATGCTGGAGCTTGATGCCCGCCTTCTGGCTAAGAAGTTCGACCACGAGATGCGTTTGTGTGGCTGCGCCCGGCGAGGCGTAATTGAGCTGGCCAGGATTGGCCTTGGCGAGAGCCACGAATTGCGCGAGCGAGTTGGCCGGCACCTTTGGATTGACCACAAGCAACAGCGAATTCTTCGCAACCATTCCAATCGGCGCGAGGTCGCGCTCCGCATCGTAGGGCAGCTTCGGGTGGGTCGCCGGGACAACGGCGAAACTCGAGGCGACCATCAGTAACGTGTGTCCGTCCGGTGTCGCCTTTGCCGTGGCATCCGTTCCGACGATCCCGCTTGCGGCCGGCCGATTGTCGACGATGAACGGCTGGCCCAGCGATCTCTCCAGATAAGGCGCGATGAGCCGCGCCACCACGTCATTGAGACCGCCCGCGGCAAAGGGAACGATCAGGCGAACCGGGCGGTGGGGATAGGTTTCGCCATAAGCGCTGGTGCCGAGCGCGATCCCGAGCAGGGTGGCAATAATCAAATTGACTCGAGACGCCTCAAGCATTGTCCGACTCTCGGCCACTTTCATTGACGAGCTTCAGTGCGTAAGCCGGATAGCGAGTTGGCGGCATCAGGCCGCGAGCTTTTTCATCTCGCCGACGATGGCGTCGCCCATTTGGGATGTGGTCACGACAGTGGCGCCCTCCGATTTAATGTCGGCGGTGCGCAGGCCTTGCGCGAGGGCGGCGGAGATGGCCGCATCGATCTGGTCGGCCTCCTTGCCCATGTTGAGCGAGTAGCGCAGCGCCATGCCGAACGAGGCAAGCATCGCGATCGGATTGGCGATGCCCTTGCCGGCGATGTCGGGCGCGGAGCCGTGCACGGGTTCATACATCGCCTTGCGCTTCTTCGTTTTGGTGTCGACTTCGCCGAGCGACGCTGACGGTAGCATGCCCAGCGAGCCTGTGAGCATGGCGGCGATGTCGGATAGCATGTCCCCAAAGAGATTATCGGTCACGATCACATCAAACTGCTTGGGCCAGCGCACGAGTTGCATGCCGCCGGCATCGGCCAACTGGTGCTCGAGCGTGACATCCTTGAACTCGCGGGCGTGCAGCTCCTTGACCACCTCGTGCCAGAGCACGCCGGTCTTCATCACGTTGCGCTTCTCCATCGAGGTGACCTTGTTGCGGCGCTTGCGCGCGAGCTCGAAAGCCACCCGCCCGATGCGCTCGATCTCATAGGTATCGTAGACTTGGGTGTCGATCGCGCGCTTTTGGCCGTTGCCAAGATCCGTGATGGTTTTTGGCTCCCCGAAATAAACCCCGCCGGTCAACTCACGCAGGATGATGATGTCGAGCCCGTCCACCACCTCGCGTTTAAGGCTCGAGGATTCCGCCAGCGCGGGATAGCAGATGGCGGGGCGAATATTGGCGAACAAGCCGAGCTCCTTGCGCAGGCGCAGAAGGCCCGCCTCCGGCCGCACGTCGTACGGCACGCTATCCCATTGCGGTCCCCCAACGGCGCCGAAGATCACCGCGTCGGCTGTGTGCGCCTTGCGCATCGTCGGTTCGGTGATCGCAACCTTATGCGCCTCGTAGCAGGAACCGCCCACCAGATCTTCTTCGATCTCGAAATGTCCGAAGCCGTGCGCGTTCATGAAATCGATGAGCTTTTTCACCTCGGCCATCACCTCGGGGCCGATGCCATCGCCGGGGAGGAGAAGAAGCTTCGCCATCGCGCACTGCCTCGCTTGAATACATCTCTTTGCGGATTGCTAAAGCCACTGGCCCAGCTTGGCAAGACGAGGGCCGATTTGCCAAGCTGGTTCACCCGAGAGGAAAGCGCATGTCATCTGACCGTCCAAAGGTTGTCATCGTGGGTGGCGGCTTCGGCGGCCTCACAGCAGCGAAAGCGCTCGCCCGTGTTGCCGTCGACGTGATCGTCTTGGACCGCCAAAACCACCATTGCTTTCAGCCGCTGCTCTACCAGGTGGCGACCGCTGCGTTGTCGCCGGCCGAGATCGCTTGGCCCATCCGGCACATGTTGCGCCAGCAACGCAACGCAACAGTGTTGATGGCAGAGGTTACCGGCCTCGATCTTGCCGGGCGGCTGGTTCAAACCGCTGCAGGCCCGATTTCCTACGACTACCTCGTGATTGCGACCGGAGCGACGCACTCCTATTTCGGACACGACGAATGGGCGCAGTTCGCGCCCGGACTCAAGGGTATCGAGGACGCGACCCGCATTCGTCGAAGGATTCTGCTGGCATTCGAGCACGCCGAGCTCGCGCACGAGGAAGCCGAACGGCAACGTTTGCTCACGTTTGTCATCGTCGGCGGAGGAGCGACCGGGGTCGAAATGGCTGGGGCCATCGCTGAGGTTGCGCGGCAGACATTGGCCAACGATTTTCGCAGGATCGATCCCCGCAGTTCTCGCATCATTTTGCTCGAGGCAGGCCCGCGCCTGCTGCCGACCTTGACCGAGGATCTTTCCCGATATGCCGAGCGCGCCCTCGCCCGCATGGGCGTGGACGTGAGGACCTCCACGCGCGTGACCGGTTGCGATCGGCGTGGTGTCGCGCTGGACCATGATCGCATCGACGCTGGCGCCGTCATTTGGGCTGCGGGCGTTGTGGCCTCGCCGGCCGCCATCTGGCTCGACGCCGAGCGCGATCACGCCGGACGTGTGCGGGTCCTCCCTGATCTCTCAATCCCAGAGCATCCCGAGATATTCGTGATCGGTGACGCCGCGGCAGTCCAAGATGCAAAAGGGCAAGCGGTTCCGGGTGTGGCGCCGGCGGCCAAGCAAATGGGCCGTTACGTCGGCACGCTCATCGCCGCCCGACTGGCTGGGCAATCCTTGCCTGCCTTTCGTTATCGCAACCTGGGCGAGCTCGCGACGATCGGCCGGCGCGCGGCAGTAGTTAAGTTCGGCACGCTGAGCCTCACGGGCTTCCTCGGATGGCTATTCTGGAGTTTCGCACACATCTATTTCCTGATCGGCGTCAAGAACCGCTTCATCGTCGCGTTCACGTGGCTATGGGACTACGTCACGTTTCAGCGGGGCGCACGGCTCATCACCGAGGTCCCTCCGCAGGGCAGACAGTAATTTTCGGAGGATCAAATGCCGCTGAACCAGTTATATCCCTGATCCTCCCAATAGCCGCCGAGATATTTGTCGGTGACTGCAATCTCCATCACGTGCTTCGGATTTTTGAAGCCGAGCTTGGTCGGCATACGCAGCTTCATGGGAAAGCCGTACTTGCGCGGCAGGATTTCGCCGTCGAACCTGAAGGTCATCTGCGTCTGCGGATGCAATGCGGTCGCCATGTCGATCGAGGTCGAATAGCCTTCAGCGCAGCGGAACCAGACATATTTCGCGCGCGTATCGGCGCCTACGCGCCTTAGGAACTCGCGCAGTGGCGTGCCGCTCCATTTGCCAATCGCGCTCCAACCTTCCACGCACACCAGTCGCGTGATTTGGGTCTCCTGCGGCAGCGCGTAGAGCTCCTCAAGCGCCCAGGATTTCGTGTTGTCGACCATGCCACCGATTTCGAGCTTGTAATCCTGCCCGTCCACCTCTGGCGCCTCGTCCTCGGAATAATAGGCGTTGAACGGAAATGGGCGTGTCACTGCGCTGTCGGGATATGTCGGGGCGAGCTTATCGGGGTTGAATAGCCATGCCTGCACGCGGTCGTTGAAATAGGAAACCTTCATCAGCGCCCGTTCCGCGGACGCGCCGTCGACAATGTCGCAGCCGGTGAGAAGAGCAAGCGCCCCGAGACTCGCGCCGCCCCGCAGGAACCGGCGCCGCGTGGGGTCAGGCATCAATTTTGCGGCGTCCCTAACGAGAAAAGCGGGATCGACGCCAGGTGGATTTCTTCGAATGCGTGACATACTCGGATCCGGTACTTCGTCTTTGGCTATCGGCCGACAATCATGGCGCGCAGCGACTTCGGAACGAGAAAGCTCATGATGACGTGAATGAGGAGAAAGGCGACGATTGCTGCCATGGCGAAAAAGTGGACGTAGCGGGCCGCTGTATAACCGCCAAACGCGGCGGCGAGTTCCTGCAACTGCACCGGCTTCCAGATGGCGAGACCCGACAGCACGATAACGATGCTGACTAAGATGATGCCGAGATAAAGCAGCTTCTGTACGGCGTTATAGATCGAGAGATCATCATAAGAGAGGTTGCGGGCGAGCGCGGCTTTGGTGTCAGCCAAGACCTCGCGGGGGCGGATCGGGACGAGCATGCGCCGGAAACGGCCGGTAGCGACGCCGAGCACCACATAGATCAGGCCGTTCACCGCCAGAAGCCACATGGCAGCGAAATGCCAAAGCAGCGCGCCCGCAAGCCAGCCTCCGAGTGTGATTGCCGGAGGAAAGGCAAACGGGAACAGCGGTGAGGCGTTGTAGATCTCCCAACCCGAGCCGATCATGACCACCATGGCCACGGCGTTGACCCAATGAGTCAAACGTACCCAGAGCGGATGTATGAGGGTCCGCGCCGGCTCAGGAGGGGTCAGCGCCTGATCATGGGTAAGTTCGATCGACATGGCCTTTCTTTTGCAATGGAGCGTCTATAGCAAATTCCCATCGACGCGTCGTTTCACGTTCCCGTGCCGCGGAGCCGGGTTGCGGCTGACTCGAAGCAACGCCCGTTGGACGTGCACAGTTGGACTTTACGGACAAAGGATGTGGAGAGGACTATGTCGAAGACCGGTGCCGGCAATTTCTTCGAAGATTTCCGCATCGGCCAAGTGATCAGGCACGCCACGCCCCGGACCATCACGGTGGGAGACGTGGCGCTCTATAATGGGCTCTTTGGCCCGCGCTTTGCGGTTCAGTCTTCCGATGTGTTTGCGCGCGCGATCGGCTATCCATGCTCTCCGGTGGATGACCTCCTCGTCTTTCATGTCGTCTTTGGCAAGACCGTACCGGACATCTCGCTCAACGCCGTCGCCAACCTTGGCTATGCCGCCTGCCGCGCGCTTTCACCGGTCTATCCTGGCGACACGCTGAACGCCGAGTCCGAGGTGATCGGGCTGAAGGAAAATTCGAGCCGCAAGACCGGCATCGTGTTCGTGCGCTCGACCGGTTGCAAGCCGGACGGCACAAAGGTGCTCGAGTACGTGCGCTGGGTCATGGTGCGAAAGCGCGATGAGGCAGCGCCAGTCGGAGGCGATCATGTCCCGCGCCTGCCGGAAGCAGTGATGGCGAGCACGCTCGGTGATGCCTGCCCGCGCATCGACGTCGCCGCCTACGACTTCACGCTCGCCGGCAGTCCCTCTCGATTCGGCGACTACGCCGTCGGCGAAAAGATCGACCACATCGATGGCATCACCGTCGAAGAGGCGGAGCACCAGATCGCAACCCGTCTCTATCAAAACACTGCGCGCATCCATTTCGACCAGTTTTCGGCAGCGCAAGGCAGGTTCGGTCGTCGGCTGATCTATGGTGGGCACGTGATCTCCCTCGCCCGTGCGCTCTCCTTCAACGGGATTGCCAATGCTTTTCACATTGCGGCCATCAACGGTGGCAGGCACGTATCGCCGCTGTTTGCCGGCTCCACCGTTTTTGCCTGGTCCGAAATCTTGGCGAAGGCCGACGTGCCGGGTCGGGACGATGTTGGCGCGCTGCGGCTGCGCACCGTCGCCACCAAGGACCGTCCTTGCGCCGACTTCCCGCTCAAATCCGGCAACGAGGACGACTCCGCAGTGTTGCTCGATCTCGATTACTGGGTGTTGATGCCTCGGTAGCCTGATACCAACGGGAGCGACATCGGTCGTTGCTGCTCACGGCGTCTTTCGCAAGTGCTCGACCAGCTGACGGGCATAGGGCGGCAGCTCGTCGAGACTGCGGATGCAGATCGTGAGTTCGCGGACGGCCCAAGCATCCGTCAGCGGCACCGGGACGATCGCCATGGTCCGCGCCACACGCCGCGCGGTGGTCTGCGGCACAATGCCGATCCCAACCTTGCACTCGACAAGCCGGCACACCGCATCGAAGCTGCGCAGTTGCACGCGCAATCGCAACGGCTGTCCGATGTGGGCCGCCTTATCGGCGAGGAAACGCTGCAGCGCGCTCGCCCGATCAAGACCGACGAAGTCATGGTCAAGCACGTCCGCGAACGCGATCTCGGAGCGTTTGGCGAGAGGATGGCTGCGCGCCACTGCCAGTACGAACCGATCCTTCCGAAACGGATAAGTCTCGAGCGCGCTCACGTCGACAGTGGCGGCGACGATACCGAGGTCGGCGACCCCCTCGGCAATTAGGCCGACGATCTCGTCGCTCAACCGCTCCTCGAGATCCACGCTGACATTGGGATGTGCCGAAAGAAACGAGCTCAGAGCTTCCGGCAGGAATTCGGTCAGGGCATTGGTATTGGAGAGGACCCGGATCTGACCGGCGAGCCCGCCGGCATAGACCCCAAGATCCTCACGTAGTCGCTCGGCCTGGCGCAGAATCGCGCGCGCATGTTGCAGAAGTGTGCGGCCGGCCTGGGTCGGCGTCACGCCCTGCCGGCCGCGCACGAGTAGCGCCGCGCCGAGCGCTTCCTCCATGTTGCGAATGCGCGTGCTGGCCGCGGCCAGCGCGAGATGCGCGCGCTCGGCGCCGCCCGTAATGCTCCCGGCCTCGACCACGTGGCGAAACAGGCTGAGATCGGTGAGATCGAAACGCACGGGTCTTAAATCTTGTCCGCGAGGGGGCTACCTTCGGATTCAGCGAAGCAAAGCTACGTGAAATACCTATTGTCCGCCAAGTGCCTGAGGGTCATATTCGCCATTGACGAAAGCTGCACCACCTCTCAGGACGGTGGATTGTCGCCTGCTGCGGGTTTGGTTACGAACGAAAGTGCGGGCGAGGGACGGAGAAGAACAATGGCCGAAACCAAGGCATCCCCTGAGCGGCCGCTCTCTCCCCATCTCTTCATCTACAAGCCGATGCTGACGATGATGATGTCCATCGCGCATCGCATTACCGGTGCCGCGCTCTATTTCGGCACGCTGCTGGTGGCGTGGTGGCTTATTGCCGCCGCGTCCAGCCCCAAGGCCTATGCCGGGATTGGTTCCTTCATGAACTCGTTCTTCGGCCGGCTCGTTCTATTCGGCTATACTTGGGCGCTCATGCATCACATGTTGGGGGGCATCCGACACTTGATCTGGGATACTGGGCACGGCTTCGGCCCCCATGAGCGCGAATGGCTGGCGGTGGCGAGTCTCGTCGGTTCCATCAGCCTGACCATCATCATCTGGGTCATCGGCTATCTGTTCATCGGAGGGCCGCGCTGATGGCGTTCGGAGACATGAGCACGCCACTCAAGCACGTGCGCGGGCTTGGCTCGGCCAGATCCGGCACCGCGCACTTTTGGCGCCAGCGCCTGACCGCAATCGCCAACGTGCCGCTGACCATCGCTTTCGTCCTCATCGTGGTGGCACTGCTCGGGCGCAATCACGCCGCCGTAGTGCAGATCCTCGGCTCGCCGCTCATCGCAGTGATCATGCTGCTGTTCATCGTCTCGGTGACGACCCACATGCGCATCGGGATGCAGGTGATCATCGAAGATTACGTGCATGACGAGGCCAGGAAGTTCATTCTGCTGATTGCGAACACCTTCTTCGCCGTCGCGGTGGGCCTCGCCTGCGCCTTCGCCATCCTCATGCTCAGCTTCAAGGTGTGAGCCGTGGCTGACAACGGCGGATCGAATGGCAAGGGACCGGCGATTAACGGCCGCGCCTATCCGATCGAGGATCACAATTACGATGTCGTCGTGGTTGGCGCCGGCGGGGCTGGCCTGCGTGCGGTGGTCGGCTGCAGTGAGGCGGGGCTCAAGACTGCCTGCATCACGAAGGTGTTCCCGACCCGCTCGCACACGGTGTCGGCGCAGGGCGGCATTGCCGCCGCGCTCGGCAACATGGGCGAGGACGACTGGCGCTGGCACATGTACGACACCGTCAAAGGCGCCGACTGGTTGGGCGACCAGGATGCCATCGAATATATGTGCCGCAGCGCTCCGGAGGCGGTGTACGAGCTGGAGCATTGGGGCCTACCGTTCTCGCGGCGCGAGGACGGCAAGATCTATCAGCGTCCCTTTGGCGGCATGACCACGCATTACGGCAAAGGCACCGCGCAGCGCACCTGTGCCGCGGCCGACCGCACCGGCCACGCCATGCTGCACACCATGTACGGCCAGGCGCTGCGCCACGCTGCCGAGTTCTTCATCGAATTCTTCGCCATTGATCTGATCGTGGACGAAGAGGGCCGCTGCCGCGGCGTTATTGCCATCAAACTCGACGATGGATCGATCCATCGGTTCGGCGCGCACATGACGATTCTTGCCACTGGCGGCTATGGGCGCGCCTACTTCTCGTGTACCTCCGCGCACACCTGTACCGGGGACGGCAACGCCATGGTGCTGCGGGCGGGGCTGCCGCTGCAGGACATGGAATTCGTGCAATTCCATCCCACCGGTATTTACGGCGCGGGCTGCCTGATCACCGAAGGCGCGCGCGGGGAGGGCGCCTACCTCGTCAATTCCGAAGGCGAGCGCTTCATGGAGCGCTATGCGCCCTCCGCCAAAGATCTCGCCTCGCGCGACGTCGTTTCGCGCGCAATGACCATCGAGATTCGAGAGAGGCGCGGCGTCGGCAAGCTCAAGGACCACATCTATCTACACCTCGACCATCTCGACCCGGCGGTGCTGCATGAGCGTCTGCCGGGGATTGCGGAACTGGCGCGCATTTTCGCCGGTGTCGATATCGCCACAGATCCGATTCCGATCGTGCCAACCGTGCATTACAACATGGGCGGCATCGCCAGCAATTATCATGGCGAGGCGTTGACCAAAAAGAATGGCAATGACGACTCCGTGGTGCCGGGTCTGATGGCGCTGGGCGAGGCGGCCTGCGTGTCGGTGCATGGCGCCAATCGTCTCGGCTCCAATTCGCTGATCGATCTTGTGGTGTTCGGCCGCGCGGCGACCTTGCGTTGCGCCGAAGTTCTGCGCCCGGGGGAAGGCCATCCCGATCTACCGAAGGATTCCGCCGACCGTGCGCTGGGGCGGCTCGACAAATTCCGCCACGCCGCGGGCAAGACCCCGACGGCGCAGCTGCGCCTGAAGATGCAGAGGGTGATGCAGAACAACTGCGCGGTGTTCCGCAGCGCCGACGTGTTGGAAGAAGGCCACAAGCTCATCCACGAGGTCTACGGCGGCGTCGCCGACATCAAAGTCACGGACCGTTCGCTGATCTGGAACTCGGACCTGATCGAGACACTCGAATTCGACAACTTGATCGCGCAAGCGGTCGTCACCATGGACTCCGCGAAAAACCGCACCGAAAGCCGCGGAGCACATGCGCGCGAGGACTTCCCCGAGCGCGACGATAAGAATTGGATGAAGCACACGCTGGCTTGGCTCGATGGCAACGGAAAGGTGCGAATTGATTACCGCCCGGTGCACGCCTACACGTTGACGAACGAGGTGGCATACATCGAGCCCAGGCCGCGCGTGTATTAGAGGTCCAGGCGACAGTCAGATGACTCAATTTACGCTGCCGAAAAACTCCAAAATCACCGACGGGAAGACGTGGGCGTATCCCACCGGCGCGCGAGACGTGCGCGAGTGCCGGATCTACCGCTGGAATCCGGACGACGGCAAAAACCCGCGCATGGATACCTACTATGTTGACCGCGGCGATTGCGGTCCGATGGTCCTGGACGCGCTGATTTGGATCAAGAACAATATCGATCCGACGTTGACCTTCCGGCGCTCCTGCCGCGAAGGCGTGTGCGGCTCCTGCTCGATGAACATCGATGGCACGAATACGCTCGCCTGCACCAAGGCGATGGCGGATATCAAGGGCGTGGTGAAGATCTATCCGCTGCCGCACATGCCGGTGGTGAAGGATCTCGTGCCCGACCTCACCAATTTCTATGCGCAGCATGCCGCGATCGAGCCGTGGCTGCAGACCACGTCGCCGACGCCGCAGAAGGAGTGGAAACAGAGCCACGAAGATCGCCAGAAGCTCGATGGCCTCTATGAGTGCATCCTGTGCGCGTGCTGCTCGACCGCGTGTCCGAGCTATTGGTGGAACAGCGAGCGATTCATGGGGCCGGCCGCGCTGTTGCAGGCCGACCGCTGGCTCAAGGACAGCCGCGACGAGGCGACGGGGCGGCGCCTCGACAATCTCGAAGATCCCTTCCGGCTCTACCGCTGCCACACCATCATGAATTGCGCCAAGGCCTGCCCGAAGAGTCTCAATCCGGCCAAGGCGATCGCCGAGATCAGGCGCATGATGGTCGAGCGGCAAGTGTGACCCCTCCATCAGATGTGACCTGCGCACACCAGTAGCGCAACTCACGCCTCCTGCGTTCGACCTGCCCTGGCCTCTTCCGGGGAAACATCGATTGTAAGCCAATGCCGAGGCATACCCTGGTTGGGCAATGCTAACGCGGGCCGGATGAGCCCCGGTTGCGCGGTCAAGCCCAGCAATGACAGATTGCTTTTCCATTCGCAGATGCTGGAGGAGACGTATTATGGCTTTGAGCGCAAACGTTCGCCGCGTGGTCACCACGATCGACAGCAACGACAAGGCCGTGGTGCTGCTCGACGGCCCCACTCCGCATAAAAAGGTGCGTCCGCAGACGCAGACCGTCTCGCGCTTGTTGTGGGTGACTGATCAGACGCCGGCCGACCTCTCCGGCAGCGCCGACCGTGCGGCGATCGACATCGGTATCATGCCGCCACGCGGCGGATCGGTGTTTCGCATCGTCGAGTTTCCGCCGGAAACGGCGGAGACGAGAAATCTCGACCCCAGAACCATGCATCAAAGCCTCGGCGATGGTGCGCCCAAGCGCGGCTTGCCGCCGCGGCATGCCGCCATGCACCGCACGCGCACAGTGGACTACGCCGTTGTAATGGCCGGCGAGATCGACATGCTGCTCGACGATTCGGAAATTCACCTCAAGGCCGGCGACGTGCTCGTGCAGCAGGGCACCAATCACGCCTGGGTCAATCGCGGGACCGAGCCCTGCCGCATCGCCTTCGTGCTCATTGATGCGAAAGAGCCTTGAGCATCGGCTGCCGAGCGATCGATAATTAGGGCAGCGCACCCGCACCTGGTGGTCGCGCGTCGATGGAGCGGCCGGATGGAATATGCCCACACCGAGATCAAACTACGGGCGCCGGCGCTCGCTTTGCGGCCGTTATCAGCGGCGCTGGGCGCCGAGATCATCGGCATCGACCTGAGGCAAGAGATCGACGACGATGTCTTCGCGCACATTCGGGATGCCTGGCACCAGAACCTCCTCATTCTGTTGCGCGATCAGAAGCTGACCGAGGAGGATCAGGTCCGTTTCGCGGCAAAATTCGGCTCTCCCGCGCAGATTCACACCAAGCAGTTCGTGCGCAGCCACCCCGCGGTGATGCTGATCTCCAATATCCGTGAGGACGGCAAGCCGATCGGCGCCTTGCCCGATGGCGAGATGCATTTCCATACCGACCAGTGTCATCAGGAGCGGCCCGCGATGGCCTCGATGCTGTACGCGCTCGAGGTGCCGAGCACGGGCGGCAACACCTTGTTCGCCAACGGCTACAAGGCCTATGAAACCTTGCCTCCCGAGATGAAGCGGCGCATCGAAGGGCGCAAAGCGCTCAACGCCTACGACTACGAAACAGCAGCAACCAAGCGCGGGACACGGCTCGCGCCGAGCGTGCCCTCCTACGCGCATCCGGTGGTGCGTACGCATCCGGCGACCGGACGCAAGGCGCTTTACGTCAATCGCCTGATGACGGTGCGGATCGAGGGGCTGCCCGCACAGGAAAGCGACGAATTGCTCGCGACCTTATTCGACCATCAGGAGCGTCGCGAATTCATCTACGAGCACGTCTGGCGTGCCGGCGACCTCTTGATTTGGGACAATCGGTGCACGCTGCATGCACGCACCGATTTCAGCCCGAACGAGCGGCGCCTGATGCGCCGGGTGACGATCCTCGGCGAAAAGCCGGCATGAGATTGGCGGCGCCGCTCTCTGTCCCTGTGCACAGCAGCGGATGATCCGATCATTACTGGCCGAGCGGGCATGCAATGGCTGCCTGCCCGTGTGCGCAAGGGACGAATGATAACCGGGAGCACCACCGTGGTCGGCCGCAAAGAGGATCCCGCCTTCCTTTATTTTCCTGCCAACTACCGCTGGTCGATGGGTCTCCTCATTTGCCTGGGCGCTGCGCCCTGGACCGGTATCGAAATCGACGAAGTGCATCGCGTCGGACGTGCGCTCGAAGATCGCATAGGCGACGACACCGCGTGGTTCGAAGAGTGGAGTCGCATGGCCGACAAGATCGCAGCCCGCGGGCGGGACGCGGAGGCGAAGGGCCATAAGCTTACCGCAGCATCGTGTTTCATGCGCGCGACGCGCTATTATCAAACTGGCGAGCGTTTCATTCATCCCCGTTCGGAGCGCAGCATGGCGGTCTACGCCACCTCGGTCCAACTCTTCAAGGAGGCCGCCGCCCTCATGCGGCATCCGGCCATCGAATCGGTCGAGGTGCCGTACGATGGGACGAGCCTGCCGGCGCTCCTCGTGCATCCCGAACCCGAGAGTGCCCGATCGAGACCGGCGCCATGCATGGTGTTTTTCGACGGTTTCGACGTGACCAAAGAGCTGCAATACGGCTACGGCATTCCCGATCTTGCCACGCGCGGCATCGGCTCTCTCATCGTGGATGGGCCGGGAAACGGCGAGAGCGTCCGCTTCCGCAATCTGCCGCTCATCGCGGAGACCGAGCGCTATGCCACCGCCGCTTACGAATATCTCGGCGGTCGCCGCGAGTTCGACCCTCGCCGTATCGGCGTGATGGCGCTCAGTCTCGGCGGCTATTACGCGCCGCGCGCGGCCGCGCTCGAACCGCGCTTTGCCTGCTGCATCGCCTGGGGCGCGCAGTGGGACTATCATGCCATCTGGGCGAAGCGGCTCGAAGAGCTCGCCTCTGGCAAAGTACTTTCGCTTTCAGTCCCGCCGGAGCATCTGCAGTGGGTGCTCGGCGCCTCGAGCCAATCGGCGGCACTCAAGAAGCTCGAAGCTTTCCGGCTCGACGGGATCGTGCAGAAGATGAGGTGTCCGTTTCTGCTCTTGCACGGGGCGGGTGACGAACAGATTCCGCTCTCGCTCGCGGAGAAATGTTTCGCCGCTGTCGGATCGCGGCACAAGACATTCAAGGTCTTCGAGCGCGAGGAGGGCGGCTTCCATCATTGTCAGGTCGACAACGTCACGATTGGCGTGCATTACATGTGGGACTGGCTGGAAGATGTACTCAAGCCGGGAACGTGAAGCTGCGCGCTCGCGCTGACGCGGCCAACCAATTGGACAGCAATGCCGCCGATCTATCTCTCCGAATCGGACGTCGGGCGTCTGGTCACTATCAAGGACGCAATGGCGGCGCTTGAAGCGCTGTTTGCGACGTGGGGTCAGCCGTCGACCACCAACTTGCCGCGCCAACGCGCGCCGCTGCCGGGCGGCGCCTTCAACCTGATGGGCGCCGCCTACGGCGCCAAGGGCGTGCACGGGCTGAAAGCCTATGCGGGGGTGAAGGGCGCGCAGTTTCATGCGCTGCTCTATTCTTCCCTTGACGGCAGCCTCAAGGCGGTGATCGAGGCCGACCTGTTCGGACAGATGCGCACAGGCGCGGCGAGCGGGATTGCAACCAGGCTATTGGCCAATGCGCATGCGCGTACGCTCGGCGTCATTGGCACCGGTAAGCAATCGCGGATGAAAGTTGCAGCCGTATGCACGGTCAGGCCGATCAGGCAGGTCAGGGTCTTCTCCCGCACCGCCGAACACCGCGAGGCTTATGCGCGCTCGCTGCAAAGCGAGCTCGGCGTTGAGGTGGTGCCCGCATCCACGGCACAGGCCTGCGTGGCCGAAGCCGACGTGGTGGTCACCATCACCAAGTCAGCCAAGCCGGTGTGCCGGGCGGAGTGGCTCGCCGAAGGCGCGCACGTCAACGTTGCCGGCGCCAACTCCGACGCTCGTCGCGAGGTTGACGCGGAAACGGTGTTGCGCGCCGCTGTCAAGGTAACGGACCACGTCGCCCAGGCGAAGGAGGAGGCGGCCGAGTTTCGCGCGCTCGTCGCCGCGGGCAAGCTCGAGTGGTCCGCGATCCGCGAGCTCGGCGAGCTCGTCACTGGCAAGGCCAAGGGCCGCACGTCGCCCTCCGAGCTGACATTATTCAAATCGCTCGGGATCGCGCTGGAGGATGTCGCCTTCGCTGAGCTTGTTTATGAGCGTGCGCTCGCCACGGGCGTCGGGCGGCCGATCTAGGTCGGCCTAACTCGCGATCGCCTGGCGCAAAATTTTGCGGGCAGGCTCCGAGCCGTCGAGCTGGCGCAACGTCCGGCGTTTGATCTTCCAACCTTGCGGAGTGCGGACTAGCTCCCAGCGGTTGGCCGTCATGCGATGAACGCGGAAGCCTTTCGAGCT
>WNFW01001815.1_pt1 | contig 27557 bp, 29 predicted proteins | sample 5400131 | NCBI WGS metagenome assembly WNFW01 (sample SAMN13153362, study PRJNA577476) | soil metagenome | isolation source: 20 cm soil or saprolite under grassland replicate 1 | place: USA:California | collected 2016-06-15 | reverse complement strand
GTTCGCCACGACCGCCAGCCCCCCGATCGCGACACCGGTGAGGCGGCCGTTCGTGACCACGGCAAGGCCTCCGATCGCGATACCGCTGATCGAGCCGTTCGCCACCGTGCCGAGACCGCCGACGGCGAGCCCGCGGACCGCATCGTTGGCGACGAGGCCGAGCCCGGCGACGCCCACGCCCGTGATGTCACGATTGGCGACCGTGCCGAGGCCCGCGATCGCCACGCCGACGATGTCTTCATTCGCGACCGTGCCGAGGCCGGCGACGGCGACGCCCGTGATGCGGCGGTTCGCCACGGTCCCGAGACCGCCCAGGGCGATACCGCTGATGTCGCGGTTCGCGACGGTGCCGAGGCCCCCAACGACGAGGCCGCTGAAGTCGCCGTTCGACACGGCGCCCAGCCCGCCCACGGTGACCCACCGTGCACGTCGCTCGGCCACGACGCCGCCGACGCCCAGAGCGATGCCGCTCACGATCTGTGAGCCCGGGACCAGACCCACTTGGAGGCCGTTGACCGTGCCGCTGAGCGGGTCACGCGGCTTCCACAACGTGACGTTGATCCCGTTCACGCGCTCCAGCCCGGCGTCCTGGATGTTGATGCGCAGCCCGTTCACCCGCGGAGCGTTCCCGATGCTGATGCCCCAATCGTGAACCGTGAGCCCGACGTGGAAGTGACCGGTGGCGCTCGAGTCCTGCGCGACGAGGGGGGTGGAGAGAGAAGCAATGACGAGGCAGACACGGCGGAATCCGGTCGTCACGGCGGTCCCGTGCGGTGGAGGATCAGGCGTCCTACGGGGGTCGCGGCCCCCGCGTTTCACTCGTCCAGCGCCTCGGTGAACACGTCGGCCGTGCCGTCCTCGGCGTAGCGCACGGTGACCCGCCAGGGACGGCAGCAAACCTGGCAGTCCTCCACGTACTCCTGCACCGATCCCCCTCCCGGGTCGAGGCCGAGCTCATTGGCCTCCCCGCAGTGCGGACACACGACCAGCACCTCGCTCTCGGCGGTGCCGTCGCCGAGCGGGAAGTCCTCGTCATCGGGCGGATCGACGTCCGACGGCTCGGGGAAAGGCGTCACCGCGCGCCGAACACCGAGGTGGTGCCGTTCTTGTCGAAGGTCAGGATGTAATACCGCGCCGGCATGTCGGTATCCATCCCCGGCGACCCCGCCGGCATGCCCGGAACGGCGACGCCCGCGATCTCCGGCCGCTCCTTGAGCAGGCGTTGGATCACATCGGCGGGAACGTGTCCTTCGACGACGTAGCCGTCCACAATGGCCGTGTGGCACGCGGTCAGCTTGCGGGGCACGCCGTAGCGCTCCATGACGCCGGCGAGGCTGGACGTGTCGTGCACCGTCACCCGGAATCCCGCGGCCTGCACGTGCTCCACCCACTTCTTGCAGCAGCCGCAGGTCGGGCTCTTGTACACGACCACTTCCGGTCCCGGCGACGGCGCCGCGAGGGCAAGGCCGGCGACACCGGCGACGGTCGCGGCGAGCCCCAGCGCCGCCCAGTAACGTCCACCGATCATGCGACTCCTTCCGTGGCGCGGGACAGCGTGTCCAAGGTCACCTCGTGCAGGGCGCCGTTCGAGCTCACGAGGCTTCCGGCGGAGATCGAGCGCTCACCGTCCAGGCCGGTGGCGCGGCCGCCGGCCTCTTCTACGATCACCTGCAGCGCGGCGACGTCCCAGGGATGCATCACTGGATCGATCGCGACGTCTCCGGCGCCCTCCGCCACCAGCACGTGCTGATAGAAGTCTCCAAACCCCCGCGTGTGGCCGATGCGGCCGACCAGCTGCGCGAAGCCGGGTGGCGGGCCACCCTCCTGGAGACCGAGATTGCCGTGGAACAAGAGCGCGTCGCCGAGCGAACGCGCGCCCGACACCCGGAGACGGCGCGCGTCGCGAAACGCACCGGCGCCGCGCGCGGCACGCCAGCGCGCGTGCAGCGCGGGAGCGCTGACGACTCCGGCGACCACGTCGCCGTCCGTTTCGATCGCCAGGAGCGTGGCGAATACGGGAATCCCGCGCACGAAGTTGCGCGTGCCGTCGATGGGATCGATGATGAGCCGTGTGCCGGCCGCGCCCGCCACCTCACCCTGCTCCTCCCCCAGCACGCCCAGGGCCGGCTGCCGCTCCCGCACGAGCGCCCGGGCCATCGTCTCGATCGCCCGGTCGGCTTCGGTGACGGGACTGGCGTCGGCTTTCTCGTCGACGCGCAACCGCGTCGTGCCGAAGAACGCGAGGGCGATCTCGTCGGCGCGGTCGGCGATCTCGCCGAGCAGGGGGAGCCAGTCGCCGGGCCGCACGGTCAGGGGCGATGCGTGTTGGCCGCCGCGAAGAGCGGGAGGAACTGCCCGTACCCCTCCGCTTCGAGCCGCTCGAGCGGAATGAACCGCAGCGCGGCGGAGTTCATGCAGTAGCGTAATCCGGTCGGGGGCGGGCCGTCGTCGAAGACGTGCCCGAGGTGCGAATCGGCGTGCGCCGAGCGGACCTCGGTGCGTACCATGAAGAGGGAGCGGTCCGACTTCTCGCGGATATTGCCGGACTCGAGCGGCTTCGTGAAGCTGGGCCACCCGGTGCCGGAATCGAACTTGTCGAGGGAGCTGAAGAGCGGCTCGCCCGAGACGACGTCCACGTAGATCCCGGGCTGGTGGTTGTCCCAGTACTCGTTGTTGAACGCCCGCTCGGTCGCGTCGCGCTGCGTCACCTCGTACTGCAGCGGCGTGAGCGTCCGCCGCAGGTCGCCGTCGCTCGCCTTCTTGAAGTCCATGGGATGCCATCCTCTCGACCGCGCGGGGACGGCGGCCGTTTGCGCGTGTGCGGCACCGGCGGCCAGCAGGATGAGCGCCAGCCACCCCGGCACAACACCCCTCGTCGTGAGACCCACGTCACCACCTCCGGAAAACGTGGAGCGGATGGGATTCGAACCCACGACCCCCTGGTTGCAAACCAGGTGCTCTCCCAGCTGAGCTACCGCCCCTGGCACGGCTAGTAATGTAGCAAAGCGAGAGCAGACGCACAGACGCGCAGCGGTGAACAGCGTCCAGGGGGGGCAGGTCTACCTGTCCTCTCGCAGCTGCTCTCCCCGGTGCGTCTGCGCGTCTAGCCTTTGCCTTTCCCGTACCCCCACGGCCAGATTCTCCAGCGTGAGACCCCTGACCGTCGTGTGCGTGATGGTGATCGCATGCCAGCCAGCTCCTGCCCCGCTGCGGCTCGGCACCACGTACACCGTCCAGCAATCCGGCGCCCTCGCCGTGCTCGAGTCGCTCTGGACGGGCCCTCGCTTCACGACCGTCGTGGCGCCCTCGGGACAGATCCTGCGCGCCGCGGCCAACGGAGATCTCGACGTCGTGATCACGCATGCGCCGGCGCTGGAGCGGCGCCTGCTGGTCGCACCCGGGCTCGCCGTGCTCCGCTGCCCGCTCGTCGCGAGCCGGTTCGCGATCGTCGGGCCGGCGGCGGATCCCGCGCGTGTGGCCGCAGCCCCCTCCGCCGCCGCCGCGTTCCGCCGCATCGCCGCCGCGGGCGCCCGGTTCGTGTCGCGCGGCGATTCGTCCGGAACGCATGTGAAGGAGCTGGCCCTGTGGCAAGCGGCCGGGGTGACGCCCGCCTCGCGCTGGCGCATCGAGTCGGGGGCCGATCAGGCCGCCACCCTCCACCTCGCCGACGAGCGCGACGCATACGCCCTGGCCGATCTCCCCACCCTTGGAAAACTCCGGGACTTGAGCCTGCGGATCCTGTTCGTGGCCGACACGGCGCTCACGAATCCCTACACGCTGTACGTGACGCGCCATGCGAGCGCCCCGGCGGCCGCGGGCGCGTTCGCGCGCTGGGCGGCGCAGGCCGGCCGGGTCGCGATCGTTGGATTGCGTCTTCCCGACGGCACCCCGGCGTTCGCCGTGCTAGCTGGCGGGTGCGCCGCGATCGCTACGGGGCAATCGTGACGGCCCGGCTTCCCGGTGCTACCGTGGCGAACGAGGCGTCTGCGACGTCCAGAATCGCCGCTGTGTACGCGCTCGCCCGGCTGGTGCGGGGCACGGCGAGGCGCAGCAACGCTCCATTGGACACGCTTCCCGTGACGATAGCACGCCACTGGGTGGCCGACAGCCGGTGCGTGAACAGCCGATAGCTGGACCCGGCCGGCGCCAGCACGCTGTCGATATGCGCACTCGTGTCGGCTCCGACGATCTCCACCAGCATCGCGCGGTCCGTCGCTCCCGCGTTGGCGAGCTGGGCGGAGAGGATCACCGAGGCCGGGGAGGCGGCTTCACTGCATCCGCCCGCGGCGATTGCCAGGGCCACGCCGAACGCCGCCAGATGTCGTTTCATGGTCGTGCCCTCGCGGTGACGGCCGGGCCCGCCGGTGCCACCTGCCCGGTGCGCACCAGCCAGCGCAGGAAGTCGCCGATGTCGAACATGTCGTTACGATTGCCTTGCAGATCGAGGTAGCGCGTCTGGTCGCCATTCGCGGCAGCGGGGCCCTGGAACTCGAGATTCACGACTTGCTGCAGTGTGAGAGACGGCTCGCCCACGTGGAGCGTCATCCCGCGCGCCGCCGTCTGCGTCCCGTCGGTCACGCTGACTTGGAAGGTGTAGGCGCCCGTGTCGGTGGGCCACCCGCTCAACACGCCGCCCGGTGACAAGGACAGGCCCGGCGGCGGTGTGCCGGCCGTGACGCTCCACCCGTAGTTCCCGCCACCACAGGCAGCGCTCAAGACCGTGTTATAGGAGTAGCCCCATTGGCCCGCGGCGAGCCGCGGCGCGGTGGTGACGGCCAGCGACTGGGGGCTCGTGTTCAACACGAAGCGGACCGCCCCATTGGGCACGACCTGGCTGATCGTGTCGAGGCTGAAGCCCGGGCAGCCGGCCGAGTTGAGGCCGTCGCTCGGCAGCGTAGTGATGGAGAGCGTCGCGTTCCCGGTCGTGCCGGGATACAGATCGCCCGCGTCGCCGCGATCCGAGCAGCCGACGAACGGCGCCCCCGGATAGCAGCGAGTCGCGGGGTCCGCGTCGAGGTTGCCGAATCCATCCGCCTGGACCGGGTCGAGGCCGTGGATCGAGCCCACGTTCACATGGTTGAAGTCACTGTTCGGGCCCGGTGTGTCGCGACCGTCGGCCAGCTGCGCCGAGTCCACGTGCCAGACGATCAAGCCGCCGCCGCACGACGTGGGTGGATTCGCGGAGGCGTACCAGACCTGGCAGTGGTATCGAATCATCGCGCCGTCCGACAGCACGCCCTGGCGGTTTTCCAGCAGAAAGTACTCGCCGCGCGGGTTCGATCCGCCGACGGGGACGAACAGCGCCGTGTCCACGCCCGGTTTCGCCGGTCCGAACGTGTACGGCCCGCCGGTGGTCAGGGGGGTGACGATCACCCAGCCAAGCTCGTTGAGCGACCACGCATCCATGCGCGACGGACTGGACGGAGACGTGTAGTTCCCGCTCCCCATCAGACTGAACTCGCCCACCCCCTCGCTCGAGCCGTCGGTGTCGTACAGATCGGGGAGCCCGAATCCGTGTCCGGTTTCGTGCGCCACCGTGCCGATCGGCATGATCGCAGTGGTATCGCACCCGCTCGCGCCGCCGACTCCGCTCTCCAGGATGTAGTCGGCGACCTTGACGTTGACGGTCTGACCGTTCACGACCGTCGTCGAGTGCGTCCGGTAGGGACCGAGGGCGTACCGGTGCGACCACAGATGATTGTTGCCTTTCGGGCCGCACGCTCCGTCGAGCGCCGGCTGCATGAACGCCACCAGATCGACGAAGCCGTCGCCGTCGCTGTCGTATTGCGTCCAATCGATTTGGCTGTCCAGCTTGCCCAGCGCCTGGATGAGCCCGGCCTGCATGCGCGCGAGCGCGCTGTTCGACCACAGACCGTTGCAGTCGGTGGAGCCGGCGTACGGGTTCCTCGTGCACGTGCCGGGTACGCCGGTGTAGGTCACCTCATTGGAGTCGAGCGCCGCGTACCCATACGTCTTCCCCTGCACGGCCAACAAGCCGTTGGACAGCTCCGCGTAGTACGACGCGTAGGTGTACGGGCGGCCGGCGGAGGCGCCGGTGGGCGACGGCGCGAACAAGACATCGTCGAACTGGCTCGCGGGACGGATTTCGCTGGCCGGGGTGTTCTTGAACCTGAACAGGATGGCGGGGACGCGCAGGACGCCGGACACGACGGGCCCCGCCGCGAGCGGCGCGCCCTGCACCCGGGGAGCGCGTCCCCCGGTCGCGAGCGGCGCGTTCAACGCCGGAAAGTTCCGCTGCCGCAGCAACTGCTGGCGGGCGCTGCGCACGGCCCGCGCCTGCTTGCGCCACACGCCGTCCTTGCGGAAATCGAACCCGGGAATCTCGCGGCGCACGCGCGGTGGGCCCTGCTGCGATCGGCCGGCGCCCGGCAGGCAGACGACGGCCACCACGGTCAACAACAGCGTGTGTCGAGCCTTCACGCGGAACTCCCGGGTTCTCGAGGGATGGACGCGACGCTCCAATCTAGGGCGCGGCCGAGGGAGCGGCGGTGGTGTGCCTCACACCCCGCTTCGCGAGTACTACCCCGAGCAGCATGAATCCGATCACCCCTCCCACGACCTTGGCCCGGTAGAGCCAGGGAGAGGCCTCGTCGGCGGGGGCGACGAAGCCCAACACGATGGAAACCACCACGGCCGTAAGACCGACGCTGCCGATCAGCGCGCTGGTGGCGGTTCGCTCACGGCGCAGCCGCAGGTAGGCCGCGAACAGATAGATGTAGGGAATGAAGAAGAGAACGATGGTGGTCTGCGTGAGCACGAGATAGGCATTCTTGACGGTCGAGCCCACGAGGCTCGCGATCACGAACGCCGTCGCGATCCCGCCCTGGATCAACAAGCCGACGTGTGGCGTCTGCCAGCGAGGATGGATCCGCCCGAACGCCGGCGGCAGCGCGCCATCGACGCCCGCGACGTAGGGCAGCCGCGCCGAGCCGGCGAGCCACGCGCCCACACCTCCCAGATTGCCGAGCACCAGCAGGATCGCGACGATCGCGGCGAGCGGCGCCAGCCAGCCGGGCGCGCCGAGCCGTTGCACCAGGGCGGCCGTGGCTTGCGGCATGCCGTTGGTGATGCTGACCGTCTCCCGCGGCAGCGCCACGAGCATCGCGGCGGTGCCGAACACGTACATGGCGACGATGGCGACACCCGACACGAGAACCCCACGACGCAGCGTCGCTGCGGCGTCGTAGATCTCGTCCCCCAACGTGGGCGCGAGCTCGAGGCCGGCGAGACCGAAGGTCATGGTGGCGAACAGATAGATGGACTGGAAGTCGAGGGTCGCGGGCAGGAGGGCGCGGGGGGTGAATGGAGTCGCGCCGCCGCGCGTCACCAGCGACCACAGCGCGAGCAGCACGAACAGCAGCGCCGGAAGCCACGTGCCGTAGCCGCCGAGATTCTGCAGCTGCTTGCCCACCCGCAGGCCGACCACGTTCATGCCCACCGCGAGCCACAGCCCGGCGAGGGAGACGACCCCGATGAAGGCGTTGTCGTCGGCGAGGTGGACAAAGCGCGGGCCGGCAGCGTAGGCGGCGATCGCCGCGGTCGCCACCAGGAGCGAGGGAAAGTAGAACAGGTTGTTGACCCAGTACCCCCAGCCCGCGACGAAGCCGTGTAGCGGTCCGAACGCCCGGCGGACCCAGCGATAGATCCCGCCCGCCGCGGGATCGATGTCGGCCAGCTCCCGCACCGCCACGGCCGACGGCAGGAAGAACACGACCATGGCCACGAGCCACAGGAGCAGGCTCGCGAGCCCGAACTGGCTCGCCGCGGTGGTGAGCCAGCGCAGCCCCACGATGGCGCTGATATTGAACAGCACCACGTCGCGCAGCCCCATCACACGGGGGAGCTGCTGGCTCACGTCAGGGCCCCGTAGGGTGCACGCGCGCCGCCAACCAGCCGATGCCCACGCCGAGCGCCGCCCCGCCCGCGACGTCCGTCGGAAAATGCTGGCCCGCGGATACGCGCAGCGCCGCGACGCCCAACGCCGCGGCATACAGCAGACCGGCGTTACGGGTGCGGTGTGGCAACCGCTCGCGCCCCGCCATCACGACGTACGCCGTGGTGGCGGCGAAGGCGAGCGTGGCGTGCGACGAGGGAAACGAGCGCCGGCTGTCCCGATCGGACGCCGCTGCGGCAGCGTCGGCCGTGTAGAGGACCGGCCGGCTGCGGTGGGCGAGCACCTTGAGCCATTGCGACGTCGCGAGCGACCAGGCGAGTGCGTTCGCGTACACCGCCGCATGGCCGCGCACCTGAGCCGGCGTCGCCCCCGCGAGCGACGCGAGGCCCGAGCCGGCGACCACGCCGGCGAGCAGCACGCTGCTCGCCGTCCCGGCGGACCCCGAGAAGGTGTGCAGCGCCGCGTGATCGATGCGGGGCAGCGAGGCGGGGTCGCACGGCGCGCAGGGCGGCGCGCCGGGGGGCAGCCCCGCGGCCTCGGGAATGATAGACAGGCCGCCCGCCGCCAATACCGACGCGGCGTCCCACGCGCTCACACGATAAGGGACTTGCGCCGCCGCCGGTCGGGCGGCGACGGTCCACAGCGTGATCGCCACTGCCAGCGGGCGCATCGTCCTCAACTTACGTAGCGCGGGGAGCTGGCGCTGACGCGTCGCATCTCTCGTACCCTTGCGGTTTTAGGTCACCATCACTAGCATGTAGGCTGCATTTTCCCATCACCGCCCTGGGGGCCCCGTGAACACCGAGACCCTGCAGCACGTCGCATTGTTCGATAAGTGCAAGAGCTTCACCAAGGCCCGGGAGCTGCAGGCTGTGGGCTTGTATCCGTACTTCCGCCCCATTTCCCACTCGGAAGACACGGTCGTCGTCATCGAAGGCAAAGAGCGGATCATGATGGGCTCCAACAACTACCTGGGGCTCACCCATCATCCGGCCGTGCTCGCGGCGGCCAAGCAGGCGCTCGAGCGCTACGGGTCGGGCTGCACCGGCAGCCGGCTCCTGAACGGCACGCTCGATCTGCACGAGCGCCTCGAGCACGAGCTGGCGCAGTTCTTCGGGAAGGAAGCGTGCCTGGTCTTCTCGACCGGCTATCAGGCGAACCTGGGGCTCATTTCGGGGCTGGTGGGCCGGGGCGACGTGGTGTTCCTCGACAAGCTCGACCATGCGTCGATCGTGGACGGCGCCAAGATGTCCCACGGCGAGACCGTGCGCTTCAACCACGGCGACCTGGCGCAGCTCGAGCGCAAACTGCAGCAGGTGGCGGCGGGCACCGGGATCATGGTCATCGTCGACGGCATCTACTCCATGGAGGGAGACATCGCCGACGTGCCCAACCTGCTCAAGATCGCGCAGAAGTACGGCGCGGCCCTGGCGCTGGACGACGCCCACGCCGTGGGCGTGCTCGGACCCCGCGGCGACGGCACGGCGGCGCACTTCGGCCTCACCGACGACGTGGACATCATCGTGGGGACCTTCTCCAAGTCGCTCGCCTCGATCGGCGGCTTCGCGGCGGGCTCGGAGAACGTGATCCACTTCCTGAAGCACAACTCCCGGCCACTCATCTTCACGGCCGCGCTGCCGCCGGCGAACACCGCGGGCGTTCTCGCCGCGCTCGACATCCTGCAGCGCGAGCCCGAGCGGCGCGAGTGCCTGTGGCAGAATACGCGCCGGCTGCAGACGGGCCTTCGGTCGATCGGCTTCGACATCGGCCCGACCGAGACGCCGATCGTGCCGGTGCTCATCGGCCCGCTCGAGAAGACCTTCCTGTTCTGGCGGAAGCTGTTCGAAGCGGGGGTGTTCACCAACCCGGTGGTGCCGCCCGCCGTGCCGCCGTCGCAATGCCGGCTGCGCACCAGCCTGATGGCGACGCACACGTCGCAGCAGATCGACCATGCGTTGGAGGTGTTCGCCCGGCTCGGCAAAGAGCTGGGGGTCATCTGAGCCTTCCGGAGATCGCGCCCGTCACGGACGGGCGCGGTCTCGCGCAGTTCATCGCCTTCCCCTACGACCACTATCGCGGCGACCGGCTGTGGGTGCCGCAGCTGCGGATGGACGTCCGTACCCTGCTCACGCCGGGCAAGAACCCGTTCTTCCAGCATGCCGAGGCGCAGTACTTCCTGGCGCGGGCCAACGGGCGCACGGTCGGACGGATCGCGGCCATCAAGAACGACGCGCATACGCGTGAACACGGCGACCGTGTCGGCTTCTACGGCTTCTTCGAGAGCATCGACGACCCCGGGGTGGCCCGGGCGTTGTTCGACGCGGCGGCCGCCTGGCTGCGGGGGCGCGGTCTCCGGGTCATGCGCGGGCCCATGAGTCCCTCGATCAACGACGAGTGCGGGCTCCTGGTCGACGGCTTCGACACGCCGCCGACCCTGATGATGCCGCACAACCCGCCGTACTACGTCGGCCTGCACGACGGCTACGGATTCGCCAAGACGAAAGACCTGCTCGCCTTCGAGAGCCCCAACGCCCGCATGCCCGAGCGGATCGCGCGCGCGGCCAAAGTGATCGCGGAGCGCAAGAACATCACGCTGCGGCCGTTGAACATGAAGCGGTTCAAGCAGGAGGTCGAGCTGGTCAAGGCGCTCTACAATCAGGCGTGGGAGAAAAACTGGGGGTTCGTTCCCCTCACCGACGCCGAAATCGACCACCTGGCCAAGCAGCTCAAGCCGATCGTCGAGCCCGACCTGGTGTGCTTCGCGGAGCGGCAGGGCGAGGTGATCGGATTCGCCGTCGCCCTCCCCGATTTCAATGTCGCCCTCAAGCACAACCCCTCGGGGCGCTTGTACGGACTGCCGAAAATCCTCTGGTATGCGCGCAAGATTCATCGCTGCCGCATCCTCCTGCTCGGCACCGTGAAGCCGTACCGGATGAGCGGGGTGGACGCGCTGATGTACCATTGGATCTGGACCAAGGGCGCCATCCACGGCTACCACTGGGGCGAAGGGGGCTGGATCCTCGAGGACAACGTCCCCATGGTGAACGGCGCCCTGCAGCTGGGGTTTCACCCGTACAAGACGTACCGGATCTACGACAAGCCGCTGTGAAGGCGTTCGTCACCGGCGGGACGGGTTTCGTCGGGGCGCATTTGGTGCAGGCCCTCCGCGCCCGCGGCGACGCGGTGACGTGCCTGGTCCGTACGCCGGCCCGAGCGCGGGCGCTGGGATGGACGGACGTCCGGATGGTGCACGGCGACCTGGACGACGCGGGCGCGCTGCGCGACGGGTGCGCGGGCGCGGACGTGATCTATCACGTCGCGGGACGCATCAGCGCACGTGGTCTGGACGAGTTCATGCAGGCCAACCGCGACGGCACGGCGCATGTGCTGGAAGCGGCGTCCCAGCGCCCGCCGCGGCGCTTCGTGCTGGTGTCCTCGCTCGCGGCCGCCGGCCCGACCCAGCCGGGGGCGCCCGTCGATGAGACGCGCCCGCCGTCGCCGGTCACGCCGTACGGCCAGAGCAAACTCGCCGCGGAGGTCCTGGTGCGGGCGATGGCGTTTCCCTGGACCATCGTGCGCCCGCCGGCCGTGTACGGCGAGCGCGATCGCGAGATGCTCAAGCTGTTCAAGCTGACGCGGCACGGGCTCGGCCCGGTGTTCGGTGACGGATCCCAGGAGCTGTCGGTCATCTATGCGGGAGATCTCGCGAGCGCGCTGGTGGCGGCCGTCGCGCCGGCGGCGGCGAATCGCGTGTACTACGCCGCGCACCCCGCGCTGACCACGAGCCGCGGCCTGGTGCGGGCAATCGGGCGCGCGGTCGGCCGGGAGCCGCGTATCGTCCCCCTGCCCGCCCCGCTGGTGCGGGCGTTATTGTGGACGATCGGGTCGGTCGCCCACCTGGCGGGTCGGGCGACACTGCTCTCGTCGGACAAGGCGGCCGAGTTTCTCGCCCCGGCATGGACCTGCCGCCCCGACGCGCTGATGCGTGACACGGGATGGCGGCCCGACACCGATCTCGAAACCGGACTGCGACGAACCGCGCAGTGGTACCGCAACGAGGGGTGGCTGTGAGCCCGTCACACGACGCCAGGACGCCACGTTTCACGACGCTGCTTGCCACGTTGCGTCGTGGCGTCGTGGAACGCCTCACCGCCGTGGACGTCGTTACCCTCGTCTATATCGCCTTCGCGACGGCGGCGGTCCTGGCGTTTTCGGGCCACGACCACGCCGGCTGGAACCTGCTGCTGACCGCCCACGGTTTGATCGTGGTCCTGGTGCTGATCGCCCCCGCCGCGCGGCAGGCGGGCTCCGCCGGTCAGTTCCTGGGCGACTGGTACCCGATGCTGCTCCTGGGCGGATTGTACGCGGAGGTCGGCGTCCTGAACGTGGATCTCGCGTATCAGCACGACCTGGTCGTCCAGCGGCTCGAGCTGTGGGCCTTCGGCTCGCAGCTTTCGTATCGCTGGATCCGCGAGATGCCGAATCCACTGCTCTCGTGGTTTCTGCACGGCTGTTATCTCGCGTATTACGCCATCCTGTACTCGTCGCCGCTCGGCCTGTGGCTGAGCGGGCGGCGCGCCGCCGCGCGGCGCACGATCTTCGCGGTGATGATCACCTTCTATCTGTGTTACGTGGTGTTCCTCTTCTTTCCCGTGGCGGGGCCGCGCTATGCCTTCGATCTCGCGCACAACAGGGCGACGGGCGTGTGGCCCGCGCGGGCGACGCAGTGGCTGCTCGACCGCGGCGACTCGTGGGGCGCGGCGTTTCCCTCGTCGCACGTCGCGGCTGCGGTCGTGGCCGCCGTGTGCGCGCTGCGGTACTGGCGCCGCCTGGGGCTGGTGCTGGCGCCCTTCACCATCGGGCTGGTGCTGTCGGTCGTGTACGGGCAGTTTCACTACGCGGTGGATGCGGTCGCGGGCCTGATCGTCGCGGGCGCGGTGCTCGCCTCGCACACCGTCTACTACGCGACCGCGCCCGCCGCCGCGCCGGCGACCCTCGGCGAGCGCGGGCTCGAAACCGGCCGGGCCTAGCCGGGGAGCGCCGCCGCCCGCGAGGCGACCGTGTCGAGGTCGCCACCGAGCGCGTCCATCTTCCGTTGAAACCGGCAGTCGATGATCAGCAACCCCACCACGTACGCCGTCAGATTCACCAAGAAAATCACGCGGAAAATGAGCGGGTACCGCCGTCGATCGCGTCGAGGACCTGCCCCAGCGCCATGAGGGCCAGCCCCCAGCCCAGACGTCCCGCCGCCACGGCCACGCCGGCGGCCGCGCTCGCGCCGAACGCCGCCCACGTCACCTGCACCGGCGACAAGCCGAGGGTCTCGTGGCAGAACCGCAGGAGCGGCTGGATCAAGCGGTCGCCGCCCCGGCCGACCGCCGGCGCGAAATCAAACACGGTGACGGTACCAGTACAGGGCCGCCAAGCCGGCGAGGAGCAGCACGAACAGTGTGCCCTCTTTGAGCCGGTCGGGAATCGTGCCGAGCCACCCGCGAGTCACCCACGTGGAGTAGGGGTAGAGCGGCATCTTCTCGAAGCGCACGCTGTAATCCATGGCGACGTGGATCGCGAAGAACAGCATCGGCACCACGCTGCCGAGAAACACGCACAGCGGCACGATCCACAGGAGCGCGACCGGCTCCTGCAGCGACGAGCGCCAGTAGTAGCCGCGCTTGTCCCGCAGCCCCACGGCGCGCAGGTAGAACGGCGCCTTGACGACGTGGTCGATGTCGACACCCATCCCGAACGCGTAGGCGAGCACCTTGTCGCGCCCTTCGAGTCCCATCGCCTGCACGCCCAGCGTGGTGGCGAGGAAGTGCGTGAAGACCGTCACGGCGCGGCGGCTCCGGCCGGCGCCGCCCGGCGCCCCGAGAGCCAGACCAGGCCGACGCCCGCTCCGATCCACGCGAGGTCGCGCACCCGGCTCACGATGGCGGTATACACGCCGAGCGCCGGGTCGAGGCCCAGCAGCTGGAACAGGAGGTAGAGCGCGCCTTCCTTCGTGCCCGCTTCGAACGGCACGACAAACAGCACGTTCTGGACGAGCTGCGACAGGCCGCCGATGACGTACGCCCGGGCGTAGCCGATGTCGAGTCCCACGGACCACGCGATGAGCAGGTACTCGGCCATGAAGAGGCAGCGGCTGGCGTACTCGAGCGCCAACGCTTCGAGGAAGCGGCGTGGGCTCGCATGGTAGAACTGGGTGATCTGCTCGTCCATCGAGGCGAGCGTGGCCCGCGTCGGCTCGAGCCGCCGGGCCAGCCGGCCGAGCACCGGAACGCGGTGCAGCAGGTCGAGCGCGCCCGCGAGCATGCCCCGTCGATGTCCCGTGAGGAGCAGGAGCGTGAGCGCGGCGAGCACGACGAACGCGGTGGCCAGGAGCACGACGATCAACGGCGTGTGGGGCAGGAAGATCAGCCCGAGTACCACCGCCGTGAGAAAACTCAGCAGCATGCCGAAGGTGTGGAGCATCTGATAGATCACCGCCGACCCGGCGGCGCGCCGCAGGCCCAACCACGGCGCGACGGCGGCGATCTTGAACGGCTCGCCCCCCACGTTGACGAGCGGGGTCATGAAGTTGAGCGAAAAACTGGCCACGGTGATCGCCCAGGCGCGCCAGAACGGCGGCCGACTCGGCTCGCCCGCCATCACGAGCCGCCACGCGCCGGCGTTGCACGCGCATACCGCGCCGTACAGCAGCATGATCGGGATGAACATCCAACCTGTCCGCCGCGCGTCCGCGAGCAGCGTGCCCACTCCGATGCGTGCCACCAGATAGGCGAACACCGCGGAGCCGACGACGAACAGCAGGGCCTGGAGCCGACGACTCACACGCCGTCCGGGATCGCCACGGTCGCGCCGCTCCGGGCCGCCGCGTAGGCGTGCTCTACGACGCTCGCCACACGCCCGATATCGTCCAGGAATCGGGTGCCCGCGTCGCCCGAGTCGAGGGTGGCGACGAACGTCTCGAACAGGCACGCGAACCAGCGGTGATAGGCCGTCTTCTCGAGCTCGGCCGCGAAGTCCAGCCGCTCGACGGCGCCGTCCCGCTCGAGCCGCAGCTCACCGTCGACCCATTCGATCATCCCTGAGTCCCCGACAAAGCGGATGCGGTTCTCGCGGGTCCGCCCTGCCCAGGTGAAGAACATCGTCGCGAATCGGTCGGGATACTCGAACCGCAGGGCCGCCGTGTCCTCGACGTCGTAGCCCGCGTGCCGCAGCCGCCCCGTCCAGGCGCTCACCGCGGCCGGCATGCCGGCGACGTCGAGGAGCTGATAGACGAGATGCGTGCCGTGGTCGAGCAGCACGCCGCCGCGTCCCGTCGCGCTGGTGCCGCGCCACGGCCGGCTCCCCGCCTCGCGCCCAGGGTCGGCCGCGAGCCGGTGCACCGAGAACTCCGCCAGGTGCCAGCGACCGATCGCACCGGCGGCGAGCCACTCCTTCACCCGCTGCCACACCGGGTTGAAGCGGTATTGGTGACACGGCATCACGATGCGGCCGCTCGCCCGGGACGCCGCGCCGATCCGCGCGGCCTCGGCGCGGGTGAGCGCCACCGGTTTCTCGCACACCACGTGGTACCCCTGCTCCAGTCCCCACACGGTGAGCTCGAGATGGGATGAGGTGGGGGTGCAGATGTCGATGAAGTCGAGCGGGGCAAGGTCGCGCAACGCCGCACGGTCGCGCAGCAATGGGATCCCGTCCACCGGCGGAATCCCGGGCGCGCTGTCCACGACGGCGACGACATCCACGCGGGCACGGAGCGCGGGGGCACTACGCAACGCGGGGAGATGGGACTGCCGCGCGATGCCCCCGGCCCCGATCAGGGCACCGCGGTAGCGCCGCGGCTCAGGTGACGCGGGCGTAGGCATTGTGCTCCGCGTCGAGCAGGCCGCCCAGCGCGGTGGCGTTCCACTCGTGCATCCACAGCAACACCACCAGCACCAGGCTCATCCACACCGCCTCGGTCCACAGAAACGCGGACGGGCGCGCGAGCACTCCCGCGACTCCCAGCACGACGAAGCGGATGTTCTGACCCAGCCAGGCGCACAGCGGCAGCACGGCGTCCTGCCGTGCGCGGTACTGCGTCCGGAACTGCGGCGACACCCCCCGCTCCCCTCCCCCCTGCCGCACCGCGCGGATGAGCTTCACCGAGCGTGGGAACAGCTGCACCTGTCGCACGACGTAATCGCGGTACACGCGCGCCCCGAACCGCTCCAGCCACGAGCCGCGTGGCGCGGCGGCCAGGTCCTCGGGGAGGTCGAGCTCCCCGCGGCCGCCCACTCCGATAGAGAGGTATGCGTTGCGCACGAAGTCGATGGCCGCGCTCTGGAACGTGTGCGCGAGCCCGGCCGCCGCGACCAGCAAGCAGGCGCCCGGCCACCAGAAGCCCGACGCGATGAGCCGGTACATCAGGTGGAAGTACAGGTTGACGAACCGGAGGTTGTCGTTGATCCCGTCCAGGGCCCGGCCGAACCGGGTGGACGTGCCCCGCAGCCGCGCCAGCTGCCCGTCCGCCGAGTCGAACACATCCGACACGATGAAGAGCCCGAAGCCGATGAGGTTGGTCCAGTGGTCCCGGTAGGCGAACAGGTGGCCGGCGACGAGGCCGATCACGAGGGACCACAGGGTCACCTGATCCGCGGAGATCCCGGTCGGCTGCAACGCCCGGGCGATCCGGATGCCAATGGGCCGGAAGAAGTGGAGGTCCACCCACTCCTCGACCGACCGTCCCTTATGCGACAAGTCGTTCGGTGGCTTCACTGAGCACGTCCTTCATGATGGCGAGGGCGCCCATCGCCTGGTCTTCCTCGATGACCAGCGGCGGGTTGATGCGGACCTCGGGGTTGTAGATCATGGCCAGCACGCCGCGCGACAGCAGGGTGTCGAAGATCCAGCGGGCGGTCTTCTTGTCGACGAGGGTGCGGGTACCCGGGACGACGAGGTCCATCCCGAGCAGCAGGCCGCGGCCCCGCACGTCGGACACAATCGGCAGCGTCGCCGGCCAGCGCTTGAGCTCGGCGAGCATGCGGTCACCCAACCGCCGCGCATGCTCGACCAGGTTCTCCTCGACGATCGTCTCCACCGTCACCCGGGCCGCCGCGGCCGCCAGGGGATTGCCGCCGTACGACGACGAGCTGCCGCTCGGGTTGGCCCACGGCTTCGAGAAGGCGAGCTCCTCGCGCGCGATCACGCCGCTCATCGGGAAGCCGCCTCCGAATCCTTTTCCGACCGTCAGGATGTCCGGCAGAACGCCCTCGTGCTCGATGGCGAACATCTTGCCGGTGCGTCCGAACCCCGTGATCATCTCGTCGCAGATCAGCAGCGCGCCCAGCTCGTCGGCGAGCTCGCGCAGCAGCTGCAGGTAGCCCGGCGGCGGCACGACGTTGCCCGCCGTGCCCTGGATCGGCTCCACGATGATGGCCGCCACGTCCTTGGTGGTCTCGACCTCGATCTTCTTGCGCAGGAAGTCGACGCAATGCCATTCGCATGACGGGAAGGTTTTGCCGAACGCGCACCGGGCGCACGCGGCGTAGGGCGAGAGGTACGCCCCCGGCATCAGGGGCCCGAGCGCGTGCTTGAAGCTCGATCCCAGGACCGGGAGCACGCCCCCGGTCTTGCCGTGGAAGCCGCCCCAGAACCCTATCACTTCCGTATGCCCCGTGCGCGACTTCGCCAGCCGCAGCGCCGCCTCGACGGCCTCGGCCCCGCTCGAGTAGAACTGGCTGCGGTTCAAGTCCCCGGGCGCGAGCTCGGCGAGCAGCTTGACCAGCGCCGCCCGGTGCTCCGTGGTGAAGCTCCCCACATGCACCCGTGCGATCTGCCGCTGCATCGCGGCGACGTACTTGGGATGCGCGTAGCCCAGGCTCGCCACGCCCACGCCGGCCAGGAGATCGATGTAGCGGTTCCCGTCCACGTCGTACAGCACGGCGCCTTCGCCCCGTTCGATCGACAGCTGGCTGAACAGGGCCACGCTCTGGGTGCCGGGCGCCAGGTACCGCGCTTCGGCGTCGAACAGCGCCTTGGACTTGGGCCCGGGAATCTGGAGTCTGCGCAGCGTATGGGTCACGAATGTTTCCGGTGGGCGAACCGATGAGTGATGTAGGCCGCGATGGCGCGCGCCGCCGGCTCGCGGAACGGGGCGAAGCTGGGCCAGTCGTTGATGTCGATCAGGACCGGGCGGTCGGGCTCCGGGAACGCGACGTCGCCGCCGAACACCTCGAGACCGAGAATCGCCGCCGCCTCGAAGGCGAGCGCCTTGAGCCGGTTCTCGTCCACCTGGGGACGCTCGCCCGCGAACCCGGCGTCCGCACCATACCAGTTGAAGAACCGACCGTCGGTCACGCCGTAGAACTTCACGACTGGTCCCGGCACGTGCTCCTGCAGCGCCACCCAGGGAATGCCGCGGGCGGTGAAGGCGCGCAGCGCGTCCGGGAGAGCGTCGAGCGTCGTGGCGACCACGTCCTCGGGACGCTCCGCATGCACGTCACCGCGCTTGATCCACAGCTTCTGGTGATCGGGACTCACGGCGCTGAGCTGAGCGGGCGACGGAAGCGGGGCGGAGCTGGCGAGGATGAGGGTCCGGGGAAACGGCAGCGTGCTGTCGCCCAATCGCCGGACGAGGCGATAGCGGTGGCAATTCAACGCGCTCGACGGGCGGTTCACCACGACGATGCCGTCGGACTCGAGCGGCATGAGCTGCTCCGCCGCCAGCGAGCCCTGGCACATGTTGAGGTAGAGCTCCGCCGTCGGAAGGCGGCCCTGCTCGACCTCGAGCTCCGTGGTCTTGATGGCGCGCCAGCCACCGGCCTCGAGCAGCCCCACCGTGGCGTCGAGGATGGCGGTGTCGTTCACGCGGTGCTGCTGGGGCGAGTACGACGGGCTGCGGTAAATCGCGACCAGTTGGGCCAAGGTTTACCTTTCGCGCGCGGCAAGCCACGCGTTCGCAGTCTGAAGATCCGATGGCCGATCGATATCGATGATGCGCGGTACTTCGACCGCCGCCACCCGCCGCCCCTCCGCCACCAGTGCCTTGAGGAAGGCACGCATCTTGTGCACGCCGCGGGCGACGGCGTCCACCGCGGCGCCACGGGCGGCCGCGCTCAGGCCGTAGACCCCCCCGGTCACACACACGGGCGTGAGCGGCTCGTCGCTCACGGCGCGAACGTCGTGTCCCTGCCGGCTCACGTACACCGGAGACTCGTCATCCACGTACGGCGTCACAGCGAGCACGAGCTCAGCGCCCTCCTCGAGATACCGCCCGGCCGCCCCGTAGACCGCCTCCCAATCTTCCGGCCGCATCACGGTGTCCACCATGCTGCAGAACACCGGCCCCGCGGCGATCCCCCGCAGCCCCTCGGCCAGGGTGTGCAGCGAGGAGGGCGTACGACAGGTCACCACTGTAAGGGGCGGGCCGAACCGCCTCCCGTCAAGCAAGCGCCGCACTGCCGGGAAATCCGCACGAACTGCACACGTGAGGCTGGAGCACCCCAGCGTGGCGAAGGTTTCGAGCAGGCCCACGATCTGGGGCCGGCCCGCTACTTCCACCAGGGGCTTGGGGACGGCAATCCCGCCGGCCGCGAGCCGCGACCCCTCGCCGCCGGCGAGGATGAGCCCATGCACCGGTTAGGCGAGCACCCTTTCGACGTCCACGAAGCGTGCGATCCGGGCCGTGGGAACGTTGCCCTCCAACACCCCCGCCCCTCGAGGCAACGGGCGCTCCAGCGGGGCGAGCCAGCAGGTCCGCAGGCCGAGGGCCGCGGCGCCGCGAATGTCCGCGTCGAAGTTGTCCCCCACCATCCAAGCGCGCTCCGGGCCCGCTCCCAACGTGGCCAGCGTGCCGAGGAAGATGCGTGGGTCGGGCTTGCTGCATCCGACCACAGCGGAGTCGCTCACCGCAGCGAACAATCTCGCCAGGCCAAGCTCTTCCAAACAAGGCTGCAGGTTGCCCGTAAAGTTCGACACGACCCCCAGCCGGTAGCGCCGGGCCAGCCGCTCCAGCACCGGACGGTTGCGCTGCACGGCGGCCAGGGCCTCGCCATGCAGACGCCGGGCGATCGCTCCCGGACGCACGCGCTCACCTTCGGGCAGCACCTCGCCGAGCAGGCGCGCCTGGGTCTCGATGGCGGCCCGGAACCCCAGCCCCGCGATGCCCGGCAACCGGGCGAGAGCCTGGTCGGACGCCTTGAAGAGGGGATCGAACGTCGCGAGGTCGAGGGTACCGCCCTCGGCGCGGTAGGCCGCGTGAAACCGCGGGCTCCAATGCACGCCGTCCGCGTCGAGCGTGCCGCCGAAGTCCAGCAGCACGGCGTCGGCGGTCACCTCAGCGGTGACCGTGCGCTGCGTGCTCGTGCCCGGCCATCTTCATGGGCATCGCGGTCCCGGCCATGTTCATCTCGTGCCCACCCACGAGGCGCATGTAGTGGAGGTAGTCCTCGTGGTAGAGCGTGTCGTACGGGTCGGCGGCCGGCCAGGTAACGCCGCGGTCGGGAACGAACAGACCGCCCACGACGCCCATGCCGCCGTCCGGAATCGGCTGCCCCGTCGGGTTGTCGTACGACACGGTCACGCGATAGCGATGCTCGGGCACGACGTGGACTCCGAGACGGGTCCATCCATAGAGGAAGGCCACGGGAACCGACTCGATGTGGCCGCCCGAGTCGGCCACGGGGGCCGCATGGTAGATCACCTCACCCGTGGTGGCGTCCACGAACTCGATCAAGCGGCCGAAGTCGTGCATGTGCCCCCCGAGGCCGACGATCGTCCCCGGCACGACCGGGCTTCCGGCGTACGACCGCGTGGAGCGGCCCGGCGGGAGCGCGAACGACTTGTCGCCGACCGGGAAGGCGACGTCCATCTGCCAGGGCGACGCGCTGAACAGCGGCCACGGCCGGCCAGCGGGTATGAAGTTCATGGCCAGGCGCACGCGCGCCCCCGCGTAGGTCGCGCTGGTCAGGTTCTCGACCATCGCGCTGGCCACGACGTGCTCGCCGCGCTGCAGCGGCAATCCGAACAGCAAGCGCGGCAGGCGGATCGCGCCGGTCTCGTGTCCCGCCGCGAGCAGGCGGCGCGAGATCGGGAGAAACAGCTCGCGGTGGTCGGGGTCGATCAGGTTGAAGTGATGGATCAGCTCATCGGGCAGCGCGTGTCCCGCGCTGTCCACGACCTGCACGCGGAAGCCGTAGATGAATCCCGTCTCGGGAATCTCGAGCGTCGCAACGGGCGGCTGCGCGATCATGTGATGCGGCGTGTGGGCCGGCAGATCCATCGGCGCGAGGTCGATGACGAGCGTGCCGGCGGCGGCGTCGCGAAAGATGCGGGCCGCGGCCGCGTCCGGCACGGGAGCGGCCCCGTCGCTCCACGCGGCGAGCAGCACGAGACTCAGGAGCAGGCGGTTGGTCATGGCGCGGGGGAATGTTAACCGGCGCGCGCGATTCCGGGCAACGTCCGGGGGGAAAGCCGGCCGGGCGGTCAGACGAACGGCCCCGGCGTGGGCCGGGGCCGTTTCACCCTGCGGTGCAGCTGGCCGGCTATTGCACCGTGATCGTAATGTGCATGCCCAGCGCGACGTGCGGCATGCAGTAGCCCTTGTAGACGCCCGCCGGGGCGCCCGCAAAGGATACGTCGTACTTCTCGTTCGGCTGCGTGAGGAACGGTCCCGTGAGGTCACCCATCGGATTCGGCATCCCCTTCTTCAGCGCCTCGACCCCGCCCTTCGGCACCGAGTCGGTGTAGAAGGCCACGTTGTGCGGACCGCCTGAGACATTGATGAATCGAACGGTCGTGCCGGTCTTGATGGTCAGCTTACCGGGATCGAACGTCGCCTGCGACGTGCCGTTGCCGATCATCTTCACTTCGACCACGGCGCCCGCCGGTTCGCCGGTGGTCGCCGCCGCAGACGTGGCGGCCGGCGCCGGCGTCGCCGCCTCGGCCTGAGACGCCGCCGACTTCTTGTCGCCGCCGCAGGCGACGGCCGTGAATGCGACGAGCGTGGTGAGCAGGGTGAACCGCATCGCGAGCTCCCTCCGGGACGATAGACGAGATGGTGCTTGTGAACGCGTTCACAATATATTCGCATGCTCTGAAAACGGGAGTCCTCCCGGAACGCGTGGACGTTGCGTTTTCGCAGCACGTCCGCGACACTGATCCACCATGCCGGAGCCATCCGTCCCGCGCATCCCCGCCACCGACCTGGCGCGTCGCCTCGACCAGGGAGAGCGCGTGCAGCTGCTCGACATCCGGACGCCCGAGCGCGTCGCCCGCGGCCGCGTCACGCTGGGCGCGACGCTCGACTTTCGCACCCTGCCCGCGTCGGCGATGTACGAGCTCCCCACGCTCGACTCGCTGCGACTCGACCCGGCCGCGCCCGTGGCGGTTATCTGCGGCCACGGCAATTCGAGTCAGCAGGCCACCCAGTACCTGCGCGAGCGCGGATTCGACGCGTTCTCCGTGACCGGCGGCATGGCCGCGTGGGACACCGTGTACCTGCCGCGCCGGCTCTCCTCCACGGCGGCGCTCCAGCACGTCGTGCAGCTCGATCGCGTCGGGAAGGGTGCGCTCTCCTACGTGCTGGTCAGCGACGGCGACGCCGTCGTGGTGGACCCAGGGCGCCACCTCGAGCCGTACGAGACGCTGCTGCGCGCCCTCGACGCCACGCCTGCGGCGGTGATCGACACGCACATGCACGCCGACTACCTGAGCGGAGCCCGTGCCGCGGCCAAGCGCTGGCAGGTCCCCTACTTCCTCCATCCCGACGACGCCCGGTCCCCCTACGACGGCGCCGAGGGCCGCCTCGCGTACCAACCGCTGGGCGACGGCGACACCATCGCGTTCGGCCGGGCCACGCTCGTCGCCGCGCACGTCCCCGGGCACACCCTGGGCAGCCTCGCGCTGGTGGCCGACGCGGCGCTGGCGCTCACCGGTGACTTCCTGTTCGTGCGATCGGTGGGCCGCCCCGACTTGGGCGGCCAGCGCGACGCCTGGGCCGCCCGGCTGTGGGACAGCCTCGAGGGCGTGCGGCGGACCTGGCCGGGAGACCTCCTCATCCTCCCGGCCCATTACGCGAGCGAAACCGAGCGCCGGGCGGACCGCAGTGTGGCGGCGCGGTTCGACGTAATTGCCGCGACGAACGAGGCCGCCGCCATCCAGGACCGGCAGACGTTCCTCGCCTGGGTGGCGGACCATACCGCCGTCGCCCCCGAGAGCTACCGCACGATCAAGCTCGCGAACCTGGGGCTCGTGGACGTGGCGGATCCCGATGCGGAGACGTTGGAATTCGGACCGAATCAATGTGCGGTCGGATAGGGCGGTCCCTCTACCGTCCTCTACCCAACCGGCGCCTGCAGCACCACGTACACCCAGTCCGTCCCACCCAGGGTTTGCAACCCGTACGGCACGCCGGCGGGAATGTGGACCAGATCGTTCGCGGCCACCTCGATGCGATCGCCGTCGAGCAACATCACGCCGCGCCCGGCGATGGTGAAGATGAGGACCCCGGTGTCGTCGTCGACCGAGATCGGAGCCGCAGCGTGGGGGCGCATGACCATGTGCTCGAAACTCAGCCCGTGGAGCATGCCGGGGAGGTTCAGCACGGTGTGGCGGCGCAGCTCGTCGGCCGTGCTGGGAAGCTTCGTCAGGCGGCGGTACGTGTAGCGCGGCACGGCTCCCATCCAGTAGGGCGCGACGACCTACAGCCGGCGGTGCGTGCGCACCCCATAATGCGGGCCCGCGCCCGTTCACCGCAACCCCTTCGCACACCGTCACGTATCGCTTTCAGCCGATCGGGGCTCGATGCCCGGTGTGCAAGGCACCGGGCCAGCGGCGTCTCTCTGACGTCTCTCACAGGATCCGGTCACCATGCTGTCCACGTCTCGGCTGCTCGGGCTCGCCTGCCTCCTCACCGCACCGCTCGCGCCCGGAGCGGCGCAGGGATGGATCGAGCCCATCCGGCCGCTGCCGGCCTTTCCGCGCGGCGCGATCGCCAAGGTGCGCAGCGCCGTGCAGGTCACCCTCACCGGACGGGCCGCGCACGTGACGGTGGAAGAGTGGTTCCGCAACTCCGGCCCCGTCCTGGACGAGGGCAACTACCTGTATCCGCTGGCGGGCGAGGCCGTCTTCAGCGATTTCTCTCTGTGGCAGGGCGACCGCGAGTTGAAGGGCGAGCCGATGGATGCGAGCCAGGCGCGCGCGATTTACGAGGACATCGTGCGCCGCAAACGCGACCCGGCCCTGATCGAGCTGGCCGGTCACGGCTTGCTGCGGGCGCGCGTGTTCCCGATTGCGCCAGGCGAGACCCGCAAGATCACGCTCCGTTACACGCAACTGCTCGATCGCGTGGGAGATGCATGGCGCTTCCGGTACAGTGCCGGCACGGGGCCCGGCGCGGCGTCGTCGTCGAGCTTCCGGATGCAGGTGGACAGCGCCGCGCGCTTCGGCGACCCGTATTCGCCGACCCATCGCCTCAACACGAGCCGCCGCGACGACCGCATCGAGGTCGCGCTCGCCGACACCGCCACCCACGGGGATCTCGAGCTGTTCCTGCCGCTCGCCCAACGCCGGGTGGGGATGTCGCTGGTCACCAGCCAGCCGGTGGGCGAGGATGGGTTCTTCATGCTGCTGCTCGCCCCGGGCCGCGCCGAGACACCAACGGTGCGTCGTGATCTCGTTGCCGTGCTCGACGTCTCGGGCTCGATGTCGGGCGACAAGCTCGATCAGGCCAAGACGGCGTTGGTGCAGCTGCTCGGCACGCTCCGGGCCGGGGACCGGTTCCGGGTGATCACCTTCGGGAGCGGCGTGCGGCGCTATGCGGGCGGGTGGACCGAGGTGTCGGGCGACAATCTTCATGCCGCCCAGGACTGGGTCCGCCGCCTCGACACGGACGGCGGTACCAACATCGCCGGCGCGCTCACGGAGGCCTTCGCCGAGCCACCTGAAGAGGGCGGGCTGGGCGTCGTGGTGTTTCTGACGGACGGGATGGCGACCGTGGGCGAGACGAACCCCGAGCGCATCGCCGACCAGGCCGAGCATGGCCGCGGGCCGTTCCGCGTCTTCGCGTTCGGCATCGGGTACGATGTCAACACGTATCTGCTCGATCGACTGACCGAACGGGCCCGCGGTACCACGGAGTACATCCGGCCCGGCGGCGACATCGAGCAAGCGGTGGCTTCGCTCGCCGCCAAGGTTGCGTCCCCCATACTGACGGACCTCGCCGTGCAAGCGGATGGGGTGGAGCTGTATGACCTCCAGCCGCGCAGCCTGCCCGATCTGTTCGGGGGCGACGAGCTGGTGGTGTTCGGGCGGTATCGGGGAGAAGGGGGCCGGGAGCGGTCCGTGACGGTGATTGGACGGCGCGGCGGGCGGGAAGAGCGGTTTTCGACCGCGGCGCGCTTCGGGGTCGAGCAGCCGGGGGCCGACTACGTTCAGCAGCTGTGGGCCGCGCGCAAGGCGGGCGCGCTGTCGAGCGACATCCGCCTCCACGGGCCGAACCCGGAGATCGTCGACGAGCTCAAGCGTCTCGCCTTGCGATACGGCATCCTCACCGAGTACACGTCGTATCTCGTGCAGGAGCCGAACGTCGCAGCCCGCGCCATCCCGCTGCAGACACCCGCGCCTGAGGCGCAGGCGGGAGCGGACGCCGTCCGACGCTCCGAGATGGCTCGCAAGCTCGCCGGGTCCGTGAGTCTCGACGCAGTGGTGGCGACGGGGGCGGTGACGGCCGATGCGGCGGCGACGCCCGGCGACCGCGCCGCTCGCTCCCGTCGGGTCGGGGGGAGACTGTTCGTGTGGCGCGACAGCGCGTGGATCGACATCGCGCACGGCGACTCGCTGCGCGTCGTGAAAGTCGCGGCCTTCAGCGAGGCGTACTTCGCGCTGCTCCAGGCCCTTCCCGAGCTGGTGCAGGCCGCCACGCTCGAGCCCGCCGTGGTAGTGGCCGGACGCCGCGTGAGCGTCGAGATTGAGGCCGGGGGCACGACGGTATGGGCGAACGGCGAGCTGCCGAAGCTCGTGAGCGACTTTAGGTGATGAGCCCAATGCGGAGTGCGGAATGCGGAATGCGGAATTTCAGGGGGGGGTCGTTCGCCTCGTGACGCTTACCCTGACATTCCGCATTCCGAACTCCGCATTCCGCACTTAGTCCCGTGCCCCAGGATCTCGCGGAGATCTACCGCACCACCTACCGCGCGCTCGTGCGGTTCCTGTACCGCAAGGTGTGGGACGCCGAGCGGGCGGAGGACCTGGCGCAGGAGGCGTTTGCGCGCGCCGTGGTGCACAAGCCGGACAACGCGCGGGGGTGGCTCTTCATCGTGGCGGCGAACATGGCGCGGGACGACGCACGACGCGCGGCGCGGGAGCGGCGCCACCTGACGCTGCTCAAAGCCGAGCCGCAGGCGAGCGAGCCCGCGGCGGCGGACGATGCGCTGCACGCGGAGAGCGAGCGCACCCATGTCCGAGCCGCGCTGGAGCAGCTGACGCCCCGCGACCGGGAGGTGCTGCTGCTGTGGGACTCGGGGTTGTCGTACGAAGAAATCGCCGCGCAGACGGGGCTGGCGCGCGGGGCCATCGGCACCACCCTGGCCCGGGCGCGCCGGCGATTGGTCGACGTCTACGAGGCGGGACAGCGGGGTGAGCATGTCGCACGTGGATGACGGAATGCTGCACGCGTATCTCGACGGCGAGCTGGCGCCGCTGGACGCCCGGGGAGTGGACGCACACGTGGCCCAATGTCCCGACTGCCGCCGCCGGCTCGACGAAGAGCGGGCGCTGATCGCGCGCGCCACCGAGCTGCTGGCGCTGGCCACACCGCCCGACCGCCAGGTACCGCCGTTCCGAGCCGGGGACGTGAAGGCTCCCACCCGGGTGTGGTGGCGGGTGCGCCTGCCGCTCGCGTGGGCGGCGACGGTCGCGCTCGCCCTGGGAATCGGAAGCTATCTAGGCAGAGAGGCGGCACCGGCCCCCCAAGCCGAGATGGCGACCGACAGTGCAGCGGCGCGGGCCCGCTCACTGGCTCGGCGGGAATTCCGTCCCGAGGCGCGCGGCACAGTGGGCACGCCAGCCGTAGCTGCCCCGGGCTCTGCCGCGGTCTCCCCAGCCCCGGGCGGGGCCCGGGCGGACAACATCGCGCGGCCCCGACCGGAACCCGTCGAATCGAAAGCGGAGGGAGAGCGGCCCCGCGAGCTGGCAGCGAAGATCGCCGCGCGCAAGGCCGCGTCGGACGAACGCGACGCGTGGCAGAAGGGCGACGCCATCAGCCTGGACAGCGCGAGACACGTATTGGGCGGCGACCCCGTCGTCGTTCCCGGCGTGCCGGTCGAGGCCTTCTACCTGGGTCGCGGCGTCGGCTACTCCGCCGTCGTGATCGTCCAGCAGGCGCTCGATTCGAGCACGATGATCGAGGTGATCAACGCACGGCCGGCGTCGCTGCTGCTCGACCAGGTCGTGGCCTCGGGAGCGCCAGCCGCCGTCGCCGACAGCTTGAGCGCCGTCCGGCGGGGGTTCGTGAGCCGCGCGCGCGCCGCCGACTCCCTGGAGGCCCTCCCCAGGGGCGCCACACCGCGGCCCTTGAGGGCGGCAGTTCAGGCGAGCCCGAATCTGTTCCGGGACGTTCGAGGGCCCCTCTCCGCCGATTCCCTCGCCGCGTTGCGGCGCC
>WNFW01001331.1_pt1 | contig 27570 bp, 18 predicted proteins | sample 5400131 | NCBI WGS metagenome assembly WNFW01 (sample SAMN13153362, study PRJNA577476) | soil metagenome | isolation source: 20 cm soil or saprolite under grassland replicate 1 | place: USA:California | collected 2016-06-15 | reverse complement strand
CAGCCTCGCCGGCAGGCTCCTCAACAGGTCGCCGTCCAGCTGAACCGCGGAGGCGTTCCGCTGCGCCGCGAGTGGATCGCGGGCGCGGGCGGAGACAGTAATCTCCTCTGTGACCTTCTCCTCTGTGACCTCAGCCGCACCGGTGGCATCCTCGACTGTTCCTGGAACTTGTACCTTCTCTTCAGCACAGAGGGGAGGCAGGTAGCAGACCATGCCAAAGCCGGTGAGAAACAGCACGCAGACTGTCTTGCTCATGAGCTGCTCCCGCCAAACCCGTCTTTAACCGTGATCAGATGGCACTGACTCCTAGTGCAGAAGGGCCAGCCGCGCGAGATTTGCCTGCACCTGCGCATCGCGGCAGGCGCTGTTGGCATACCAGCGGCGGGCAGCTGCGATCAGGGCGTAGCAGATTTCCACCTCGCCGGCGCCTTGCGCATCCGCTGCGGCAGGATGCTCTGAGGTGAAGCCGCCGGGAAGCGTGCGTGTCAGGCGATGCAAGCGCAGCCGCCGCAGGGCCCTCGCCGGCACCGACTCGCACGCCGCTCCGTCGCCGTGGTCGAGGCGCTCGCACAGAACCCGGTGCACGCGCTCGAGCCGCTTCCCCTCGCTGTCCGTCTTGAGTGCACGGACCCACTTGCCGCACCATCTCTTGACTCGCTCGCTGGAGCTGCGCAGCTGCGGGTCGGCCAGGGCCACCGCGATCTGCGGCAGATCGCAAGCCTCCCGCAGTGCGGCGTCCCAGCGCTGTTCACAGAGCAACTGCTCGATATCCGCCAGGTAGTTCGTGAGCATCCGCGAGTCGGAAGGGACAGCTCCTGGATGGGAGTGCCGCACCTGGTTACCGCTGTGCGGTCCGCGCTCTTGAGCGTCTCGGTCTTGCATGAGTCATGTCTCCGGATCGTTTCTCCCACGCCGGCAATCATCACACCCAGCTTGCCATCGGCCGGATGAATGCCGTGATATGTTCGGTGATCGGTGTGGTCCATGGCGAGTGCCGTCCGACCTGTGCGGCCCCGTAAGTCAGGGTAGTGCAGTATCGAACAACATAGATCTGCGGACACTCAAAGTGAAATACTCGGCAAACCCTACGGCGCACCCCTACGGCAAAACCCTACGGCGCAATTCCGGCGAAACTCGACGGCGACGAATAAAACCTACGGCGACGAAAAAACCACTACGGCTGACCTCGGGATGTCCGACACAGCCAAAGCTAAGCTGCGTGTGGCCATTGAGTCGCAACCTAACAATTGCCGATGAATTCCTAACCTAACTATGGGGGCCCGAGCGGCATCTTGACTTTTTCTGCAGCGGGACACGGTGCGCATTTATGATTATTGCACGAGTATTGCAGTGATGTTACAAGCCATGAGACCGCAGTCTCCGCTCGCATCGACTTGAGCGTGGCTTGAGGTAGTTCGAGTACTCCGTACCGAGATTTTTGGGCGAGTCGTGCGCGACGGCACAGGCTCCGTCGACGCGGAATCTGTCTGACGCGGGATCTGTCTAAAGAGCCTGCAGGGAAATCGAGGCAAGGGATTTGCCCCTTTGGCGGCAGTCCATGCCGCTGGTCATCGCGCGCTGCCTTTCTGCTCTGCGAATGCTTCATTCGACCAGCAGCAGGGGCCAGCATGTAAGGATGCATAAGGGCATGTAAGGATGCATGAGTATGAGTGATGTACACACTGCAACCAGCCATCGTAGTAGCCAGACCGCCGAGCGCGACGCCGCGCCTCATGTCGTGTCCAGCGCGTGGGGCGAGGCTGCGGCTCGGGCTGGTGATTTGCCGCTGACCCCCGGCGTTGCCCAAGTGCTCCAGAGTCGCACGGACCGCGACCCGCGTCTGCCTTCGGCGGAGACTTGCGAAAGCGCGCACCTGAAAAGGATTCTCGTCTATTCGCACGACACATTCGGGCTCGGCAACATCAAGAGAATGTTGGAGATCTCCAAGCATCTGGTTGCCACCTATAGCGATGTCTCGGTGCTGATCATTTCCGGCTCACCGATGGTGCACGCGTTTCGCATCTCACCGCGCATTGATTACATCAAGCTCCCTTGTCTCACCCGAACGCTCGACGGCGTCTATGACGTGAAGTTCCTTGGGCTTCGCTATGACGACACGATCCGCCTGCGGGCGACCCTGATCACGAACGCGCTGCTGGACTTCGCCCCGGACTTGATTCTCGTCGACAAGAAGCCATTCGGCGTGAGCAATGAATTAGCCCCGGGGCTACGGCTGCTGCACGGCCGTGGCGCCCTGCCAAAGGTGGTGCTGCTGCTTCGTGACATCCTCGATGACCAGGAAACGACCACCGCTACCTGGGAGCGCAACCGTTATCACGACGCGGTGCGATCCTTTTACGATCGAATCCTCGTAGTCGGGTCGCCGGAGATCTTCAACCTCGCGACGGAGTACAAATTCCCGGCTTCCAGCGGATCCAAGCTGCAGTTCTGCGGCTATCTACGGCGCGATCGTGGATTACGGACGCGCGAGCAGATCAGGGGAGAACTCGGAGTTCACGACGAACATCTGGTGCTGGTGACCGGCGGCGGTGGCGAAGATGGCTACCAACTGCTGGCCAACTATGTACACGGACTCAGTCATCTCCCCAGGGGGATGAAGATCAGGACGCTGCTGATCTGCGGGCCGGAAATGTCCGAGCAGAATCGGCGCCGCATCCGCCTCGGCGCGGCCCAACCGGGACTGGTGATCCAGGAGTTCAACAACGACATGATGGGCTGTATCGACGCGGCCGACTTGGTTGTTTCCATGGCCGGATACAACACCATCTGCGAAATACTGAGCTTGCGCAAACGAGCGATCGTCGTGCCGCGCGTCAGGCCGGTGCAGGAGCAATGGATGCGTGCGGAACGCATGGCGCAACTGGGCCTGCTCCGCGCCATCCATCCGGACCATGTCACTCCGATGAAGCTGATGCGTGCGGTTATAGAGGAACTCAATGCGGACGACGGTGGGTCGCAAGAGGCCTACAAAGTGGATCTGGACGGAATGTCACGCGTCGTGAGCAGCCTGTACGCGCTATTGGACGACAGCGCTCCCATCGCCGCGACCTCGATGGCATAGCAGAGGCGCCGGCGGTGGCGACACCATCCATGGCTTCAGGCGCGACAGTTGGGTTCCTGGTCAAGACCTACCCCAAGATTTCGGAAACGTTTATCCTGGGGGAGCTTCTGGGGCTGGAGCGCAATGGCCTGCGGCCGCACATCTTTTCAATCCAGCAACCTACGGACGCCGTTTGTCACGATGCGAACCGGGCCGTGCGGGCACCGGTTACCTACCTGCCGCCGACGGGCGTGTCGAGCGCAATGCAGGGAGCCAGAGCACATCTTGCCCTGATGGTGAAGAGACCGCGGCGTTATCTGCAAGCGCTCGTGTTTGTGTTGCGACGCGAAGAGGGCGGCCGGACGCGCGCCTTTTTCCAGGCAGGGTACCTCGCCCACCGGCTCTCCGAGGCCGGCATTCGTCACCTGCATGCTCACTTCGCCAGCGAGCCGGCTGGCGTTGCGGAGCTGGTCAGCAAGCTCGCCGGGATCTCTTACAGCATTTCCGCTCATGCGAAGGATATCTATCTATCATCGTCCGCTTCCTTGCGCCGCAAGATGAGTGGAGCGTCGTTCACCGTCACGTGTACGGAATACAACAGAAAGCACCTTGCCGGCATCGCGACGCCGCAGGCCATGGTGCTGCGCATGTATCACGGGATCGATCTCGACCGCTTCCAGCGCGGACCCGCCGCCGAACGCGCGGCCGGGGCGCCGCTGCTGCTGAGTGTCGGCCGCCTGCGAGAGAAGAAAGGATTCGCCACTCTGATCGAAGCGTGCCGACTGTTGCGCGATGCCGGAAAGCTCGTGCGCTGCAGGATTGTGGGTTATGGCGAGGAGCACGACCGGCTCGCGGGCCTTATCAGTCGCCATGGGTTGAACGACGCCGTCGAGCTGGCTGGCAAAATGACCCAGGATGAACTGATTGATCTGTATCGTAGCGCGTCCGTGTTCGCGTTGCCCTGCCAGGTCGCGAGTGACGGGGATCGTGATGGAATACCCAACGTATTGCTGGAAGCCATGGCCATGGAGCTGGCGGTGGTCTCGACGAGTGTCTCCGGAATACCGGAGGTGATTCAGAACGGGATCAACGGGCTGCTGGTGCCCCCGGGCGATGCTGCGGCGCTGGCAACCGCAATCGGTTGCCTGGTGGACGATCCGGCATTGCGCAGGCGTCTGGGCGAAGCGGGCCGCCATACGGTCGCGACCATGTTCTGCAGTGAGGCCAATCTTCAGACCGTTCGGCAGCTGCTGCTGGCTGCGTCCCGCGGCGTGGGCGAGGGCGCTGGCAATTGCGACGCGGCACGCGAGAGGTCACTTTCTCCCCGCCATGAAGAACGCCGCCATCAGCGCCTGAATCGGCTGCGGCGGGGCGAATGAGCATGGACAAGGTCAAACTCACCCGACTGCGGCAGCTGATCATCGGACACCTGCTGCAAACGAGGTCGAGCATCGCGCTCGCGGGGTTGTGCCTGCTGGGCGCGCTTCTCATGGAGTTGCTTGCGCCGTGGCCGTTGAAGCTCATCTTTGACCACGTGTTAATGGGCAAGCCGCTTGCGCCCTCATGGTCGTATCTCGGTTGGCTGTTCCAGTGGGGACCGCTGCCCGCAGTGGCCATCCTGTCCGCCTCGGTGTTCCTGATGGTCCTGGTGGGCGGTGCGTGTTCCTACGCGCAGGTCTACCTGGTGACCAGGTCCAGCTATCAGCTCGCCGCCAAACTCAAGGTCAGGTTGTTTTCCCACCTTCAGAGACTCTCGCTTGCCTTTCACACCCATGTGCCATCAGGCGAGCTCGTAGTGAAGATGGCCAGCGACACGACGGCGATCAGGGATTTGTTTACGGACTGGGGTGTCCGGGCCCTGTACCAGTCCTCGGTGATCGGCGGAATGCTGGTCGTCATGATCGTCGTCAACTGGCGATTGGCCTTGGTCGTGCTTGGCAGCATCCCCGTGCTGTTTATCGCCCTCGCCAGGCTGAATCGCAAGCTCAGGGCTTCGATCAGCCGGCAGCGCAAGCAGGAAGGACGGATTGCCTCCCGCATGAACGAGGTTCTCGGTGCCATCGCCATGGTTCAAGCGTTTGGTCGCCGCGAGTTTGAGCAGGACCGTTTTGAGCTGGAAGCCGCGCGAAATCTGGCCGAGGGCATCACTTCGGCGCGCACGACCGCAGCTGTTACCCGGGTGATAGAGGTGATCTGCGCGCTCAGCACGGCCGTTACGCTCCTGTTCGGCTCGTGGCAGGCATTCAAAGGCTACATGACACCCGGGGATCTGTTGATCTTCGTGTCCTACCTGAAATCGATCTACAAGCCCATCCGCGATCTGGGGAAGTCCTCTGTCAGAGTGAGCAGAGCCTGCGTCAGTGCTGGCCGCATCGAGGAGGTGCTGGCGATCGAGGAGGAGCCGCGTGACGCGCCGAATGCGATTGCAGCCACAAATCTTACCGGCGACATTGTCTTCAGGAACGTCTCCTTCGGATATGACGGAAGACACCGCCTCCTCGACGACGTGTCGTTTCACATTCATCCGGGGCAGAAGGTCGCGCTGGTAGGTCCGTCCGGCATCGGGAAATCCAGCCTCATCGGCTTGATCCTGCGGCTGTACGAGCCTCAGCACGGCTCGATCATGATCGATCGCGTCGATGTGCGCGACTACCAGCGCGAATCCCTTCGCCGGAGTATCGGGCTCGTGCTCCAGGATTCGGTACTATTCGCGGCCAGTGTTCGCGAGAACATTGCCTACGGACTGCCGGAGGCGGGCCTTGACGCCATCGAGGCGGCTGCCAGGCATGCCCACGCGCATGACTTCATCATGGCATTACCGGACGGTTACGACACGATTATCGGCGAAAGAGGTTGCACGCTCTCTGGCGGTCAGCGCCAGCGCATCTGTCTCGCGCGAGCGCTCCTCAAACAACCGCCCATTCTCATCCTGGATGAGCCGACATCGGCCGTCGACCCGGCATCGGCATCGATGATTCACGATGCGATCGACAGGGTTCAAGCCGGCAAGACCATACTCATGATTTCCCATCAAATCCTGCCCGACAGCGACTTTGATCAAATACTCACTCTGAGAGATCGCAAGATATGCGTCAGCGCTCCGCGAGAGCATCGCGTCAGATTGACGTCATGACCGCCTGTCCGACGCTCCCGCTCCATTGTCAGGACCTTGCGGGCAATGCCGACCTGCTGCGCGACTCGCTTTGGTGCATGCATGAACGACGCGGCCCCGCTTGAGGATCCGGCGTTGCCGGCGCTCGCGAGCGGGCGTCACGACGCGCTCGCCGCTGCGCTCGCCCGCCTCGGACTGCGGGGCGCCCGTACCGTCGCTCTCTTGAAGCACCACCCGGGCTCGCGGTGCACCCTGGCGGTCGCGGCGGGCACGGATCGCTACGTCGTGAAGTTGTTCGCCGATGCGGCCAAAGTGCTCGCTCTGTCCGCCGTTCATCAGGTGTTGGCCGGCGCCGGGCTCGCTTCGGGGCGGGGGCCGACCGTGCCGCGACTCATCGGGGTGGACACCGACGCGGCACTGCTCGTCACCGAGATGTACGCCGCCTCTCCGATCACCGCGCTCGTCGAGCAGGGCGAATGCGACCGGGCAGGACGGCTTGCCGCTCAGTGGCTGCGGGCAGCGGCCACGCCCGGCCTCACGCTGGGTCATCCCTACGACCCGCCGCACGCGCTCGAAGAAATACACCGCTACGTGTGCACGATCGAAAGCGCGGCGGGGGAACTCGGTGGGCGGGCAGGCGCTGTGTGGGAGCGGCTCGCCGCCGACATCCCGCCCCCGGGTTACTCCGATTTGCGGCACGGCAGCTTCTATTTGAGCCATGTGTTCGACCTCGGTGATGGGCCCGGCGTGATCGACTGGGACTCATTCCGGCAGGGACCGGTCGAGGTCGATGCCGGGATGATGAGCGCTATGGCCGCCCGCTGGACGGTGCGCCGGCCACACCATGCCGCAGCCGCCCAGCGCGCCATCGCCGCGTTCCTCAACGAAGTGGGTGATCTTGTCGACCCTGCCCGGCTGCGCTGGTACCGGGCGGCCGCCCTGCTCAAGTTCGCCTCGTATCTGGCCCGCCGCCGGCCCGACGGGTGGGCGGTGAGCGCAGCAACGCTCATCGGCGACGCCGAGATAGTGTCGGCGTGAGCGCGCCGGAGCGGGCCATCGCGGTCGACAGCGCCGCCTTCCTTGCCATTACGAGCGACGCGATCGCGCGCTACTCGGGGTCAGCGCCGGTCAGCGCCACGGTGCAGGTGTTGAAGGACTTGCCTCTCCGCCTTGTCGCCCGCTACGACCTCGCGCTCGCCGACGGGACGACGGCGCTGGTCGCCGGCAAGTGGTATGCGATAGACCGAGGCGCGGTCGTCGCCCCCGAACTGGAGTATCTCGCAGGTATCGGCCTTGCGGTCGCTCCCCTGCTCGGCTACTGGCCCGCGGTGCGGTTGCTGTTAACGGCATGGGTGCCCGGTCGCATGCTCACACACCTGCTCGCGGAGCGGGCGGACACGGCCATCGCGGTCGCCCGGGCGGCAGGTCGCTGGGCAGCGAGACTCCACAGCAGCGACATGCCCACGCCGCGCTCGTGTGGCCCCGCCAAGCAGCGGGCGTCGCTGACCAAGTGGCGGGATACCTCGGCCGAAGTTGCCGATCTCGCCGATCGCGTGGCACGCGCGCTCGTCGGTTATGAGGATCCCGGCCGCCCGGTCCACTACGACCATCACCACGGGCAGGTGGTCGCATCGCAGGGCAACGCGCTCGTGCTCGACCTCGACGAAGCGGGGCGGGGTGACCCGGCGTTCGACGTGGCTCATTTCCTCGCTCATCTCGAGTTGCTGGGGCTGCAGCATCATGGCGATCCCGCCGCGTGCAATGATGCGGCTGCGCAGTACCGAGCCGGATACGCCGAGACGGCAACGTGGCCCGGTGACGACGGCGTCCTCGCCGCCTTCGCGTGGTGCAAACTCGCTCAACAGCTCATCCATCGGAGCGCACCAGCGCGCGACATCGACTACGCGTTGGCGGCGGGTGGGCGCGCCCTGTCGAGTGCCTGAAGGATGGCCGGGCGACGTTCCAGCTGAAGCCGATGCCGACGGCGGAGAAATCCTCACGTACTGCACGTCACCCACGTGCGCGGTGAGGCTGTCCGCGCTCGAGGCCGCTGCTCGCCCCGAGCTCGAACCCCGCTCCTGACGTCGCGTTGCGATACCCGCGATCTGTAATGATTTCCCCATGATCGTAGCCTGCTGCGCGCGCTTTCCTGTCGGAGGATGTATGGACCGACCGGCGATGCGATGCTTTTCGCTCGGAACGTTGGCGAATGGCGACACCAGGTCTGTGATGGACGACGCGTCAGTCTGTGATGGACGACACGTTGCAGGGAATGCATACGCGTAGTTAACTCCGCCGCCGAGGGAGATCTGCCGCCGGTCTTCCTGCAGTACAACCTGAGTCATTGATCCGAGTCATTGGGGCATCCAGCGCACCCTGACGTGCCCCCGGCGGCTCGCTTTGCTTTCAAGGGGAGCAGTTTCGTGAAACCGCTGAACGCATGGGTGAGATCCGGCCACGCCGGGATGCCCGGTATGTTGCTGACATTGCTGTTGCTCGGATTGACACTCAGCGGCTGCGGAGGAAGCGACGCCTCACCATCCGCGCAATCCCCGGTCAATCCGGTCGCGCCCGCAATTACCACCCAGCCGGCGAGTCAGATGGTGACCGCCGGTCAGACGGCGACCTTCACGGTCACGGCCACGGGTACGGCACCCCTGAGCTATCAGTGGCAGATGAACGGCACGGCGATCGGCGGCGCCACCGCCGCCAGCTACACCACACCCGCCACCACCGCTGCCGACAACGGCGACCAGTTCACGGTCGTCGTCAGCAACGCCGCGGGCAGCATGACCAGCAACGCCGCCGTTCTCACGGTGACTTCCGCGCTGGTCGCTCCCACGATCACGACACAACCGGCGAGTCAGACGGTGAGCGCCGGTCAGACGGCGACCTTCACGGTCACGGCCACGGGCACGGCACCCCTGAGCTATCAGTGGCAGAAGAACGGCACGGCGATCGGCGCAGCCACCGCCGCCAGCTACACCACACCCGCGACCACCGCTGCCGACAACGGCGACCTGTTCACGGTCGTCGTCAGCAACGCCGCGGGCAGCGTGACCAGCACCGCCGCCGCTCTCACGGTGAGCTCCGTGCTGGTCGCTCCCACGATCACGAGACAACCGGCGAGTCAGACGGTGACCGCCGGTCAGAGGGCGACCTTCACGGTCACGGCCGCGGGCACGGCACCCCTGAGCTATCAGTGGCAGAAGAACGGCACGGCGATCGGCGCAGCCACCGCCGCCAGCTACACCACACCCGCCACCACCGCTGCCGACAACGGCGACCAGTTCACGGTCGTCGTCAGCAACGCCGCGGGCAGCGTGACCAGCAACGCCGCCGCTCTTACGGTGAATTCCGCGCCGGTCGCTCCCACGATCACGAGACAACCGGCGAGTCAGACGGTGACCGCCGGTCAGAGGGCGACCTTCACGGTCACGGCCACGGGCACGGCACCCCTGAGCTACCAGTGGCAGAAGAACGGCACGGCGATCGGCGGCGCCACCGCCGCCAGCTACACCACACCCGCCACCACCGTTGCCGACAATGGCAACCAGTTCACGGTCGTCGTCAGCAACGCCGCGGGCAGCGTGACCAGCAACGCCGCCGCTCTCACGGTGAATTCCGTGCCGGTCGCTCCCACGATCACGACCCAACCGGCGAGTCAGATGGTGAGCGCCGGTCAGACGGCGACCTTCACGGTCACGGCCGCGGGCACGGCACCCCTGAGCTACCAGTGGCAGAGGAACGGCACGGCGATCGGCGGCGCCACCGCCGCCAGCTACACCACACCCGCCACCGTGACGTCGGACAGCGGCGCCCAGTTCACCGTTGTCGTCAGCAATGCCGTAGGCAGCGTGACCAGCAACGCCGCCGCTCTCACGGTGACTTCCGCGCCGGTCGCTCCCACGATCACGACCCAACCGGCGAGTCAGACGGTGACCGCCGGTCAGACGGCGACCTTCACGGTCACGGCCACGGGCACGGCACCCCTGAGCTACCAGTGGCAGAAGAATGGCACGGCGATCGGCGGAGCCACCGCCGCCAGCTACACCACACCCGCCACCATGACTTCGGACAGCGGCGCCCAGTTCACCGTTGTCGTCAGCAATGCCGTAGGCAGCGTGACCAGCAACGCCGCCGCTCTCACGGTGAATTCCGCGCCGGTCGCTCCCACGATCACGACACAACCGGCGAGTCAGACGGTGAGCGCCGGTCAGACGGCGACCTTCACGGTCACGGCCGCGGGCACGGCACCCCTGAGCTATCAGTGGCAGAAGAACGGCACGGCGATCGGCGCAGCCACCGCCGCCAGCTACACCACACCCGCGACCACCGCTGCCGACAACGGCGACCAGTTCACGGTCGTCGTCAGCAACGCCGTAGGCAGCGTGACCAGCAACGCCGCCGCTCTCACGGTGACTTCCGTGCTGGTCGCTCCCACGATCACGGCCCAACCGGCGAGTCAGACGGTGAGCGTCGGTCAGACGGCGACCTTCACGGTCGCCGCCACGGGCACGGCACCCCTGAGCTACCAGTGGCAGAAGAACGGCACGGTGATCGGCGCAGCCACCGCCGCCAGCTACACCACACCCGCCACCACCGCTGCCGACAATGGCAACCAGTTCACCGTCGTCGTCAGCAACGCCGCGGGCAGCGTGACCAGCACCGCCGCCAGCCTCACCGTGACGACCACCGGGCAGCCACTCAAGACGGTTTTCCTCATCATGATGGAAAACCACAATTGGTCGGATATCACGAGCAGTTCGTCCGCGCCCTACATAAATAACACCCTGCTCGCCATAGGCGCGCACGCCACGCAGTACTTCAATCCGCCCGGTATCCACCCGAGCCTGCCCAACTACCTGTGGCTGGAAGCCGGGACCAATTTCGGCGTATCGTCCGATGCCTCCCCGTCGGCGGCTCACCAGAGCACCACGATGCATCTGGTGACTTTGCTCAAGAACGCCAATATCACCTGGAAGGCATACCAGGAGGATATTGGTGGCACCTCGTGCCCGCTGAGCAACGTCAGTGGCTATGTCACCAAGCACGATCCGTTCGTTTACTTCGACGACGTGACAAATTCACTGAGTTCCACTTCTGCGTACTGCATCGCACACGTCAGACCCTTCACGGAATTGGCCACCGACCTGGCTAACAACACGGTCGCCAGCTACAACTTCATCACGCCGAACCTCACCAACGACATGCACGATGGCACCATCGCCGACGGCGACACCTGGCTGGCCAAAAACGTGCCAGTGATTCTCAATTCCACCGCCTACAGGCAGGGTGGCGTGATCTTCATCACCTGGGACGAGGGAGAAGGGGGCTCCGCGCCCGGCGACACGAAGGATGGGCCGATCGGCATGATGGTCCTCTCGGCGAACGCCAAGGTTGGTTACCAGAACTCAATCCACTATGACCACGGCTCGACGCTGCGGACGGTCGAAGAGATCTTCAAGCTCAGTCCCATGCTGGGCGGTGCCGCGAACCAGACGGACTTGAGTGATCTGTTTACTTCGTTCCCCTGAGCGGCCGTAGCCCAACTCGCGCACCGCCTGGGACGCCGAGACCGCCCGCTGAAGTGCGGGCGGCGCGGCGATCCGCGCCAGCATCGTCTAGTGCGATGCTGGGCTACTGAAGGTTCCGGAGAAGACGTTCTCGGCGTCACTGATGAGCGATGCCGCCAAATCGCCCGCTCCGCGACGAGCGCGATGCGAGGCGAACTTCAGCAGCGCGGCCGTCCGGTACCAGCGCAGCCGGGCAGGATCGACGAGGTCATCGACTGCATCGAGGAACACGCCGATAGCGCGTTGCGTGGCGCGCTCATACTCTGGCTGATACATCTCCCAGCGGGCGGCGGCGCACAGCATCCCGGCGTCGACCTCGGCAGGTCCCTGCCGAAAGGTGTCCCAATCGATCACGCCCGGCCCGTCAACGAGATCGAACACATGGCTGAGATAGAAGCCGCCGTGTCGCAAGTCGGTACAGCCCGGTGGCGGCATGTTCGCTGCGAGCCGGTCGCGCACGGCGCCTGCCCGCCCACCGAGTTCTCCTGCCGCCCTTGCGATCGTGCGCACGTAGCGCTGCACGTCTTCGAGCACGTGCGGCGGATCGTAGGGATCACCCAGCGCGACGCCGGGCTTGATCGCTGCCCGCAGCCATTCAGCGGCGAGCCGCCCTGCTCGGTCGGCGTCACCCCGCTTGACCAGCTCGGTGGCCGGAGCCGCGGCGTACATCTCGGTCACGATCAGAGCTGCGTCTGTATCCAGGCCGATGATTCTGGGCACCGTCGGTCCCCGTCCCGAGGCGAGCCCGGCGCCGGCCAACACGTTATGAACGGTGGACACGGCGAGCACCGTAGCCGTATCGGCGAACAACTTGACTATGTAGCGATCCGTGTCCGATGCGACAGCGAGCGTGCAGCGCTTACCTGGGTTATACCTCAGAACAGAGAGTGCACGGGCGCCCTGCAAGCCGACGCGGGCGAGCGCAGCGGCGAGCGCCTCGTGATGCGCGTTCGCGAGCGCGGGTAGCGCCGCGTCGACGGGGAGCGGTTCCTGCATGGTGCGAGCCCCCGCCGGCCGTGATCATGCCGCCAGGGGAGGTTGACTCATGATCTTCACAGCCCGCGCGACAACGCTGTCCCAGGACAAGCTCTGCACCGCGTGGCGACGAGCGTTGGCGCCCATCACGATCCGGCGTCTCGGGTCTGATAGAAGTGAGTGCATGCTCTCAACGAGAGCATCGAGATCGCCTGCGTCATAGAGCAACCCGGTAACGCCGTGGTCGATGAGCTCATTGAGCTGACCGAGTCGCGGCGCCACGACCGGTCGGCCCGCCGCGAGCGACTCGAACACCTTGAGTGGAGAGAAATAGAAGGGTTGCTCAGCGGTGTACGGCGCGACCGTAAGATCCATCGCCGCAAGGTACGCCGGCATCTCCTCATGGCGGACCTTGCCTGCCAGCAGCACGTTCTCCTCGAGGGCACTGCTCCTGACCCGCTCGCGGATGTGCTCCAGACCCGGGCCGTCGCCGACAATCAGCAGTCGCTGATCGCGTTGGCGCCTTCGCAACTGGACCATGGCATCCAGAAGGAAGTCCATCCCGTGCCAGGGCTTCAAGCTTCCCAGGAAACCGACGACCGGCTGCTTCCCGAGCGAATGGCGCGTTCGAATCGGCTCAGGATCTATGTCCGGATGGAATCGTCCTGTATCAACCCCGTTGGGCAGGCAGGAGACGCGGTGGGCTGCGATTCCTTGCGCCTGCAGGTATTGTTTGAGCGGTTCCGATACGGTGATGAAGGAGTCTGCTTCGCGGAAGCATCGGGTTTGCATCTCCTGTGCCAGCGCCTTGAGCCTCAACACCCGATGGCGTTCTTGTTCCTCGATCAGCGGCGCGTTCACCTCGAGGACGTAAGGCACTTCGAAGCTCCTCGCGATCCTCCCGCCGGAGGCGTGGAAGAGCGAATAGCGTTCGTATACGACGTCAGGCCTGAACTGCCTCTCCGACAGCTCAGCCACAGCACGAGCCGCGAACTCCGTGTCATACGACAGTTTGTCGAGCTCGTGGCACACGGCCGCATCCTGCGGGTCGAACGCCAACCCCAGCCGCGCCGCCTCCTTCTCACGCCTTTCTTGACCCAACTGCGGTTTGATTTCGATCACTGTCGCGTGCGGATCGGGATTACCTTCCCCGCGATCAGTGCACAACAGCAAGACCTCGTTACCGCAGCGGGTGAGCGCGTTTACGAACTCTCGCACGTGTACGGACGCTCCCTTGAAGCCCCTGATCGGTATGCCCCAATCGGCGCAGATGTAAAGCACGTTCACGAGGTCTTCCTCCCCTCGAGCAGGAATGCATGAATTGCCTTCGCGTTGCAGCAGCCGCGGGACGGTCGGCGCGCGGCCCGAGGCGAACCCACCGTCGCCCAAACATGCGGTGAGCTACGCGTGTACGCCTGAATTGTCCATACTGTTTGTACTGTATTTCCCGACTCGTCACAGGGCGGGTGAGTGGCAGGCGCATTGCCTCAGGCGAAACTCTACTGATGAACTTCGTTGCCTTACCTGACATGTCACCATTGCTGTCCTCAACGCGATGTCACGATGGACACGCAGCTCACCCGTGCGGCACGAATTTCAACTCGCGCACTCGTTGCGAACAGATTTTGACCGAATTCATCGCCGTCAGCGGCTACCCGTGCGACCCGGACCAACCTGCCGGCTGCAGATCGCAAGCCTCCCGCAGCGCGGCGTCCCAGCGCTGCTCACAGAGCAACTGCTCGATATCAGTCGGGTAATCCGTGAGCATCCGCGAGCTGGAAGGGACGGCTCCTGGATGGGAGCGCCGCACTTGAGCCACTTGGTTACCGCGGTGCGGTCCGCGCTCTTGAGCGTCCCGGTCTTGCATGAGTCATGTCTTCAGTCGTAGTACTCCAGACCCAGGTGCGTGATCAGCTCCTCACCCTTCACATGCCGTAGTGTGTTCTTCAGCTTCATGGACTGAATGAACAGATCGTGCTCGGGATACAGCCCGGGCACGGTCATCGGTGATTTGAAGTAGAAGCTGAGCCATTCCTGGATTCCCAGCCCGCGCAGCTCGTCACAGCGTTGCGCGAGGTCGAGAAACAACACCAGGTCGAGCACGATGGGCGCCGCCAGGATGGAATCGCGGCACAGGAAGTCGATCTTGATCTGCATCGGGTAACCGAGCCAGCCGAAGATGTCGATGTTGTCCCAGCCCTCCTTGTTATCCCCGCGCGGCGGATAGTAGTTGATGCCGACCTTATGGAAGATCTTGCCGTACAGCTCGGGGTACATCTGCGGCTGCAGAATGTGCTCCAGCACTCCGAGCTTCGAGACCTCCTTGGTCTTGAAGGACTCCGGATCGTCGAGTACCTCCCCGTCGCGATTGCCGAGAATGTTGGTCGAATACCAGCCGTGTAGCCCCAGCATGCGCGCCTTGAACCCCGGAGCGAGAATGGTCTTCACCAGCGTCTGCCCCGTCTTGAAGTCCTTGCCGCAGATCGGCGCCTCGTTGCGGCGCGACAGCTCGTACATTGCCGGGATATCGGTCGTGAGGTTGGGTGCGCCGTTGGCGAAAGGAACCCCCTCGCTGAGCGCGGCGTAGGCGTAGATCATCGAGGGAGAGATATTCTCGTCGTTCGCTTCGAGAGCGCTCTCGAACGCCTTCAGCGACTGGTGCACCTCGCGCGGCTGCAGGAAGATCTCGGTCGAGCCGCACCAGATCATGACGAAGCGGCTGGCGCCCGACGATCTCTTGAACTCCCGGATGTCCGCGCCCAGCTGCTCGGCCAACCGCATCTTGTTCTTGCCCTCCTTCACATTGGGGCCGTCGAGCTTGCGCACGTAGTTGCGGTTGAACACCGCTGGGAGTGGTTTTATGGACTCGAGGAACGGCTGCATACGCTCGAGCAGCTCACGGTCGAGCACGCCAGCCTTGGAAGCCGCGGCGTACATGTCATCTGTGAATATGTCCCAGCCGGTGAAAACGAGGTCGTTGAGATCGGCGAGCGGTAAGAAGTCCCTGATCTTTGGACAACGCGCATCGGTGCGCTTGCCCAGCCGGATCGTTCCCATTTGAGTCAGTGAGCCGATAGGTTGCGCCAGGCCCCTGCGAACGGCTTCCACGCCGGCCACGAAGGTTGTGGCGACCGCTCCCATGCCGGCAATCATCACACCCAGCTTGCCATCGACCGGTTGGATGCCGTGATACTTTCGGTGGTCGATGTGATCCATGGCGAGCCCCCTCCCTCCGATCTGTGCGGCCCCCGTGATCAGGGTAGTGCGATGTCGAACAACCTAGATCTGCGGACGTTCAAAGTGAAATACCCGGCAAACCTTACGGTGCAACCCTACGGCGCAACGCTACGGCGAAACCCTACGACGACGAATAAACACTACGGCCGGCCGCAGGATCTCTACACAACCAACTTGCTTGTGCCGCCGATTCCCAACCTAACGAGTGCCGCTGGTTCGCAACCTAACAAATTGCCATTAATTCGCGACCTGACAATGGAGGTCCGAGTGGCATCTTGACTTTCTGTAGCGGCGCTAACGATGATTGCAGCGATGTTACAAAATGATTGCAGTGACGTTACAAGCTGAATGCCGTGGTCTTCGCTCGGAATCACCCGGAATCAACTGAGCGTGGCTTGAGGTAATTCGACAGGGCACCCCCGTACGGTGATTGTGCGCGAGTCGTGAGCGACGGCAACAGGTTCCGTCGGCCGATGGACCTGGGAGCCAAGGAAGAGATGCGCTTCTGCTTCATCGTCGAAGATGAGTACCGGCGTCAGTCCATGCCGATGGTCATCGCGCGCCACCTGGCGCAGTCGGGGCACGACGTCGATCTGCTGGAGCCCACCAAGACGGTCACGGCCCTGTGGGACCTCAGACGGCAGCTGTATGACGCCTACATCCTCAAGACGGTAGCAGACGGGCCTGGGCTCTGTGTCCTGGAGGCTGCGGAAGCGGCGGGCATTCCAACGATCAATAACTCGAGGTCGATCAGATTGGTGCGCGACAAATCCTTGTGCACCGCCTATGCATATGCTCATGGGTTGCCCGTTCCCCACAGCTACTTCGTTACCGACCCGCACCTGCTCAGGAAGATCCCCCGGGAGCGTTATCCGCTGGTCGTCAAGCCGACCAATGGCAGCTCCGGTCGTGGCATCTACCTCGTGAATAGTCCTGCTCGCAGCTTGCGTCGACCAAAATACGCGGAGCGAGTATCTGACTTCTTCCTGGTTCAGCATTACGTCAAGAACCCCGGATATGACATCAAGCTCTATGTGATAGGCAAGGATGTGTTTGCTGTGGCGAGGGAATCGCCACTTCATCCCGAGGTGGAAGTGGCGCACCAGCTGCTTCCGGTCAAACCGGCCTGGCTCAAGTTGGCACGACGTGTTGGCGAGGTTTTCGGCCTGGTGATCTACGGCTTGGACGTGCTCGAGACGCGCCATGGCCCCATGGTGGTCGACATCAATGACTTTCCCAGCTTCGGAAAAGTGCCGCAAGCGGTCAGCCTGATTTCAGACTACATCGTGCGCTTCGCTAAAAAGGCGAGGATGAAGCGCGGCTGGCTGCCTTTTGCTCTGCGAACGCTTCGCTCGACGAGCAGCCGTGGCCAGCATGTGAGAAGCGAAAATGGGCTCGCGCGATGAAACCACGACTCGCTACGCCACTGCTGGCAATCGTCGCGGAGGGGTTGCTCTCGCGGCTCAGCTTTGGCTTGATCAACTTCAGCCTGCCTCTGTATGCCCGGCACCTTGGCCTCAGTCTCACCGAGGTCGGCGTTCTTGCGGCTCTCAGCAGTGCGGTGGCTCTGGGATTTAAGCCTCTGGTGGGCTGGGCGGCCGATCGGTTTGGTCTGAAGCGAATGTACCTCGTGGCGATCAGCGCACGCAGCCTGGTGTCGCTTGCCTTCGGGTTCGCCATTACGCCGTGGGAGCTTTTCGCAATCCGGGGCGCGCATGGAATTTCCAGGTCGCTGCGGGACCCGTCGGCAAATGCCCTGCTTGCCGAGCACGGGGGAGAGAAGTCCGTGGCATCCGCCTTTGCCTGGTACCAGACGGCCAAGACGGTGGCGGGTTCGTTGAGCAGGGCTCTTGCGGGAGTCCTCCTGACCATTACCGCTGCCAATTACACGCTGGTATTCCTGATAGCCTTCGGCCTCTCGGTGCTGCCGTTGCTCGCCGTTGCGCGATACGTGAAGGAGCACCGCGACCCGACTGTTCCGCGCGAGCACCGCGGATCATCCGCTGCGCTGCTGGCTGGCGGGGAGGACGCAGGACCCTCGGGATCCGCAATGCCCGGACATCCGCGAGTCCTGCCGTTTGTCGGTCTCGGATTCCTGATGGCCGGTACCGCCGAGATGCTCAACAGCCTGTTCCCGGTTCTGGCGACCGAATACGCCGGCCTGAGCAGCGCCCAGGCCGGAGTCATCTATGCGGTATCGACGCTTGGCATCATCTTCTCCGGCCCGATCTTTGGTTGGCTCTCTGACACCGTGAGCCGCAGACTGGTGCTCGCGGTGAGGGCGGTGGCTAACACCGGTTCCTCGATCCTCTACCTGTTGTTTCCCACGTTCGCTGGAATCGCCGTTGCGAAGGCCGCCGATGACATGGGGAGGGCTGCCTTCCGGCCGGCGTGGGGCTCACTGATGGCCGAGGTCTCCAGTTTCGACAGGCGCAATCGCGCGCGCACCATGGGCTGGATGAGCATGGGGGAGGATGCGGGGGCAGCCCTCGCACCGATTCTGGCGGCCTTCTTGTGGGGAACATGGGGCATCGCAGCTCTCATGGGCTTCCGGGTCGTGCTCGCAGCGGCTACGGAACTGTATGTTCTGCTGATCACCCGCAGTCCTGCGGAACAGCGGGTCGAGCGGCCCGCAGATATTCTGCCCGCCCGGCGCGCCGGCCGGTAACTTTCACGAATCACGCCCGCTGCGTCAGCCAAGCGTCCCGGGGCAAGCGGTGGGCGCTGACACGCACCCCACGGCCGGCGAGCCGGCGTCACCCGATCTGCGCAACGGATTGCACGTCACCGACTATGATACGCATCGGAGCAGCCGGCATCGGCCCGAGGCGGGTGATGAGCGCAATGCCTGCGAAACGCAAGACTCTGACCTCGATGGATGAAATCGCGCGGCTCGCCAGAGTCGCGAAATCAACGGTCTCACGCGCGTTCCAGGACAGCCCGCTGCTCAATCCGGCCACCAAGGCGCGGATATTGGCGATCGCGCGGCGCCACGGTTACACCGTCAACGCAAACGCGCAGAAGCTCAGGACCAATCGCACCAACACGATCGCTGTGGTGATGCACCTGCCGCACACCAGCGAGAGCGCTGCGGCGCCCTTCTTCTTTCAACTGCTGAACGACGTCGCGCAGGGATTGTGGGTTCGTCATCACGACCTGCTGCTGTGCTCGCCCGAGGCCGACGATGCGTACTATTACGAGAGCATGATTTCCTCGAAGCGCGCGGACGGCATCATATTTCTCGGCCAGGGCCCGGGAGACAAATGGCTCAGGGATCTCGCGCGCACCCGCGTTCCATTCGTGGTCTGGGGTGCCGCGGACGATCGCGCATCCTATTGCACCGTGGGCAGTGACAACCGCAAGGGTGGAATCCTGACGGGGCAGCGATTTGCTCAGCTTGGCCGCCGGCGCGTTCTGTTCGTCGGCAACCGAGCCCATCCGGAAATGGAGCACAGGCGTCGGGGGCTCGAGGCCGCCATGAAAGCCGCGGGTAACGCAGCGGAAATTGTCGACGTCGAGATTCCGGATTTCACCTTTGAGACCGGCTACTCGGCCATGACCGCGTATCTGGCCCGCAAGCGCGCCCGGCCCGATGCGGTATTCGCCGGCAGTGACTCGGTCGCCATGGGAGTCGTGATGGCCCTGCGTGAAGCGAACCTGCAGGTGCCCGGCGATGTTTCAGTCATTGGCTATAACGATCTTCCGAGCGCTCGATACTTCCTGCTGCCGCTGACGACCATCCGCCAGGACACCCACCAGGCGGGCGGCCTCCTCGTCGAAAAGCTCTTTCAGATGTTGGATGGCGCCAAGCCGACTTCGGCCAGGGTTCCCACGGAGCTCGTGATTCGCCAGACCTGAATGCACCTTGCCGCTAGGCATTCGAGACTCCGGCCGCGCCTATCCGCGCTTCGAAGAACCCCGCCATTGCCCGGAATGCCTGGTCGGACTCCGGAAGGTCGAGGAAGATCCAGTGTGCGTGTGGCATGGCTTCGAATACCAGAAGGCGGGCGTCGACGCCGGCGCGCAGCAGTGCCTGGTGGAACAATGCCGTTTGGCTCAGCATGAAATCGCGGGTCCCCGCGATGCACAGCGTGGGCGGCAGGCCGGTCAGATCCGCAAAGATCGGTGAGACCTCGGGGCTCGAGCGATCACTGTTGCCGACATAAGCGGAAAACTGCTCGGGGGGCGTCCCGAAGTCCTCCCGTGGGCGGAAGAAGAACTCCGAGTCGCCGCAGCGGCTCAGGTCAGCGGTGCCGGTGAAGAAACCGAACGCGCGCGGCACAGGACGGCCTGAGCTCCTCAGCCGGACAAGCAGCTGCGCGCACAGGCAGGCGCCGGCCGAAGTTCCGTAAAGACCTATTTGGTCTGGCGCGTGCTCGGCAAGCAGCCCGCGGTACACCGCTTCCGCATCGTCCACGGCAGCCGGGAAGGAATGTTCAGGTGCCAGACGGTATCGCGCGGCCACCACGGTCATGCGCGCATAGGCCGCCACCGGCACGTTCTCGGTGACCGAGCCTGCATCGACCGTGAAACCGCCCCCGTGCAGGTTCAGCAGCACACAGCCGCGATTTCGGTCGGGGAGCGAGGGCGGCGTGAAGATCCGCGCGGGCACGCCGCCGATGGTCGCCTCCTGCATGCGGACGCCGTGACGTTCCAGCTGCAGTGCTCCGAGGTCACGCTGTACCGCTTCGCACAGACCCCGATTGACCTCGAGATCCTCCGGCTCGGGGGCATCACAGAGGCACCGCAGTGCCTCCTGCGCGGCCGGGCTGACGGTTTTGGGACCTGGCGCACGGATGATGGTCGAAGTCATCGGTGCAGGGATCTTCGTCGGCATCGGCTGGCCACCTCCGGGGTTGAAGGGCGGGGACGTCACTCCTCGCTATGCAACGCATTGCGTACCACATAGTACCCTGGTGAATATTCTCCAGGCTCTTCAGCCGTGCTCGATCTGTGGGTGAATCTACCCATACGGGTCCGGCCCAGTGCTTCGCACTGTCACCTGTAATTCGGCGTAATGCAACGCGTTGCAGAGAAGCCGCGAATGCCATATAGTGCCTGCAGGGATTGCAGGCCACTTCCGCGGGGCCGCTTTCGTCGTGCAGACGACGCAAGCAAGGGGGACATCATGGTCGGGAAGAGCTATCCGGGCGGTCTGCGGGTGCTGTGGCGGCCGGCGGGGGTGGCGGTCGCGTTTCTGGCTGTGTCCTGTCTAGCGCCGAGAGCGGCTTGTGCACAAGGCGCCGCTGTGTCAGCGCCGGGCCCTGCCGCGTCAACGAGCGGATCAATGTCGGCCAACGCAAGCACCGACCCGCTGCAGGAGGTCATCGTGACGGCGCGGCGGCGCAGCGAGTCCTTGCAGCAGGTGCCGGTCGCCGTATCGGCTATCGACGCGCAGACGCTGCAGCGGCAGGACGTTCAGACGCTCACCGACCTGCAGCTGCTCATACCGTCGGCATACGTGTCCGAATACGCCCATGGGAGCGGCCAGCAATTCTTCAGCCTGCGCGGCCAGAGTGAGTCGGGATTGAACACCGGGGGTGGAGCGGGAGGCGGTCCCGCAGTGGTGGGCTACTTCTCCGAGGTCCCGACACGGATGTCCGGTCCCGGGCTGTACTACGACCTGCAGTCCGTGGAAGCCCTCAACGGGCCTCAGGGCACGCTCTTTGGCCGAAATACCACGGGCGGCGCCGTTTTGTTCGAGCCACGCCGGCCGGACTTGCGGGCAATCGGCGGGTATGCGCAGGTGCTGGGCGGCGACTACCGCCGCGCGGAGGGGCAGGGCGCCGTCAATCTTCCGTTGATCGACGGCACGCTGGCGATTCGCATCGCCGGGCAGGTGGGGTCGCGCGAGGGATATACCACGGATATCAATACCGGCGTCGACCATGACAATCGCCATTTCAGAGGGGCCCGTATCGGAGTTCTTTTTCAACCCTCCGAGGCTCTCGAGAACTACTTCATCGCCAGCTATGTCGGCTTCGATGAGCATGGCCCCGGTACGATCCTTGATGCGGCAAATCCGGCCAACTTCTTCGTTGGCCCGGCACTTCTTGCCTATCTTGACGCGCAGAACGCACGCGGCATCCGCGCGACCGCGCTCTCGGTCCATGAGCTGGATCAGCAGACCTATTACAGTGTCATCAACAAAACCCGGCTCGCCCTCGGCGGGGGCCTGACGTTGAGGAACATCGTCAGTTTCTCGCGCCAGTGGGCCAGGCGTGACGATGATGAGGACGGGACGACTCTGGCGCTGCTGGATTCCCTGGGCTCGGGGCCCGGGACGTATCTGGTGTATGACGGTACGTTGACCGAGGAGTTGCAGCTTCAGGCAACAGTGCTGCACGACGCGCTGAACTGGCAGACCGGCGTCTACTATCAGGATGACTACACGCCCGGCGCCTCGAGCCACACCTATACACAGCACGTCGTGTTGCTGCCCGTGTTCAGCAACACCGATCGCACCGACGAGGGCGGCACGTCGCTCGGAGTGTATGGACAGGCCAGCTACAAGCTCACGCCGCTCCTCGCAGGATTGAGCGTGACGGCCGGCTACCGCTACACCTGGGATCATGTCTACGAGGGTTACAGTCAGTCCTTTGGCGCGACCCCTTTTCACCCCGCCGCGGGTGATCCGTGCTCTTCACGCTCCGCAACGTTTCCTGGCTGTTGGATCGACGCTGGCGCGCGGCACAGCGGCAGCTCCTATACGTTGGGGCTCGACTATCAGGCCGGCTCCTCGACCCTGCTCTATTTGACTTCGCGTCAGGGCTACAAGAGCGGCGGCTTCAACATCGTCGCCGCGAGCATCGGGGCGACCAGCAGTCCCTTCTTCGAGTACGGCCCGGAAAGGGTCCGGGACGTCGAGGTCGGAGTGAAAGCCGATTGGTCGCTGGGAGCGGCCAAAGGCAGGACCGGTCTGGCCCTCTTCAACAGCTGGTTGCGCAACGCTCAGGTCAACACCAGTGCGCTGATCGACAATCTGCAGGTAGCCGTGACCGCAAACGCGGCGAAAGCGACCGTCAGGGGCATCGAGCTGCAGAATATCCTGCGTCCGACGGATCACATCGATCTGACCCTGACGTACTCGTACCTGGACGCCTACTACGGGCGCTACGTGACGCCCTTGGGACAGGACCTCACAACCCTGCCGTACGCGTATACGCCTCGAAACAAAGGCAGCGTCAGCGGCCGCGTTCGACTGCCATTCCCAGGGTCCGTCGGGGAAGTTTGGCTGGGCGCGAATTTCACCTATCAGGACCGGGTATTTGCGGGGTTCACGAGTGTCGACGCGGGCAGCGACCTTCCGAGCTACGGTTTACTCGGACTTCGCTTGGACTGGACCCGTGTATGGGGCAGTCGGCTCGATGCAGCGCTCCTGGTCACCAATGTCACCGACAAGGCGTATCGGATCGCGAACGAGGACCTGTATTCCACCATCGGAACGTCCGTGACCCTCTACGGTGAGCCGCGCATGTACGCGGCGTCGCTGCGATATCAGTTCTGACTTCTTGCTAAACCCACAACCGCTGTCCACCATCTGCTGAATGCTGCGGAGTGCGGCCGACGTGATAGAGCCCGTGCACGGTGAGGTCGGCCGAGCGGCACGCTGGGTGTGGGCCGTCGCGGTGCTGGCCGTGTGTCATGCCGCGGCAGTCGCCACCTTTCAGATCCTCAATATTCTGGTGGAGCCGATCAAGGCGAGCCTTCACGTCAGCGACACGCAGTACAGCCTGATGCAGGGGTTGGCCGTGGCGATATTCGCCTCGCTCCTGGGCATTCCCGCAGCCCGCGTGGCTGATCGTGGCAACCGCCGTCTGGTCGTGCTGGTCGGTGTCGTCACCTGGTCGGCGGCGAGCGTCGCGGGCGCCGCTGCACAGAGCTCCTCGCAGCTCTTCGCAGCACGAATGCTGGTCGGGCTCGGGGAGGCTTTCCTGTATCCGGCCGCGCTCTCCATGATTGCAGACCTGGCGCCGCCGCATCGGCTCGCAACCGCGGTGGGCGCATTCGGATGTGGCGGGCCGGTCGGCACGGCCCTGGCGCTCATCGGCGGCGGTTGGCTCGTGCGGAACCAGGGTCGAATCGCCGGGGACTTCCCGTGGGTAGCCGGTGAAGTCTGGAGAACTGCGTTTCTGCTATGCGGTGCGTTCGGGGCCGGGGCGGCCGCACTTCTACTGAGCGTTTCAGAGCCGGGGCATCCTCGGATAGCGGAATCTTCCGACAGCTACCTCGGGGCGACCGTGTCGCACGTGCGACAACACTGGAAGGTCTTTGCGGGGGTCAGTGGTGCGATGCTCGCCCTCTCGTACTGCGTATTTGCGACCTCGAGCTGGTCGCCCACGATGCTCGTCAGAGTTCATGGGATGACTTACGCAAGCGTGGCGCCGATTACCGGGTTGGCGGCGCTCATCGGCGGTGCGCTGGGCGCCTGGGTCTCGGGCATCGCGACGGACAGGATTGCAGCGAGCGGCCACCGGGATGCGGCGCTTCAGGTTGCCATGGCTGTCGCAGCGCTCATTCTCCTGACAACCCTCGGAGCCGTCCTACCGCCGGCGATTCGCGCCCAGGTCATGGCCGTTCAGGTGCTGCTGGTGAATCTCATCGCGCTTTCGCTGGGCCCCTTTACCGTGGCGGCATTGACCGACTACTTCTTTCGCCGGCCGGGCGCAGTGGGCTATGCGTTGCTATGGACGAACGGCCTGGGTGCCAGTGCCGCCATCGCGGCCATCCTCGCCTGCAGACGCCTCTTTTCCGAACAGCGACGACGCGAGAGCCCCGAGCTGAGTTGATATGCCGGCGTAACGAACTTCCAAGGCGTTTGACTGCCGATGGAAGCATCGCTCTAATGCTTACTCGCACAGTAGCCCTTCGTTCCACTGAATCCCAGGTAATTTGCAAGCTCCTCAGCCGTTTGAAAGAGGATGAGGTCTGGTTTTGGGAAGGGCAGGGATTGGTAGTTGACATTCGCCTGCCAGAACCTCTGATACGTCAGGTGTGCCAGCGCCATGGGCCTCTTGCCCGGTTCCGGATTATTTTCTTGACACAGGGGCAACAACGCCAACTCCGCAACATTTGATTTCTCGGCCAGGAAGCCGCGGGCGGTCCCGAAGTCCAAATCAATGGCACGGTTAAAGTGGCATGACCGGCAGGCAGGCGAGAAAACGGTTTCATAGAGATGCTTCGAACCAGGGGGCGCAGTACCACCATCTGCAGGTTCACGCCAACCCACCGGGATGAACTCAGTGTCTTGAGTTGCACGCCCATTCGCGTACCAGCCTTCGATGACTTCTTTGAGGTGCGCTACACGCTTCACACCTTGCGGATCGGTTTGCAGCCGTGGTGTTACGGTCTTCAGCACCGCTAAGTTGTACGCCTTCACATGGAGTTCTTGGTTGGCCCGGGATGTGAATGCAGCGGAAGTAGGAAGTGCCGGTTGTTCAGACCCGGAATCCGAAGTGAACAGCAGATTCCTGATATCCAGCGGTAAGAATCGGAATCCGTCGATATTGCCCTGCGCTGGATACACGCCAGTGCTGGTGAGGTTTTTCGGGTTGCCTCCATGACAGATCAGGCACACGCCGGGATGCGTTTTATTGCCGATGAAATCAAGGTTAGGCGCGAATGGATCGCCCGCAACGGTGGGTTCAATAACGCCTGTATGCACGTTGGGAGCATTACGCGCAACGGGGTCGGCAATTGTTTCGGTAATATTCCCGGCGCCATCATTGTTGTAGAGGAAGGCCCATGTTGTCCCGTAGCGGGTAGACGACGCAGGATTTGTCGGCGGAGGCGCCCATTCAAAAGCGACGTCGGCAATTCGGTCGATTTTGCACCCAAACACGGTGTCGGTTTTAGCCGGGTCGCAACCCACAAGGTTCTTATCCAGAGGGCGGTTGAGTGCAGATTGAATTGCCGCTGCAGACTCCGCCTCAGCCGGGTACCCGGTTGTGGTCGGGAACCCGGAACCACCATTTCCCGATGCTGCAAAGGGGTTGACCGGGTAATTCTCCAAATAGGTGTAGATCTTTGGGTTAGTCGCCTGGCAATTGGGGATGCAGCGTATGTACTGGTTGCGAACAAAACCCAGGTCTGCCCCATTCAACACAATCGCGTGCGAATAGGTATTGAGGATGTTATCGCCATACGTCAGGGAGCCGTCCGGCTGGTGGGATGGAAGATCGCAGCCTGGAAGATCACAAGCAACCTTTTGTGCCCCCGTTGAATGCCATTGGCTCTCCTCACTGATGAACCCCGCGTTTTTTAGCCACGACGTAAACGTTCGCTTGCTTCTGGATGGGTCAATCGCGTCGTAATACGCTCTCGCGGTTCTGGCATTCTCGCCAGCACTATCACTTCCCGTGAAAACGAGAAAGTGCGTTTGGTTCTGAAAATCAGATTCGGCAGAGTTGAATATGTTTGGGACACCGAACGCTGTTTCTGTCTCAGTTGCCGCGTGCAGCGAGCCAGCCAACGCCAATGCCGAAGACAGCACCAGCAACCTTTTTACCCCCTGCTGCGTTTTCATATTTAATTTTCTCGTTTTGTTTAGAACACACTGACCCTCCTTGTAATGGCGGATATAGCGCATGAGTCTTCCCACAGACTCGAGAGCGTCCACGGAATCGGCGCCACCCCAATGCCCGTGATCAACACGCTCCCTTCGGTTGCCAGCGCCTGAATTGCTATTGTTAGCTTTTCTTCAAGCGACGCGAAGAGACTAACTTTCGTGCGCGAAGTGAGTCAATGCGGTCAAACCCCCGTCCCGTGGAGTTGTCTTGGTACGCGTACCGGTCGCCGAGTGTTATGCGCTCCATAAGCTCGTTGTTTCCCGGCGGGGTCGGGGACGCGTTGACTGCGGTTCCCAACAGCGCCGCACGGCATGTTCGGCGTGCAGCAGCGGCGCTCACGTGCCATCTGCCGGCTTCCGCTGAGGCTGCGTGGGAAGCGCTGAAATCTTATGGTAAGTCGCAAGCCCCTCGGCACCGGGGCTGCGTCCCCTGGAGTTCCTGTCGCGGTTCAATCCCCCAGCCTGCACCGTGAAATCTCGGTTTTAGAAACCGACGTTTCACGGTACCGGAGCACAGGCAGGAAGCTCAGATCCCCCGCGCGCGCCCCGGCCGCCGTTGCGCTCTTGACCCATGCCGCCGCTCGTGCCGTACGCCATGTGGCGGTCCGTCACGAGTGACGGTGTGCCGTGACGACGATCACCGGCAACGCTTCCTCGGGCGCGGCGCTGGAGACGGGGGCAGCGACAACCGGCAGCGATTGGGCGTGCAGCGGGAGACTGGAAAAAGCCGCCCATTCGGTGGCGGTGATGACGATCGCGGCAACGAGACTGACGAGGCGACTGGCGTTCATGATGGCTCTCCTGTGGCGAAAACCGGTGGCGACGATTCGAGTGCAATGGTGAGCGTGTGAGGGATGGGCGCTGTCACAAGAGCTGAAGGGTCGTTAAGCGCCGCTGAAGGGATAGCGCCGGCCGCCTGGCGCTCAGCCGGGAGGATTCGCGAGGGTGCAAACTCGATCCGACAGCCCGCAGCGTGACGGGCGTATGATCACCGCCACTTGCGGATGATTGCCCAGGCAGCGACCCGTGCCGACACGCGAGA
>WNFW01001364.1_pt1 | contig 27637 bp, 22 predicted proteins | sample 5400131 | NCBI WGS metagenome assembly WNFW01 (sample SAMN13153362, study PRJNA577476) | soil metagenome | isolation source: 20 cm soil or saprolite under grassland replicate 1 | place: USA:California | collected 2016-06-15 | reverse complement strand
CAGAATTCCCTCAGCTCTGCGGTTTTGTCACCGGCTTGGTAACGTTTGTTGAGCTCGACCTCAATTGCCTTAATCTCATCCTGCTGAGGGAGCGGCATCCCGGAATAGATGTACGCAGGCACCTCGTTTCGGTTTCTAGTCATTGGGACCGTTGCGTAGAGGTCCAGTCGGCGCTGCTGTAGTTGTGCCGTGGTCCAATTCTTGTAAACCGGGCTTCCATGCCCCCATACCTCGGCAGTTCTCGCGTATCGGTCGTAGGTGTAACCACCAGTTACGGCCGGACCCGGAGGAGCCGGCGGTTGTTCTGCGCACCCGATGAGAGTGGCGGCAAATGCTAACAATAATCGTTTCATAATCCTGTGATTTTTGTAGTTCCTTTCCAGAGACAGACTTGCGTCTTATTAAACCACATAAATCGCTCCCATGAGATTTCCTCTACCGCTCACTGCAAAAATCGCGGCCTATGTGATCGGCCATAAGCTTCGTGGTACGAAGAAATTCGCCACGGTTCTTCAGCTTGAGCCGTTGCACACATGCAACCTCACGTGCACCGGCTGCGGGCGAATTCGAGAATACTCTACGTCGCTCAAGGACATGATGAGCTTGGAAGACTGTTTGGGCGCGGGAAATGAGTGCAACGCGCCGATGGTATCAATTTGCGGCGGCGAGCCGCTTATCTACCCGCATATCGAAGCGCTGGTTGAGGGACTCCTGGCGCAGAAACGGATCGTTTACATCTGCACCAATGCCATGTTCATGCGCAAGAAAATGCGCGAGTGGCTGGCTTCGCAGATCGCCGGGCGTTCCGAGTTCGTCGATCAGAAAATCGACGAGTTAATGAAAGCCGGTTTACTTAGCGAGAAAGATGCGGCTGAAATCCGCAAAGGTCCGAAAGACGCGAGCAAGCCTGCGATCGCGCCGAGTAAATGGATGTACTGGAACGTCCACCTCGACGGCGTGGAGCGCATTCACGATCTCATCGTCGAGCGCGAAGGCGTTTTCAAGGAGTGCATTCTCGCGATCAAGATGGCGAAGATTCTCGGTTATCAGGTGGCTACCAACACGACCATTTACAAGGAAACCGATATGCAAGAGGTCGAGCAGATGTTCGATTATCTCTCCGATCTCGGCGTGGACGGCCACACAATTTCCCCCGGCTATGAGTACGATGCCGCAAAGAAAGACATGATCAAACGGCTCAATCTGCGCCCTGAAGATTTTTTCCTCACGCGGTCCATGACGATTCGGAAATTCCGAAAAGTGGAGGAATGGATGAATCGATACACGTTTTTCGGCACGCCGGTCTATTTTGAATTTCTCGCCGGCAAACGGGATTTGACCTGTTCAGCCTGGGCGATTCCGACCCGAAACATTCGTGGATGGAAAGGGCCCTGCTATCTCATGACTGACGGGCATTACTCGAGCTACGCGGAATTGCTCGAGAAAACGGAGTGGGACAGGTACGGCGTGGTAAACGGCGTCGCGCGCGATGGCCGTTGCGAGAATTGCATGGTGCATTGCGGTTACGAGCCAACAGCCAGCCTCGGCCTTCAGGCGCAGCACGGCGATACTTGGAAGACGATTAAGTTCAATTTCGGGCCGAAACCGAAGCCGACTGGCCGGGGCAGCGAAACGATTGTGTTTAACGGTATAAGCAGCGGCAACGGACATATCACGGGGAAATCCGCTCAAGCGAACGGCACCGCAGCGCGCGCCTCGTAAGATCGACATGTTGAATTCGTCGGAGAACCTGATCGCCTTGCCCAGCGCGCGGCCGGACGTCTCGGAATCATATTCTGCGACAGATCAGGAGATCGCGCGCGCGATCGCCCGCGCCCAGGAAAACCTTTTGCGCCAGCAGAAGCCCGACGGCCATTGGTGCGGCGAACTCATCGTCGATAGCACGCTCTGCTCCGATTACATCCTCTTCATGCATTGGTGCGGTGAAGTGGACGCGCAATTGCAGAGGAGTTGCGTTCGTCACATTCTCAAACGCCAACTACCCGATGGCGGTTGGAACATTTATCACGGCGGTCCGAGCGAGATCAACGCATCGGTGAAAGCGTACTTTGCGCTGAAACTCGCCGGTTCTTCGGTGGACGCGCCGTTTATGCGCGAGGCGCGTGCCAATATCATGCGTCGCGGAGGCATCCCGCAGATGAACACCTTCAGCAAGCTTTATTTGGCGCTCCTGGGCCAGTTCCCGTGGAAATATCTGCCGGCGATTCCTGTGGAAATGGTTCTCCTGCCAAGCTGGGCGCCATTTCACATTTACAAAATGTCGTCATGGAGCCGCGCCATGCTCATGCCGCTGGCGATTATCAACCATTTCAAACCGACTCGCATTTTGCCTGGCGAAAAGCAATTACACGAGCTCTATCCTCTCGGCACCGAGCAAGCCGATTTGCGGTTGCCCCGCAGCGAGAAGTTCTGGACTTGGCGCAATTTCTTTCTGCGAGTGGATGACTGTTTCAAATTCCTGCGGCCGCTACGGATTCTCCTGCTGCGGCGGCGCGCACTCGAAGAAGCGGAACGATGGATGGTTGAACGGATTGGCGAGGGCAGCGATGGCCTCGCGGCCGTGTATCCAGCGATGCTGAATTGCCTGATTGCCTTACGCGTGCTCGGCTATACCAAAACAAATCCGGTTTATGCCAAGGTAGAAAAAGATTTTGCGGAGCTGTTTCTCGATGACCCGGAAGATTTTCGCATTCAACCCTGTCGATCTCCGGTTTGGGACACTGCGATTAACATCGTGTCGCTGGCGGAATCCGGCGTTTCACCGGAGCATCCCGCACTGCAGAAGGCCGCGGATTGGCTGATCGGCAAGGAAGTGCGCATCCGTGGTGATTGGGCGGTAAACAATCCGTATCCGCAAGCCAGCGGCTGGGCGTTCGAGTACAATAACGTTTATTACCCGGACACGGACGACACCGCGATGGTGTTGATGGCATTGCGACTAGTTCAACCGCGACACCGGCAGTCGCTCAATGAACTCTTTCGTCGAGCGCTTGGGTGGCAGCTCAGTTTCCAATGTGATGATGGCGGCTGGGGAGCGTTTGATAAAAACGTAACGACCGAATGGCTGGAGGACATGCCCTTTGCCGATCACAACGCGATTCTCGATCCAACGTGCAGCGATCTGACTGCGCGCACACTGGAACTGCTTGGTTACATCGGATTCGATCGAAACGCGAAGTGCGTTCGGGACGGCTTGAAATATCTGATCGATACTCAAGATAACGACGGCTCGTGGTATGGCCGCTGGGGGGTGAATTATATTTATGGGACATGGCAGGTGCTACGCGGCTTGCGGGCAATCGGCGAAGACATGACTCAGGACTGGATATTGCGCGGCCGTGACTGGCTTGAGAGTTGTCAAAATAATGACGGCGGCTGGGGTGAGACCTGCGGCACTTACGAAAATCCATCGACCAAAGGCATTGGCGAGAGCACTGCATCGCAAACAGCATGGGCAGTCATGGGCATCTGTGCCTGTGGCGATCTCGATCGATCAAGTATTCAACGCGGCTTGGGTTACCTCCTGCGCTCGCAAAACCCGGATGGCTCGTGGGATGAACAGCAGATTACAGGCACGGGTTTCCCAGGCGTGTTTTATTTGAAATACGACATGTACCGCCAGAATTTTCCGCTCCTCGCCATTGCGACTTACGTCAATGCTCGCAGTGGCCTCACATATCGCCCGGGTTTTTATCGCTGCGAATAAATCTTGTAGCCACGGACCTGCGGCCCGTCTGCCTTGAAAATAGGATCGGCCAGAGGCCGGTCGCTACAGCGCTATTTCCCAGAACGAAAAATAAAACCTGCCGCGCTACGTAATTCGATCTAACTGTAAGTATTATGGCTTACGAACTACCTAAATTAGCTTACCCGTACGATGCTTTGGAGCCGCATATTGATGCGCGCACCATGGAAATCCATTACACGAAGCATCACCAGGCTTACGTCGACAACGTCAACAAGGCGATCAAAGGCACTGATCTGGAAAAGAAATCGGTGGAAGATTTGATCAGCGATCTCAATGCGGTCCCGGAAAACATTCGCACAGTCGTGCGCAACAACGGCGGCGGCCACGCCAACCATTCCTTCTTTTGGAAAATCATGGGGCCAAATGCGGGCGGTGAACCGAAAGGCAAAGCAGCGGCTGGGCGTGGCTCATCAAGAATAAGAACGGAAAGCTCGAAATTATTTCGACGCCAAACCAGGATAGTCCTCTGATGGATGGCAACACGCCGATCCTCGGCGTCGACGTGTGGGAGCATGCCTACTATCTCAAATACCAAAACCGTCGTGCCGATTACCTCAAGGCTTGGTGGAACGTGGTGAATTGGGACGCGGTGGCGAAAAATTACTGAGCAGCGCCCCAAACGTTGTAGAGGCGCTTGTGCCAAGCGCCTATCTTCTTAGGTTCGGCGTTTGACACAAACGCCGCTGCAACGATGGCCTATCTCAACGAGCATTATCTCAAGCTTCAGGCCGGCTACCTTTTCCCAGAGGTGGCGCGGCGTGTGCGCGAGTTCTGCGAGAAAAATCCCGAAGCAGCGAAGCGGTTAATTCGGTGCGGGATTGGTGACGTCACGGAGCCGCTCCCGCGCGCGGCAATTGAAGCAATGAAGCGCGCAGTCGAGGAGCTGGGTCATCGCGAGACATTTCGCGGCTATGGCCCGGAACAGGGTTACGAATTTCTTAGATCCAAAATTGCACAGCACGATTATCGCGAACACAACATTGAGATCGCCGACGACGAAATTTTTATCTCGGACGGTTCGAAATGCGATTGCGGCTACATCCTCGACATTCTCGGCGACCAAAACAAGGTCGCCGTCCCCGATCCGGTTTATCCGGTCTATGTCGACACAAATGTGATGGCTGGGCACACGGGGCCCGGTGGGAAGGACGGCAGCTATGAAGGCCTCATGTATTTGCCATGCACGGCGGAAAATAATTTTGTTCCCGAGCCGCCAAAGGAACATGTCGATCTGGTCTATCTTTGTTTTCCTAACAATCCGACCGGGGCTGTGGCATCGCGCGCGCAGCTCTCGCATTGGGTCGCCTACGCGCGCGAACATGACGCGCTTCTGTTGTTCGATGCTGCTTACGAGGCGTACATTTCTGACCCGGAAATTCCGCATTCAATTTTCGAAGTGCCCGGGGCGCGAGAGTGCGCGATTGAGTTTCGCAGCTTTTCCAAGAACGGCGGATTCACCGGCGTGCGCTGCGGGCTTACAGTCGTACCGAAATCGGTGCTCGCCCAGACCGAGAACGGTCGGCGATTACCACTGCATCCGCTTTGGCAGCGGCGCTGGAGCACCAAATCCAACAGCGTGGCTTACCCGGTGCAACGCGGCGCAGAGGCGTTGTATTCACAAGAAGGTCGCAAGCAAGTGCGGGTGCTTATCGATCATTACATGGGCAACGCAAAACTCCTCCGGGACGCCGTTGTCGATGCTGGTCTAAAGCCTTTCGGCGGAGTAAATGCGCCGTACATCTGGGTGGAAACACCAGATGGCCTCACGAGTTGGGAAATGTTCGATCGAATGCTGCGCGAGCTAAATGTGGTTATCACGCCGGGTGCCGGGTTTGGCGCGCAAGGGGAAGGCCACTTCCGCATTTCGGCTTTTAACAGCCGCGAGAACGCCGAGGAAGTCGCGCGCCGTTTAAGAGGACTGCACTGATGACGGATGCTGTAGTGTGCGTTGTCTCAGCGCATGTAACTCTCAGCGCGACGATACGTGATTCCGTGGGACAGCGGACCCTACAGGTGCGAGCCAGCCATTTAGCAACCGGCTACAAATCCTTGTCGATCCCTTAGAGCAGCGTAGAGTCCGCAGAGTTTTCGTATATCAGGCGTGCCGGACCGAAAGCAAAATCTGCCGCAACTTTATCGTTTTTGTTTCCTGATGCTGGGCGATTCGCCCAAAGCTCAGGAAGTTTTTCACACCACGCTGCGCGAAGCCGCGCTGCGCGCCGCACATGGGGAACTGCCGAAGGAACGTTTTTGGCTGTTCCGCGATGCGCGCTGGCGTTGCTTGGAAGCAACCGAAGCGGATTTGCAACCGGAGCCGCTCAAGCTCGATGAGCACGATCTTGCTCCACATGCTGCGCCACAAATTGAACAGATGGAGCCCACCCAGCTCGCAGTCTGGATCTCCGCCGCACCCGATCCTCAAAGGACTGTCCTTGCACTTTTTTATCTGGATGAATTCGATTACAGCGAAATTCTTGATCTCGCGGATCTCAAGCTCAGTGAGCTTTCTCGGTTCTTGGAGCAGGGGCGCCGGCAGTTGCAGGCATGGCTTGACGGAAAATTTCCTGAAGCCACCAACGTATGAGAACGCCGCGGCTATCGCGCGGGCAACGCGCACTCTTGAATTGCGCGCCGATCAATCAAGCTAAGCTGACTGATCGCTCCATGCGCTCGGCTGTATCCCGTGCAGCAGACTTGCCTGAATTTGCCAATCAACAGAACTTTGATCGTGCGGTCGCCGCGCTGGTAACTCTCATTCCGGTTCCACCAGAGACGGCGGAATGGTTTGCCGAAAAAGATCTGGTTGTTGGGTCGAAGTGGACGTGGAAAAAAATAGTGCGCAATCCCGCCGTCCTGGCGATCAGCATCGCAGTCGTGGTTATCGCTGGAGTATCCGTGTTTCAAGTGCTCAGTCGTCTGAATGATTTTCCGGGGTCAGCAACCGCTCGTAAATTATTGACTGTAGCTGCCTCCACACGACCGGTCATGCTCGATCCGGTCAGCACTGAAGCGGGCACGTTGAGCGATTTGTTTTTTATGAAGCACGGCCTGGAACATTACGATGTCCCGGAGGAGTTCGCCGATTTTCGCACCATCGGTTGCCGCGTTTTCGAGGATGACGAGTCGCGTCGGATTGCCCAAATCTGGCTCGCCGAAAAACGGATGCAGCTGTTTCTTTTTCCGGCGGAGCGGAATACGAAAACCGGCGCGGTGCTGCGGTTTCCCGGATGGCGCTACGTTTCTCAGGAAGGCTGGGTGGGCGCCGTGAAAGAGCAAAGCGGCGTGTGCTTCATGGCCGCACTTCGGGGTAAGGAAACTGATCTGGCGCCTTATTTGGCGAACCAAAAGGAGTAGGGGACTGCCAGGGGGGAGATTCGAACTCCCGACCAAGGGCTTATGAGTCCCCTGCTCTACCACTGAGCTACCCTGGCGCGAGGGGAACAAAATTGAATCTCATGACATCCAGTGTCAACGCTCGCGTTCCGGAACGTTGAGCGTTGAAGTTTGTCTGCGCGCTGCTAAGCAGAATTCCAGAATGACAAACGACGAGGGGATTCTCAAAAGATTTTTCGCGCTCGGGAATTCCTACTGGCTTACACGTTTCGTGATTCTGCGGCTGCTGGGTTTTGTTTATGCGGTTGCGTTTTTGGTAGCCGTACAGCAACTGGTCCCATTGATCGGCGAGCACGGATTAACTCCGGCGAATCATTTTCTTGCGAGCGTACAAACGCAACTTGGTTCACGCACTGCCGGCGTGCTGCGAGTGCCCAGTCTCTTTTGGTTCGGCATTTCCGATCACGGTATGGTGGTCTTCGCCTGGACGGGGTTCGCGCTCTCGCTTGTTGTTTTTGCCGGGTACGCAAATGCGATCATCCTCGGCATTCTCTGGGCGATGTACATGTCGATCGTTCACATCGGGCAGATCTGGTACGGTTACGGCTGGGAGATTCAACTGCTCGAGACTGGCTTTCTCTCGATCTTTCTTTGTCCACTGCTCGATGGACGGCCGTTTCCAAAGTGCAGGCCGCCCATCCTGGTCTTCTGGCTTTTTCGCTGGCTCGGGTTTCGCATCATGATTGGCGCCGGCCTGATCAAACTGCGCGGCGACCCATGCTGGCGTGATCTTACGTGCCTCTATTATCACTACGAGACGCAGCCGATTCCGGGCCCGATCAGCCGTTATCTGCATTTTTCGCCGCATTGGCTGCTCAAATTTGAAACGGCGTGGAACCATTTCGTTGAACTCGTCGTGCCGTGGTTCTCGTTTGGGCCCCGACTGGCGCGCCACATCGCGGGCGTGTTGCTCGTGACGTTTCAGATTTTTCTCATTATCAGCGGCAATCTTTCGTTCCTGAATTACCTCACCATCATTCCGTTTCTGGCGTGCTTTGATGATAGTTTCCTTCGCCACTTCTTACCGCGAGCCATCGTTAGGCGCGCCGAACACGCGGCGCAGCAATCGCAGCCGTCGCGCATCAACAGCGCTATCGCGGTCGCACTCTCGATAATGGTTATCTGGCTGAGCATACCCACCGTGCTCAATCTCGTATCCGGGCGCCAGCTGATGAACTACTCGTTCGATCCTCTTGATCTTGTGAACACTTACGGCGCGTTCGGTACAGTGGGCCGGGAACGCGATGAAATCATTTTTGAGGGAACCGACGACGTGCTGATTACCGACGACACGAAATGGAAGGAATACGAGTTCAAAGCGAAGCCGGGCGATCTGAACCGCTGGCCGCCATTCGTGGCGCCGTACCAACCGCGGATTGACTGGCAAATCTGGTTCGCTGCAATGGCCTCACCCGCCGACTATCCGTGGACGCTGCATTTTGTATGGAAACTCTTGCATAACGATCGCGGCGCGCTGTCGCTCCTGGCGAACAATCCCTTTCCCGACGCGCCGCCGCATTACATTCGAGCACGGCTGTATCGCTATCAGTTTGCGCCAATTGGCGACAGAGCGTGGTGGCAACGCGAACGAATCGGCGAATGGTTGCCCGCGTTGGACGTAAACGACCCGCAGTTCCAGCGTTTGCTGGACGCGATGGATTGGCTGGACTGAGTAACACAGCCATTTTGGCTGTCTCGTTGTGCGGCTGCTCAGCCCGCACCGAATCCTGCAGGCCAGAAGCCTGTTTGACGCAGTTAGCCAAAATACCTGAGTTACATTCATCGTTCTAAATGAGATCTGCCCGGTTCCTCAGCACAAAGCTTTTAGAGCAAATCGCTGATCCAAGATCGCGGTTTAATTCGGATTATCTCGCCAACCGAAAGGGTGAGATTACGTGCGCGGAGCTGATCGCCGGCTCCCGCATGTCGCCCGGAGCCTGGAATTTGTTGGGATCAACCGGCCATCTAATTAACACCTGGCTTTAGCCAGGTATTTTCCGCACACCGCGCCGATAAGCCGTTTAAACGGCTTGATTTTTGGACGTCGGTGCGCCGCGCTGAAGCGGGGTGTTAATAAGAACACGTAAATCGGAAGTCGCCGGGAAATTGCGATTCACAAGTCGCCGCGCGCTTTCAGCCGAGTGATCGTTTCGCGCATCATGCGATGGCCGAAATGGCCCTGGCGAACGCGCAACAGTTCCGAGCCATGCCATTTTCGCTGGATTGCCGCGATTTGCTCAGCAGGCGCGATCGAATCGAATTCGCCGGTCACGAAAAGAACGCGAGCGGGATCGCATCGTGGCACACAGTGCAACGGTGAGCTCAGGGGAAAATGCCGGGCAACGAGAGAGGGCTCGATGTTTGCGCGGATCAGTTCGTACCGAATGCGACGCGCAGCGGGGCTTTGCCAAATGGCGTGGTCGACGTTCACGATCGGCGCCATTAAAGCAACGAAACGAAGATCAGGTTCCACGGTGGCCAGCAGCGCGCCGATCCATCCGCCGTAACTGGTGGCAAGCACACCGAACTCGCGGCAGCCGTGTTCGCGCAGCGCGTTCATTAACTGACGCAGCTCGACCACACCCTGACGCAATGCTTCGGCGTTGCGAATCAGATCCGGTGTGATCGCCAGTTCCCCGTTCCAGTAACCAGCCGGGACACGCGAAAAGTGGTAGGGCAGATGAACGAAACAAGCATTCCAGCCAAGTTCGTTGAACGATTCTGCCCAACGGTGATGGCCGGTGGGACTCGTGGACATGAGTGCATGCAGCAGAAACACCGTTGGCGTTCGCTCCCACTTCCGTGCATCGGTTCGGAAAAGCTCCACGCACGCGACATTGTTTGCCGCAAATGCAGTTTGGATGGGGCTACGCCATGACAGCGTTGCCATACGTGAATCACGTATGCCATCGACCGTTGGCTCTGAATCTGATTCACCGTTGCGAGCAATCACGTTCGGGGCGGAGTAATACTGGTGCGGCGAAAGCGCCTCGCACATCACCACGTAGCGCTCCATCTGCTCGCGACTACTCCCGTTCAAGCGGTGGCGCCTGTGTAGGAAATTAATGGATGCGCATAGAAGCGAATCGACCGTTCCTGAAGCAAAACGCCGCAGCGCATTTTCCAGATTTGCATGCCAACCGCTGCGGTTGCTGATCCCAGTCACGGCAAGGTCGCCGCGGCGACTGCTTGCCCTACAATGCTTCATCCTTTCTCGCGGTGAATGGGGCAGATCATCAGGAGTGAGCTGAAGCTCTCTACGTAGTTCAGCGTAAAGATTGTTAAACGCGGCCGCCAATTGGGATCCAATTCGCTCGCGTGCCTCTGATCTTTGCAACTCTGGGAAGTGTGAGATGGGAGTGCCAAACGCGATCCAGATCCGCGTGCGTCTAAGCGGAAGCCACTGCTTTGCGGAATAGAGCCGATCGCTGCCAAGGATGACGCATGGCAGTATCGGAACGCCAGCGATGTGCGCGAGAGTCGCCGCGCCCGGTCGAAGCGGCGCCCCTTCCAGCACTGAACGCACGCCATCGCGAATCCCGCCCTCCGGAAAGAGACCGACCACGCGCCCATTTTTCAGTCGGTCGATTGCGGTGCGAATTGTCTTGCGGTCGGCGCGATCGCGCTCTGCCGGGAAGGCGTCGATCGCGCGCAATAAGAACCCTAGCCCGCGCGGCCGGAAAAACTCCGCCATTGTCATCCAATCGATCTTTCGTTGGACGACTAGCGATATGAGAAATGGATCGAAATGGCTGATGTGATTTGCTGCGAGTAGAAAGCCTCCGGAGCAATTTGCATTTTCGCGTCCGAGCACGTGAATCCGTGCGATGCAGCCGAACAGCAGCCTCGTCCACAACCATCCCACGTGATAGGCGCAAGAATGAAATGCTGAGGCAATGACGACGCACGAATGACGAATGACGAATGAAATCCGAATGTTCAGATGACGAAGACCAGCAGAGGCGTTTCGCGATTCGGATTTCGTCATTCCGTCGTCATTAGACATACGGCATTCGTCACTGCTTGTGTTCATGTCGCGTATTCTGAACCCATGCCACACGAAGAATCCTTTTTCGAACATGGTATCATAGTCGCAGTTTCGATCTTAGCTGTGGGTGACAGATTATGAAACCGAGGAATCCTTCCGCGGGCGGCAAGGGACAATTCCCCCATACGGACTACTTTTTCCATTCGGGTTTCGGCCACTGGCGTGGCGGACACTTTTCGCCTTATGACGGAGAGGAGAGATACCGATTCAGAAATTTCTACAACTTGGGGCGCGAATACCGTCTTGAAGCGGCCCGGGAACGGGCGAAGGAAATGGCAGTTTTCGCGCTGATCGTTCTGACGTCGGCGTGGCCCGTGCTCTACATGGTCGTTACGGTGGTGAGATTACTGAGCAAAGGCCGGCCGCTGAATTGATCCCTGCGGCTGTTCTAGCAGTTACGGTTTCGATTTCGGCCAGAGAAATTCGTCGCGATATTCCGGCGTCTGTTCCGGGGCGAAGCCGTGCCGGCTCGTGTTTTCGGTCACAACGCGCGGCACGAGGAAGTTCAGAAGATAATCTTCGCCACCCGCTTTGGTGCCGCTGCCGCTCATTTTGAATCCGCCAAACGGATGCCGCCCGACGATCGCGCCTGTGCACGAGCGATTAATGTAAACGTTGCCGGCCTCTAATCGTGCTTTCACGCGCTCGATGTTGTCGGGGCTTCGCGAGAAAAAGCCGCCCGTCAACGCATAGTCAGTCCCGCTGGCGACTTCGAGCGCTTCGTCGAGATCGCGCACTTTTAAGACGCTTAGCACTGGGCCGAAAATTTCTTCGCGCGCGACACGCATGTTTGGTTTCACGTCGGTGAAAATGGTTGGCGGAATGAAATAGCCGTGCGGTGGGAGTTCCTTAGCCTGATACGCGAGAGTGGCTTCCTTTTTACCGATCTCGATGTATTCCAGAATCCGGCGGTACGCCGGTTCGTCGATGACGGGGCCGACCATGATGCCTGGTTGTTCTGGATTCCCAATGCGCAGACTGGCTGCGGCGGGAATCAAACGTTCCATCACGCGATCGTAATTTTCCTCGAGCAGAATCAGACGCGACAGTGCAGAGCACTTTTGCCCCTGAAAACCAAACGCGGAGTAGATGGAATACATGATCGTTTCATCCAGATCAGCGTCCGCATCGACGATCATCGCGTTTTTGCCGCCCATCTCGCAAATCACGCGCTTGAGCTCGCGTTGACCGGGACGGGTGATGCCGGCCGATTCCCAAATCTTCAGTCCGACTTCCCGCGAACCGGTGAACGCGATCAAATCGACGTCCTTGTGGTCAACCAAATGCGCGCCGATGACCGAGCCATGCCCCGAGAGAAAATTCAACACGCCGGGCGGAACGCCAGCTTCCTCGAACACCTCCATAAGCATGGCGCCGCAAATGATCGATTGCTCGGACGGTTTCATGATCACTGCATTTCCCGTGACAACTCCCGCCGACGCCATGCCGCAGAGAATCGCGATCGGAAAATTCCACGGGGCGATCACGAACGCGACGCCGCGCGGCCAGTAGTGATGATAACTGTCTTCGCCGGGAACCTGCTGCGTGAGTTTCGGGCGCCCGAGTCGCCGCATTTGCTGCGCGTAAAAGTTGCAGAAATCAATCGCCTCACGGATATCGGCGTCGGCTTCAGACCATGGCTTACCGACTTCAAAAACTTCAACTGCCGAGAGTTCGTACCGCCTGCGCTCCAGGATGTCGGCCGCCCGCTCGAGCAAACGCGCCCGCTCTTCAAACGGCGTCCACCTCCATGTTTCGAATGCCGCGCGCGCAGCTTTAACGGCATGCTCCGCTTCGTCGATCCCAGCTTCGGTTCCGTAGCCGACAATTTCGGTCGGTTCGGCTGGATTAACTGAGGGCGTTAAATTATCGGTCCAAATCTTTTCTCCTCCGATGAACAGCGGATGTTTTTCACCCAAGCGCTTTCGCGCTTCGCGCAATGCGCTCTGCATTTTGTCCTGGCTGTCTTTGTAAATGAAACTCACAAGCGGTGCGTTTCGGAAACTATCGCCAGCTGTTGCATGAAGTGAAGCGCCATTTTTGTGATTCGATCCTTTGGACGCGGCGCGATCGGCGATTCCGGCTGCAGCGGGTTTGATCAGCTCTTTTGGATCGCGCAGCAATTCTTTCGCCGGCACGTTCTCGGCAAATTTTGCCCGCAAAAATCCTTCGTTCGACGTGTTCTCGAGCAGGCGCCGAACCAGATACGCCATACCGGGCAGCAGCTCGCCGATCGGACAATATTCTCGGACGCGATACCCCATTCCCACCAGCGCGCGTTTAATGGGGCCGGCCATGCCGTAAAGCAGTTGGAACTCGAACCGCCTGCGATCAATGCCGAGCTCATCCGCGACCGCTTGCGCGTGCGCGATGCTGCGGACGTTATGCGATCCAAACGCAGGCGTCACGACGGCGTTATTTTGAAAAAGCACGCGCGTGAGCTTTTCGAAATTCGCGTCGCTCTGCGGTTTCTGGAGAAAGACCGGAGGATTCGATCCGTTCTGGCCCGATTTCGTTGTCTCGTAATCCCAATATGCGCCTTTCACCAGTCGCACTGCGAAGCGAGTGCCGCGTGTTCGGCCCCACTCAATCAGGTCAAGCAAGTCGGCCTCTGAATCTCGCAAATAAGCTTGGATGACAATTCCAGCATGCGGCCAATCTTTGAACTCCGGCTCGGTCAAAATGGCTTTGAAAAGCTGGAGAGTCGTATTTTTAAGCGCGTAACTCTCCATGTCGATATTGATAAATGCCCCGAGGTCGCGCGCACGATTGAGTAACGGCCGGAGCTTCGTGCTAACATGGGCAATCGCTTCCGCCGGAGCATCCGGCGTTATTTGCGAATACAGCGCGGATATTTTGACCGACAGATTTACAACCGGGAAAAGGTCCGCGTTTTTTTCGAGTGGGTCGGTCCAGTCTCTTGTTTCGCGCGTTAGTTTTTCCAGCAAATCGCCGTAGAACGCTGCGTGTTCATCCGCCTCTGCTTCGCTCACAACCGCTTCGCCTAGAACATCGACGGTGAAGCCGATTTTTTGTGCCCGCCGCTTGCGCAATGTCGCTATGACTTCATGCGGATTTCGTCCAGCAATAAACTGGCGAGCCATTTCGGAAACGTTCCAGCGCAGGACCGGAGCGCTTATCCATGGAAAAAGGCGCGCCAGACGAATGCCGACGCCGACGAGCGGGTGCAAACCATCATTCGTATCGATGAAGTACTGTTCGAGGTGTTCAATAATCTCACTTGATCGGCGCAAGGAGGGCAGGACGGCGACAAAGCGAAAAAGTTGCGTCTTGAACCGCTCGTCGCGCATCGAGAGTGTCATCAGGCGCTGATAGAACCCGGCCTTACTGAAAAGCGATTCCGGATGCTGATCGACTAGTTCAAAGATGCGCCTGCCGCGCTGCTCGATCTCCAGCTGGAGGGGTGCCATCGGCGAAGGTTAGTCTGCGCGTGCGGGTTAGGCAAAATTCCCGCGCTCGCCGGCCGCGAACGAGCTCAATGTGAGAGGCCAACCGGTGCTGCCTTCACGGAAAAAATTGCCGGCAACACACACTCATCTGGCTGGCGGTCTCCGAAATTAAAATGAAACTACTGAACGCACTTTCGAGGGGTAAATGCAACGGGATTTGCCTGGCAGATTTCCGAGGCCCAGGGCTCAGAGCTGTCAGGCAATCTCTTTGCCTTATTGATCTGGCGCACAAGCTCGCGTAGCAAAACAGGCGAGATGACTGCGTGTTTAGAGCGGTATCCATTTGCGAGCGACAACACTGCGCCGATTTGCCCGGAAGCTTGGGCCGCATTACGGCAAGTCAACGTGCAACATGCGCCGTCTTATGGAGACGACGAGTGGACGGCACGGGTGTGCGACCGGATTCGCGAAATTTTCGAGACGGATTGTGACGTTTATTTTGTTTTCAACGGTACGGCTGCCAATGCGCTGGCACTCGCCCAGCTGTGCCCATCATTCAATAGCATAATCTGTCATGAGCGCGCCCACATTCAGACCGATGAATGCGGAGCGCCGGAATTTTTCACCGGCGGATCAAAACTGCTTTTGGTCGGCGGCGCGAATGGGAAGATGGACGCGCGGCAGGCGGAAGCATTACTGGCGCACGCGAACGACGTGCATTTCCAAAACCCAGCTGTGATCAGCATTGCACAGGCGACGGAGCTCGGAACTGTCCACACGCGCGACGAAGTCGCAGTGATCGCTGAACTGGCACGTGCCCACAAAGTTTTTCTGCACATGGACGGCGCGCGTTTCGCGAACGCAATCGCTCGCCTCAATTGTGCGCCAAAAGCGATCACATGGGAACTGGGAGTGGATGTTCTGTGTTTTGGCGGCACAAAGAACGGGACCGGCGCCGGCGAACTGGTGATTTTCTTCGACAAGAAAATCTCACGCGACTTCGATTATCGAATAAAACAGGCAGGTCAGCTGGTGTCGAAGATGCGTTTTCTGGCCGCGGCGTGGTTGGGGCTTTTGACGGATAATGTCTGGTTGCGAAACGCGGCCCACGCTAATGAAGCAGCTCGCCGCCTCGCTAAGCGCCTGCAACACGACGCGGCGATTGAGCCCACATTTCCAGTCGAGGCAAATGCGGTGTTTGTGGCCATAGACGAGCGACTCGCCACGGGCCTGAAGGCGCTTGGCTGGCGTTTTTATAAATTTATTGAGCCTGACGTTTATCGTCTGATGTGTTCTTGGGCCACCACTGAGGAGGAAATCTCGAGTTTCGTTGCCGATGTCCTCGCGACAAAATGATTGAACGGATCGCGATCAGGGCACATCTGTTAGGAACGACATGAATATATTGGAACGACCTTTGCTGTTTGGGGCGTTGTTGCTTGCCGGATGCGGAACTACCCGCAACGTCGCACAGACTTCTTATCATGTGACGCGCGCGGGCGCGGTGGGCTCTTACAAGGTAGCTCGAGCTGTCGCCGTTGGTTCCTATCGCCTGGCCAGCGCGCCGGTGCGCTACGCTACGGGAAGCCATCATAACGAACCGGTAATGGTCGGAACGACAGATGCAATCCCATCGGATGTTACTCATCCCGGCGAGCCTGTTTCAACGCGGCAGAGTCGCCAGAACTTTCAGACGGAAAGCACTCAAAGCTCGTCCAGAACAACTGCGCGGGTGAGTCGCAGCGAAACAACTCACGCAAATCCGAAATCGCCATCGTCAGCGCAAAGTGCCTCCGCACAGGCGGAATTTCCAACCGCGAAAACGGTGCCCGATAAACCTGGCTATGTGTTCAGCCCGTTTGATTCCAGCGGAAGATATGTCGATGTGAGCGGTTATCCACCCGGCACCAAGGTGAAGGATCCGTGGACCGACAAAATTTTTATTGTTCCGTAGATCGAACGCTTTCTGTAGCCGTCGTCCGTTGGGCGACGTGGCCAGAATTTGAATGATATCAACATCACGCTTCGCACAGCGAAGCGGCTACAGGCGCTGATTGCTGTACATTCCGGCCAATGTTACCTGATCACATGAGAGTGTCGCGGAGACTTGGGACGTGTTTGATGGCTTGTTGGTTGGTTGTCGCCATCGAGCCGCATTGCCTCGGCCAGACGTATCAAGGAAAACAACTCGTAAAGGCGGAGCTCTTGGCCGACACAACGGCTGTTGTCCCTGGCAAACCGTTCACTGTTGGGTTGCTGCTACGAATGGCTCCTGCCTGGCACACGTATTGGAAATTTTCCGGTGACGCAGGTCTTCCTACAGAATTGAAATGGAAACTGCCAGCGGGCTGGAAAGTCGGCGAGATCCAGTGGCCGATTCCGCTGAAAACAATCGATCCGGGCGACATTCAAACCTACGGCTACGTCGATGAGGTCCTGCTCATGCAGGAAATCACTCCGCCAGCAAAGCTGGATGGTTCATCGGCGAAACTTTCCGCCGATGCGAGTTGGCTTGTTTGCGAGAAAATCTGTATCCCTGGAAGCGCGACGTTGCAGATGGAGTTGCCGGTGTCCGCGACAAGCCAACCGGCGAACACAGACCTTTTCGCGCGTGACCGGAGTTTGTTGCCGCAAAACTGGCCGGGGGCAAATCTAGCGAGTGAGAAATGGGAGCGGGCCGGTTCCGATCTCCGCCTGAAAGTCACAGGCGCAGCCCTGCCAAAGTATCCCGCAGTCGACTTTTTCCCGTTGCCGGATGAGGGCACTGTGGTTGGTCATCCAGCAATCGAATCACGGAAGGAGAACGAAATTGTCTTTCGCGTTCCGATTGAGTCCGCGCCGAAGAATTTATCATCGATGGCGGGCCTCGTCGTTTTTTCGCAGCAGCCAAACGGCGATGATCGCGCGGCGTGGCAGACCACGATTGCACCAGTTGTTTCGGCCGCTAGTCAGACTGCGACGCGGGGAATATTCACGTTTCTGCTGTTCGGTTTCATCGGCGGCATCATTTTAAATTTGATGCCGTGCGTGTTGCCGGTGATCTCGCTCAAAATTTTTGGATTTATTCAGCAAGCGGGCCAGAGCCGACAGAAAATTTTGCGCAGCGGGATTGCGTTCACGATCGGCATCTTCGCGTGGTTTCTCGCCTTGGCGCTGCTCCTGATTGGATTGAAAGGCGCGGGACGGGACGTCACGTGGGGCGGATTTCAGTTCACCAACGCTTATTTCGTTCTCGCACTCAGCGTGATTGTCCTGGTGTTCGCGCTCAATCTCTTTGGCGTGTTTGAAATTTCACTGCCGCAAAGCATGACTCGCGGTTTGCTTTCGACCAGCGATCGCAAAGATTTTGTCGGCTCGTTTTTCCAGGGCGTATTCGCAACTGTGCTAGCCACGCCATGCACAGCTCCATTTCTTGGCACGGCGCTGGGCTTCGCCTTTACGCAGTCGCCGGCGATCATTCTGGCGATGTTCGTTGCCATCGCTGCCGGGATGAGCGCGCCTTATCTGCTTTTGAGCGCGCAACCCGCCTGGCTGCGGTTCCTGCCAAAATCCGGTCCGTGGATGCTGCATCTGAAACAATTCATGGGCTTTCTGCTACTGGCCACGCTGCTCTTTCTCCTCTACGTGCTCGGCGCCCAGCGAGGTGTAGAGGGCACAATCTGGGCCAGCTGTTTTCTGCTCGTAATCAGTGTCGCGTGCTGGATGAAAGGCGCGTTCGCTGCTCCAACCGCATCGGCTGCCAAGCGGCGGCTCGTACTTGTGCTCATGCTCGTGCTCGTGTTTGCGAGTGGCATTTATTTTATCGGCGACAAGTTTCAGTCTACGGAATTCGCTTCCGCCGATTCACAACTTCGCGGCGGCTGGCAGCTGTTCACGCCCGATCGGTTGCAAACCGAACTGGAGCAAGGCCACACGGTGTTTGTCGATTTCACAGCCGCGTGGTGCCTCACGTGCAAATTCAACGAAGCCAGCGTGCTTGAGAGCGCCGAGGTTCGGGATGCGTTCCAGCGTCATGGCGTCGTGAAACTGAAAGCCGATTGGACCAACGGCGATCCGCTGATCACTAAGCTATTGCAGCACTTCGGCCGCCCCGGTGTTCCGCTCTACGTGCTTTATCCCGGAAAAAACGAAGAGCCGATCGTGTTTCCTGAGTTGCTCACCAAGGGGATACTCCTAGAAAAACTCGAACTCACATCCCGCGCTGTGGCCGCACAATAGGGTTACCGAAATGCCTCGGATTTTTGTGAGCAGCGTTGTGAATGCGCCAGCGGAGAAGGTATGGGCAACCATTCGGCGCTTCGATGCGGTCGTGGATTGGCTTCCGTTTGTAAAATCAAGCCCGATTGAAGATGGCGGCGATCCGACTCGCGTTGGATGTGTCCGTGTTTTGACCCAGACCGATGGAGAGGTATTTCGCGAAGTCCTGGTCGCGCTTTCAGACGCGGAACGTTCCTATTCTTACACGTTCGTTGGCTCGCCAGTTCCAGTCCGCAATCATCTCACCACGCTGTGCGTGCTGCCGATTACCGATGGTGACCGTGCGTATGTGAAGTGGTCGTCGAGGTTTGAGATCGACCCGCAATATGAAACGCAGCTGGTCGATCTGATGAACCAGAATTTTCTCGCGGGGCTTCGCAATCTGGCAGAGAAATTCGGCCGCTGATCCGCGAGCGACAACGGGGATTTCGCTCGCATTTCCCTAGTCGCGCCCTGTCGTTGAAATTTCTCGGGCTTTTGTCATTGTGTTTTTCCATAGAAGTTTAAACATCTGGAAAACCAAGCTTTCTAACCAAACTATGAACATGAAAGTCGCATTAGCCGTTTTTACATCATTGATCGCAACCACAGTTTTTGCTTCGGACGTACCACCTGTAGGCAGCGCCGCGCCGGATTTTTCGCTTACCGACGCCCAGGGCAAAACGCACTCTCTTTCCGAATACAAGGGCAAATACGTGGTGCTCGAGTGGTTTAATCCGGAGTGTCCATTTGTGAAGAAGCACTACGGCACCAGCAATATGCAAAACCTGCAGAAACAGTACACGGACAAAGGCGTGGTCTGGCTGACCATCGATTCCAATGCGCCCGGCACCGAGGGAAGCATAACTCCGGAGCAGGCGCAGAAGGTCAGCGCTTCGTGGAAGACTCATCAGACGGCATTGCTTCTTGATCCGGAAGGCAAAGCCGGCCGCGCTTATGGCGCCAAGAACACGCCCAACATGGTCATCATTAGTCCGGAAGGAAAAATCGCCTACGAAGGCGCAATCGACAGTAAAGCGAGTCCGAATCCAGCGGATATTCCCAGCTCGACAAACTATGTGAAGGCAGCGCTGGATGAATCTTTAGCTGGTAAACGGATTACGACGCCACAGACGAAGCCGTACGGTTGTTCGGTGAAATACAAATCATCCTAACGCGTTCTGCTCGCTTCTAAGTTCCATTGGGCTTGCCAGGACCTTGTTTCCTGGCTGCCGCCAACAGGGCCACGCCAATTGGCAGTGACGTTCTTTTTAAGAGTCGGAGTTCCAGCGCCATGATCTGTTGGAAAAGACGATGCGAAACTGAATCTGCGGCCGAATTAAAGTCGCGCCCGGTTGAAGACCCACCAAGCGTCCGGGCGATCACCGCCAGCGGGAACAGTAAGGTCGTCCAGTAGGTCAGCCGGCGAATAGCAAATCCGTTGTCGCGCAGCAATTGGCGAATCTCGCTTTTTTTGAATCGGTGCGCAGTCATAACTGCTTCATCATGGGCGCTGTGGAGAAATCGAAGAGCCGGGACATTCAGTAGTAACAATCCTCCCGGTCTCAAGACGCGGTGCAATTCTCGTACTGCCACAGCAGGGTCCTTGACCCATTGGTGATAAAGGACACTGGAGCAAATCACTACATCGAACGAGGCGTTGGCAAAAGGCAACGCACAAATGTCGGCCTGCTGTACGTTGGTCAGGCCGCGTTGCCGGCAGAATGAAACTGCCTCCGGCGCTAAATCGACACCGACGTTCTTCGCGGGGTTGCCCAGTTGCTTCAAGATCGAACCCGTGCCGCAGCCAGCGTCCAAAATTTCCTTTTCGTGCCAATCAGGCAGCTCGCTCTCCAGTGTTTGAAAGATCAGCCGATGCAGTGCCTGGTACCACCAGTGCGTCTCCTCGACGCGAAACATGGCGCCATATTCTTCCGGCTGCATTGACTCAGTTATGACCGCGCGCGCGTGCGGTCACCCTCGGTCGCGGGAGAGCAGTTTCGCTAGGCTGCCGGATTGCGCTCTGAGCGATCTTCACGATTGGTTGACACGGCAGCAGACGATTCGTTTTTGTGACCAGCGTGCACCGTGTAACGAACGACATATTGCGGTGTGCCCGTTTGATCCAGATAAAGCCGCCCCAGATATTCGCCAACAAGCCCGAGAATCATCAGCTCGACGCCGGCGAAAAAGACGATACTTGCGAGCACCGTTGGAATCCCAAAGGTCATATTTCGAGTAATCCAAAGTTTGTCGATCACAATTGCAATTAGCGCCACAACGCTGAAACACGAGGCGACTAGTCCGACGTAAACTGAAAGTCGCAGTGGTTTGATCGAAAAATTCAAAAACATGTTTAGCCAAAGCCTCACCAGTTTTCGAAACGTGTACCGTGAAGGTCCATTGGCACTGGCGCGATGCTCCACGGGTATTTGCCCGATTTTTCGCGTGGTTCGGTAGATCAACCCGTCGGTGTAAGGGTACGGGCCGCGATATTTGATGATTTCGTTGACTAGAAATCGATTCATGACCTTGAAGCTGGAAAAATAAAGGTCCTTTGGTTTCTGAAGAAGGAATGTGGCGACCCTGTCGTTGAACCAACTGCCCGCGTTTCTGAAACTCGAATGCTTCTTCTCGATGTAGTGGCCGTAGACGACGTCAAAATTCTTGCGCTTTAGTTCTTGCAACATCCGCATGATTTCCTCCGGTGGGTTCTGGCCGTCATCGTCGAGAACCGCTACATACTGACCCCGAGCGTGGCTGAGCCCGGCCAGGACGGCGTTGTGCTCACCGAAATTCCGACTTAAGTGCACGAACCCTACGGTTTGCGGGAATTTTTCGGCCAATTCCCAGCAGACCATTTCGCTTTCGTCGTTAGAGCCGTCATTGACCAAAATGACTTCGAAAGGCGTGGTCATGAAAATCGTTTGGATGTGCTCAACGAGAGGTCCGATCGTGCGACTGCCGTTGTAGACGGGAATCACTAGCGATAGCTCGATAGTCTTTCGTTCCTCGGTCATAAGGGCGGGGCTATAAATAACGTCGCGGAGCTTCGCAAAAAAGTGCAAAAAGTATAGCAAACGTATCGCCGCGACGTACGATGTCACACATGCCGTTCGACGACGAACTTTTTTCCGGTGCCAACGTTCTAATAACAGGCGGTCTCGGGTTCATCGGCTCTTCGCTCGCCCGGCAGCTTGTCGCCCTGCGGGCCAAGGTAACGTTGGTTGATAGTCTGATCCCGGAATACGGCGGCAACCTCTTCAACATCCATGATATCCGCGACAAGGTGAGCATTGAGCTTACTGACGTCCGCGATACGAAGGCCATGGCGACACTGATCAAAAAGCGTGACTTCCTTTTTAATCTTGCCGGTCAGACAAGCCACCTCGATTCGATGACGGATCCATTGACCGACTTAGATATCAACGCCGTTGCGCAACTGCATATCCTGGAGGCGTGTCGGTTGCACAACCCGGGTGTGAAAATTGTTTTTGCTAGCACCCGACAGATTTACGGCCGCCCGGAATATCTGCCGGTAGACGAAAGGCATCTAACTAACCCAGTTGATGTGAATGGCATTAATAAGCTGGCCGGTGAATCTTATCATCTGCTCTACAATCACATTTATAAAATCCGAGCCTGCGCTTTACGTCTAACTAACACTTATGGTCCCGGTATGCGCGTTAAAGACGCGCGACAGACATTTCTGGGTGTTTGGCTTCGTCGCGTCATCGAAGGAAAACCAATTCAGGTTTACGGTGACGGAAGACAGCTTCGGGATTTTAATTTCGTTAGCGACGTGGTAAAAGCGGTGCTGCGGGCGGCCGGCGATCCGGCATCTGAAGGTCAGTTATTCAATCTGGGGCATTGGGAACACATCAGCCTTGAGGAGCTGGCAGCTTTGCTCGTGCAATTAAATAAGCACGGACGTTACGAGCTGATCCCGTTTCCTGCCGATCAAAAGGCGATCGACATTGGCGACTATTATGGCGATTTCAGCAAGATCCAGAACGCGCTTGGCTGGTCTCCCGAAATCCCACTCGAAAACGGCCTTTCAGGGACGCTTGCGTATTACAGAGAGCATCACGCCCACTACTGGAATTCTAAAACCTGATTCTGATGAACGTGCAACAGCGGATAATTACGCCTGTAGATGGTCCTTTGCCGGTTTGAAGGATGAACAGCAATAACCCTGAAAAACTGGCAACCCCTGTTGCCCCTCCCAAATCGCAGTTCGATACTTCCCCGGCGCGGCCTCGCTGGGCCGTTTTACTGGTCGGGTTATCTCTTTTACTAGTCGGGGTTTTAGTTTTCAGCAACTTCCTGCTACTTGATAAAGTACTCTTGTATAAAGATGTAGGAGCCGACTCGGTAAACGACACATATCCGTATTTCGTTCATCTCTCAGATTACATTCGGCGTGAGGGCCTTCCTTCGTGGTCTTTCTGTGTCGGCATGGGCCAAAGTCTCTTTTATCTTACGGGTAACCTGATCTGGGAGCCCGTTATATGGCTGCCTAGAGAGGTGATTGCTCATGCACTGGTATTCCAACATCTGTTCAAAACTTTGATAGCTGGGTTGCTGTTCTTCCGATTTCTTCAACTGCGCGATCTTACTTTGCGCGCTTCGTTGTTGGGTTCGCTCCTGCTCGCTTTTTCTTCCTACATGTGCACGGGTAGCTGTTGGATTGTCAGCGCCGATGAAACTGTAGGATTTAGCTTTCTATTGTTCGCGATGGAAGAAGCCATCTCTCGTGAACGGTGGATTTATGTTCCGTTCGCGGTCGCTCTGATGGGTCTCATTACTGTATTTCATTTGTACCTAAGTGCGGTGTTGCTCTGGCTGTATGTTCCGACACGGCTCTTCGAATTACACGGGTGGCGGCCTGTGCAATTAGGCAGTGCTTGTGCTCGTCTTGCCCTATTCGCTTTCCTGGGTGTTGGGTTGGCGGCTGTCATCTGCTTTGGAAGCGCGCAATCTATTTTTAATAGTCCGCGTGGCTCGGGTACTATTGGCAACTTTACTTGGGCACCAACACCGGCGCTGTTTCAATTGGAGTCGCCGGTCTACTATGTGACAGCCGCGCTGCGACCGTTTTCGACTGATATGCTCGGGACTGGGGATGAATTTCAGGGTTGGATGAACAACTATTTCGAGGCGCCGATGACCTACTGCGGACTGCTCTGTCTGCTTATGGTTCCGCAAGTGTTTATCGGAGCCAGTCGCCGGCAGCGAATTCTGTACGGACTGTTCCTGGGTTTTGTATTTGTTCCAGTGATTTTTCCGTGGTTCCGGTATCTGTTTTGGATTTTTCAGGGTGGCTACTTCCGGGCGTTTTCATTGTTCTGCGTTCTTGGAATCATCACCCTAAGCATGACTGCTTTCTCACGCTATACTCACGGCAAGCCTCTTAGTCTATGGATTCTCGGCGCGAGTTTACTTCTATTACTGAGCGTTCTGTATTTGCCTAACCATGAAATACAGATGCTTATTAGTAAGCAGGTTAAACAGACCGTCGCAATTTTCCTGGTTTTATACGCAGCCTTGCTGACCGCCGGTCAGATTGCAAAGCGACAGAGTATCACCGCGTCGATCATTCTGTTTCTGGCGGCGATCGAGCTTGTCTACTTCGATCGAATAACTGTGAATCGTCCAACCGTTACCAAGCAAGAATTGAATGAACGCGTCGGTTTTAATGACGAGACTCTTGATGCCATCCGGGATATAAAAGCCAATGATAGCTCCTTCGTCCGCATCACCAAAACCTGGGGCTCGGGACCTGCCACGCGTCCTAGTTATAACGACGCGATGGTCTTTAACTACTATGGCACCCTGTCCTACAGCTCTTTTAACAACCTTAACTACATCAAGTTCCTGCAGGCGGTCGATGCCGTGTCCAGCGTTGATATAGCGACTGAGGCTCAATGGACACCGGGGCTGGTAGGACAACCTTTGCTTTCGACTTTCGCTTGTGAGAAGTACGTCGTGACGAAAACTCCCGTGCCGTTCGAAACGGCTGAGCAGTTCGAATTTATTCGGCGCTATGGTGACATCTATCTGTTCCATGATAAGATGGGTCTCCCATTTGGACTCGCGTTCGACCGCTACATTCCCGAAGATCTCTTCCTGCATCTGCCGAGTCGGGCGAAGCCGGAGGCGCTGCTCCACGGGGTCGTTCTTTCGGAGCGAGACGCCGCGCATCAATCGGAGCTCGCGCAGCTGAGCTTCGATGAATTAATGCAGCAACTAAGCCAAGGCTCGATTCCCGATGCTCTTGCCGAGCGGCGAGCAACAGCAATGAATATGCAGTCATTTAAACAAACACGAATCGACGGGACGATTCGAGTCAGTCAGCATGGAATTGTCGTGTTTCAAATGCCGTTCGATGCCGGTTGGCATGCTTTCAGCGACGGCCGTGCGATGTCCACGCTTAAGGTGGACGGGGGGCTGCTAGGCGTCGCCCTAAAGGATGGGGAACATCGGATTGAGCTGCGCTACCAGCCTCCTCTACTGTATGCGGGAGCAGCCGTAACATTGGTGTCTTTTGGCGTCCTTTTGCTGAGTCTGTGGAAGTGGCCGCGGATTCGCTTACTTAGTTGAACATGTTTAAAGCCGCTTGCAGCAAAGCTCGCCGCTGTGGGTGTAGCATCCAAACTTATAACGAGCGGCAATATTGAATCATCACGGCGCGCTGCCTCTTTACAAAAAGTTCACCAGCATGTTTGCGATGTTTCACGGCCAACGGTTGCTGATCCTCCTCTTATGTCTCATTGCGGCTCTTCGCGTTTTTGTTTTCGCCGCTGCGTTCCCGTTTTTCAGTAATGGCGATGAGGACTTACATTTCGACCTTGTTACACAGTACGCCGCCGGGCGGCTGCCACGCACATTCAATGTACTAACGAGTGAATCCCTCAGTTTCATCGTCCCCTACGCCTCGCCGGAGTTCCTTCAAACGCCCGATCAGTTCCCGGATGCTAAATTTCCACCACCTTTGTGGAAACAACCGGCCGCGGAGGCAGCACCCGTTATTGAAGTAACAAAGGCTGCCTGGCAAACGGAGATTAATTGGGAATCTTCCCAACCGCCGCTGTATTACGCGTTGGTTGGGTTTTGGTGGAGAGTTGGGCAATACATCGGACTGACACAAATTGAATCGTTGTACTGGATTCGTTTCCTGAATTGCCTCCTTATCTCAATATTGGTGTGGCTCGGTTACGTGATCGCGCGAACTGTCGGGCTTGAGCGTCTCGGCTTGAGCATCGGCGTACCATTGCTGCTTGCATTCATGCCACAAGATGTGTTGTACGTCCTTGGCAACGACGTGCTGTCCCCTGTCTGCTTTGGTGTGTTGTTCGTTTGCGTTTTGCAATGGTTGCGAGCGGAGTCGCCGAGCTTGTTACTTGGCGCGATGACCGGTCTGGCGATCGCAGCAAGCTATCTTACAAAGCTAAGTAACCTGCCTTTGCTCACAGTCGCACTCATCGCGATCGTTGCGAAATGGTTACAGATGCTGCGGCAACAACCTGGCGTCGCAACTGGTGCGTCTATCCTGATGATTTTATGTGCTGGAATCCCAATCGGCGGATGGATGCTCTGGAACAAGCTTCATTTCGGCGACATCACCGGGTCAGCAACTGCGACCTCACTTCTTACCTGGACGCCGAAACCTTTCGCCGATTGGTGGCACCATCCCATTTTCTCTCCACAAGGCCTGTGGACTTTTTGGTCGGAAGTTATCGCTAGGTTCTGGCGCGGCGAGCTGATGTGGCAGAATCGTGAATTGAGTTGGCGGGTCGCCGATGAATTTTATGCGATCTCATCTCTGCTGCTACTTTGTGCCGCGATGGTCGGAATAGTACAGCACAACATGCTATCAACGTTCCAGCGGCAGGCGCTCTTCCTGGCTGCTCTCACAGTCGTCGCAGCGCTCGCGTTTCTTGCGCTGCTTTCCGTCCGGTTCGATTTTGGCGAATGCATTTATCCGTCTCGCGCTCACCCGTATTTGACGTCGGGCCGCTTGATGAGCGGCGCGTTGATTCCGTTTGCGTTGCTGTATGTCTATGGCATCGGCTACCTCTTGCGGCGAGTTGGCCCGGTTGCTTCAATCATCGTCGTCGCGGGGATCATGGCATTTGCGACTGTGTCGGAGATTTTCATTAATCGCGCCGTGTTCGCGAGCGAGCACAATTGGTTTCATCTTTAGGAGGTTTCTGCAGTCGGAAGCGCGACCTGACGCTACGCGACTCCGCGTCTGCTTCGTGAGAGGCGCGCTACGAGGCGGATGACGGACATCGGCGTTACTCGAGCCACGAGCATCAGTATCTTCATGGCGAATCCGGGGACCACTAGCGGCCGGTCTGCTTCGAGTGCTGCCAGCGCATCACGCACAACTTGTTCGACCGGCACAACGAGGAACTTCGGACCGACCTCTGCCTGAGCATTCTCGCGCCTGGCCACTTGCTGGAATTCGGTGACTACGGGGCCGGGGCAGACAGCGCATACGCTCACGTCTGTTTCACGAAGCTCGGCTCGGAGCGCTTCGGAAAAACTTGTCACATACGCCTTGGTCGCAGCGTAGACAGCGGAGCCGGGGATCGGGAGAAAGCCCGCCGACGAACTGACATTGAGAATACCGCCGCGATGTTTTGTGATCATCTGCGGAACCAAATGACGAGTGAGCGAAGTAAGCGCCGTGACGTTTACAAGCGTCATTTCACTGTTGCGAACGGGATCGCTGTTCGCGAATGGGCCACTGTCGCCGAGTCCGGCGTTATTGAT
>WNFW01002211.1_pt1 | contig 27658 bp, 26 predicted proteins | sample 5400131 | NCBI WGS metagenome assembly WNFW01 (sample SAMN13153362, study PRJNA577476) | soil metagenome | isolation source: 20 cm soil or saprolite under grassland replicate 1 | place: USA:California | collected 2016-06-15 | reverse complement strand
GCAGCAGCGTGTCCGCGGTGCCGAGCTCGAGCACCTCGATCCCCGGCTGCGCCGCCAGCAGATCCTCGGCGAATCGCTCGGTCGCGAACTCGTGCAGCGTTCCCTTGGCATTCTCCACGGTGAACGTCACGAGGCCGAGCCGCGCGAAGGGATGGAGGTCCATGCGCGGCGGAACGAGCACGCGATGCGCCGCGCACGCGATCCCGGACGTGAGCACGAGCAGCGCGGCGATAGAGCGATTCAATTGTCTCACGGGACCACCTCTCGGGGGGGGGCTGGACGCATCTAACATAAGGGATGGAGCCTCCGCCGTGGTGGTTTCTGGCACCCGCTACGCGTAGTACGAGTCGCCCCACCCCACCTCGAACACCCCGTTACAGCCTCCGCACTTCATACTTACCGGCCCCTTGGGGAGCGGTGCACGCGCCTGGCAGTTGGGGCACACCGCATAGCGCGGGCCCCAGCTCGTCGGGGCGCGGCACTTCGGGGGACGTGGCACGATCGACCACGCGCCGGTGGGACGTGAGGCGAGCTGAAGCATCGCGAGCGGCACGTTGACCATGCGCTTGTGCACGTCGAGCACCGCTTCGGTGGCGGTGACCCGGACGACGGCGTACCACGCGCCGCGCCGCAGCGGCACGTTGGCCTCACCTCTCAGCCTGGCGAATTGTCTGCCGGTCATCGGGATCTCCTTCCCCCGATCTCCCCGCCTCGACCACAGTGAGGCGGGGAGCGGGGAGTTCGCTAGCTGGGATTCGGATAGAAGCGCACCTGCAGGATCTTCAAGCCGTTGTTGTCGTACTGCCAGAAAAAGCCCTGGAGGCACGGGTCGAAGAGGCTTACGGTCGTGGCGCCGCAGGCCGTCACCGCCCCGGCGTTGGCGACCGGATCGAGGACGATCGTGGTGAGCGCATCCGTGACGTTCCGGAACCTGCTGCGGCCCGGGTCGCGGATGAAGACTTCGTTTTGCGTCGAGCAGACCGTGCCCGGGTCAGTGAGCGTGATGTCGGTGGCGCAGGTGGTGATCTTGGCCCTCCCACCCGGCGTGCCGAGCGCGCGCGCATAGACGGTGTAGGTCCCGGGCGCGGGCAGCGAGAAGGACGCCTCCCCGTCGGTCCCGTTCTTGTCGAGCACATCGAACGTGCCGGTCGGACTCAGGCCGAGAAGAATCTTCGTGGTGACCTCGAGGTCCTTCCTGCCGAGGTTCACGAAGATCACGTGCCCGCTCGCCCAGTCGGGGTTGGTACTCTTGTCGTGCGAGACACCGATGATGTTGAGACTGTAATGCTGGCCGCTGAGGGCGCCGTTCCCGGTCGTCGATGAGAAACGAGGAAGCCCCGCCGGCCGGGTTGAGGGCGCAACGGGGCTTGCTTGAAGCAGTGCTACCGTCTGGGTCGTTGGTACTATGCCGCTCACATCACGCCCGGCGGCGTGACTGGCGTCACGACGGTTCGGGCCATGGTGGCGGCGGCGCCCACATGACCAGGCCGGTCCCGCACGGAAAGCCCGGCCCCATTGGTGTGAGGTCGGGCTTTCTGCGGGGGGTCCACCGGCTACTGGCAATTGTGAATCTGGATATTGCCGCCTTGGAGGGTTCCGGAAGCGGCGTAGCCGGTGGACAGCTTGAGAGCGAACAGGTCGTTGCGGCCCGGTTCGCCCGCGTCGGTGACGTCCACCTGATAGGTGCCGGGCCGCCCGTCGATGTCGGCCGTACCTTCGATGCGCCGGCTCGTCTCGCCGGTCACCGTGTACCCCGTCACGCCGGTGCCCTTCACCTTGGGACCGTTGGCCCCGTGGTCCTGGTACGTGAGATGGCCCCACAGCCCGCCGTTCTTGATGCCGCCCGCCACGCCGAAGTTCCCTTTCGCGCCCGACGGCGTGCCGGTGATCCAACCACCACCGGTCGCGAACCCCGGGCAGCCGGCCGGCGGGGGTGGCGGCGCGGTCGGGCATCCGATGTCCGCGTGCGCCGACGAGACGACGACATCGGCGATGCCGTTGACGACGACGTGCAGGGCGTTGACCGTGATGTCGCCCGCGCCGGGTCGCTGCTGCTCGTTGATGACGACGCGGCCGTTCGGCAGCCCGATCGTCTGGTTCGGCTCGCCGCTCACGACGACCGTCTGGGCATTGATCGTGAGCAGCGCAATCTCCGAGCTACCGCTCGTCGAGGGCGTACCGCCGGTGCAGCGGGCTTCCGCCCGCGCCATGAGGAAGCCGGCGGTGATGGTGTTCCCGCCCGCCGTGACGGTGACATTCGCCACGGATGCCTCGGAGCGGCTGTGGCTTCCCCCAGCGATCGTGGCGGCGTGCAGCACCTCGGCCGACAGGAGTCCGGGAACCGTCGCCGCGAGCAGGTTGTCTAGGTCGTCGACTGCGACGCCGTCGTGGTGAAGCTGGGCGCCAGCGCCGCCGCCGGACTCCGCGGGTCCGAGCACGCGACCACAACCAGCGACCCGACCAGCGTGCCGACCAGCGTCATGCGCAACGTTTTCATAGGGCCTCCGGTTGACCAGATGCCGCGTAAGCTCGGCGTCCGGGCGCTCCCAGAGGTATCGGCCCCAGGCCGACGGAGCCGGTAGGAATTCTCTGAGTGACGTCATCCCTCCCCGACGCGGCGGGGGAGCGGGGGGAGGGGGTGCTATTCGACGAGATGGTTCTCGATCGCGTAGCGGATGATCCCGGCGTTGGGCTCACGCCCAGTTCGGCGGCGATGTGCTTGAACGACTTCCCCGAGCCGAACAGGCGCAGCACCTCGTACTCGCGGTCCGACAATCCTGCGTGTCGCGTGCGCTCCCCGCGCACCTGCTCGGCGAACACCAGCTTCTGGGCGAGGGTGGGGCTGAGATAGCGCCTGGCTCCGGCCACGCGGCGGATCGCCTCCACGAGCTGGCCGGGCGAGAGGTCCGTCGTGAGGTATCCCGCCGCGCCGGCCCGCAGCACGCGGACGGCGTACCGGTCTTCGTCGTGCACGCCGAGCACCAGGACGCGCAGCTTGGGGTGGCGCCGCTGCAGGTCGCGAATCAGATCGACCGTCTTCGGCGTCGACACGGTGACGTCGCCCAGCAGCAGCACGTCGGCCTCGGCGGCGAAAGCGGCCTCGAGGGCGCCATCGCCCCTGCCGGCCTCAGCGACCAGCCGCATGTCCCGACATTCCGAGACGATGCGCTTCAGCCCCTCGCGTACCACGGCAGATAGAAAACGGCCCCGTTGAGCCGCTCGCGGGCGCAACGGGGCTTGCTTGAAGCAGTGCTACCGTCTGGGTCGTTGGTACTATGCCGCTCACATCACGCCCGGCGGCGTGACTGGCGTCACGACGGTTCGGGCCACAGTGGCGGCAGCGCCCCACGAATTTATGTTTCCCCGGTCCGATTCCGGAGGATCCGCAATGAGCCGCGCCGTCGTCACCGCCGCCGTCTTCCTCTTGTGCGCCGGGCTCGCCCGCGCCCAGACCACTGACACCGAGCGCGAAGCCGCGGCGGCGATCCTGCGGCAGATCGATTCGCTCGAGACGCGCCTCAAGCCGACCGAGACTGCGCTGCGGCTGTCCACGCGCGCCGACCCCGCGCGGGACCGCCTGCTGGCACGGGTCGCGGCGGTGTGGACCGGCGAGATGCAGGGGCTGTCGGACTGGATCGGCCGTCACCCCGAAGTCGGATGGCACGAATTCCAGGCGTTCGACACGCTGACGGCGGTGCTCAGGACATACGGCTTCACGGTCGACACCGGCGTTGCGGGGCTGCCGACCGCCTTCACCGCGACGTGGACCTCGCCCGCCGGCGCCGCGGGCCCGACCCTCGGCCTCATCGCCGAGTACGACGCGCTCCGCGGGACCCAGGGCGACTTCCACGGCGACCAGCACAACGCCCAGAGCCCCGTCGCCCTCGCCGCCGCGCGCGCGCTCATGGAGTACATGGCGCAGGCTCGGGTGCCGGGCCGCGTGATCGTCTACGGCACGCCCGCCGAGGAAGTGGATCCGCCCGCGAAGTACATCATGTGGAAGGCGGGCGTCTTCAAGGGCGCCGATATCCTGGTGCGCAGCCACTCGACGGTGGAAACGCGCCGCGACCGGCCGGGCTTCGGCGTCTGCTGCCTCAACATCGACGCTGTCAAGTACACCTTCACCGGCCGTCCCGCGCACCAGCTCGCCTCCTGGAACGGGCGCAACGCCCTGGAAGCGGCGGTGCAGTTCTATTCGGCGGTGGATCACCTGCGCTCCACGTGGCGCTCGGAGCACCGCGTGCAGGGGGTGATCCCCGAGGGCGGCGTGGCGCCCAACGTGGTCCCCGACCGTGCGGTTGTGGATTACTTCATCCGCTTCCCCGACGAGGTGTACTTGGAGCACATCAGTCGCATGATGGACGACGCCGCCCGCGGCGCCGCCCAGATGACGGGGACGGAGGTGCAGGTCACGCGCTACGGTGAGTATCGCGACGGCGTTACCGTCGCGATGCTCGAGGAGTTGTTCTGGGCGTACGCGAAACAGCTCGGCGCCCCGGGACTCCAGGAAGAGAAGGGCCGGCCCGCCGGCTACGAAGAGACGGGTCCGGTGAGCCGGGAAATTCCAGGCGTAGGGATCACCGTGCGCAGCTCGGCGTTCCCCAACCACACGTACGGCATGCGCGACGACACCTTCGCCGACATCGGGCACACGGGATTTCTCTTCGACGCGAAGATCGAGGCCGCGATCCTCTACGACTACCTGACGCAGCCGGCGTTCCGCGCCGCGGTGGCCGAAGAGCACCGCACGCTCGCGGGGCTGCAGGACCGCTACCTCGCCGCGCTGCGGCGGGTGTACGCGCCGGAAATCGGCGCCGACACGGCGCTCTCAAAGACGAGCCATGCGGACCTGAGCGTGCCGAAGGTGGTGCGTCCGCCGCGCTGATTCCCCAGGCTGAAGCCTGGGCTCGGCAGACACAACCCTAAAGGGAACCGCGTTCGCTTCAGCGTGGTGTTTGCCGAGCCCATCCTTTAGGATGGGAACCTACCTCCACCTTTCCGTCGGTACGTCCTTGGGCACGGGTTGCGCCTGGAGATAGGTGACGACTTTCCAGATCGCGCCCGGCGACAGCACGCCGCCGTAGGCGGGCATGCCGCGCGGCCGGCCGTAGAAGATCGAGTGGAACACCGCGCCGTCCGCGCCGCCGTAGCGCCAGCGCCCGTCCACGAGACTCGGCCCCACCCATCCGACCGCGCCGCCACCGTGACAGCCGTCGCAGTTCATCGCGACGAAGATCCCTTCGCCTTCTTTCGCCGAGGGCTGATCGCCGCGGAACGGGTTGGTCATGCCCCCGGCCGCGGGCAGCGCGCCGCCGGCCGACACGTGGGCGTCGTAGCGGATCGCCGGCGGTACGACCGTCGCCTCCCGACGGCACGCCGCCAACATCACCACGAGGAGACGCAGTCTCCCTACGATTCTTCCCGTACGCATCTCGCCGTACGCGATTGCCTTCAAAGTCCGAACACCCACACCATGCCGCCCTGGCTCGTATGCCGCGCGAGATCGGGCGCGAAGTCGGCCCGCGGGCGCACGTCCGCCGGGTCGTCCGAGCGCACGTCGCCGGAGAGCAGGAACCAGTCGCCGCCGATCCCCGCGTACACCGCCACGTATTGCCGGCCGTCGGGACCGGTGAAGGTGATGGGACACCCCACGACGCCCGAGCCCACCTTGAACTTCCACAGCACACGGCCGCTCCGGGCGTCGGCCGCCTTGAACCAGCCGTCGAGGGTACCGTAGAACACCACGTCGCCCGCGGTCACCACGCTGCCGCTCCACACCGGATACGGCTCGCGGATCTCCCACACTTTGCGTCCCGTCGCGGCATCCCAGGCGATGAACGCGCCCATGTGACCCCCCGGCCCCGCGTGGTACGGGGTGCTGGCGCCGATGTACGGGGTGCCCGCGATGCGCGTCACCGGCGACGCCTGATAATCCATGCACAGGTTGTTGGTCGAGACGTAGAACCATCCGGTGCGCGGCGAATACGACGCGGCCGACACCGGACTCTTCCCGCCCTCGAGGCTGGGGCAGATGTCCTTGATGTTCCCCCGCGAGGCCCCGGTGAGCTTCGCCGTGTCCACCACCGGACGCCCGGTCGTCAGGTCGATGCGCCGCGCCCACGTGACGGCCGCGAACGGCTCGGCGACGAGCACTTCCCCCGTGGTGCGGTCGAGCGTGTACGCGAATCCGTTCTTGTCGAAGTGCACGAGCACGTGGCGGCGCCGGCCGTGGACGTCCAAGTCGGCCAGGATCATCTCGGCGTTGGCGTCATAGTCCCAGTTCTCGTGCGGCGTGAACTGGTACGCCCAGACGAGGCTGCCGTCTCCGGGGCGCCGCGCCAGCACGCTCGACGCCCATCTGTTGTCGCCGGGGCGCTGCTCGGGGTTGTAGGGGGCCGCGTTGCCGGTGCCGTAGTAGAGGAGGTCCAGCTCGGGATCGTACGAGAGCCACCCCCACATCGGCACCCCCGCGCGCTTCCACGCGTCCGCCGGCCAACTGGTGAGCGCGAGGTCGGTGCCGTGATCGTAGAACGGCTTGAAGGTTCCCGGGCGCGCGAGAACGTCGGCGTCGGGGCCCTCGCTGTAGGCGGTCCACGTGAGGCGGCCGGTGGCGAGGTCGAGCGCCTTCACCCAGCCGTGGATCCCGAACTCGCCGCCCGACGGGCCGACGATGACCTTGCCCTTCACGACGAACGGCGCCATCGGCGTGGTCTCGCCCTGGCCCAGGTCGGCGATTTGCGTCTTCCACAGCTCCTGGCCCGTCGCCGCATCGACCGCCACCGTGTGTCCATCGAGCAGGTTGTAGACGATCTTGCCGTCGGCGTACGTGGCGCCGCGGTTGATCGCGTCGCAGCACGCGATGCCGACGGCGGTCGGGTTCACGTCGGGGCGGTACTTCCACTTCAGGGGATAGCCCTCGCGGGACAGGTCGAAGGCGTAGAGCACGTTGGGGAACGGGGTCACCACGTACATCGTGCCGTTCACGACGAGCGGCTGGCCCTCGTGCCCGCCGAGGACGCCGGTCGAGAAGCTCCACGTCGGCTTGAGCCGCGCGACGTTGGCCGCGGTGATGCCCGCGAGCCCACTGTAGCGAGTGGACGCGAGGTCCTTTCCGGGCATCGTCCACTGGCCGTCGTCGCGGGGTGGAACGGCCACCTCGGCGACGAGCAAGGCCGCGACGAGGAGCAGGAAGGCGACAAGGGCGGAGCGCATGTGGCGCGGCTACTCCAACGGCATCTCGACGCGCTCCTCGGCCGGCGCCGCCCGCACGTGCGCATGCCGCTCGATCAGCCGCGCGCAGGTATTCCACCGCAGAATGGCGTCGTCGTCGCCGGCGGGCCGCACCCGCTCCGCCTCTTCGTAATGCTCCATCGCTTCCCGCAGCCACTCGTAGACCACCGGCCCATGCCCGGGCGAGCCGTGGCCGAACAGCCGCTTCGCCCAACGCTCGCAGATGATGCCGGCGTAATACGCCTGCGCGTATGCGTCCGCGAGCCTGGGCAGCAACGCGCGCGCGGCCCCGAGCCGGTCGGCGCCGCCCTCGACGAACTGATCGGTCAGCGCGAGCAGCAACACCACCAGCGCCTGCTGCTGCTCGGGCTCGACCTCGAGCACGTCGCGGCAGATGCTCTCGGCCTCCCACGGCTCGTTGAGCAGGCGATAGCGCTCCGCCTTCTGGAGCGCCGCCGCGACGCCGTCCTGCGACAACCGCTTGAGCTCGAACATGGTCACGCCCCCAGCATTCTGAGAATCGCTCTGATCGGATCGTACGCCTTGTCGGCCACGCGCTCTTTCAGCGGGATGATCGCGTTGTCGGTGATCGTAATCTGCTCGGGGCACACCTTGGTGCAGCACTTCGTGATGTTGCACAGCCCGATCGCATGATCCCGTCGCAGCGCCGCGGTGCGGTCCTCCACGTCGAGCGGATGCATCTCCAGCGCGGCCGCGTGCACGAAATACCGGGGCCCGATGAACTCGGCGTGCTGGCGGTGGTCCCGCAGGACGTGACAGACGTCCTGGCACAGGAAGCACTCGATGCACTTGCGGAACTCCATCACGCGATCGACGTCGGCTTGCGCCATCCGCCATGTACCGTCGGGCGCGTCGGGCGGTCGCGGCCGGAACGGCGCGATCCGCCGCTTCACGGCGAAGTTCCACGAGACGTCGGTGACGAGGTCCTTCACGATCGGGAACGCCTTCATCGGCTCGATCGTGACGGGCCGCTCCAGCGGCAGCTCGTCGAGCCGCGTCATGCACATCAGCTTCGGCATGCCGTTCACTTCCGCCGAGCAGGAGCCGCAGCGGCCCGCCTTGCAGTTCCAGCGCACCGCCAGGTCGTTCGCCGCTTCGGCCTGGATGCGGTGCACGGCGTCGAGCACCACCATTCCGGCGGTGACCGCCGTCGTGTAGTCGCGGAAGGCGCCGCCCGCGCTGTTGCCGCGCCAGATGCGGAAGGTGGCCGTCGTGCTCACTTGAGCTCCTCGATGATGGCCTTGAGCTCCGGCGGCGGCTGGGGCACCGGCTCGCGCGTCACCTCCATGTCTCCTCCCGATCCCTTGCGGATCACCGTCATCACGCGGCCGGCGGCCTCGTCCTTCTGCGGGAAGTCGTCGCGGAAGTGGGCGCCGCGGCTCTCCTTGCGGTCGAGTGCGGCCCGGGCGATCGCCTCGGACACCGTGAGCAGGCAGTCGAGGTCGAGCGCCGTGTGCCACCCCGGATTGTACTCGCGGTTCCCGGTGACCGTGGTGCGTGCGGCACGGCCCTTCAGGTCCGCGATGCGGTCGATGGCGCGCCGCATCTCGTCCGCCCGCCGCACGATGCCCACGAGATTCTGCATGGTGGTCTGCAGCTCCTCCTGGAGCTGGAACGGCCCGCCGTCCCGGTCGGTGGTGCGCTCGAACGGCGCCAACGCCGCCCGCGTCGCCGCCTCGACCTCGCCCGCGTCGATCGTTCCGAGCGGGTGCTCCTGCGCGAACCGCGCCGCGGATTCGCCCGCCCGCTTGCCGAACACCAGCAGATCGGAAAGCGAGTTGCCGCCGAGCCGGTTGGCGCCGTGCAGGCCGGCGGCGCATTCGCCCGCCGCGAACAGGCCCGGCACCGTCGACATCTGCGTCTCGGCGTCGACCCGCACCCCGCCCATCATGTAGTGCGTGGTGGGCCCCACTTCCATCGGCTCTTTGGTGATGTCCACGCCGGCGAGCTGCTTGAACTGATGATACATCCCCGGAAGTTTGTTCTTGATGTGCGCGTCGGCGCGCGGGAGCTTCGCGCGGATCCACGCGATGTCGAGGAACACGCCGCCGTGCGGCGAGCCGCGTCCTTCCTTGGTTTCGCGCACGATGCAGCGCGCTACGTGGTCGCGCGTCAGCAGCTCGGGGGGCCGTCGCGCGCTCTTGTCGCCCTGCGTGTAGCGCCAGCCCTCGTCTTCGTTGTCGGCGGTCTGATTGCGGTACAGCGGCGGGATGTCGTCGAACATGAAGCGCCGGCCGTCCCGGTTGCGAAGCACGCCGCCTTCGCCGCGCACCGCTTCGGTCACCAGGATCCCCTGCACGCTCGGCGGCCACACCATGCCGGTGGGGTGGAACTGCAGGTACTCCATGTCGATCAGGTCGGCGCCCGCCTCGTACGCCAGGGCATGCCCGTCCCCGGTGTACTCCCAGCTGTTGCTGGTGATGCGATAGGCCCGGCCCACGCCCCCGGTCGCGAGGATCACCGCGCCGGCGCGGAACAGGCGGAAGCGGCCGCGCTCGCGCTCGTAGGCGAGCGCCCCGGCGATGCGCCCCCCGTCCGTGAGCAGCCGGATGACGGTGCATTCCATGTGGAAGTCGATGCCGCGGTGCACGCCGTGATCCTGCAGGGTGCGGATCATCTCCAGGCCGGTGCGGTCGCCGACGTGCACGAGCCGCGGGTAGGCGTGCCCGCCGAAGTTGCGCTGCAGGATGCGGCCGTCGGGCGTGCGGTCGAACAGCGCCCCCCACGCCTCCAGCTCGCGCACGCGCGCCGGCGCCTCCTGCGCGTGCAGCTGGGCCATGCGCCAGTGGTTCACGTATTGCCCGCCGCGCATCGTGTCGGCGAAATGCACGCGCCAGCTGTCGCGGTCGTCCACATTGGCGAGCGCCGCGGCGATCCCGCCCTCGGCCATCACCGTGTGCGCCTTGCCGAGCAGCGACTTGCACACCACGCCGACCCGGACCCCGGCGGCGGACGCCTCGATCGCCGCCCGCAGCCCCGCGCCGCCGGCGCCGATCACCAGCACGTCGTAGGTGTGAGTCTCGTAGTCGGTGGCCGGCACTAGAAGAGTCTCCAGTCGTTCCACACGCCGGTCGCGCACAGCCGCACGTACAGATCGGAGAACGCGACCCAGCACAGACTCATCCACGCCCACAGCATGTGGCGGCGGTTGAGGAAGCTGACGCAGCTGTAGCAGGCGGCGCGCACCGGGCGGCCGGCGAGCCGGTCGAGCGAGCCGCCCACGAGGTGGCGCAGCGAGTGACAGCCGAGCGTGTAGCCGCCGAGCAGCACGACGTTCATCGCGAGCACCAGCGTGCCCACGCCGACGCCGAGCTCCGTGCCGCCCGCGCCATCGGGGAACCACAACGCATGCCAGACGTCGATCGAGAGGAACACCAGGAACGGCAGCGCCAGGTAGAGGAAATAACGGTGCGCGTTCTGGAGGATGAGCGGGAAGGAGCGCTCGCCCAGGTAACGCGCGCGCGGCTCGCCGACGGCGCAGGCCGGCGGGTCGGCCCAGAAGGCCTTGTAGTAGGCGCCGCGATAGTAGTAGCAGGTGACCCGGAAGCCGCCCGGGGCCCACAAGATGAGGAACGCGGGCGACCACGGCAGCCAGCCCGGCCACCAGTGGGGCTCGGGGCCGAACCAGCTGCGGGCCGTCTCACCGAACACCTCCGGCGAATAGAACGGCGACAGGTACGGACCGAAGTGGTAGTGATTCCCCTGGAAGGCGGCCCACGTCGCATACACGACGAATGCGCCGAGGGCGAGGAACACAACAAGGGGTTGCAGCCACCAGGTATCGCGCCGGGCGGTCGCGCCGAAGCGGGTCATGCCGAAAAGAATAGATGCTGCGGGGCGGGGCGGCTACCGCTTCAGTACGGGTCGTCCCAGGCGATGGGGAACACACCGCCGCAACGCCCGCACCGCATCTCTTGCGGCTGGCCCTTGAGCGGGGCGCGCTCGCCGCAGGCCGAGCAGACGGCGTACTTCGAGCCCCAGCTCATCGGCATGTTGATCGAGTCGCTGGGGCGGGGCACGACGGACCAGCGTTGCGGCCGTACGGGAACGATCTGGACGGAATCCCGCGGGATGCTTAGGGAGCGTTCGCCGATCTGGATGACCGCCTCCTCAGCGGTGACCCGCACGACTTCGTGCCACGCTCCGCGCCGCGCGCCGAAATTCATGTCGCCACGGACACGGGCCCACTGCGGGACATCCGGCATAGTGGCCTTTCGAGCGCCCGGACCCTCTCTCAATACCTAGAGAACGACCGTCGCCACGTCAACAACGGACGCGGCTGCTAGCTTCGCGGCGGTGCCGGAACGCGCCGCGCCGGGCGACCGTCGCCGTGCAACAGGAACAGCAGTGCCGCCAGCCAGACCCACAACGCGATGAGCACGTCGTCCCACCACGCGAGCGTGTCGCGCTTCACCGTCCGCCTCCGATACCTCCCCGCTGGCCGCACCATCCCAGAGGGCAACTTCCGTGCCCGGGCCCAGGGGCTGTCCCCGCGCCGCAGGCCTCTGTAGCGTTGCCCGATGCCCGCTGCCGATCTCCCATCTCCCCATCGTGGCCCGCGCGCTGTCGCACCAGGGCCGCACCGCGGTCGTCGCCGCCGAGGGCACGTTCACCTATCGAGACCTGATCGAGGCGTCGGAGCGCGTCGCCGCGTGCCTCCTGAACGGCCGCGCGGATCTCGTGGAGGCGCGGGTCGCGTTCCTCGTGCCCGCGGGCTGGCACTACGTGGCAACGCAGTGGGGCATCTGGCGGGCCGGCGGCGTCGCGGTTCCGCTCGCCACCTCGCATCCGCCCGCCGAGCTGGAGCACGTGATCCAGGACGCGGAGCCCGAGATCGTCGTCGCGCACCCGGAGCTCGCGGACACGCTTCGCGATCTCGATCGGGTGAAAGCGGTTCGCCTCATCGAAATCCCTCAGACCCTGGAACACCCCAAGCACCACGCACCTCGCACAGGGGTGGATGAGGGGAGAAGGGCCCTGATCGTCTACACCAGCGGCACGACGGGGAAGCCCAAAGGGGTCGTCACCACGCACGCGAACCTGCGCGGTCGTCACCACGCACGCGAACCTGCGCGCGCAGGTCACGTCATTGATCACCGCGTGGGAGTGGACGGCGGACGACGCGATTCTCCTCGCGCTGCCGTTGCACCACGTGCACGGCATCGTGAACGTCCTGACGTGTGCGTTGTGGGCGGGCGCCCGCTGCGAGATGCTCCCCAAGTTCGATGCCGCACTGGTCTGGTCACGGCTCGCGGGCGGCGACCTCACGCTGTTCATGGCGGTGCCGACGATCTACACGAAGCTGATCGCCGCCTGGGACGCGGCGCCGGTGGAGCAGCAACGCGCCTGGTCGGCGGGCTGCGCCCGGCTGCGGCTCATGGTATCGGGGTCGGCGGCGCTCCCGGTGCCGACGCTGGAGCGGTGGAAGACGATCAGCGGCCACACCCTGCTCGAGCGCTACGGCATGACCGAGTTCGGCATGGCGCTGTCGAACCCCGTGCGGGGCGAGCGCCGCCCGGGGTTTGTGGGGACGCCGCTGCCCGGCGTCGAGGCGCGGCTCGTGGACGAGCAGGGCGGCGCGCTCGCGCCCGGCGCGCCGGGCGAGCTGGAGGTGCGCGGCCCCGGCGTCTTCCTCGAGTACTGGCGGCAGCCCGGAGCGACGGCGGCGGCGTTCCGCGACGGCTGGTTCCGCACCGGCGACGTGGCCGTGGTCGAGAACGGCGCCTACCGCCTGCTCGGCCGCAGCAGCGTCGACATCATCAAGTCGGGAGGCTACAAGATCTCCGCGCTCGAGATCGAAGCGGTGCTGCGCGCGCATCCCGCCGTCGCCGAGTGTGCGGTCGTGGGCATCGCAGACGCGGAATGGGGGGAGAAGATCTGCGTGGCGGTGGAGCCGCGCGGCGCCGAGCTCACACTTGCCGACCTGCAGGCGTGGGCCAAAGAACACCTCGCCCCGTACAAGCTGCCGCGCGCGCTGCGTTGCGTCGCCGCGCTGCCGAGGAATGCCATGGGGAAGGTGACCAAGCCCGACGTCGCGAAATTGTTTGGGTGAGGGACGGTGCTCATCACTGGTTCCCACTCTGAAGAGTGGGCTCGGCAGGCACCACGCTGAAGCGAACTAGGTTCCCTTTAGGGTTGTGCTGGCCGAGCCCAGGCTTCAGCCTGGGGAAAGGAGCCGGGGCTTCCCGATCGGCCGCAGCTGTTGCATCACGCCCGCTAGCGCTAGCACCGCCTCCTCGCCGAACTGCCTTCCGACGATCTGCATCCCCACCGGCAGGCCGTTGGGGTCGAGCCCGCACGGCACCGAGGCCACAGGCAGTCCCGGAAGGCTCAACACGAACGTCGGCGCGATCCAATCCACGTACGTCGCCATCTTCTTCCCGGCGACGGTCTCGGGATAATTCTGCTCCACCGGGAACGGCGGCACCGCCATGCACGGCGTGAGCAGGTGATCGAAGCGCTCGAACAGCTCGCGGCACTGGTGCCAGATGCGTCCTCGCGCGGCCTCCGCCTCGGCCAGCTCCTGCATCGTGAACTTGAGCCCGCCCTTCACGTTGTTGGCGACGTTGACGCCAAGGCGGTCGATCTTGTCGAGCCGCGGATACATCTGCGTCACGAACCACAGCCCGCGCAGTGCGAGATAGACCGGCCGTCCGTACGCGAGATCGAACGGGATCTCTTCGACAGTGACCCCCGTCTTCGCGAGTGCCGCGATCGCATCACGACACACACGCTGCACCGCGGGGTCCACGCCGATGCCGGCGATGTCCGGGCAGTAGGCGACGCGTAAGCCTTTCTTGATCCCGGCCCGCGCCGCGCCGGCGAAATCGCGGCCGGCGCTGGGCTGGGTGATGGGCGCCAGAGGACTCGGCCCGGCGACGGCCTGCAGCATCAGCCCCAGGTCCTCCGCGGTGCGCGCCACGGGACCGGTGCCCGCCGCGAGCGCGGCGCAGCCGCCGCCCGTGGAGCCACCGGCGCTGAGCGCGGGGTTCCAGGGATTGCGCGTGCGGCCGAAGACGTCATTGAAGGTGTTGCCGCCGGCCGCGAACTCCGGGGTGTTGGTCTTGCCGAGGATCACCGCGCCGGCGGCCCGCAGTCGTTGTACGACGAGCGCATCTGCAGCGGGAACGAAGTCCTTGTACAGCGTCGATCCGAACGTGGTGCGCAGACCTTCGACCGGCGTCACGTCCTTGATGCCGACGGGCAGGCCGCACAGCAATCCCGGCTGCTCGCCGTTTTGCAGTCGTCTCTCGAGGTCGCGGGCGTCGTCGCGGGCGCGCTCGTTGACCGTGACGACGGCGTTGAGAGTGGGGTTGTAGCGCTCAAGTCGCGCGAGACAGGCGTCGAGAACCTCGACGGGGGAGACTTCACGCGTTCGGACTAGTCGAGCCAGTTCGCTCGCGGATTGATCAGCGAGGTCAGGCGGCATTTGTAGACGCGCAGGCGGGGGGGCCGTCGGAGCCGCGGCTCCCAGGGGCGGTCGGGGGTGGCTGTCGAGTAGCCCCGGCGAAGACGGCCCCCCCGGCGAGCGTCACGCTTTCCCCCACTCTCCCACGAACGCCACGGCTCGACAGAACGCCGCCTCTCCGCCCTTAAACTTCCACGGAAAGCACCCGAGAATCACGCGCTTGTTCTGCAGCTCCGGCGCTTCGATCTCTCCACCCAGATTCTCGATATGCACGCAGTCCTGCGGAAACAGCGCGTTGTGCGTCAGCTGGTAAGCGCTGTCCGGGAACATCTTGTCGACCCCCGCCTTGCCCCCGAACTTCTGCTCCGCTTTGGCGCGCACCTTGTCGCAGTGGCCATGCTGGCCTTTGCCGAGGAAGCGGCCGATGGGGAGGTTCATGGGGTGGTCGGTGGAGACGCAGTCCACGCCCCAGACGTGGACCTGTTTCTCCAGCAGCCACGGCACCATGTCGGGGTGCGCCCCGGGGTGGTAGTGGTAGTACTGCTCCTCTTCGGGCGTTGAGCCGAAGTCGGCGAAACGGTGCCAGCCGGTGTGCAGGTACAGCAGGTCGCCGTTCTTCACCTCGACGCGTTTCTCGATCATCTGCGGCGTGTACACGCCCAGCTCGTCCATCTCGTCGCGCAGGTCCACGATCACGCCCGGGCCGCACAGCCACGCGAGCGGCAGCTCATCGATCGTCTTGCCCGCGGTGACGAAGTGGCGCGGGGCGTCGAGGTGTGTCCCCATGTGGTTCGAGGTCATGATGTATTGCGCGTTGACGCCGTGCTCCGCCTTGCGCTTGATGTACTTCACCTCGAACGGTGGGTAGTAGGGCCAGAAGGAACTCCGCTCGTTCAAGGGCTGGGAGAGATCGTACACTTTCATGGTGCCTTTCCTTCCCCGGGCTTGCGCCCGGGGTCAGTGATTGCGCGCCCGCTCGCAGGCACGTTGCAGCGCCCGCCGGACCAGCACGCCCACGAGCTGTCGCCGGTACGCGGCCGACGCGTGGATGTCGCCCGGCGGATCGACATCCTTCGACGCCGCCGCATCGGCTGCCTCCTGGATCGCGTCGGCGGTGGGTTTTTCCCCCGTGATCGCCTTGGCGGCTTTGATCGCCAGCACCGGCCCGTCGCCGACGGAGAGCAGGGCGATCCGCGCCTCGCGACAGCGGCCCGCGTCGTCGAGCGTGAGCACGGCCGCGACACCCGCGAGTGCATAGTCGCCGTGGCGACGCGCGACTTCCAGGAAGGCCGAGCCGCTGCGGGGCGTCCGCGGCGGAATCGCGATCTCCACCAGCAGCTCGTCCGCGGCGAGCGCCGTCGTGAACAGGCCCGTGTAGAACTCCTCCGCCGGAACCGACCGCTTCCCCCGCGGGCTGTGCAGCTCGAACGTCGCGCCCAGCGCCACCATCACCGCCGGCAGCTCGGCGGCCGGATCGGCGTGCGCAAGGCTGCCGCCGACGGTGCCCCGCGTGCGGATCTGCGGGTGCGCGATGTGGGGCAGCGCCTCGGCGAGGAGCGGCGCGTCGCGGGCGACGGTCGCATCGCGCTCCACCGCGCGCTGTCGGGTCATCGCGCCGATACGCAAACTGTCTGCACCGCCGCGGATCCCGGCGAGGGTCGTGAGGCGGTTCAGGTCCACCAGGACCGCGGGTCGGGCGAGCCGGAAGTTCATCGCGGGGATCAGGCTCTGCCCGCCGGCGAGCGGCTTCGCGTCGCCACCGTGCTGCGCGAGGAGGGCGAGCGCCTCGTCCACCGACCCGGGACGGTGATAGGCGAAGGGAGCGGGCTTCATAGCCGGGCGGCGAGCGCCTTGTTCAGAGACTCGAGCCCCTGCTTCGTCATCCGCCTGGCGACGGAATCGAGCAGCCGCTGCCCCACGCCGGCGATCGTGCCGCCCACCTGCACCTCGGCCCGATACGTCATTTCGGTGCCGTTCTGGTGGTCGGCGAGGGTGACCTGGGCGGTGCCGCGCGTGAACCCGAACGAGCCCTTGCCCTCCACGATCATTCCGTAGCGCGCCGGCGGCTCGCGATCACGCAGCGTCACGCGCACGGAAAACTCGGCGGCCGTGACGGGCCCGATGCCCACCTTCATGAGGCCGTCGTAGTGTCCGTCGCCGGTGCGCTCCAGTCGCATCGCGCCGGGTAACGCCGTGCCGAGCACGGCGGGATCCTGGAGCAAGTCCCACACGGCCGATCGCGGCCCCGCGAACACGAAGCTGCCCTCGAGCACCACGACGTTGCGCTTCTTGGGCCGCGTCTTCTTGAGGAGGTCGAACAGCTTGTCGGGGGAGAGCGGGATCTCGGTGATCTCGACGCCGAAATCCGCGAGCGCGTCCTCGACCGCCTGCGCGAACGCGGCGCCCGTCGGGATGCACCCCGCTTCGCCTACGCCTTTCACTCCGATGGGGCTCAACGGCGACGGGGTCTCGCGGTGCGCGATTTCGACCCGCGGCACGTCACCCGCGGTGGGGAGCAGGTAGTCCATGAACGAGGCGTTCTGCAGCTGGCCGGTGTCGTCGTAGACGAGCTGCTCGTAGAACGCGTTGCCGATGCCGTGGGCGACGCCGCCCTGGATCTGGCCCTCGACGATCATCGGATTGATCAGCTTGCCGCAATCGTGGACCACGACGTAGCGCTGCACTTCGACCATCGCCGTCTCCGGATCCACCTCGACGATCATCGCGTGCACGCCGCTCGCCGTGCTGCCGCGGTCGGGACCGTAGTAGGCGGTGGCCTCGAGCCCCGGCTCGGTGCCCGGCTTGACCGCGCCGCGCAGGGGGTTGGCGCGGGCCGCGAGGGCCCCGTAGGCGATGCCGCCGTCCGTAGCGCCTTTCGCCGTCACCCGGCCACCGGCCAGCTCCAGTTTTTCCACGGGCTGGTCGAGCACGCGGCTCGCCACCGCGAACATCTTGTCGCGCACGGCGACGGCTGCGGCGTGGCACGCGGTCCCCGCGACCACGGCGCCGCGGCTCGCGAACGTGCCGGTGCCCCAATGGAACTCGCGGGTGTCCCCGGTCACGACGTGCACTTGCTCGACGGGGACGTCGAGCACGTCCGCGACGATCTGTGCGAAGGCCGTGAAATGGCCCTGGCCCTGCGTGCCGACCCCCGTCGCGACGCGCACCTGCCCGCTGGGCTCGATGGTGACGCGAGCGCCCTCGTACGGTCCGATCCCCGTCCCTTCGATGTAGGAGACCACACCGACGCCGACGTGCCGGCCCGCCACCCGCAGCCGCGGCTGCTCCTCGCGCACGAACTTCTCGTAGCCGATCATCCGCGCCGCGTCCTCCAGCGCCGGCGCGTAGTCGCCGCTGTCGTACACCAGCGGGGCGGAGTCCTGGAAGATGATTTGGTTGTTGAACGGGAACGCGCCGGACGGGAGGTAGTTGCGCCGCCGGATCTCCAGGCGGTCGAGGCCGAGCTCGCGCGCGGCGAAGTCGAGCAACCGCTCCATCACGAACACACCGTGCTGGCGGCCAGCGCCGCGCACGGGCGTCACCAGCGTCTTGTTGGTGAAGACCGCCGTGAACTCGGAGTAGTAGTTGGGCACGTCGTAGGGGCCCAGCAGGGTGCACTGGCTGTTAATCGGCACCGTGAGCCCGTAGGAATCGTACGCGCCGCTGTCGTGGAGAAACACGTCCTTGACGCCGAGGATCTTGCCGTCTTTGGCGACCGCCAGCTCGGCGTCGTGGACCTGGCCGCGTTCCTGCGTCGTGGCGGTGAAGTTCTCCTGGCGATCCTCGGTCCATTTGACCGGGCGGCCCAGCCGCATCGCCGCCCAGGGGATGAGGACCTCCTCGGGATAGAACATCATGATCTTGGGCCCGAACCCGCCGCCCACGAACGGTGCGATCACGCGCACCTGGGACTCGAGCAGGCCGAGCATAGCGGCGAGCCCGTTGCGGATGGGAATCGGCGCCTGGGTCGTATCCCAGACGGTCAATTCCTCGGCGCGGTCGTCCCAGCGCGCCGCGACGGCGCGGTTCTCGATCGCCGCCGAAATGCCGCGGTCGTAGAGAAAGTGGCGGGTGATCACTTTGTGCGCGGCGGCGCGCGCCGCGTCGTAGTCGCCCTTTTTCTGGACGACGTGCGCGGCGCGGTTGGACTTGAGCTGCTCATGCACCAGCGGCGCGCCGCGCTCCAGCGCCGCCTCGAGGTCCACGACCGCCGCGAGCGGCTCGACCTCGACGGTGATGTCCGCGAGCGCGTCTTCCGCCACGTAGCGGCTCTCGGCCACGACCATCGCGATCGGCTCGCCCACGTGGCGCGCCTTGTCCTTGACGAGCGGCACCTGCGTGCAGGCGTGAAACTCGAGGCCCGGGATCGGGGGCGGCGGGACGAGCAGAGGACCGGGCCGCCAGTAATCGCCCAGGTCGGCCGCCGTATACACGGCGACGACGCCGGGCCGGCGGCGCGCCGCCGCGACGTCGATGCCCTTGACCCGCGCGTGCGCGTGCTCGCTGCGCAGGAACGCCACGTGCAGCATCCCTTCCAGCTGCACGTCGTCGACGAAGAGCGCGCGGCCGGTGAGCAGCCGCGCGTCCTCGTTGCGGAGGACCCGCTTACCGACCAGTCGGGGCGGGGGCGCCACTGGCCAGCTTCACCGCGTCAACGATGTTCTGGTAGCCCGTGCAGCGACACAGGTGCCCGCCGAGCGCGTCGCGGATCTCGGCTTCGTCGGGGGTCGGATGGTCGCGCAGGAACGCGACCATCGTCATGAGAATGCCGGGGGTGCAGAAGCCGCACTGCAGCCCGTGCGCCTCGCGAAACGCGGACTGCAGCGGGTGGAGCTCGTCAGCGCCGGGGGCGAGACCTTCGACCGTCGTCACTTCGGCGCTGTCCGCCTGCACGGCGAGCATCAGGCAGGAGCGCACCGGCTCACCGTCGAGCAGGATCGTGCAGGCGCCGCACACCCCGTGCTCGCAGCCCACGTGGGTGCCGGTGAGCCCCAGGTCCTGGCGCAGGAAGTCGCTCAAGAGGAGCCGCGGCTCGACGTCGCGCCGGTACTGGACCCCGTTGACGGTCACGACGATCGTCACGTGCGGGCATCCTCGGAAAAACGAAGGGCCAACGTTATCCCCCGCGCCACGGGGCGGCAAGACGAAGCGGCTGCTACATTCGCCGTCTATGCACCGCCGCGAAGGCCTCGCCAAGCTCACCGGCCGCGAACGCTACGTGGACGATCTGCCGCTGCAGGACTTTCTCTGGGGCGCGACCGTCCGCAGCCCCGCCCCACGCGGCCGCATTGCGACAGTGCGATTCGGGAAGGGCGTGGACTGGTCCCAATTCGTCGTCGTCGACGCCCACGACGTCCCCGGGCCCAACGAGATCCTGCTCATCGAGCACGACCAGCCGGTGCTCGCGGCGGGGTACGTGCGCCACGTCCACGAGCCGGTCGTGCTGCTCGCGCACCGCGATCGCGTCGCGCTGCGCCGCGGCGTCGCCGCGGTGACGGTCGAGGTGACGCCGGAGCCCGCGGCCCTCGACTTCCGCGTGCCGCCGCGCCCGGACCAGATCCAGTACGGCACGGAGAATGTCCTGAAGCACCTGCGCATCGAGAAGGGCGATGTGGAGCGAGCGTTGAAGCAGGCGCCCGTCGTGGTGGAGGGAGTCTACGAGACCGGCGCGCAAGAGCACGTCTACCTCGAGCCGCAGGGGATGATCGCCCACCTGGACGGTGACGTGCTCGTCGTGCGCGGCTCGATGCAGTGCCCCTACTACGTGCTGAAGGCGTTGATGCACGCGCTCGGCCGCGACGACCGGCACGTGCGCGTCGTCCAGGCCCCCACCGGCGGCGGCTTCGGCGGCAAGGAGGAATACCCGTCCACGATCGCCCTGCACGCTGCCCTGCTGGCGCTGAAGAGCGGCCGGCCGGTGAAGCTGGTCTACGATCGCGTCGAGGACATGGCGGCGACCACGAAGCGGCACCCGGCGCGCGTGCGTCATCGGACCGGGCTGACCAAAGACGGGAAGCTGCTCGCGCAGGACATCGAGGTGGTGATGGACGGCGGCGCGTACGTGACGCTGTCCCCGGTCGTGCTGTCGCGCGGCATAATTCACGCCGCGGGCCCCTACGCGTGCGAGCACGTGCGCATCGACGGGCGCGCGATGTTCACGAACGCGGTGCCGTTCGGCGCGTTCCGCGGCTTCGGCGCGCCGCAGACGCATTTCGCAGGCGAGCGGCACATGGACGTGATCGCGCACCGGCTGGGCCTCGACCCCGCCGAGCTGCGGCGCCGCAACCTGCTGCGCGACGGCGAGCAGACCGCGACGGGGCAGGTCGTGAAGGACGGCACCGACCGCCTGGCAGTGCTCGAGCGCGCCCTCGCGCTGGCGGACTACGACCAGAAGCGCGCGATGAAGCAAGCTGGGGGGACGACGCGCCGCGGCATCGGCATCGCCACATTCCACCACGGGGCCGGCTTCACGGGGAGCGGGGAGGTGATGCTGTCCTCGCGGCTCGACGTGGCGGGGCTCCCCGACGGCAGGGTCGAGGTGCTGTCGGCGAACATCGAGATGGGGCAAGGAGCGATCACCGTGTTCACGGCGCTCGCGGCCGCCCGGCTCGGTGTGGCGCCCGACGACGTCGTCGTCGCCGAGGCCGACACCGCCCGCGTGCCCAACAGCGGGCCAACGGTGGCCTCGCGCACGTCGATGGTCGTGGGCCGGCTGGTGGAGCAAGCCTGCGACGATCTACTGAAACGGGTGAAAAGCGGGGGAAGGGGGAAGGGGGAAGGGGCAAAGCGCGCGATCATCGACTGGCATCGCGCGCATCCGGGTGAACGGCTCGTGGGGAGCGCGACGTACGAGCGCCCGCCGGGGATCGCCTGGGACGACCGCACCTACACGGGCGACGCCTACGGAGCGTTTGCGTGGGCGGCGTACGTCGCCGAGGTCGAGGTGGACGTGCGCACCTACGCGACGCGCGTCACCGACTTCGTGGCGGTCCAGGAAATCGGCAAGGTCCTGCACGAGACGCTGGCGCGCGGGCAGGTGCAGGGGGGAGTGGCGCAGGGAATCGGGTGGGCGCTGCTCGAGGAGTGTCGCTGGAAAGACGGCGCCATGGCCAACGCCCAGCTCACCAACTACCTGATCCCCACTACCGAGGACTTGCCGCCGATCCGTGTCGCGTTTCTCGAGAACCCGTACGCCCACGGCGCACAGGGAGCGAAGGGGTTGGGGGAGCTCCCGATCGACGGTCCCGCCCCCGCGATCTTGAACGCGGTCGCGGACGCCCTCGGCGTCGAGCCGACGATGATTCCGCTGACGCCGGAGAGACTCATGGCAATCGCGGAACAGCGCCCGCTGTGATCACGCTCTCCTTCACTATCAACGGTGCGCCAACCACGGTCGAGGTGACTCCCGCCGAGCGGCTGCTCGATGTGCTGCGCGAGCGGCTCGGCTTGACCGGTACGAAAGAAGGCTGCGGCGAGGGCGAGTGCGGCGCCTGCACGGTGTGGCTCGATGGGCTTCCCGTGAACTCGTGCCTCGTGCCCGCGTACCAGGCCCGCGGTGCGCGGGTCGAGACCGTGGAGTCGCTGGACCCCGCCGCCCTCGAGCCGTTGCTCACGCACGGCGCGACGCAATGCGGCGCGTGCACGCCGGGCGTCGCGATGACGGTGTGCTGGATCCTCGCGCACCGCGACCTTCTGGCCACGCACACGGTGCGGGAGCTGCTCGCGGGCAACCTGTGCCGCTGCACCGGCTACGACGGCATCGTGGACGGCGTGCGAGCGGCGCTCGACGGCGACGGCCGGGCGTGAGCGTCTCGTTTCCGGCGTCGCTCCCCGAGGCGCTGGCCATCCTCGCCGAACGGCCGGAAGCGGTCCCCGTCGCGGGCGGAACGGACCTCCTCGTCCACTGGCCGGCGCGGGTCGCCGAGCACGAGCGTGACTACGTGGACCTCTCGGGGATCGCCGAGCTCAAAGCGATCGCCTTCAGGAACGGCGAGTTGCTGCTCGGCGCGCTCGCGACCTACTGGGATGTGATCCACGCCGGGCGGATGCGAGAAGGGTTCCCCCTGCTGGTCGCGGCCGCTCGCCAGGTCGGGGCGGTGCAGATCCAGGCGCGCGGCACCTGGGGCGGCAACATCGCCAACGCGTCGCCCGCCGCCGACGGTGTGCCGGTCCTGATGGCCTACGACGCCGTGGTGGTGCTGGAGTCCGCGACCGGCGGACGGGAAGAGGTGCCGCTCGACCGCTTCTACACCGGGTACAAGCAGATGCGGCGGCGGCCTGATCAGCTCGTCGTGGCGATCCGCATCCCCTGGCGTGCGCACGATGTCGCGATCTTCGAGAAGGTCGGCGGCCGGCGGGCGCAGGCGATCGCCAAGATCGGGCTCGCGATCGCCCACTCGGCGGCGGGGTGGCGCGTCGTGGCAGCCAGCGTCGCGCCGACGGTGCGCCGCTGCCCGGCGATCGAGCGGTTGCTCGAGGACGGCGCAGCGGTGCGCGGCCCCGACGACCTGCTCCCGGCGATCGAGCGCGACATCGCTCCCATCGACGACCTCCGGTCCACCGCCGAGTACCGCAAGCGCGTCCTGGCCCGCCTCCTCTATTACGACCTGCGGGGCATGGTCCAGGCGTTCTCGTGACGGAACGCAAGAAGCCCGATCGACTCCGGGCGGCGCTCGCCGCGCACGCGGAGCGCTACCCCGGCGACTCCGCCGCCCGGCAGGCCGTGCACACCGTCTACGGCGGCGCCCACCTGTTCCGCGCCGACTCGGCCCGCAAGCTCGGCGACCTGGCGCTGCGCAGCCTCGACGAGTACGCCCCGGACGCCAAAACCTTCGCCGCCGCGGTCGGGCTCGCCCCGGAGCTGGCCGTGACGGTGTACGACCGCGTCCGAGAGAAGCTGCGCCGCGAGCCGGTGGAAGACTTCCGCATCGATTTCGAGGACGGCTACGGCAACCGTCCCGGCGCGGAAGAGGACACCACGGCGCGCGCGGCCGCCGGCGAAGTCGCGGCGGGGATGGTTTCCGGCGCGCTGCCGCCTTTCATGGGAATCCGCATCAAACCCTTGAGCCGGGACCTGCAACGGCGGGCAGTGCGCACGCTGGAGCTGTTCCTGGGCGCATTGTTGGACAAGACGCACGGCCGGCTGCCGGCCAACTTCGTCGTCACGCTGCCGAAGATCGTGGTGACCGACCAGATCGCCGCGCTCGTCGCCGCCTTCGAGACACTGGAGAGGCGTCACAAGCTCCCTCGCGGGACTCTGCGCCTCGAGCTGATGGTCGAGACGCCGCAGTCGCTCCTCGACGCCGACGGCCGCTGCCCGCTCGGCGAGTTCGTCGCCGCGGCGCGCGGGCGCTGCGTCGCCGCGCACTTCGGCGTTTACGACTACACGGCCGCGCTCGACATCACCGCGGCGGAGCAGCGGATGCAGCATCCCGCCTGCGACCACGCGCGGCAGGTGATGCAGGTGGCCCTCGCCGGCACCGGCGTCCGCCTCTCCGATGGCGCCACTACCCTCATGCCCGTGCCGCGGCACCGCGCTCCGGCGGGTCGATCGCTTAGCACGGAGCAGATCGCCGAGAACCGGGACAGTGTGGCTCGCGGGTGGCGCCTCCATTACGACGACGTGCGCCACTCGCTCTCGGCGGCGTACTACCAGGGCTGGGATCTGCACCCCGCGCAACTGCCGACCCGCTACGCGGCGGTGTATGCGTTCTTCCTCGAGGGGCTGGGGGCGGCGTCGCTGAGGTTGCGCCGCTTCGTCGAGCAGGCGGCGCAGGCGACGCTCGTCGGCGACGTGTTCGACGACGCGGCGACAGGGCAGGGGCTGCTGAACTTTTTCCTGCGTGGACTGAACTGCGGCGCGATCACCGAAGCCGAAGCACTCGCGACCGGGCTGTCGCTCGCCGAGCTGCGGAGTAGATCGTTCCTGAAGATCCTGGAGGGGCGGCGGACGTCGAGCGGAGTCTAGAGCTTCAGCAGCGCGATCATTGCCCCGAACAGGGTCACCGTCGTCCCGGTCCAGAAGATGAACATCCACTTGATGAGGTCGGCGCGGAGCTGAGCGATCCGTCGCTCCCAGTTCGCGTCGGCCTGCGCGAGGCGTTGCTCCAGTTTCGCGTCGGCTTGCGCGAAGCGCTGCTCCAGCTTCGCGTCGGCTTGCGCGAAGCGCTGCTCCAGCTTCGCGTCGAAGCGGGCGAAGTTCAGCTCGTTCAGCTCCCGCAAGTCCGTTCGGTAGGTTGCGTCCACCTGGTTGAACCAGTCCACGAGCTCGTTTGCGAGCTCGTCCCCGAACCGCTCGTAGAATTTACGGGACAACTTGGCTGTGACCGGCATTCGCGGCTCCGCGGTTATCACCGGGCACAGACTAATAGTATGCGCGGCGGCGCGGTAAGCAAAATCGCGCGCGGCGTATCCCAATAACGCCGCTATCGCAGGCGCGCCCCCTCGCGGATCCACCGTCCCAACAATTCCCGTTCCTCGGGCGTCATGCCCGTCACGTTCCCCAGCGGCATCGTCTGCGCCGCCACGGCGACCGCTTGAATGCGCGGGGCCAGCAAATGGATCTGATCGGGTGTGTCGAGCAGCACGCCGGCGGGCGCGGCGGCGAATCCCGCCATCGTCGGCGTCGCCGAGTGACAGGCGGCGCAGCGCCGCGCCACGACGACGCGCACGTCGGTGAAGGAGACGCCGTCGCTCGCGCCGGCGGGCGGCGCGGGCAGCCGCTTGGGCTGGCTGACGAATGCCAGCGCTACCATGCCGAGCGCCGCCGCGGGGAGGATCCAGACGGCCCGCCGGCCCTGGTTGCGGATGTTGAACCAGTGCCGCGTCAGGACGCCCACCGCCGAGAGGCCGGCCAGGATCGCCCAGTTGAGCCAGCTGCCGTAGGTCGCGGGGTAGTGGTTGCTCACCATGATGAACAGCACGGGCAGCGTCAGGTAGTTGTTATGGAGCGAGCGCAGGGCCGCCTGTTCGCCGCGCGCGGCGTCCGGGGACCGGCCCAGCGTGATCGCCGCCACCATCTGCTGCTGAGACGGGATGATCACCATCAACACGTTCGCCGCCATGATGGTGCCGAGCGCGGCCCCGACGTGCAGGTAGGCTGCCCGCGGGGCCATGACCTGCGTCAGTCCCCACGCGAGCGCGGTCACAAGGCCGAAGCCGAGCGCCGTGAGCAGCACCGGCCGGCTGCCGAGCGGAGAACGACACAGGACGTCGTAGAACAGCCAGGAGACCACCAGCGTGCCCACCCCGATGCCGATCACGACGCCGGGCGCGAAGCCCTTGTCCGGCGCGACCAGGAAAGCCCCGGCTTGGAAATAATAGATGAGGGCGAGGAGCGAGACGCCGGTCAGCCACGTCGCATACGCCTCCCACTTGAACCAGTGCAGCGTCGTCGGCAGCCGCGCCGGCGCCACCGCGTATTTCACGACGCGATAGAACCCGCCGCCGTGCACCGACCACAGCTCTCCGGCGACGCCCGGCTCGGCTCGCTCCGGCGGCGCCAGGCGGCTGTTCAGCCAGTTGAAGTAGAACGACGTCCCGATCCACGCGACACCGGTGATGACGTGGCCCCAACGCAGCGCGAGGTTCAGCCAGCCGAGCGCGTGATCAGCTGCCACGATACGTCGAGTAGCCGAACGGGCTGATCAGGAGGGGCACGTGGTGGTGGCGGTCGTCCGCGGCGGTGAAGACGACCTCCACATAAGGATAGAAGGGGGTCGCGACCTCGAAGCGCAGCCGGTAGGTCGCGCCGCGCTGGAGCGCGCCGTCCTTGAGCAGCGCGGCAACGCGGCCGTCGGCGTCGGTCTTGGCTTTCGCCATCTCCTGCCAGCCGTTGCCCTTCTGGATCGCGACCGTCACCACCACGCCAGCCGCGGGGCGACCCAACGCGGTGTCCAGCACGTGTGTCGACAGACCGGTCATGGCTCCACCAATCGCTCGAGTCGAAGTCGGATGATCTTCGCCTGCTCGCCGGCGGCGACGCGCACCTCCTCGGCCGGGTCGTTGGTCAGCCGACGGCACAGCTCGCCCAGCATTTCGGCGGCGCTGCGGCCCGACGCGCAGATCAGGAACACGTGGCCGAAGCGCTCCTCGTAGGCGCGATTCCCCACTTCCAGCGCCCGCCGCGTGGCCTGCGCGGCGGTCCGCATGCCCGCCTGCTCGCGGTCGGCCCACTCCTCCCGCGGCCGCTCGCCGATGCGCAGGTGGGCGGTGAACGCCTGCAGCCACTCGTCCCGCGACAGCTCCCACCAGGTCCACTCGGCGGTGGTGTGGACGGCCGCGTCGTCGGTGAAGGGGCGGGCGGCCAGCATCCGCTCGACCCAACGGGGGGCGCCGCAGCAGCGCGTCAGCGTCGCCCGCGCCTGAGGCTCGGAAAGCGCATTGAGATGGGCTGCCAGCGCCTGGGTCATTCGACGGGCACCGGACGCCCCCACAGCCGCAGCCGGGCGACGCCGCCGTCGGGGAAGATACTGAGCCGCACGTGCGTCACCGGGCGGCGCGCGGCGGTCGGAACGGGAAAGCGGTGGCGACGGTTTTGAAATGCGTCGTGTCCACCTCCGCCGCCTCGATGACGCCCCGATGCCCGAGCTTGAGCACCACCCAATCGAATCCCGGCCCGCGCCGCCGCCGCGTCTCCCAGCCGTCGCCCATGTCGGCCGGGCGGCCCGGCAACAACAGGTTGAGCGGCTCGCTGAAGAACTGGTCGCTGGCGGCGAGCGGCACGCCGCCCAGCGTCGCGGCCGCGAGGTCGATCGGTCCCTTGCCGGTACGCAGCCGCGTCCAGTCGGGCCGCGGCACTCCCCACACCCGCAACCGAGCCACGCCGCCGTCCGGGTAGATGTTGAAGCGCACATGCGTCGCGCGCAGCTCCGTGTTGACCGCGAAGACGTTCTCGGTGTGGCCCGCCAGGGGCACGCGCGGCAAAATCTCCACCCACGTCCGGCCGTCGGTCGCCGCCTCGATGGACGCCGCTTCCGGATGGTTGCCGCGGAAGTGGTT
>WNFW01000581.1_pt1 | contig 27664 bp, 27 predicted proteins | sample 5400131 | NCBI WGS metagenome assembly WNFW01 (sample SAMN13153362, study PRJNA577476) | soil metagenome | isolation source: 20 cm soil or saprolite under grassland replicate 1 | place: USA:California | collected 2016-06-15 | reverse complement strand
ACCTCGTCCATGCGGGAGCCGGTGTCGATGAGCGCCGTGCCCACGATCGTGAGCGAGCCGCCGCCTTCGATCTTGCGCGCCGCCCCGAAGAACCGCTTGGGTTTCTGCAGTGCGTTGGCGTCCACACCGCCCGACAGGATCTTGCCGGAGTGGGGCACCACCACGTTGTGCGCCCGGCCCATGCGCGTGATCGAGTCGAGCAGGATCACCACGTCCTTGCCGTGCTCGACCAGGCGCTTGGCCTTCTCGATCACCATGTCGGCGACCTGAACGTGGCGGTCGGCCGGTTCGTCGAACGTGGACGAGATGACCTCCACGTTCGGTCCCTTGACGTTCTCCTCCATGTCCGTCACCTCCTCGGGCCGCTCGTCGATCAGCAGCACGATGAGGTAGACCTCGGGATGGTTCTCGATGATGGAGTTCGCGAGCTTCTGGAGCAGGATCGTCTTGCCGGCCTTGGGCGGCGAGACGATCAAGGCGCGCTGCCCCTTGCCGATGGGGCTGAGCAGATCCAGCACCCGCATCGACAGGTCGCCGTCCGCGCGCTCGAGCTTGAGCCGCTCCTCGGGGTAGCGGGGCCGCAGGTTCTCGAATGCGACCCGGTGCTTCGCCTTCTCCGGCTCGTCGCCGTTCACCACCTCGACCTTCAGCAGAGCGAGATAGCGCTCGCCCTCCTTGGGAGGCCGCACCTGCCCCATGATCGTGTCGCCGGTGCGCAGGTCGAACCGCTTGATCTGGCTGGGCGAGACATAGATGTCGTCGGGGCCGTACAGGTAGTTCCAGTCGGGGCTGCGCAGGAACCCGTAGCCTTCCGGGAGGATTTCCAGGACGCCCTCGCCTCGGAGGACGGTGTCCGAGTCGAGCAGCGATTGCTCGATACGAAAGATCAGGTCTTGCTTGCGGAGCCCCGAGTAGTTGCTGATGTTCAGGGTTTCGGCCATCGCGTGCAGTTCCGCGACGGATTTTCTCTTCAGCTCAGCGATATCCACGTGTGTGTTGCTCCAGGCTACGGCGGGCGAAACCCCGAGGTGGGGCCGTGAACGCGGTGATGTTAATGGAAACTGGAAATTCGAAGGAATGCGAGACACCTATACTAGGCTACCTCAGAGCCCCAGTCAAGAGCGCCGCGTGACCATCACCGACTTCCTGTTGGCCTGGCGCACGACGTCCCTGCCAGACCGCGAAGTTGTTGACGCACTTGTACATCCGGCGCACGCCGGCCCATCCCCGGGGTTGGCACAGGTGCTGCGACAATGGCCCGGCAGTTACTACTGGTCGGACGAGCCCGACGGCCGGCACCTGGTGATCACCCGTCCGCTCGTTCGACGGCGCGAGCGCTGGGCACTCCACCTTCTCCTGTTCTTCGCCACGCTCTACACCGTCACGTTCGCCGGCGCCGTGCTCGCCAACGGCATTCCCTACACCGGCTACGTGGTTTTCTTCACGAGCGGGTACCCGGGCTATCCCGGTTTCCTGCAGGCCTGGGCCACCGGCCTCCCGTTTTCCGCTCCCCTCCTGGCCATTCTGCTGTGCCACGAGCTCGGCCACTATGTGGTCGCGCGCCGCTATCAGCTGGACGTCTCGCCCCCGTACTTCATTCCCGTGCCGATGTTCCCGACGCTCATCGGCACCATGGGCGCGTTCATCCGGCTGCGCACGGTGCTGTCCGATCGCCGCCAGTTGTTCGACGTCGGCGTGGCCGGACCGATCGCCGGATTCCTGGTCGCGCTGCCGGTGCTCGCCGCCGGACTGGCGCTGAGTCACCCCGTGCCGGTGCAAGCGGGAGCACCGGGGCTCGCCGTGTACTTCGGCGGCGGTCCCCAGATTCCGCTGGGCGACTCTCTGATCACGTTGCTGGTCCAGCGGCTGGTGCTCGGTCGGGCGGCGGCCGTGAGTGTCCATCCCGTCGCCTTCGCGGGCTGGGTGGGGATGCTGGTGACGATGCTGAACCTGCTGCCGATCTCCCAGCTGGACGGCGGGCATATTCTCTACGCGACGCTGCCGCGCTGGCACCAGCGAATCGCGTTCGTGTTCTGGTGTCTCATCATCCTGCTGGGGGGCTGGTGGTCGGGGTGGTACATGTGGGGCGTGCTCGTGCTGGTTTTGTCGCGCGGGCGCCTCGGCCATCCGCCGGTGCTCGACTCGCAACGACCGCTGCCCGCGTCGCGGCGCTGGCTCGCATGGGGGGCGCTCGCGCTGTTCGTCGGCACGTTTGCTCCGGTACCGTTCCGACTGTAAAGCACGTTGGGGAGGTTCTGGAGGTTGGTGGAGGTTGGGGAGGTTGCTTCGACTCGGGACAACCTTCACCAACCTCCACAACCTCCCGAACCTCCCCAACCTCCTTTAGCCAACCTCCCCCAACCTCCTCCAACCTCCCGAACCTCCCCAACCTGCTGTATTGCGTAAGTCCGCCCTTCTTATATCTTTACCCAAACCAGCCTACGGGGCGCATGCCAGCACAGCCGGCACGCTTCAACGCACCTGACTCGGGCGACGCAGTCGTCCACGACCTCCCCCCCATTCGCTTCGACGGACAACTCATCCCCATTCGCCTCCAGGTTCGCCGCAGCGAGGATGGCGTGTGGCGGGGCCGGGTGTTGTTCGGGGCGGCGGACACCGAGGCGGAGCGGGCCACGGCCGAGATCTTCTGCGCCACGTCGGAGCCGGATCTGTGGCAGGCGGTGCGCGACCTGCGCGACCATCACCTGCGCGATCTGTACCGGTCCCTGCTGTAGATGGCCGACGCTGCTGATCCGATCCGCAAGCTCCGGCACGACCTGTCCAACCCCCTCGCCGCCATTCTGGCCGAAACGCAGCTGCTCCTCCTGGGGGCGGACAAATACGACGCGGAGACCGTTGCGGGCCTGAAGCAGATTGAAGCGCTGTCGCGCAAGATGCGCGGCATTCTCGAAGCCCTCGATCGATGAATCGATGAATCGGTGAATCGGTGAAGCGGACGCAGTGAGCCGGCGCCACCGGCCGCGGTTCTGCCCTGGTGCGCGGTGGTGGTCGCCGCGCCGGCTCAGCGCCGGTCGCTATCGCTGGCTGCGGTGGCCGCCCACAGCGGGCCGGTTCGTCGGCTGAGCAAAGGATCTCATGGCGATTTACGCGCTGCGTCCGTTATCCACGGGTGAAATCCTCGACGGGGCACTGACCCTGCTGCGCCGTCACTTCAGACTGGTTCTATGGATCGCGCTCGCCTTCGAGGGCGTTCCGACCGTGATGGACGTCTACCTCGACCTCGCGGGCGGTGGGGGGGACCATCCCGGGCTGGCGCTGCTCGACCGCATTCTCAGCGCCACCGGCGCCATGCTCGTGACGGGGGCGACGGTGCGGGTCGTGTCCGAGGCGTACCTCGGCAGAACGCCCCGACTGCGAGATGCGCTGGGCTTCGCGGGCGACAAGCTGGGGGCCATCTTCGGCGCGAACTTCACAAGCGGCATCCTCACGGGCCTGGCGCTCCTGGCGCTCGTCGTCCCCGGGATTGTCGTCGCCTGCGGCTACTCCGTCGCCGCCGAGGTGGCGGCGCTCGAGTCTCCCGGCTCGGCCGGGGCAGCGTTGCGCCGTTCCTGGGATCTCACCAAGGGATTCAAAGGGAAGGCGCTGGCGCTGTGGCTGGTGTCGGTGTGCCTGATTCTCGCGGTTTTCCTCGGGGCCGGCCTGCTCGGTGGCGTTCTCGCGGCGCTGGGAGGCGCGTTCGAGGCGGTCGTCGCGGTGCTCACGGGGTTCGTGTCGCTGTTCGTCTATCCAGTGATCTCTTGCGTGTTCACACTCTTCTACTACGACCTCCGGGTGCGCAAGGAGGGATTCGACTTGGAAGTCCTAGCCAAGCAGCTGGGACTGGGGGCCGGAGCCTAGCGGCGCCCTCCGTCGGGCGAGGAAGGCACGTCCGCTCGCGAAGTAGATCACCAGAAACACGACCGACAATCCACTCGCGAGGTACTTGTAGCCCGTCGGCGCGTCGCTGGCCGAGAGCAATCCCTCGATGGCGCCGGCGATCGCAAGGAGCGTGACGACGGCGCCAATCATTCGGGCCGCGACGCGCCCCTCCACGATCAGCGCGTCCCGACGGGTCCGGTCTCCCGGCAGGAGGACCGCGCCGGCGAGTCGGAACCCCGCGCCGCCGGCGATGAAGATGGCCGTGAGCTCGAGCACGCCGTGGCCAGCGACGAAGGTTCCGAGATAGCCGCCCGCGTGATAGTTGGCGAACACGCCGAACCCGGTTCCCAGGCTCAACCCGTTCGTGACCAGGACCCACACGGTCGGCAGTCCCAGCAGCAGCCCACCGACGAAGGCCCAGAACCCGATGCCGATGTTGTTGCTCATGATCGTGGAAGCGAGGACCGGCAGCTCCTCCCTGGGCGACTCGGCGTAGCCGATGCCGCGGGCCTGGTTTTCCGCGGCCTGGCGGGCGCGGCTCACCATCACCGGCATGACCAGCTCGTCCTGGAGCTCGGGGTGGGCCCGGATCAGCCCGTAGCCGATGCCTGCCGGCGCGGCGAACAGGATGAGCGCGACGAACACGTACGCCCACGACTGGACGACCGCCGCCGGAAAATCGCGCACCAGGTAGCGGAACACCGGGGTCCGCCGGCGGCCTCGGGCGCGGTAAAAGGCGTTGTGGCCCGCGCTGACGACGCGCTCCAGATACGCGATGACGCGCGGGTCCACGCCGTACGTGCGCGCCCGCGCCAGGTCCGCGGCGACTTCGCGGTAGCTCGTCGCGAACGCGGGGATGTCCCCGGCGGGAAGCCGGCTCACGCCGCCCTGCTCGACCAGGATGGCGAGATGATGAAACCGTTCCCACGTGTCCCGCTTGCGAGCGACGAAGCGCTCGGCCGTGACCGTCGTGCGACCAGCGCCGCTCCGCGCGCGCGTGGCGAAGCGGCTGCGCCGCTTGCGCTGCTCGTCCGCGTGCAACGCGGCCAGGTACGCATCGGCGTCCGCGGTCCGGCGCGGGACGCGATCCTGGAAGCGGCGGGCCAGCTCGGTGGCGAGCCGGGTCTGGATCACCGGCTCGAGATCCCCCGCGCGCGCGAGGAACTGGTCGAGCAGGCGAAACTCGTCGTCCGAGAGCTCCGGCGGGCCGGCGTCGAGCGGCTCGTCGGCAGCTGGGGCTGGCCCGAGACCCCAGTCCATGGGACGGTCGCGCACCACGATCGTGCCCGCCACCAGATCTCCCAGACGCTGATTGCGCCGCTGCAGGAAGATCAGCACGAGCCCCGGAAGGAATGGCAGGATCGGGAGATAACAGTCGAGCAACCGAAACAGGCCCCGGACGACCGCGCCGGTTGGCGTGACGGAGTGGCCCGTCTCCATCACCACCCGGATGCCGAGCGCCTGCTTGCCCACCGTGCGGCCGCCGTTCAGCGCCTCGAGCAGCACGAAATACGCGAGGAACGCGAACGCCAGGAGCAGGATGATCAGGGCGAGCAGCCAGCCCTCAAGGGCCGAGGGCGTGCGCACGCCCAGCAGCAGCACCAGACCCACCAGCAGCCCGAGGCCGACGGTGGCGAGCACCGTATCGACCAGGGCGGCGGCGGTGCGGGAGCCGACGCCGGCGAGCTCCAAGTGGACGGCGACGTGCTCCGGCGTCTCGATCCCCAGCTGCTGCTGCAGGGATACCCCGGACCCGGGCGGCTCTCGCGCGGCAGCGTTCACCTCAACATCTTACCGCCACCCCGGACGCGGAGCGAGTCGCGATGGCGGACATTCGGCCCCTGAACTTCGGCGAGATCCTCGACGCTGCCCTCACGATTTATCGGCGCCATTTCGGCCTGTTTCTCAAGCTTGCCGTCGTGTCGCTGTCGATACCCGCCTTGCTGTTCGTCTACGTCGCGGCCCGGTTCATGGGTTCCGTCATGACGCAGACCCCCAATTTCCAGGGGGTCCTGCTGCTGATCCCGATCATCCTGCTCTATTACGTCGCCAGCCTCGTGCTGACCGCGGGCACCGTGCGCATCATTTCCGATTCCTATCTCGGCCGCACACCGCGACTGCATGACGCCCTCGCGCTCGGCGTCTCGAAGATCGGGTCGCTGCTCGCCGTCGGGATCGGCAAGGGCATCATCCTGTTCCTGGTCATGGCAGCGATCGGCATCGTCGTCGCCATCCTCGTCGCCCTGGCCAAGAGTGGGGGCGCCGTCGCCGTGCTCCTGATCGTCGTCGCCTGCGTGGTCGGAGCGTGGCTCGCCGCCTTCGTCGCCTGCGGATACGGCGTCACCACACCCGTCGTCGTGCTCGAGACGCTTGGCAGCTCGTTCGACGCCTTTGGCCGCTCCTGGGAGCTCACACGCAACTTCAAGCTCAAAGTCCTGGGACTCGGTCTCGTGGCGGTCCTCATCACCAACACCGTCCCGTCGCTCGTCTTCCGGGCGCTCGGGGGCGCCGTGCTGCCGTCCGTGCCCGCGCTCGGCATGACGCTCACCGCCCTCGGCTATGTCCTGCCGCTGATACTGACGCCGGTGCTGGCCGCCGTGATCACCCTGATGTATTACGACCTGCGGGTGCGGCGGGAAGCGTTCGACCTTCAGGTGCTCGGCCAGCAATTGGGGATCATCTGAGCGGCGCAGACATCCTGGTTGCGCAGGGCGTGTCTCCGGACTCGGTGCGCCGGGCCGTGACCGAGGTCTTCGCCCGGTCCGAGTATCGCTGGGCCAGGGGTCGCACCCTGGCGCAGTGGCTGCTCGAGGAAATCGGCCGGCTGCTCGACGGGCTCGGTCAGGCCCAGCGGCACCATCCCGCCCTGTTTCGCGCCCTGCTCGTCGTGCTCATCGTCGCCCTGCTCGCGATGCTGATCCACATGGGCTACGTCGTGTGGCGGGTCACGCGGCCAACGGTCCGGACCCCCGGTGCCTCCGGCGCGTCGGGCGGCCTGCACCTGGAGGACGCGCGCGCTCACCGGGAGCGGGCGGACCAACTCGCGGCCGCCGGTCGCTACGTCGAGGCCCTGGCGCACCGCTTCGTCGCCTTGGTGCTGGACCTGGATCGTCGCGACGCCCTCAAGTTCCATCCGGCCAAAACGCCGGCGGAGTACGCGCGGGAGGCGCGGCTCGACGGATCGGGCCGCGCGTCGTTGAGCGAGCTCGTCGCGCGGCTGTACGCTCACGTGTTCGGCGCCGTTCCATGCGACGAGCACGGCTACCGCGAGTTCGCCGCCCAGGCGGAGCTCGTGTTCGACCATGTCGCGGAGCGTTGAGATCGGTCTCGTCCTGCTCCTCGTCGCGGTTTTGGCCGCGACGATCTGGGCGGGGCGCCGTGGCGCGGGGTCGCAGCCGAGCTTCGACCTGCGCGCGTCGACGCTCCTGAGCGGCCCCTCCGGGAGTCGCGCCCTATACGACGTCCTCATTCGCCTGCGAATTCCGGTTGAGCGGCGCCGGGCGCCGCTGTTCGACCTCACGACCGATGCGCGCCGGCGCCCGGCCGTGCTGGCGGTGCTCGACCCCCCTCTCGACCTCGAGAGTGCCGAGCTGGACCAGGTCGTGCGTTTCGTGCGCGGTGGCGGGCGCGTGGTCGCGGCCGGATGGGGTGGAGGAATCACGTCCTGCGTGGGCTGGCGGCTCGTGTACCCACACGCGTTCCTGCGCGGCGACAGTCTGGCGGTGGCCTCGCCCCGGCCGGGACTGAGCCTCCCGGCGGTGACGAACTACCTGCGGCCGCCGCGCCGCGAGGAGCTGGACACGGGCAACCGGTCCCGCGGTGGCGACGCCGACGCGTGCGACGCGCTCGGGCCGGTCGCGGTGGACACGGTGCTCCATCTCGTCGGGGGAGACCCGGTCGTGCTGCGCCTGCGCTATGCGGCGGGCGGCAGCGTGACGCTCGTGGGGGACGTCGGCTACGTGCGCAACGCGGCCTGGCGCGACACCCGCGTACCGGAGTTCGTCGTGCCGCTGATCGCCCCGCCGCGGGGGGGGCGCCTCGCGTGGGACGAGTACCACCAGGGCTTCGGTAAGGGGCACTCGCCCACGAGCGTCCTGGCGTCGTGGCTGGTGGATTCGCCCGCGGGATGGGCAATCTTACAGATCGTCGCCGTTGGGCTCGTCGGGATCGCGGTCGCGGCCGTGCGATTCGGACCGGCGCGATCGGTCATCGAGCGGCGGCGGCGCTCGCCGCTGGAGCATCTCGAAGCGCTCGCCGCGGGATTGGAAGGCGCGGCGGGGGTGGACACGTCGGTCGCGCTCGTGGTGGCAGGTCTGCGCCGGCGGTTGGGCCGGGCGAGCGTGCTGCGCACCGACGAGCAGTCGGCGTGGCTCGCGGCGCTCGAGCTCGCGCTTCCCACCGCCGCGGGCCGAAACGCGGCGCGGCGCCTGCAGCAGATCGTCACTCAACCCGGCGGACCCGAGCGTGCGCTCGCGGCCGCCCGAGCCGTGGAGGACGTGTGGGAGGAGCTTCGCCCGCCGACGACGCGCATCGCATCCTAGAGACGCTCGACCGCGTGATCCTCGGCCAGGAGGCGGCGACCCGCGAGGCGCTCGTCTGCCTGCTCGCTCGCGGTCACGTGCTGCTCGAGGGCGTTCCCGGAACCGCCAAGACGCTGCTGGTGCGCGTGCTGGCGCTCGCGCTGGACGTCAAGTTCCAGCGCATCCAGTTCACCCCCGACTTGATGCCCGCCGACATCACCGGCGTCACGCTCTTGAGCGGCGCTCGCGAGTTCACGTTCCGACCGGGTCCGATCTTTGCCGATCTGGTGCTGGCCGACGAGATCAACCGGGCGCCCGCGAAAACACAGGCCGCACTGCTCGAGGCGATGCAGGAGCGTACCGTGACTATGGATGGCGTCGGGCACCCGCTGTCCGCGACGTTCACGGTGTTCGCGACCCAGAACCCCATCGAGTTCGAGGGCACCTACCCGCTCCCCGAGGCGGAGCTCGACCGCTTCATGGCCAAGGTGCTCGTCGGCTATCCCGATGCCCCGCACGAGCAGGGGATCCTGGCGCGCACGGTGGCGGGCTTCGAAGCCGATCGGCCCGCCACCTACGGCGTGGGCCGCGTGACCGACGCGGCCGGACTCGAGCGGCTGCGCGCCGCCGTCGAGGCCGAACGCGTCGAGTCGCAGATCACGGCATACATCACGTCCATCGTTCGGGCGACGCGGGAGGCCGCGTCGCTCACGCTCGGCGCCAGCCCGCGCGCGGGCGTCGCGCTGCTCAAGGCCGCACGAGCGGCCGCGCTGCTCGACGGCCGCGACTATGTCATCCCGGACGACGTGAAGGCGCTGGCTCCTGCGGTCCTGCGGCATCGGGTGAGCGTCGCGCCGGAGCTCGAGCTCGAAGGCGTCACCGCGGACGCGGCCCTCAAGGCGATCCTCGACAAGATCGAAGTGCCGACCGCGTGATCCTCTGGACCCGGCGGGCCCTGTGGCTGGGCGCAGGGCTCGCGCTCGTAGGCCTCGCGGGCGTGTGGTTGCCGTGGGCCCTGGACGCGATGCTCGTGGCGGACCTGGTGCTCGTGGCCGCCGTGTGGGTCGACGCGCTGTTGGCGACCCGTCCGGGGCAGACCCTGAGCGTGTCGCGGGTCGCTCCCCCCGCGTTCTCGGTGGGCCGCGAAGGCGAGGTCACCTACCGCTGGGTCAACGCCACGCACCGGACCGCCCGCCTGCGCCTGCGTGAGCTGCGTCCCGACGTGCTGGGCGGCACGCAGCCGCCACGCCGCATCGCCGTGCCGCCCCTCGGGACGGCGCGGGACCGCGTGTCGGTGCGCCCGGTGCGGCGCGGTCGGGAGCGCGGGGGTGGGTTCGCGCTGGACTCGATCGGTCCGCTCGGCCTGGGCGCCCGGCGCGACCGGATCGACCTGCCGTGGGACGCGGCCGTCTATCCTCCGCTCGTCACCGTGCGCCTCCAGGCATCGGTCGCCCGGGCGCAGCGGCGGCGCGAGCAGGGCATCACGCCGCTGCGCCAGCGAGGCGAGGGCCGGCTGTTCGAGTCGCTGCGCGACTGGGTGCCCGGCGACGACCTGCGCCACATCGACTGGAAGGCCACCGCGCGCCGCGGCAAGGTGATCACGCGGCAGTACGAGGCGGAGCGGCGCCAGCAGGTGCTGCTGGTGCTCGATACGGGCCGGCTGCTCACCGCGGAGATCGCCGGCCTGTCGCGGCTCGACTACGTGGTCCGGGCGGCGCTCGAGCTGGCGTATGCGGCGACGCAGCACGACGACAACGTCGGCCTCATGGCGTTCGCGGACGGGGTGCAGCATTTCGTCGCGCCGCAACGCGGCCGCGCCGCGCTCAAGCGCGTGCTCGACGTGCTCGCGGTGATCCAGCCGACGCTCGTCGAGCCCGACTACCCGGGCGCGTTCCGCTACCTCGCGGCGCGCAACCGCAAACGCGCGCTCACCGTGCTGTTCACCGACGTGATCGACCGCTTCGCGTCGGACGCCCTCGTGGCGAACGTCGCCAGCCTGCGGCCGCGCCACCTGCCTCTCGCCGTCACGCTCAAGAACCCCGAGGTCGAGCAGGTCGCGACGTTGCGACCGGCCGCGGCGCACGACGCGTTTCGCAAGGCGGCGGCCGAAGAGCTGCTGCGCGCCCGGGAGGAGGCGCTGGGACACATGCGGCGCGCCGGCGTGCTGGTGCTGGACGTCGCGCCGCAGCGGGCCGCCGAGGCCGTGGTGGCGCTGTATCTCGATTTGAAGCGCCGAGGACGGCTCTAGGGACGGTCCGCATTTGGGTGCCGAGCCGGGCCGTTATTACATTGACTGCCAATTCCGCCGGGCAAGGAGTGCATGCGACGTAGTCGCGGTCTGGTCGCCCTGACGCTGCTGATGACGAGTGCGGTGGTTGCGATGTGCGTCTATCCCACCGAGCACGACGCCGCGGTGCACGTGAGCCTCACGCCGGTGCACATCCTGTTCAGCGGCCATGACACGGTGGCCGCCGCGCGAGCCTGGCAGGTCCGCGGTCCGGGCGACTCCGTGGTCATCCCCAACGTGGCGTTCACCTGGTCGACGAGCGATGCCGCCGTGGCGACGGTGAGCTCCGATGGGCGGATCGTCGGGATCAAGTCGGGCAGCGCGATCATTACCGCCGCGGCCACGAACTTCGACGCGGGACAGCGCGCGGCCGCCGACACGGTGCGTGTCTCGGCGCCGATCGAAGTCGACAGCATTCGACCCAAGACGGTGCGCTATGGCGAGTTCCTCACGGTCTACGGGATCGGGGTGGACTCCATCTTCGTGGCGAGCCTCGACAGCGCGTCGCTCATCCCCAATCCGGTCGAGGACACGACCTACGCCCAGGGCACCCAGCGCCGCCGCTATTGGGTGCCGTTCCCGGCCCGCACCGATTCCCTGCTCATCATCGGGATCTACAGCGGGAACGGCGTGTTCGGCTTCGTTCACGGTGACACCACCAAGGTGGTCGAGCGCGATATCTACGAGCCGGACGACACCATCCCGCACCACATCGACCTCGACGCCGCGCCGCCGTTCGCCGCTCTGCCGACGCTGTTGTTCTTCAACCCGGCACTCGCCTTCGAGCGGTTGAAGCGGAGCGAGAAGGCCGGCGTGGACTGGTACCACTTCACCCAGGCGCAGCCGCGGGACCTGACCATCGTTCTCACAGCGCCGCAGATCGCCGGCACCTTTTCGACGTTCCTCACGGACTCGCTCGGCTGGAACGGCGCAGCACAGAGCTACTTTCTCGGCAAGGATGCGTGGACCTTCGGGCCGGGGTCGCACGCCTGTCACGGCCTGGGGTTCGCTCCCCCGGAAGCGGCGGCGGATTCGACGATCGTGGCGCTCAAGAACGCGTCGGCGGGCGCGCTCGACGCGATCGCGATCTATTCGGCCGCGGGTCGCTACGGCCTGGGCGTGATCGCCGGCTACCAGAGCGAGCTCCCCGCCGACGCGCACGAAGACGACAACTCCTGTAACGCCGCCGACCTGCGCGACACCGTGCCGGCCCCGTTCCGCGACACGCTGGCGATCGAAAACCCGCACGACGTCGACTGGATCAGGTTCCACTACACCAACGGAGGACTCGGCACCACGGCGCAGTTCCGCATGCACGCGTTCCCCGGCACGCACCCCGATTCTCTCAAGGACCTCGATCTCTACGTCGTCAAAGTGCCGCAGCCATCAGACACCGCGCTCCAGGTGCTGCTGGCCGACACGACCGCGGGGTCGGATGTGAATCGCACGGTCAACCTCGCCACCGGCGACTACTACCTGGTGATCGTGGACTTCGCGGGCGTAGCCACGACGTACGAGCTCTGCGTCGGGACCACCAACACCCTGCTGGGTGGCGGTCCATGCAACGCCGGGTTCCCGGCGCCCCCCGCGCCCTCATCCCGGCGCCGCTCCGCTCTGGTACGCGTCTCTGGGCGTATGCCCCCACTCCCAACACGCGGGCGCCGATGACCAACGGCGTGCTCGAGTGCTTCCGCTGCCACACGCCCATCCCGGAGAACAGCCGGTTTTGCTCGTCGTGCGGCGCCGATGTCTCGGGCGGGGACGGGCCCACCAGCACGAGCAGCGTCGACATCGTGCGCGAGCGGCTGCAGCGCATCATCCAGGGCAAGTACCGCATCGAGCGCTTGTTGGGGAAGGGGGGAATGGGCCAGGTGTTTCTGGCACACGACCTCACCCTCGAGCGCGAAGTGGCCATCAAGGTGCTGCCGCCGGACGTGGCCCAGGACGACCAGGTGGTGCGCCGTTTCCAGCAGGAGGCGAAGACCGCGGCCAAGCTCGACCACCCCAACATCATCCCCATCTACCGGGTCGAGAGCGAGGGCGGGCTCAACTACTTCGTGATGAAGTATATCCAGGGCACCTCGCTGGAAGACCTGCTGGAGAAGAAAGAGCCGCTCCCCGTCGCAGACATTCAGCGGATCCTGTGGGAAGCCGCCTGCGCTCTGGGACACGCCCACCAGCGCGGCGTCGTGCACCGCGACGTGAAGCCCGCGAACATCATGTTCGACCACCACGGCCGCGTGATGCTCACCGACTTCGGGATCTCGAAGGCGCTGCAGGCGGCGACGGGGTTCACCGCTACCGGTATGATCATCGGCACGCCGCATTACATGGCGCCCGAGCAGGGGAAGGGCGCGCCCGTGGACGGGCGGGCCGATCAGTACTCGCTCGGCGTGGTCGGCTACCGCATGATCACGGCCGAGCTGCCGTTCGGGGGCGACTCCGTCCATACCATCATCTACAAGCACATCTACGAGGAGCCGCCGCTCGCGAGCGCGAAGCGTCCCGGCATCCCCGGCGGCCTCACGGCCGCGATCTCGCGCGCACTGTCCAAGGACCCAGACCTGCGGTTTCCGACGATGGAAGACTTCGCCACCGCCGTGTGGCCGGAGCAGCCGGTCGCGTCGCCCGGAAAAGAGAAAGGGCGCGCCGGAGCGCGCCCGCGTCCCGCGGCCACGGCCGACGCGCCGACCCAGATCACCGGTGCGCCGACGAAGCCGCTCGCGACCGCGCGCCGACGGTCGCGCGCCGGTGTGTGGATCGGACTCGGTGTCGTCGTGGCTGCCGGCGTGGCCGGGTATCTCGTCCTGGGGCGCCAAAGCGACGCAGAGCGGGGAGCGGCACCGCCGGCGGTGGTGGACACGGTGCGCCTTCAGGACACCGTGCGCGTGCCGGTGCAAGCGAGCCGGGCCCCGGTCCCACGTACCAAGCCGCGGCCGGCCGCGCCCGCGCCGGAGGCGCAGGGCTTCCTCACGATCGCCGCGGACCCGTTCGGCGAGGCGTACATCGACGGGGTGGATGCCGGCCAGACGCCGCTCGTCGAGTACGTCGTCAAGCCGGGCCGCCACACTGTGCGCATCGAGCACGCCGGGTTCAAGACGGTCACCGAGACCGTGCAGGTCGACGCCAGCAACACGGTCCGCAAGCGCTACACTCTGCTGCCGGAGTGACTCCCATGCACCGCTACCTTGGCGCGGTCGTGTGCTTCGCAGGTCTCGCCGTCCCGGCGGTGGGCGCCGGGCAGACGATACAGAACGCCACCCTGCGAAGCGCGCAGCAAGCCTACGACAACCTCGAGTATCGGCAGGTGCTGACACGCGCACGGGCGGCGCTGCGCGAGCGCCTCACCGGTCCCGAGCGCGCCCGGGCCTACGAGCTGCTGGGGTTCACCTACGGCGCCATGGATTCGATCCTCAAGGCCGTGGACGCCTTCAAGCAGGTCGTGCTCATCGACCCCGAGCGACAGCTCGATCCCAACCGCGTGTCGCCCAAGGCGTACAGCGCCTTCGACGTAGCGCTGCGCCAGGTGCTGCTGGTACGTCAGCTGCGGATCGACAGCGTCAGCTTCGTCGGAGGGCAGGGGGGTGGGGCGGTGCCCATCCGGTTCACGGTCACACAGCCCGCCCGCGTGCTGGTCCGCGCCATCAGTAGCGGCGCAACCGTCGTGATCGACTCGGGCGCGTGGAACGGGCAGGTGAACCTGCGCTGGCCCGCGCGGCTCGCGAACGGAGACGCAGTGCCGGCGGGCGCATACACGGTCGTGGTCGATGCGCGCCTGGGTCAGAACACGTTTTCGGCGTCACAGGCGATTCGTGTCAGTCATGGCCGCGTGGACACGCTTCCGACTGTCATGAGCCTCCCGGGCTATCAGTTCCTGTCCGAGACCGAGATCCCGCCGCAGAGCTGGCGTCCGGTAGGCCTCGCATTCCTTTATACGGGCGGCGCGCTCGTGGGCACGCTGGGGCTCGAGAGCTCGAGCCTCGGCTCGAGCTCGAAGCGCGAGCTGGGCCTGGTGGGGGGAGCGGCGCTGGTGACGGGGTTCGTGATGATGCTCCGCAAGCCTGCGCCGCGCCCCGCCGGAGCGAACATCCTGTACAACCGGCTGCTGCGCGACCAGATCGCGCGGCGCAACCAGGACATCGCCAAGGAGAACGTGGCCCGGCGCCAGCAGGTGCAGGTCACGGTGGCCCCGGTACCACAAGTGACGCCCAAGTGACCCGCGCAGCGTGGGGCGCGCTGCTGCTGGCGCTCGCGTCGCGACCGGCGGCGGGCCAGCTGCTCACCGTCGGCCCGGAGTTCGTGCTGGCCGACTATCGCGAAGTGGCGTCGGGACTGCGCTATCGCGGCAGCGGCTTGGGCGCCGCGCTGTGGGCGCGGCGGGACCGGCTTTCGGTCGAGGCGGCCGTGGTGCGGGTGAGCCTCGATCCCGCGGCCGGCAGCGCTGCGACGACGAGCTTCACGGCCACGCAGGTGGACGCCTGGGTCGCGTACGATGTGGCCGCCTACGCCAGCATCGAGGTGGGGCTGCTCCACCGCAGCGCCGACCCCGAGTTCGACGCCCAATCGGTCGGTGCGGTGCGCGTGGGGGCACGGTCGTTCTACGACATCGGGCCTGGCGCGACGGTCGTGTTCCGCGCCAACTACCTTGCCGCGCCGAAATTCTCGGGAGGGGGCCGGGCGACGGTCTCGCTCGATCTGGGCCTGGGCCTCGACCTCCGGCTGGCGGGCCGGTTGCACGGCACGGCGACCTACGCGTTCACCCGGATGAATCGCAGGACCAACCCCGGCGGGACGGGCGAGGTCGACGCGCCAATCCAACAGTCTCTGGCGCGGGTGGGGCTGGCCCTGGCGCTCTAGGGAACTCTGCACAACCCGGTGCGTGGCGCTGGGGGTCGGCCACGATCACTTGTGCAGACGTTCCCTAGCCTCGGGGGTGGCGCGCCGAGAGCGTCACGGTAACGCTGGCGGGCTGCTTGAGCGTCTGGTACACGACGCAGTACCGCTCCGTGAGCCGGAGCAGCGAGTCGAGCTGCTCCTGGGTTGCGGCGGTGTCCAGATCGAACCGCAGGCGTATCGCCTGAAAGCCCACCGGGACGTCCTTGGCCACGCCCAGCGTGCCGCGAAAGTCCAGGTCGCCTTCCGCGGAGACCGTGCCGCCGGCGAGCGGGAGGGCGAGCGCGGTGGCGACGGCCTTCAGCGTCACTCCGGCGCACGCCACCAGGGCCTCGAGCAGCAGGTCGCCCGAGCACGCCGCGCGACCGTCACCGCCCGTGGCCGGGTGCAGGCCCGCCTCGACCAACGCTCTCCCCGTTTCCACGCGACAGGAGACGCCCGCTTCACCGAGTCTGCCCCGGGCGCGGAGGGTGACGAGCGCTGCGGCGGGCTCGGCGCGGTAGCGTTCCTTGAGGGGCGTCTGCAGGGCCCGAAGCTCCTCCGCGTCCATGGTCACGTCCCTTCCCGCACCGCGACGGCGACCAACGCGATCCCGCCCCGCACGTTTTGGTTGACCTGCACCCTGAGCGCCCTGGGCCGGATCGCGTACACGATGTCATCGGCGATCCGGGCCGCGAGACTCTCGCAGAACGCACCTTCGTCGCGATAGGACCAGAGATAGTATTTCAGGGCCTTCGACTCGAGGCAGCGTTCCCCGGGCGTGTACTCGATGGTTACGCTGCCGAAGTCCGGCTGACCCGTGCGGGGGCAGATGGACGTGAATTCCGTGGCTGTCAGGGTCACGGTCCGCACGTCCGGGGCGGGAAACGCTTCGGCCTTGAGAGCCTCACGGGCTTCTGCCGGGCTCGACGGCCGGGGGAGCGGTCCCGTGCGCGGCAGCCGGGGCGGTTGCGAGGTCATGGGACGACTCCCTCCCTCGTCACTGTACCGATGTGCGCGGGTGCATAACTTTCGGAAAGATGACCAATCCCAAGCCGAAAGCCATTGCCCTGTTGAGCGGCGGGATCGACTCCACCACGGCGCTGGCGCTCGCCCAGCGGCAGGGGTTTGACGTCTATGCCCTCACGTTCCGCTACGGCCAGCGTCACGAGATCGAAATCGCGGCCGCCCGGCGTGTGGCCCGGGCCCTCCACGTGAGCCGGCACGAGATCGTCGAATTCGACCTGCGCCGGTTCGGCGGGTCCGCGCTCACCGACGAGATCGCCGTCCCCAAGGATCGCACCCCCGCCGAGCTCGCGGCCGGGATCCCGGTGACCTATGTGCCCGCGCGCAACACGATCTTCCTGTCCTTTGCGTTGGCGTGGGCCGAAGTGGTCGGCGCGGTCGATGTCTTCATCGGCGTCACGGCCCTGGACTACAGCGGATACCCCGACTGCCGGCCGGAGTACATCGCGGCGTTCCAGGCCATGGCAGACCTGGCCACCCGGGCGGGCGTCGAGGGCCGACAGCGCCTCCGCATCCATACGCCGCTGATCGCGCTCTCCAAGCGGGAGATCATTCTCACCGGCCTCTCCCTGGGCCTCGACTACGCGCTCACGTCGAGCTGTTATGACCCCGCGCCGGGCGGTGAGGCCTGTGGGCGCTGTGACGCGTGTCTGTTACGCCTCAAGGGCTTCGCGGAGGCGGGGACGCCCGACCCGATCCGATACGGGGCTGGGGAGCGGGTCTCGCGGTGAGCCACACCTACGCCGTAAAGGAGATCTACTACACGCTCCAGGGGGAGGGGGCCAACGCCGGCCGGCCCGCCGTGCTGCTGCGATTCGCTGGTTGCAATCTGTGGTCTGGACGCGAGCAAGATCGCGCCACGGCACAGTGCGGCTTCTGCGACACGGACTTCGTGGGTACGGATGGCCCCGGCGGCGGGCGATTCGACTCGAGCGAGGCCCTCGCACGGGCCGTAGCGGCGGCCTGGCCCGGCGGGGCGGGGGCGGGGGAGGCCGGCGCCCGCCGCTTCGTTGTCTGCACGGGGGGCGAGCCCCTGCTGCAACTCGACGCGCCCCTCACGGCCGCCTTGCATGAGACTGGATTCGACATCGCGATCGAGACGAACGGGACGCTGCTGCCGCCCCCCGGCGTCGACTGGGTGTGCGTGAGCCCCAAGGCCGGAGCCGAGCTCGTACTGCGACGCGGCGACGAGCTGAAGCTGGTGTTCCCCCAGGAGGGGATTCCTCCCGAAAGCCTGGAAGGCGATGGCCTCGAATTTCGCCACTGGTTCTTGCAACCGATGGACGGACCCGAGCGCGTGTCCAACACGGAGCTCGCGGTGCGCTACTGCCTGGCACACCCCCGGTGGCGCCTCAGTCTCCAGACGCACAAGGTGGTCGGTATCCGCTGAGCCCGTTGAGGTGATGGGTCGCCGCACCGGGTGTTGCTCGCAGTCAGCAGCGAGTGCTTCGACACCGCCACGATGTTCAGTTTGCGAAGTTCCGCCGGCCTGGTCCGGGTGTTGCGATGCTGCACGACGGCACCATCCCGGTGTTGCGACAGTGCTCAACCGTGTTTGTGGGGGAGCCGCCGATGGAGCTCTTGCCGCTGGACAAACCCGACTTGATCCAGCTCGCCGCGCAGTGGCTCGGTCGTGAGGAGAACTACAAGTGGCTGGACTTCGGCGAAGGCGCGCGCGCGCTGAACCCGATCTCCCTCAGGATCATGACGCAGCGGGATCTGCACGTGCTCCGCGTGTTCACGCCCGATGATCGCGATCTCCCGATCGGGATCGTCGCGCTGTCGGACATCTGTCGCCAATCGAAGACCGCCGGCTCGGTGTGGGCGGTGCTCGGTCGCAAGCGCTACGCGGGGCATGTGGTCCGTGCCGTGTCCAAGCTGCTCACGTTCGGCTTCGGGGAGCTCGGGTTGGAAGCGGTGAGCGCGTGGACGGTCGAGACCAACGTGTGGTCGCGCCGGCTGCTGGAGCGGCTCAAGTTCCGCTACGTGGGGCGGCAGCGGCGGCGGCACTGGATCGACGGCCGCCCATACGATCGGCTGCTCTACGATCTGCTGGCGAGGGAGCACCGCGAGGTGCCCGACGTACCGGTCCCTCGGGCCGGGCGGGGTTTTATCAGAGCGGCATGCGCCAGCCGCGATTCGAACGCGGGACCTTCGGCTCCGGAGGCCGACGCTCTATCCAGCTGAGCTACTGGCGCGTAAGGCTGGAGAACAGAGGACAGATTCAGACGCACAGACGCAGCGGTGGTGAACAGTCAACAGGTCGACAGGTAAGCCTACCTGGTGGCTCGCCCCTGTTCTCCCCTGTGCGTCTGCTGCGTCTGTCGCTGTCTCCTGTTCTCGAGCCCTTCAAGTCGGGGCGAGAGGATTTGAACCTCCGACCTCCTGGTCCCGAACCAGGCGCGCTAACCGGGCTGCGCTACGCCCCGCTGTAAGGCTAGGGGACAGTGAATAGTAACAGACGCACAGACGCAGCAGCGGTGAACAGTCGAAGGGGACAGGTGAGCCAGGCCTTCCTGTAAGCTGCTCCTATCTGTTCTCCCCTGTGCGTCTACCGCGTCTGTGCGTCTGCTGCGTCTAGCTTAATGCGCCCAGGAAGACTCGAACTCCCAGCCTCTTGATCCGTAGTCAAGCGCTCTATCCAGTTGAGCTATGGGCGCGAGTGGGCGGTACTAGACTCGAACTAGTGACCTCCACGATGTCAACGTGGCGCTCTAACCAGCTGAGCTAACCGCCCGTCAACGACTAGACGCACAGCGAGCAGTCACAGACGCAACAGACGCACAGTGGAGAACAGGGAAAGGCGCGCGAAGACGACTGCTCACTGCCGCCTGTTCACCACTGCTGCGTCTGTGCGTCTCAGACCATTCCCTGTGCGTCTAGTAGTAGTAGCGGGGGTGGGATTTGAACCCACGACCTCCGGGTTATGAGCCCGGCGAGCTACCAGACTGCTCCACCCCGCGTCGCTGTGTCCTCAAGCCATGGCCCCGGCGTCAGGCCGGGCGAGAGCGGGAAACGGGACTCGAACCCGCGACCCCAACCTTGGCAAGGTTGTGCTCTACCAACTGAGCTATTCCCGCGTGCCGCTGCCAAATCTAACCGCTCAGTGGGTCGGGTTTCCACGGCCCCGACCTCCCCAACTTCCCCAACCTCCCCCACCCTGCTGTTCAGTGGAGGCGAGGGGGATCGAACCCCTGACCTCGTGAATGCCATTCACGCGCTCTCCCAACTGAGCTACGCCCCCCGTATATTGGGCCCGGCAAAACGCGTTCCGGCGGGAACACGGCATCTTACCGGGACGTTGTGGTGGTGTCAAGCGATCTTACGCCCTGGCACGAACTTTCCGGCCTGTGGTCGGTATCACAGGATGATCCGGGACCCATAGCGATGGCCAAGCACATGCGACGGAAGAAAACTTCCTCCCCCGCCCGGGCGAAGCCCCGAGCGGCTCCCCGCCCGGCAGCGGCGGCTGTGGCGCCGGCCGAGGCGAAGGCGAAGCCCGTCAAGAAGCGCGGGCGGCGCCGGGGGCTCTTGGCCGGGCTCGGCACCCACGAGCACGAGCGCGACATTCTCGATCAGTATCTCCACGAGGTGTCCAAGACGCCGCTCCTCACGCAGAAGGAGGAGATCGCGCTCGCCCGCAAGGTGCGCGCGGGTGATCAGGAGTCGATGCAGGAGCTCGTGAAGCGCAACCTGCGCTTTGTGATCTCGGTCGCCAAGAAGTATCAGAACCGCGGGCTGCCCCTCACCGACCTGATCGGCGAGGGCAACGTGGGGCTGCTCACCGCGGCCCGGAAGTTCGACCCGGACCAGGGCGTGAAGTTCATCTCCTACGCGGTGTGGTGGATCCGGCAGGCGATCCTGGCGGCCCTGGCGCGCCAGGGGCGCACGGTGCGCGTGCCGCTGAACCGCACGGCCGACCTGTCGCGCATCGTACGGACGGCCGAGTACCTGCGGCAGACGCTGCGGCGCGAGCCCACGCCGGAGGAGATCTCGGATGCCACCAAGCTGTCGCTCGAGGTGGTGCAGTCGCTCGCGGCCCTCAACACGGGGGACGTGCGGCTCGATGCACCGCTCGATCCCGATGGCGATCGCTCGCTGATCGAGCGCTTCATCGCCGAAGATCTCCCCGACACGGAAGACCAGGCGATGGACCGCTTCCTGTCGGACGAGATCGAGCAGGCGCTGGGCACGCTGCAGCGGCGCGATGCCAAGGTGCTGCGCCTCTATTTCGGGCTGGACGGAGGCCGGGAGCACACGCTGGAGGAGATCGGCGGCATGCTGGGCGTGACGCGCGAGCGGGTGCGGCAGCTGCGTGACCGCGCGCTCAAGCGGCTGCGGGATGGCGATGTAGGCAAGGCGCTGGCGAGCTTCGCGGCGTAAACGCCGTTCTACGTTTCACGTTGCACGTTACAAGAGGGCCGGCGCGAATCGCCGGCCTTCGTCGTTCGGGAGCTGTCGCGGAACGTGCAACGTGCAACGTGTGACGTTACTTTAGCCCCGTGATCGAACGCCTGGGCCGAAGGACCGTCGACGCGATCAAGGCCGTCGGCGGCTTCGGCCATTTCGTACAGGATCTCGCGCGCGCCGTCCCGGACGTCGCGGTGTGGGGACGCTTGACGCCGCTCCAGATGCGGCGCGTCGGCGTGGACTCGCTGCCGGTCGCGCTGTTCATCGCGGCGTTCACGGGCGTCGTCCTGGCCCTGCAGGCGTCCTACACGTTCACCGGGACCGTCCCGCTGTATTTCGTCGGCACCCTCGTCGGCAAGACCATGATGCTCGAGCTCGGGCCCGTCCTCGCCGGGCTCGCCCTCGCCGGCCGCGTCGGCGCCAGCATGGCCGCCGAGCTCGGCACCATGAAGGTCACCGAGCAGGTCGACGCGCTCGAGACCCTCGCCTACGATCCTCAGAGCTTTCTGGTGCTGCCGCGTGTCCTGGCCGGGACCACGATGTTTCCCGTCATCGTGGCCCTGGCGATTCTCACCGGGATCGTCACCGGCTGGATCGCGAGTCTCGTGCTGCTCGATCTTTCCACCCAGGAGTTTCTCAAGGGCCTGAAGCTGTTCTATCGGTTCAAGGACACTTGGTTCGGCCTCTTCAAGAGCGCCACGTTCGGATGCACCATCACCCTGGTGGGGTGCGTGGTGGGGCTCTCGACGCGGGGCGGCGCGGAAGGCGTGGGCAAGAGCACCACCCGCGCCGTCGTGTATTCCGCCGTGCTGCTGCTGGTACTCGATGCCTTCTGGGCCCTGGTGCTGCTGCGGTGATCGAGTTTCAGGACCTGCACAAGGCGTTCGACGGCCGCCCCGTGCTCGATGGATTCACGCTGCGCGTCCAGGACGGCGAGACCACGGTCATCATCGGCTATTCCGGCACGGGGAAGAGCGTGGCCCTCAAGCATGTGGTGGGGCTGTTGCAGCCGGATGCCGGCGACGTCATCGTTGACGGCCGCGCGGTGTCGACCCTCGACCGGGCGGCGCTCACGGCGCTGCGCCGCGAGATCGGTTTCGTGTTCCAGTTCGCCGCGCTGTTCGATTCGATGTCGGTGTTCGACAACGTCGCCCTCGGTCTCCGCCGCCGCGACCTGTCGGACGACGAGATCGCCGCGCGGGTGCGCGAGGCGCTGGCGCTCGTGGACCTGACCGGCGCGGAGGAGCGCTACCCGGCGGAGCTGTCGGGCGGCATGCGCAAGCGCGTCGGGATCGCGCGCGCGATCGCTTTGCGCCCGCGCTACATCCTGTACGACGAGCCGACCACCGGGCTCGACCCGGTGACGTCGGCCGTGATCGATCAGCTGATGGTGCGAACCCGCGAGCACCTGCGGGTCACCGGCATCGTCGTGACGCACGATATGCGCAGCGCCTACACGGTGGGGGACCGTATCGCCATGTTGTACGAGGGCAGGATCCGGCAGGTGGGCACCGTGGCCCAGATCCAGGAGACGGAGGATCCCGTGGTGCGGCAGTTCATCGAAGGACGCCCGGCGTGAAGCGTGAGAACGAGTTCGCCGTCGGGGTGGTGGTGATCGCGGCGTTCGCCGTCGTCGTGACCGGCGCCCTGTGGCTCTCCGGCGCGCACCTCGGGCGCACGGAAGCGGTCTACCCGGCGCGGTTCCGCACGGTCGGCGGGCTGGGCGTGGGCGATCCCGTGGTGCTGCGCGGCGTGCGCGTGGGCCGGGTCGAGGCGATCCGCCTCGCCAGCGGCAACTGGGTCGAGGCCGACCTGAAGATCTACGCCGGCACCCAGCCTCCGCCCAAGCCCGCCGTGATCGCCGCCTCGGCGTCGCTGTTCGGCGAGTGGGCCGCCTCGCTGGTGTCGCTCGATCAGCTGCCCAACGATCCCAATATCCGCCAGGCGATCGCGGAGGCGCAGGCGGCCGGCAGCGGCAAGTGGCCGGGGGCCACCCTCCCCGACATCGGGCAGCTCACCGCGCAGGCGAGCCGCATCGCGACCGACATCGCCACCGTCTCGAGCCGCATTCAGAGTGCCTTCGATTCCGAAGCCGTGAACGAGCTGCGGCGCTCGATCAAGGACTTCGGTCAGGTGGCGGACAAACTGGTCCGGGTCACGAACGATCAGGCCGACGTCCTGGGCTCGGTGGGATCGAACCTGCGGCAGGGCTCCGACGTGCTCGCCAAGGCCGCGACCAACTTCCAGACCACGCTGGGCCGGGTCGACTCGGCCACCAACCAGGGCTCGTGTCGGCCGACAGCGTGATGTCGCGTATCTCCAACCGCAGCGGGACCCTGGGCCTGCTCGTCTCGGACTCGACGCTGTATCGCGAGACCACCCTCACCATGATCCAGCTGCGCCAGCTCTTGTCCGACATCCAGGCCAATCCGCGCAAGTACTTCTCCTTCAGTGTATTCTAGACCAACGCGGAACGCGGAAGTCGGAACGCGGAACAGCAGAGCGGACGTCGGCCCGCCTGTTCCGCGTTCCGCGTTCCGCGTTCCGCGTTTCTCATGCCGCGTTCCGCGTTCGCCATGACCCGCAAACAGCGCCGTGCGCAACGGGAAACGAGTGCGGGCGGGGTCGTCTTCCGTCGCGCGCCCGATGGCGAGCCGCGCTTCCTGCTGATCCGGGACGCCTATCGCAACTGGGGCTTCCCCAAGGGCCACCTCGAGGTCGCCGAGCCCCCGGCCGTCGCGGCGCGGCGCGAGGTGGGCGAGGAGACCGGGCTCGACAATCTCGTGCTGCACGGACCGATCCGCGTGATCGACTGGTACTTCCGCTTCCGCGGCAAGACCATCCACAAGTACTGCCATTTCTTCTTGTTCGAGTCGAAGCACGGCGATCCGGTGCCGCAGACGGACGAGGGCATCACCGATTGCGCCTGGCATCCCGCCGCCGACGCCCGCCGCACCATCTCGTACGACAACGCGCGCGCCGTACTGGAGCAGGCCACGGCCATGGTGCAGGCGCTGGCCTACGTGGCCGACGCACCCGGCGGTGGTGGGGGCGAGGTGGGAGGAGCCACGTGATGACGGCGGTGGTGCCGGTGTTTCACCCCCGCGCCGAGCCGCGGCGTGCCGTGAAGCGGGGATATCCCCGCGCGGCCGGCAGTGTGCGGCTGTGCCGCACGCTCGCTGCCGTGGAGCGGTTGCTGTTCCAGCGGCTGGTGGACGCGGTGGTCGTCGACGTCAAGGCCGCCCCCGACGCCGCGCTCGCCCTGCCGGCGCGCTTCCCGCGCATCCCCATGTTCGTGCTCTCGGCCCTGCGCCCCGACGATGGGGCGCTGCTCGCCACGTGTCATGCGTCGGGGTTCGCCGGTCTGCTCGTCGAGGGTGTGGACAACGCGGTGGCGGGGGAATGGATCGCGGCGCGCACGGCCCAGGTGGCGCGGCGCGAAGCGCTCGCCGATGCTCCGCGCCTGCTCCGGCTCACCGACCGCCTGCAGCTCGCGGCGTGGGAGGAGGTGCTGCGTCGCGTCGCGCTCCCCATCAAGACGGGCCAGCTGGCGGCCGTCCTGCGCGTCACGCGCGAGCATCTGTCGCGTGAGTTCGCGGCCGGCGGTGCGCCCAACCTGAAGCGTGTGATCGACCTCGCCCGCGCCGCCTGTGCCGCCGACCTGCTGGGCAACCCCGGCTACACGGTGCGCGCCGTGGTGAGGATCCTCGGCTACGCCTCGCCCAGTCATCTGGCCGGAGTGGCCCGGCGCGTGGCGGGCGCGACGCCCCAGGAATTGCGCAGCGTGGGGCCGGCGGGAGTGCTGGCCCGCTTCATTAGAGGAAGGACGCGGTCGAGAACATGAAAAGCGAGTGCGGAATGCGGCGTGCGGAGCGCGGAGTTGCAGTGGGAGGTCGCTCGTCTAACGACGCTCTCACTGATACTCCGCATTCCGCATTCCGCATTCCGCACTCTTGTGATAAGTTTCACAATCTTCCACCGGTACTCCCATGGCCACCGATTCCATTCTCAGACCCGGCGAGCTGAAAGAGATCCTCCTCAAGGAAATCCAGGCGGCCGACCTGGCCGAGCTCGACGTGCGGGAGGTCGGCACGGTGCTCGAGGTAAAGGACGGGATCGCGCGCATCTACGGGCTCACCTCGGCCATGGCCGGCGAGATGCTCGAGTTCACCGCGTCCGAGTCGGGCGACAAGGTGGTCGGCCAGGCGCTGAACCTCGAAGAAGACAACATCGGCGCCGTGATCTTCGGCAATTACCTGGAGCTACGCGAGGGAGACGAGGTGCGCCGCACGGGCCGCGTGCTGGACGTGCCCGTCGGGCCGGCGCTGGTGGGACGGGTGGTGGATGCCCTGGGGCGTCCGGTGGACGGGCGGGGGCCGATCCACACCACGAAGACCCGCAAGGTCGACATCGTCGCGCCCGGCATCATCAAGCGGCAGCCGGTGAAAGAGCCGCTCCAGACGGGCATCAAGGCGATCGACTCGATGATCCCGATCGGCCGCGGCCAGCGCGAGCTGATCATCGGCGATCGCGCCATCGGTAAGACCGCCATCGCGATCGACACGATCATCAACCAGAAGGGCGAAGGGGTGATCTGCGTCTACGTGGCGATCGGCCAGAAGAACTCGACGGTGGCCTCGGTGGTCGAGCGGCTGAAGGAGCACGACGCGATGGAGTACACGATCGTGGTCGTGGCCTCGGCCTCCGAGCCCGCGCCGATGCAGTACATCGCCCCGTTCTCGGGCTGCGCCATGGCCGAGTACTTCATGTACGACGAGAAGAAGGCCACGTTGTGCGTGTACGACGACCTGTCGAAGCAGGCCGCGGCGTACCGCCAGCTGTCGCTCGTGCTGCGGCGGCCGCCGGGCCGCGAAGCCTACCCGGGCGACGTGTTCTACCTGCACAGCCGCCTGCTGGAACGGGCGGCGAAGCTCTCCAACGAGATGGGTGGCGGCTCCCTCACCGCCCTTCCCATCATCGAGACCCAGGCGGGGGACATCTCGGCCTACATTCCCACCAACGTCATCTCCATCACCGACGGCCAGATCTTCCTCGAGACCGACATGTTCTACTCCAACGTGCGGCCGGCGATCAACCCCGGCGTCTCGGTGTCGCGCGTGGGGGGAAGCGCGCAGATCAAGGCGATGAAGCAGGTCGCGGGCCGGTTGCGGCTCGATCTGGCGCAGTATCGCGAGCTCGAGGCGTTCGCCCAGTTCGGCTCGGAGCTCGATCAGGCGACGCAGAAGCAGCTGGCCCGCGGGGCCCGGGTGGTGGAGGTGCTGAAGCAGCCCCAGTACGCACCCATGCCCGTCGAGCAGCAGATCATGATCATCTTCGCCGTGACCAACGGCTTGCTCGACGACCTGCCGGTGGAGCAGATCAAGGGCTGGGACCAGGGCTTCCGCGACTTCATGGCCGCCCAGCACCAGGACGTGGGTGAAGAGATCCGCGCGCGCAAGGTGCTGGGCGACGAGCTCGCCGCCCGGTTGCGCGCCGCCATCGCCGAGTACAAGCAGATCGCGGCGCACTGATGGCGAAGCCCCGCGACCTGCGGCGGCGGATCAAGTCCGTCCAGAGCACGCGCAAGATCACCAAGACGATGGAGCTGGTGGCCACGTCGAAGCTGAAGCGCGCGCAGGATCGGGTGATCGCGGCGCGGCCCTACGCCGCCGCGCTGGCCGAGGTGATCGCCGATCTGTACGCCCCGGAGCTGGCAGAGCGGTTCCCCTTGCTGCGCCAACCTGACCCCGGGCGCAAGCCCGGGGGGCGAGTGGCCCTTATTCTGATCACCGCCAACCGGGGACTGTGCGGGGCATTCAACGCGAACCTGATCCGCGAAGCGCGGCGGCGCATCGAGCAGCACGGGGCCGAGGGGACGACGGTCGACCTGCACCTGATCGGCAAGAAGGGGATCACCTACTTCAAGTTCGCCAAGCGAACGGTGGCGTCGCAGCGGATCGACGTCGGAGACAAGCCGACGGCGGCCCAGGCCGCCGACGTCGTCACGCCGCTCATGGCGCAGTTCGAGTCCGGAGCGGTGGACGCCGTGGAGATCGTATTCTCGCAGTTCAAGAGCGCGGTCTCCACTCCACCCACCACGCTCCGCATCCTCCCCATCGCCCCGCCCCGGGCGCGGGAGGGCGCGGGAAGGCGAGGGAGGGCGGGAAACTACATTCTCAAACCGTCCGCCGAAGCGATCCTCGAGCAGCTGCTGCCGCTGTACGTGCGCAATCAGGTCTACCGGGCCCTGGTCGAGACGGCGGCGGCGTTTCTGGGTGCGCAGCGCACGGCGATGAAGAACGCCACCGACAACGCCGGGGAGATGCTCGACCTGCTGCAACGCACCTACAACCGGGCGCGTCAAGCGCAAATCACGCAGGAGTTGGCGGAGATCGTGGGTGGAGCGGAAGCGTTGAAAGGCTAGGGGTCGGGGCTCGGGGGTCAGGGAGGCACCCCCCGACCCCGACCCCTGACCCCCGACCCCTGAAAAGGGAACCCATATGGCGACCAAGAAGACGAAATCGGCAGAGACGACGGCCGGCGCACAGAATGTCGGCAAAGTCGTCCAGGTGATCGGCCCCGTGCTCGACGTCGAGTTCGAGCCCGAGCGGCTCCCCGAGCTGTACAACGCGGTGGTGATCGATCATGCCGGCAACGGCGCGCCCGCGAT
>WNFW01000401.1_pt1 | contig 27679 bp, 30 predicted proteins | sample 5400131 | NCBI WGS metagenome assembly WNFW01 (sample SAMN13153362, study PRJNA577476) | soil metagenome | isolation source: 20 cm soil or saprolite under grassland replicate 1 | place: USA:California | collected 2016-06-15 | reverse complement strand
CGAGCCAGGGCGACTTCGGGCTCGCGCTCGCGCTCGGGCTCATCCTCCTGCTCCTCGCGCTGGTCGTGAACATCGCGTTGCAGGCGCTTCAGGGGCGCGGTCATGCTTGAGCTCCTCGGCGTGCGTCACCGCTACGACGGCCGCGTCGTGCTCGACATCGAGCGGTTCGCCGTCACACCCGGCTCGGGCATCGCGATCGTGGGACCGAACGGATCGGGCAAGAGCACTCTGCTGCGGCTGCTTGCCCTGCTCGAGCGCCCCTCCGAGGGCGAGGTGCGACTCGACGGCGCCGCGGTGACCGGAGCGGCCCCGCGGCGGCGCATCACGCTGGTGGAGCAGCGTCCGATACTGTTACGCGGCACAGTCCGTGAAAATCTGGAGTTTGGATTACAGGTGAGAGGGATCAGACGCACAGAGGTGAACAGGAAAGTCGAGACCGTCGCGGGGCGGCTCGGGATCACCCCGCTGCTCCAGCGCAGGCGGCACGAGCTGTCGGACGGCGAGGTGCAGCGCGTGGCGGTGGCGCGCGCGCTCGCGGTCGAGCCGGACGTGCTGCTGCTCGACGAGCCCGCCAGCTCGGCGGACCGGGCGGCGGCGCAGACGCTGTTCCGCGCGCTCGCCGAAGAGCGCGCCCGCCGCCCGCTCACCGTCTGCCTCGCTTCGCATCAGCTGGAAGACGCGTATCGCTGGGCGGATGACGTGCGCGCCCTGGCCGAGGGCAGGCTGTCACCAGTCACCCCCGAAAACCTGTTCCGTGTGGAACTGCCGTCGAGCGGAAGCGGCGACTTGAAGCACGTGTGCGTCGGCACGATCGAGATCGCGGCAGCGACCGACAAGACGGGCCCAGCGATCCTGGCGGTAGCGCCCACGGACATCTTCGTGAGTCGCGAGCCGCTCGCCTCCTCCGCCCGTAACGTGTTTACGGGACGCGTCACGCGTCTCACGCATCAGCGGCCGGGAGCAGTGCACGTCACCGCGGACGTGGGCGTGGAGCTCGTGGCGGTCGTCACCGAGGAGGCGGCCCGGGATCTGGGGCTCACGCCGGGGGGCCCGGTAGTGTTCTCGTTCAAGGCCAGCGCGGTACGAGTGTTCTAGTGCCGTTCCAACGCCTTGACGTCCGCGGATTCAGCGTCGCCACCGTGCACGACGCGTTGGAACGGCACTAGCGATGCCGATCAGCTATCTTACGCGTATCGTTGAGTTTAGCGCTACGCACTACATCCGGCGCGCGGACTGGTCCGACGAGCGGAACGTGCGGGAGTTCGGCCGGGCAGCAACCGAGCACGGGCATCGCTACCAGTGCCGCGTCACGGTGAAGGGGCCGCTGGCCGCGGACGCAGGGGGCGTGATGAGCCTCGAGACCTTGGATCACCTGCTCGCCGAGGAAATCACCCGGCGGCTCGACGGCCGGAGCATCAACGAGGCGCTGCCCGAGTTCGGCCCCGGGCGCCGGCTCGCGACGGGCGAAGCGCTGGCGGTGTACGTGTGGGAACGACTCGCGCCACAGCTGCCGCGCGGGGTCACGTTGCACGCGGTGCGCGTGCAGGAGGGGCCGCATATCTATTCGGAATATTTCGGTGAAGCCTGAACCACTAACCCCGGACCCGCTCCCGGACCTCACCCCCCGGCCCCCTCTCCCTTCGGGAGAGGGGGAGTTCAGGTCGTCCCCCCTCTCCGGAACGGAGAGGGGGTCAGGGGGTGAGGACTCGCACTCGGGGAATCCCCACACCCCCGGGTCCCGCCGGGGCCGCATGCTCGCCGAATCGGCCGTGGTCGAAGAGATGCCGGTGTGGCTCGAAGTGAACGGCGAGCCGGCGGTGACGTGGATGTGCACGCCGGACCAGCTCGAGGAGCTGGCCACGGGGTGGCTCCATGGCGAGGGGTACATCGAGTCGCTCGACGACCTGGTGAAGCTGCGGCCCTGCGCTCCGGACCTCGGGTTTTGGGCCGAGGTGAAGCCGGAGCGCGTGGCCGCCGTCAAGTCCGAGAACCGCAGACGCGTGCTCGCCTCTGGATGTGGTGCCGTATCCACCTTCCTCGCCGATCCGCACGCCGTGGCGCACGCGCCCACTCGGGGCGAGCCGCCGGCGCCGGAACGCCTGCGCGTGCTTTTCAAGGAGCTGTTCGGGCGCGGGGAGCGCTACAACGAGACCGGGGGCATCCACGCCGCGGCGCTCACGGACGACGCGCGGCTGCTGTTCCATGCCGAAGACATCGGGCGGCACAATGCCGTGGACAAAGTCGTGGGCGCGGCGGTGATCGCGCGGGAGCCGATCGCCGGGCGCGGGCTTCTCGTGACCGGACGCATCTCGGCCGAGCTCGCGTACAAGGCCGCGCGCGCCGGGCTCGCCTACGTCGCGACGCCGAGCGTACCCTCGACGCTCGCAGTGACCATCGCGCGGCGCACAGGGATCGTGCTGGTCGGGCGAGCGGTGAGCGGCACGCCGCATGTCCACCGGCCCGACGCGTGACGGCGGAGGCGCTGCGCGACATTCTCGCCACGTCGCGTACGGTCGCTGTCGTGGGGCTGTCGCCCACGGCGACGCGCCCGAGCCACGGGGTCGCGCGCTACCTACGGGAAGCGGGCTACCGGATCGTGCCGGTGAACCCGGGCCACAGCACGGTCCTCGGCGAAAAGAGCTACCCGACCCTGACCGCCGCCGCCGCGGACCACGCGCTCGACGTGGTGGATGTGTTTCGGCGCAGCGAGTTCGTCGGGCCGATCGTGGACGAGGCCATCGGCCTACGGCCTCGGCCCCGGCTGATTTGGCTGCAAATGGGCGTGGTGGACGAGGCGGCGCGGGCGCGGGCCCAGACGGCGGGCATTCCCTGCGTGATGGACCGCTGTCTGATGGTCGACCACCGCGCGCTCGGAGTCTGAGAGCGTGCGCGGCGCCGTCCTGGCCGGCGGCGCCGCCCGTCGCTACGGCGGACATCCCAAGGGGCTGGTCGAGCTCGGGGGGCGACGTATCCTCGACCGCGTCGTGGACGCCGTCGCTACCGTAACCGCTGAGCCCCCGTTGCTCGTCGCCAACGCTCCCGACGGGCCCACTTGGCGCCCGGACCTGCGAACCATCCCCGACGTGCGCCCGGGCCAGGGCAGCCTGGGAGGGATCTACACGGCCGTCGTGTCGGGCGTGGGGCCGGTGCTGTGCGTTGCCTGGGACATGCCGTTCCTCACCACCGAGCTGCTGCGTGCGTTGCTGGAGGAGGCGACCGAGTGGGACGTTTTCCTCCCCGAAAGCGACGGCCGGCGCGGGGTGGAGCCGCTGTGCGCCGTGTACGGACCGGCATGCGGGGCCGCCATCGAGCGGCAGCTCGCGCGCGGCGACCTGCGGGCGATCGGCTTCCACGCCGATGTGAAGGTCGGTACACTACCGCTCGAACGGGTGCGCGCCTTCGGCGACCCGGACGTGCTGTTTTTCAACGTGAACACCCCGGCGGATCTCGAACGGGCGGAGGCGGCGTGGCGGCAACGCGGATGATGTCGATCATCGGACGCAAGAACGCCGGCAAGACGACGCTCCTGGTGGCGCTCGCGGCGGAGCTGGTACGCCGGAAATTCCGCGTGATGACGATCAAGCACGGCACCCACCCCGCCGATACGGACCAACGCGGGAAGGACTCCTGGCGCCACTGGCACGAGGGCCACGCCGACCGCGTCCTCATGGAGGGGCCCGGGCAGCGCGTACTGTGGGAGCGGACCGAGCACGAGTCCGACCCGGTCGCCCTGACCCGCCGCTATCTCGAGGGAGCCGAGATCGTGCTGGTCGAGGGCTTCAAGGGCGCGCCCCTGCCCAAGATCGAGGTGTATCGTCTGGCGGCGGGGCCCGAGCCGCTGTTCGACCCAGCGGTCCATGACCCGGGAGACTGGGTCGCCATGGTGACGGACAATTCGAAGTATCATGCCGACTTTCCGGTGTTCCGCTTCTCGGACACCGCCTGGCTCGTGACGATCGCCAACCTCGCGTGGGACCGGGCCAAGATTCTTCCACCCTGACATGCTGACGCCGACCGAAGCGGCCCGCCTGATCCTCCAGCACATCGCTCCGCTCTCCGCGGCGCGCCGGCCGCTGCGCGAGGCGCTGGATCGCGTGCTCGCCGAAGATGTAACGAGCCCCATCGACCTCCCGGCCTGGGACAATTCCGCGATGGACGGCTACGCGGCGCGCGCGGCAGACGTAGAGCGCGCCGGGCCCGAACACAAGATCACCCTGACGGTGATCGAGGCCGTGGCCGCCGGCCAGTTCCCGACCAGGCCCATCGGTCCCGGCCAGGTCACGCGCATCTTCACAGGCGCGCCCTTGCCGGCCGGCGCCGACACCGTGGTGCGGCAGGAGGACACCGAGCCCGCGCAGCCGGGGGAGGGGGGGGGTCGCATCACGGTGGTGACCGGCCGGGACGCCCGGAAGAACGTGCGCTACCGCGGCGAAGACATCCGGAAGGGAGAGGTCGTGCTCGGCGCGGGCACGCCGCTGGGCCCGGCGCAACTCGGCGTCCTCGCGTCCATCGCCCACGCGACGCCGCTCGTCCACGATGCGCCGCGTGTGGCCTTCATGGGGTCGGGCGACGAGATCGTGGACCTGGACCGTGCGGACGACATCCTCTCAGGTAAAAAGGTCGCGAGCTCCAATTCCTACACGCTGGACGCGCTGATCCGCCGGACCGGCGGCATCCCGGTGGACCTGGGCCTGGCACGCGACACGAAGCAAAGCCTGCGCGAGCACCTCGGCCAAGCGCGGGCACGGGGTGCGGATTTGGTGGTCACCACGGCCGGAGTGAGTGTGGGCGAGCACGACTTCGTACGCGAAGTCCTGACCGAGCTGGGCGGCGAGATCAAGCTGTGGCGCATCGCCATGCGCCCGGGCGCCCCGGTGGGATTCGGCCTGCTGGGCGGCAAACCGTGGATCGGGCTTCCCGGAAATCCCGTGAGCGCGATGGTCACCTTCGAGCTGTTCGTGCGCCCGGCCCTGCGGCGGCTGCTCGGCCACCGGCTGCCGTTCCGCCGCACTGTGCCTGTGTGCGTGGGTGAGGCGATCAAGCTCGGGCCGAAGCTGCGTCACTTTCTGCGGGCGGTTGTCCAACCGGAAGGATCAGGTGGGGGGGGAGGGCTGACGGCGCGCTTGACGGGTCCCCAGGGTTCCGGCATCCTCACGTCAATGGCCCGCGCTAATGCGCTGCTGATCGTCCCCGAAGACCGGCCCACCGTGGCCGCGGGCGAGATTCTCCCGGCGCTGCTGCTGGACGATCCGAGCCACGTCGCCGAGGCGCCGTTCTAAGTGGCGCGCCGCCCTGGCCTGCTGCGCGCGCTGCGGCTCGTCGGGTGGGCCCTCCTCACCGGGGGCGTGTATCTCCTGAATGTGCGGACGCCGCACGAGCTGCGCCTGGAGATCCTGTACGTGATCCCCGTGCTCCTCGCGGCCTGGCACGACGGGATGCACTGGGGCATCGCGTTCGCGCTGGCGACCAGCCTGTTGCGCTTCAGCGTCGGCCTCGACCAGTTGCCCGCGAGTACGCTGCTCGATTACCGGGTCGTGAGCGAGCTCGCGTACCTCGCGGTGCTGGGCGTCGCCATCGCCGGCCTCTCGCAGCTGCGGCACACGCACTCGCAGCTCGAGCAGCTGGCGACCCAGGATCCCCTCACGAACGTGCTGAACGCCCGGGCGTTCTCCCACGAGCTGGCGCAGGAGCTGAGCCGCAATCGGCGTTACGGGCGGCCGCTGGCCCTGATCTACCTCGATCTGGACGACTTCAAGTCCGTCAACGACGCCCATGGCCACGCCACCGGCGACGCCGTGCTGCGGCTCGTGGCCGACGCGATGCGTGCCGCTGTGCGCCAGGCGGACGTCGTCGGCCGGCTGGGGGGCGACGAGTTCGGTGTCCTGATGCCCGAGACCGACGGCGACGTCGCGCACGCCGCGGCCACCCGGCTCGTCATCGGCATCCGGACGGTGTTCCGGGGCACCCCGTCGGTCACGGCCAGCATCGGCGTCGTGGCGGTCTCGGGCACTGAAGCCGGGACCGACGAGCTGCTCCGCAAGGCCGACCAGGCGATGTACGCGGCAAAGCGCGCCGGCAAGGACCGCGTCGTGCAGGTCGCGATGTGAGCGACACGCTGCGGACGCTCCAGGATCTGTTCCTCATCTTCACGTCGGTCCTGTTCATCGTCGATCCTCTCACCGCGGTGCCGACGTTCCTCGCCATGACGGCTCGGGACCCGCCCGATGTGCGTCGTCAGATGGCCAAGCGGGGCGCCTGGACCTGCGCCATCACCCTGACGGCCTTCGCCCTGGGCGGCAGCCTGATCTTCCGCCTGTTCGGCATCACCATCGGGGCCTTTAAGATCGCCGGCGGTGTGCTGATCGGCCTCAACGCGCTCGACATGGTGCAGGCGCGCCGCAGCCAGCAGCGGGAGACGGCGGTCGAAAAAGCCGAGGGGATCGAGAAGGAGGACGTGGGCATCATGCCGCTCGGCGTCCCGATGCTCGCCGGGCCCGGGGCGATCTCGACGGTCATGGTGCTGTCGGGCGCCTCGAAGAGTGTGGTAACCACGGCTGGCGTTTACGCGGCGATCGCGCTCACCGCGTTCCTCACGTACGTCACGCTCGCGGCCGCGCCGCGAGTGGAGCAACAGCTCGGTCAGACGGGCATGCGGATCCTGACACGGCTCATGGGGCTCGTGCTGTGCGCGATCGCCGTGCAGTTCATCATCGACGGGATCAAGATGGCAGGACTATGATCGGCGCAGCGGCGGCGGCATCGGCATGTCGAATCCCGGCGGAAGCCGGAACGGGCGCCGCAACCGCGCCGGCTCGAACCCCTCGAGCGGCTGGGGAGCGATCACCTCGCACCACACCGTGTCATTTCCGGCGCCCTTCGCGCCGGTCAGCAGGCGGTCCGCAGCACCGATGATCGCCTCGAGGCTCTCCGCCGGCTGCAGGCACGTCACGACACCCCCGCTGATGGAAAGCGGCAGGGCGGTCTCGTGCGCCTCGTCGCGCAGCGACTGCCGTAGCTTGCGGATCACGGCGTCGGCCGCCTCCGGACCCGCTTCGGGGAGCAACATGCCGAAGGTGTCGCCACCCAACCGCGCCACCACATCGCTCGCGCGGATCGAGCGGCGGGCCGATTCGGCCACCAACCGCAGCAGCTCCTCCGCCGTCGGGTAGCTGAAGCGGTCGGCAACTTCCTTGTAGTCGTCGACGTCGAAGTAGCCCAGCGTGAATGGATGGTCGTAGCGCCGCGCGCGCTCGAACTCCCTCCCGGCAAGCTCGTAGAACGCCCTCCGGTTCTCGTTCCACGTCAACCGGCCGCCCGCGCGTCCATGTGCTTTGAGTAGCGCGCGACCGCGCAGATACAGGTCGCACGCGAGGGCGAGCGCCAGCAGGGCGATCACCACGGTATGCCAGGCCATAGTTTGGTACTACAGGCTCAAGCGCTGAAACCCTTCCGGGTCCGAGTTGCGTCGGCCGGCCCGGGCGCGACGGGGACCTTCCGCGCGTCGCTCGACCCCATTGCGACGCTCGAACGGAACGTCCACCTTCTCGCGCCGGCGATCGCGGACCATGCGGCGGCCATTATCGGCCCGCCGGTCCCAGCCCCGCCGCCGGGGCTGCTCGTGCAGCGTGGAATCGCTTCGCATGCGGCTCACCTCCTGGCGTCTCCAATCGGCGCGCGGCGACCCCACAGATCGGGGCCATGGTACACAGGGCTCGGTGGGCACCTGTGCATAGGCAGTGCCATGTCGAGTCTGCGAGGCGATGCGGGCTATCGTGTTGGTAGGATTGGCGATGCGGACCGATCACGGGCCCGGGCACCGATGGCAAGACGCCTCAAACTGTGCTGGTCAGGCGATACCTGATGCGAGGATGCCAGTCTCAGGGGCGTGCCCCACCAAGTGCTACATCCGCTTGTACTTCGGCCCGCTCCCGCCTTCCCGCGGCGTCCACCTCGGTCCCAGCACGTCGGTGGCCTTGCAGTCGACGCAGTTCGGGGCATTCACCCGCACGCCGCCCTGCACCACCTCGTACACTCCCGCCGGGCACATCCGGGCGTAGAACTGGGCCACCGCGGCTGGGACGTCCTTACCCACCGCCAGATGAGTCGGAATCGTATCGCGCGTGGCGTTTCCTGATTTGAACACGGCATCCACTTTAGAGAAGGTGAGACGGCCGTCGGGGATAATCCCCGGGCTCGCGCCCGGGGTCAGTGTGCGCCGCACCTCCGCGTCGCGCCGCATGGCGATCTTCCAACCCGGGAACCGTCCCCCCGTGAGCGTCATGAGGGCCGCCTTAACCCCGCCCGCGTAGAATCCGTCCTTGAACGCGAGCCGCATGTTCCGGGTGCGATGCAGGTCCTTCATGATACACGATGCGTTCACCAGACGATCGTATTCGGCGAGCCGGGCAGCGGACGCGTCGCCCTGCTTGAGCCCCGCATGGATGGCGCGCGCGGCCAACATCCCCGACTGCATAGCGTAATGGATTCCCTTGAGGGACGGCACGTCCACGAAGCCGGCCGAGTCACCCAGGATCACGACACCGTCGCCGGAGCGGCGGGCCGGGACGGCATAGTAGCCGCCTTCGGGGATCGTCTTCGCACCCCACTCGACCATCTCGCCGCCTTCGAGGTACCCGCGGAACAACGGGTGCAGCTTCATCCGCTGGAGCAACTCGTGGACATCGAGAGCGGCATCCCGATAGTCGAGCCCCACCACCAGCCCGAGCGCGACGACGCTCGGCTCGAGCGGATACATGAAGCTGCCCCCGAAGGCATCCGTCGGGACCGGCCAGCCGAGTGTGTGGACGATGGTGTCGAGCGGCCGTCTCGTTTCCCAGATCTCCTTCACGCCGAGCGCGAAGATCTGCGGATTCTCGGACGTCACACCCCGCCACTCGAGCCACGCCTGCGAAAGGCTCCCCCGCGTCCCCTCCCCGAGCGCCGTCACCCTGGCGATGAGGTCGTTCGGCGCCATATAGTTCGCGAGCGGCTGACCCTCGCGGTCCAGCCCGGTCGCCGCCGTGCGAACCCCCGCTACCCGCTGGCCGTCCACGAGCAAGCTCGCGGCCGGGAAGCCCGTGAAGATGTTGATGCCGAGCGCCGCGGCCCGCTCGCCCAGCCAGCGCACGATCTCGCACAACGACGCGACGTAGTTCCCGGTGTTGTGCATCGTCGGCGGCGTGGGAAGGGTGAACGCCCGGCGGGAGGTGAGGAGGGCGACCCGTTCCTTGTGGACAGGTGCGCGGAACGGGAAGTCGGCGTCTGTGAGGTCGGGGAACAGCTCGCGGAAGGCACGCGGGTTCACCACCGCGCCTGACAGGGAGTGCTCGCCCAGCGCCTCGGCCTTCTCGAGCACCCCAATGCTCAAGTCGCTGCCCTCGCGCTGCGCCAGGTGCGCCAGCTCGATCGCGCAGGCGAGGCCGGCCGGCCCCGCCCCCACGATCAGCACGTCCAGCTCCATCCGATCGCCCGCACCCGGGGCGCCGACCGGCAGCAGAAGCCGATCCAGCGGCAATGGAGGCTGATATCGCGCCGGAACGAACCGCTCCCCGCTCCCCGCTCCCTCAGCCATGGAGCTTGCGGATCTCCTCGGTCAGCTTCGGCACGACCTCGAACAGGTCTCCGACGATCCCATAGTCCGCCACCTTGAAGATCGGCGCGTCCTTGTCCTTGTTGATCGCCACGATGACCTTGGAGGTGCGCATCCCGGCGAGGTGTTGGATCGCGCCCGAGATGCCGACCGCGACGTACAGGGTCGGGCTCACCGTCTTGCCCGTCTGTCCCACCTGGTCGGCGTGCGGGCGCCACCCCGCGTCGACGACGGCGCGCGATGCACCGACCGCCGCGCGTCCCGCGAAGGCTGCGGCCAGCTCCTCCAACACCTTGAAGTTGTCCGGCTCCTTGAGCCCGCGGCCGCCGGACACGATAATGGGCGCTTCAGCCACGTCGAGAGTGCCTGCGGGCGCGGCCTTGATCTGTGTCACGCGCACCCGACCGGCGGACCCGTCCACCGCGGTGCTTTCCTGAGCGCCGGCCTTGGGACGCGGCACCGGCGTAAACACGTTGGGCCGGAGCGACAGCACGGCAGGGCTCCCCGCCACCCGGACCTTGAGGAGCGCCTTGCCGGCGTATACCGGCCGAATCGCGACCACCGCGCCGCCTGCGACACTCAGCTCGGTGATGTCCTGCACGAGGGGACGCCCGAGCCGGGCGGCGACGCGGGGAGCGAGATCCTTCCCCATGGCGCTCGCCGCGAACAGGACGGCTCCGTACCCGGCGGTGTTGACACGCTCGGCGATGGCCCGCGCGTATCCCTCCGGCGCATACATCCCGAACCCCGCGTTCGTCAGCGTGATCACCTTATCCGCGCCGAACCCGCCCAGCTGGTCCGTGCCCCGCACGGGACCGGCCGCAAGGACGAGAGCGTCCACGTTGGCGCCCGCGCCCAGCGCATCCGCCAGGCGTCGGGCGCCGGTCACCACCTCATGGGAGACCTTGCGGATGGCCCCCTCCCGCTGCTCGAGCACCGCTAGGACGTTGCTCAGAGGACCTTCGCCTCCTCGCGCAGCAGACGCACCAGCTCGGGAACCGCTGCGGAGCCCTCGCCGACAATCTTGCCCGCCTGTCGCTCGGGGGGCAGGGTGAGCGAGAGAATCTCGAGCGCTCCCGGGCCAGGGGCGGTGGGTTTGACCTCGAGTGGTTTCTTTTTCGCCGCCATGATTCCCTTGAGCGCGGGATAGCGCGGCTCGTTCAATCCCTTGTCGGTGGTGAGCACCGCCGGCAGCGGGAACTCCACGACCTCGATGCCCCCTTCGATCTCCCGTTCCGCAGTCCCCTTACCACCGGCGATCTCGAGGTGGGCCACCGTCGTCACGCATGGCAGGTCGAGCAGCTCGGCCACCATGGGGCCGACCTGATGGTTGTAGTCGTCGATGGCCATCTTGCCGAATAGGATGAGATCGAAGCCGGCGCCCTGGAGCTCTGCGGCGAGGGCCTTGGCCGTTTCGAGTCCGTCGGGGTGGAGACCCCGGGTCTCGAGCAAGACGCCGCGATCGGCGCCCATCGCGAGCGCGGTCCGGATCGCCTCCTGCGCGGCAGACGGTCCGAGCGCTACCACGACCACCTCGCCGCTCCCGGTCTTCTCCTTGAGCCGGAGCGCCTCTTCGACGGCGAATTCATCGTAGGGATTGAGGATGTACTTGACGCCCGCCTCGTCGATCGACTTGCCATCGGAGGCGATCTTCACGCGCGTTTCAGAGTCCGGCACGCGCTTGATACACACGGCGATCTTCATTGGAGTCGTCAGTCGTCAGATGGCGTCGGCGTGCAGAAAGGAAACCTGAGACGGAGGTTCCTGCAACTGATGACCGATGAACCGACGATGACTCTACAGATCCGCGCTGAGGCTCACCAGCACGTGGCGCGGCACGCCCGGCGTCAGGAACCGCTGGACCGGGTCGCCCGCAACGGTGGGGTTTTCGGCGAACGTCCCGAACGTCACGTAGCGGTGATCGAGCACGTTCGGCACGGCGATGCGCACGCGGTAGCGCCCGACCCCGGCGTCGAGCGACGCATCGACCACAGCGTAGTCGGAAAGCCTGCGCTCCACGTTCTCCTCGTCGCCGCGTAAGTACTGCGGACCCACGTAGCGCGCGTCGAGGCGCACGCGCCAGCGGTCGCCGGCAACGGGCACGGACACGCCGGCGTTCGCTCGGTGCGCCGGGATCATCGGGATTCGGTCGCCGGAAGCCACGGTCTCGTTGCCGGGGGCGCGCCCGGTGGCGAGGACGGCGGACGTCTGGAAAGTCGCGGCCGTGTAGCCGTAGTTCGCGTACCACTCGAGCTTCGACGGCCCCGTCCAGCGGGCCGACGCTTCGAAGCCCAAGCGGCGCGTCGCGCCGATGTTTTGGAAGTAGCCGGTCGTGGCCGTGGGCGCCACGAAGAAGATGTCGTCGCGCACATTCGTCAGATACGCGTCCGCCCCGAGGCCGAGCCGGCCTCGCCCCCCGGAGCCGTGCCGCCAACCCACCTCGTAGGTCGTGGCGATCACGGCCCGCAGGGCGGGATCGGGACCCAGGGCGAAGGGCAGCGGGCACGCGGCGGTCGGGTCGCTGCAGGCGATCTCCACGAGGGCGGGCGTGCGGAAGCCGCCGCTCAGCGAGCCGTACACTTCGTGGCCGACGGCGGGGGTCCACGACAAGGCGACCCGCGGGCTGAGCCGCCGGAACGCGTTCAGCCCGCTCTGGCTCGGGTCGAGGAGATCCTCGTACGGGAGCCGGACGTAGTCGTACCGTCCAACGACGGTCGCCTCGAGTGCCGGCGTGACCGCCCAGCTCACACCGGCGAACGCCCCGAGGTCCAGCTCGTTCGCCCGCACCGAGTCGGTGAGCGAGTCCCCCCCACCCGTGGGGACGGCATAAAGACCCACGACGGTTTGAGAGTACTGCCCGTCGAGGCCCGCGAACCAGCGAAGCGGCCGTCGCAGCACGGGCTTCGTGCCCGAAAGCTGTGCGGCGCCTCCCCCGATGCGTTCGTGATTCCGTTGACGCGAGTCCGGCGGCGCCGCGTTCACGTTGAACTGGTCCGTGTCGAGCCGCCGCCCGAATAGGTTGGCGGAGAGCTGTGCGCTCCCCACGGCGTGCTGCGCGTTGAGCGTCAGCTGGTGCGCCACCGGCGCGAAATAGTCACCGCCCGTGAAATTGCTGTCGGGACGCGTGTCGACCACGTCATCCGGCAAGCTGCCGGCCTGGTGGATCCTATTGCTGGCGCCGCTGTAGCTCAGCGTGACGTCCCAACCGCCCGCCAGCAGGCCCACCTTGCCGAACAGGGTCGCGATGCGACTCGTCGTCGCCTGGCGCCAGCCATCTTCGTGCTCGTAGCGCACGCCCACGTAATAGTCCCAGCGGCCGAGCCGGTCTCCGGCGTTGGCCTTCACCTCGTAGCGTCCATAGCTGCCGCCCGACAGCTCGATCTCCCGGTTGGCGGGCGCGCGGCCCCGTCGCGTCACCAGATTGACGGCCGCGCCCAGCGAGTTGCGCCCCAGCAGCACGGACGGGCCGTACGACACCTCGACCCGTTCGACGTCCTCGAGCGGCAGGAGGTCGAAGTTCACCTCGTTCGCGTCGGGCTCGTTCACGCGGACGCCGTCCACATACACGGTGATGCCCTGGGGCAGTCCGATGGTGGGGGACACCTGGAAGCCGCGAAGCGTGACGTCGAGCTGCGCGGCCGCTCCGAGCTCATCGGCCGTCGTCACGCCGGGCAGCATCTCGAGCGCGTCGGCGAGCGTGCTGACGCCGCGCGCGTCCAGATCGGTCGCGTCGAGCACCGCGCTCCGGCCCGTCAGGCCCCGGGCGGTCTCGCCGGTGGTGGGCAGCCGAACACCGGTGACCACGACGGGAGTGAGCGTGGTGGTGTCTTTGGGGGTGGAGTCGGGCTGCTGAGCGCGGGCGGGCGGAGCGGCTAATGCAAGCAACAGTGCCCCGGCCAGCAATTGCGGATTGCGGATTGTGGATTGCGGATTCGAAAGGCGAGCGTCTAATCCGCAATCCGCAATCGCCAATCCGCAATCAATTGAACGCACTCAGCCCCGTGATTTCCTGCCCCAGGATGAGCGTGTGGATGTCGTGCGTCCCCTCGTAGGTATAGACCGACTCGAGGTTGGCGAGGTGGCGCATCGCCTGATACTCCGCCAGGATGCCGTTCGCGCCGAGCAGGCGACGCGTCTCGCGCGCGACGTCGGTCGCGATGCTGACGTTGTTCCGCTTCGCGAGCGACACCTGTTGCGGTGTGGCCTTGCCCTGATCCTTGAGACGCCCCAGCTGCAGGCAGAGCAGCTGCGCCTTGGTGATCTCGGTGAGCATCTCGGCGAGGCGCGCCTGCTGCAGCTGGAACCCGCCGACGGGCTTCCCGAACATCACCCGGTTCTTGGCGTAGCTCACCGCCTCATCGTAGCACGCCATCGCCGCGCCCACCGCTCCCCACGCGATGCCGTAGCGTGCCTGGGTGAGGCACATGAGGGGGGACTTGAGCCCTCCCGACTTCGGAAGCACCGCGTCCTTGGACACGCACACGTCCTGCAACACCAGCTCGCTCGTGTCGCTGGCGCGTAGGCTGAGCTTGCCCTTCTGATCCTTGGCGGAGAAGCCCTTCGTATTCGTGGGGACGATGAAGCCGCGGATCGAGTCCACGTCGTCGATCTTGCCGGTCTTGGCCCACACGACCGCCAGCTGGGCGGTCGAGCCGTTGGTGATCCACATCTTGGCTCCGTTCAGCACCCACCCGTCCTTCGTCTCCTTCGCGACCGTGATCATCCCGGCGGGATTCGATCCGTAGTCGGGCTCCGTGAGCCCGAAGCAGCCGATGACCTCGCCCGACGCCATCTTGGGGAGCCAGCGCCGCTTCTGCTCGTCCGAGCCGAAGGCGTAGATCGGATACATGGCGAGGGCCCCCTGCACCGAGGCGAACGAGCGCACCCCCGAGTCGCCACGCTCGAGCTCCTGCATGATCAATCCGTAGGCAACGTTGTTCAGGCCGGCGCAGCCGTACTCCTCCGGCAGGTTCGCGCCGAACAGGCCGAGCTCGGCCATCTGCGGGACGAGCTGCTTCGGGAAGTGCCCCTCGATGTAGTGCTGGCCGATGACGGGGACGAGGTTGTCGTCCACCCACGCGCGCACGGTGTCGCGCACGGCGCGCTCCTCCTCGGAGAGCAGGCTGTCGACATCGTAAAAGTCGACGCCCTGAAACTTTCCCATATGAACCTCGATGGACGGTGTTCAATTACAGTCGCAAGCCGCAAGCCGCAAGTCGTAAGACACCGCGGCTTGCGGCTTGGAACTTAGCTGGCCGCTTGCACCTGTTGCACGGGGGCCTGCCGCCCCGGCCGTGCAAAGGCAGCCGTGTCCGACGCCCGAAATCGTCGAGCCTCGACGTCCCAGCGGAAGAAGGTGATGTGGACGGCCGACGGCTCGATGGTCACGAAGTTGAAGCTCGCGGGCCGCCCGCCGCGTGTGCGGCGGCACAGCGTCCCCGCGGTCGAGACCACCACCCGACCGCCGAGGAGCTCCGCGCCCTCCTGGTGGTCATGCCCGCACAGCACGACTTCGGCACCCGACGCCACGATGCGACGCTGCGCCTGGCGCCAGCGGGCGAGGCCCATGCGCTGCGAGATGTCGCCTCGCAACACGTTGTGGTGCACCGCCAGCACCCGCGCCTGCTCCGGTGGCGCGGCTTCGAACAGCCCGCGTACGCGCGCCACCTCGCGCTTCGGGAGGTGTCCCTTCACCGCCAGGTCGCGTACCCGCAGGGTCACGGAGCCCCAGGCCACGCCATGTGATGTGAGCGTGCTCGCGATGATCGCCCCGGGAAGAGCGAGGGTCGGCGCCAGGTCCGCGCCGAAGTAGCGGGCGTATTTCGCGTACAGGGGCTGCTTCGCGAACGGGATCAGTGGTCGCGTCCACCACGCGACGTCGTGGTTGCCGGGCATCACGAGCACCGGTGCCGTCCGGGCCGCGGTCTGCACGAGCGTCCGGGCGCGCTGGAACTCCCCATGGCGCGCCCGCTGCGACAGGTCGCCCGTGACCACCACCGCGTCGGGCCGCAAGTCGGGGAGCATCTGCTCGAGCCCCTCGATCTGGTCGAGCGCGGCGAGGCCGCCGAAGTGGAGGTCGGAGAGGTGCAGCAGCTGGACGGTCACGATTCGGCCTGGACGGTGTAGGTGAGCGTCGCATCCCCACCCGCGGGGACCGGGACCCGAAACCGGACTTCGGTGGCGGAGAGTTTCTCGGGCCCCACGCTGCTCTCGGTCACGCGCCACGCCCCGAAACGCGCCTCGCGCACGTCGACCGTCACGGCCACGGGTTTCGCATTCGAGATCGTGACCTTGTACGACGCCGTGATCCGCTGGCGCGGCGCCACTCCGCGCTTGGGCGGCGCCAGCTGCTCCTGCGCGTAGTCGGTCTGCACCCGCTCGGCGGTGATGTCGAAGGCGTCGCCCGACTGGACGCGCAGGTCGCGCCCGGGCGCCGTGTGAGCGTTGCGCGCTTCGCCCACGAGCTGGAGCCTGCCCGCGGAGTCGGCCTGGTAGACCTGGACCGTCCCTCCAGGCAGCGGCCGCTCGCCGAACGGCGTGCCGCGAGCGCGCTTGAGCGTGTACCACACCTGCACCGGCACGCGATTGTCTTCACCGGGCGTCTGGCCGAGGAAGCCGCGCCACGGCAGCGCGCCCGGGACGACGAACTCCTGTGTGTACGCGGTGGTGCTGCGCGGGAACAGCGCAACGGTGAGCGGAACCCCGGGCTCGAGCGACAGCCTGCCGGCGAGCTGATACACGTGTGTCTCGCCCACCGTCTCTTCGACGGTCCCGCTGCCGCTCACCACAGCCTCCGCGAGGGCCATGGCTGGCCGTCGCGCGTAGGCCACTTGACCCGCCGCCGCAGCAGGGCGGGCACGCTGTACCGTCCCGGCCACGATCTGCACGTCGGCGGAGTCCGCACGCACCGACTGGGACCTGAGCGTTGCGGCACCCGTCACCGACCCGCTCCCGCCTCCCCCGACCACGATCTGATACAGCGCCTCCCAGGTCGTTCCCTCGGTCACGTAAGCAAGCTCGGTGCGGGGCCGGTCACGTGAGGCGTCGAGGACCAGCGCCACCTCGGGCGCGGTGCGCACCAGCTCCGCCGGGAAGAGCGGCTCACCCGGCTCGCCCAGGAGCAGCCGCCCATCGGGCAGCCGATACTGCGGAGGGTCAGTTCGTACGACGCTCGCGCGCACCGTGTCTGCGCCGCCTCCCGCTCGCTGCCGAACAAATGAAAGCGTCTGGCCGACGGCCCGCTGCAACGCCCCCTCCCGATCGGTCGGCGGACGCAGCAGCGCGGAGAAGACCGCGACCGACGTGTCGGGGGAAAACAGGGTCGCCGGATCGAGGCCCTCGAGCTTGAGGGCGAGGTTGGTGCGCCCTTTCGGCAGCGCCTGCGGCAGGGTGCGGCGCACCACCACCCGTCCGTCACTATAAATGGAGAGGGACGTCTGACCGGTCAGCGGCATGACCCCCGCCGCTATCGCCAGGACTATGGACGCCGCGATTTGAGCCATTCGAATGCGAACCTCTGCACGATGCGAAAGGTCAGCAGGTACCAGGCGACCGCCGTCACGGCGCCCACGGTGCGGGCCGTGGCCTGCGACGCGGGCGGCGCCGACCGCAGCGTGAGCATCAGATACCCCGCGAGGAGCAGCGTGGTCACGATGGCCACGAGACGCCCTATGCGGGACGCCTTTCTGGTGACGGCTCTCGTACACGACGCACAGAGATCCCCCGGCGCGATCCCCGCGGTCTGCTCGCCGCAGCGCGCGCACGGGTGGCTAGAGCCGGCGGGCCACAGCCCGGGCGAATTCAGCGGTCGAAGCACTCCCCCCCAAGTCTTTGGTACGAACGTTGTCCTTGATGATCGCCGTTTCGAGCGCCCGGCGCAGCCGGCCCGCCGCCGCGACCTCACCCACGTGATCGAGCATCATCGCCGCGGCGAGCATTTGAGCCGACGGGTTCGCGATCCCCTGCCCGGCGATGTCCGGCGCCGACCCATGCACCGCCTCGAAGATCGCCGCGTGCTCGCCGATGTTCGCCCCGGGGGCGAGCCCGAGCCCACCGACCAGCCCCGATGCCTCATCGGAGAGGATGTCCCCAAACAGGTTCGTCGTCACGAGCACGTCGAACTGCGCCGGGTTGATCACCAGCTGCATCGCCGCGTTGTCCACGATCTTGTCGTCCGACGCGATCTGCCCTTCGTACTCCTGGGCGATCATCTTCGCGGTCTCGAGGAACAATCCCGAGGTCGCTTTGAGGATGTTCGCCTTGTGCACCACCGTCACCTTGCGGCGGTCGTGCAGCCGCGCGTACTCAAACGCGTAGCGCACGATCCGCCGGCAGCCATCGCGCGTCATCACCGACGTGGCTTGGGCAAGCGCCTTGGGGTCGTTCCCCACCTTGAACGTCCGGTCGAATCCGACGTACATCCCCTCGGTGTTCTCGCGGATGATGACGAGATCGACGTCGGGGTAGCGGCCGCCGGGCACGATCGACTTGACCGGGCGGACGTTGGCGTAGAGCTCGAACTCCTGGCGCAGCGCCACGGTGACCGACCGGTAGCCGTCCCCCACCGGCGTGGTCAGCGGACCCTTCAGCGCCAGGCCGGTACGCCGGATCGACTCCACCGTGGCATCGGGGAGCGGGGTCCCGGCCTGCTCCACTGCGCTCATCCCGCCGTACTGCTCATCCCAGTCGAACACGACACCGAGGGCGTCGAGCACCTTCAGGGTCGCCTGGGTGATCTCGGGCCCGATTCCGTCGCCGGCGATGAGGGTCGCCTCCCTGTGCCCCCCACCCCGGCCCGCGGTCACGGCAGCCCCGGCGTCAGGTTCTTCACCGCGCGCGTAAGCGCGGTCCACGGGTCATCTCCCTCCCCCCGGGCGACCGTGCGGAAGCCGACCCGACCGGTGCGGACGTCTACCAGCACGACGGTCAGCTCCGCTGTGGCCACGGCGCGCGGTAGGGGCGCTGCGTGCGGCGCCCCTACACCTCCCGGACCGACCCCTGGCAGCGTGGCCCGCCGGTATGTCAATCCCGCAGGAACCAGGGCATATCGCCCACCCCCCGCCAGCGCCGCCAGCGTCCGCAGCTCGGTTCGCAGCGGATCGGGCACCATCTCGGGCTGCTGTTTGGTCGGGTGGAACAGGATCGCCGAGCCCATTTGATCGGGAGCGGGAGCGATCCCCGGCGCCCGGCGCGCCACGCGCCGCAGGTCGTCCGGCAGGATCCAGGTCACCTCAGGTGCCCGCGCCTTGAGGAGCGCGCCGATGATGCTGTCGCACCTGGCAAGCGCGGCGCGCCGCTCGCCCAGGAGCGCCTCCCAGTGCAGCGAGTCTTCCGCCGCAACGAGCGTGAGCGGCAACACCCCCACCGGTTGCGCCGCGATCCCGGCAGTGGGGAGCGGTGCTGTGGGGTCGGGGGTGAGTGTCTCGGACTTGTGGGGGCACGCCGCCAATGCTGCGGCGACGGCCGTGCACCAGGCACCACGCACTAAGCTTTTGATTTGCAATGGATTAGTCCCGGCGCGCAATATCGTGCGCGTGCCGCGGATTTTCAAGAAGCGAGCGTCAGGCCGCCGTCCACGACGATCACCTGTCCGGTGATGTGACGCGCCGCCTCGCTGCACAGAAATGCGATCACCCGCGCCACGTCCTCCGGCTCCGCCACCCGCCCCAACACCGACTCGTGCTCGGCGCGCTCGAGCACCTCGCGTGGCAGCCTCGAGAGCAGGTCCGTCTTGACGAATCCGGGCGCGACGGCGTTGACGTTCACGTTGGAGGGACCGAGGTCCACCGCGGCTGAGCGCGTGAGTCCGATGAGCGCGGCCTTGCTGGCGGCGTAGTTCGCGATGCCGAACCCCGGCCGGAACGCCTGATGGCTCGCGATGTTCACGATCTTGCCGTAGCGCTGGGCGCGCATCGGGCCCGCCACGGCCTGTATACAATTGAAAGCGCCCGTAACGTTGGTATCCATTACCTCCTGCCATGCCTCGGAGGTAAGCCGCCACAGCGCCCCGTCGTGCGCCACGCCCGCGTTGTTGACCAGAAAGTGGACGCCGCCCAGTCGCTCCCGCACCGTCGTGACGAACTTCTCCACTTCGTCCCGCTGGCGCACGTCGCAACGCGCGCAATACACGGGCACACCAAGCGCCCGGATGGCGGTCTCGGTGAGCAGGGCCTGCGCCGCTACGTCGCGGTCCGGCAGGTCGACGTAGTTGATCGCGACCGCCGTGCCGTGCTGGGCGAACTCGAGCGCCGTGGCCCGACCGAGCCCGGTCGCGCCGCCTGTTACCAGGGCGACCCGGCCGTGCACGGTCTCCGCCAGCCGTTGCGGGTCGGGGCGTGTCTCGGTCGCGGGCGCGCCGACCTGCGTCGCGCCGCGCGGCGCCAAGCTCCAGGGAGCAATGGGTGTCAAGATTTCGAACCTATGTTCGAAATTGAACATCGGCAAGGCGCGGCGTAACTTAGGCGCCATGAAACGGCTCGGCTCGGTGCTCTTATGGGGCGCGACCTCCGCCCTCGGTGCCGCCGCGTTCGCCGTGCTCGCGCTGTCGCGGGGGGAGACGGTGAACGCCGCCTGGCTGCTCACGGCCGCCGTGTGCACCTATGCCGTCGCGTACCGCTTCTATAGCAAGTTCCTCGCCACCCGCGTGTTCGGCCTCGACGACCGACGCGCCACGCCGGCCGAGCGGTTCAACAACGGGCGCGACTACGTCCCGACCAACAAGTGGGTGTTGTACGGGCACCACTTCGCGGCCATCGCGGGGGCCGGTCCGCTGGTGGGTCCTGTGCTCGCCGCGCAATTCGGCTTCCTGCCCGGAACGCTGTGGCTGGTGATCGGGGTAGTGTTGGGGGGTGCGGTGCAGGACTTCGTGATGCTGTTCTGCTCTCTGCGCCGGGACGGCAAGTCGCTGGGCCAGATGGCCAAGGAAGAGGTGAACCCGGCGGCGGGCGCGACGGCGATGCTGGCCGTGCTCTTCATTATGATCATTCTGCTCGCGGTGCTGGCGTTGATCGTGGTGAACGCGCTCAAGGCGTCGCCCTGGGGCCTGTTCACCATCGCGTGCACGATTCCCATCGCGCTGCTGATGGGCTGGTGGATGAAGCGGTGGCGGCCGGGAAAGGTGGGCGAGGCCTCGGCCGTGGGGGCCGTCCTGCTGCTGGCCGCCCTTGTGGCCGGGGGGTGGGTGGCGGGCCAGCCGCACCTCGGCCCGCTGTTCACCCACAGCGCCACGACGCTCACGGGGATGATGATGGCCTACGGGTTCATCGCCTCGGTCCTGCCGGTGTGGATGCTCTTGTGCCCGCGAGACTATCTCTCGACGTTCCTGAAGATCACCACCATCCTGGTGCTCGCGGTCGCGATCCTGGTCATTCTCCCGCCCCTCCGCATGCCGGCGCTCACGCCGTTCGCGACGCTCGGGGAGGGTCCGGTGTTCGCGGGGAAGCTGTTTCCATTCGCGTTCATCACGATCGCGTGCGGGGCGATTTCGGGATTTCATTCGCTCGTGGCCTCGGGCACCACGCCCAAGATGATCGCGCGCGAGTCCGATGCCCGGTTCATCGGCTATGGCGGCATGCTGATGGAGTCCTTCGTGGGCGTGATGGCGATGATCGCGGCCTGCACGCTCGACCCCGGGGTGTATTTCGCGATGAACACGACGCCCGCCGCCCTGGCGCAGGCGTCGCAGGTGCTGGGGCAGGCGGGCTTCGTCGTGACCCCCGACGTCATGCGCGAGCTGGCGGCGCGGATGGGCGAGACCACGCTGCTGGCGCGCTCCGGGGGCGCGCCATCGCTCGCTGTCGGGATGGCCCAGATCTTCGCGGGCGCGACGAGCGCATTGGGCGGCAAGACGCTGGACGCCTTGTGGTACCACTTCGCGATCATGTTCGAGGCGTTGTTCATCCTCACGACGATCGATACCGGGACACGCGTCGGGCGGTTCATGCTGCAGGAGATCGTGGGCCACGTGTGGCCGCGGTTCGCCGAGACCTCGTGGTACCCGAGCGTGATCGCCTCGAGCGCGCTGATCGTGGCGGGGTGGGGATACTTCCTCTACCAGGGCGTGGTGGATCCGCTGGGAGGGATCAACTCGCTGTGGCCGCTGTTCGGGATCTCGAACCAGCTGCTCGCCGCCGTGGCGCTGTGCGTCGGCACCACAATTCTCATCAAGATGGGCCGGGCGCGTTTTGCGTGGGTGACGGCCGCGCCGCTCGCCTGGCTCGTGGCGGTGACGATGACCGCCGGATGGCAGAAGGTGTTCTCGGCGGACCCGCGACTCGGCTTCCTGGCGCACGCCGCGTCGCTCGCCGGGTCGGCCAGCACCGAGGCGGCGCGCTTGATATTCAATGACCGACTCAACACGTTCGTGGCGCTGCTGTTCATGACGGTCGTAACGATCTTGATCGTGACGTCGCTCCGGGAATGGTGGCTGGTGCTGTCGCGGCGGAAGCCCGCGACTGTTCACGAAGCTGCCTATGTCGAGACAGGCTATGCCGCGGGAGACTAGGGGAGACGCGGGATGCGCGATGCGGGATGCGGCCCTGCCCTTCCGCGCCCGCCTTGCGCGCGTCCTGCGGCGGATCATCGGAGCACCCGACTACGATGCGTATCTCGAGCATTGTCGCGCCGCAGGGCACGCGCCCCGGCTGACGGAAAAGGAGTACGTCGCGCAGTTCTTCGAGGCGAAGGGAAAGGGCGTGCGCTGCTGCTAGCGGCCCCGAATACCCATTTCGGGCTGGCTTGGGCTGCGCTGTGCGCCGGGTTTGCGATTCATGTCGCGGACGAGGCGCTGACGGACTTCCTCTCCGTCTATAACCCAATGGTCCGCGCCATCCGCGCGCGGTTTCCCTTCCTGCCCCTGCCCACCTTCACGTTCCGCGTCTGGCTCACAGGACTCGTGCTGGCCGTGGGCGTGCTCGCGAGCCTCGCCCCTTTCGCGATCCGTGGAGCACCGTGGATGCGGCCGATTGCATACGCCTTCGGGATCGTCATGGCGGGCAACGGCCTGCTGCACCTGGTCGGGTCAGTTTACATGAGGAAAGCGATGCCCGGGGTGTACTCCGCGCCGCTCCTCCTTGCCGCGGCCATTTATCTGCTGGCGTCGGCTTGACACCGGACCGTGCGGGTGCACATTGAACCGTACTCAGATGCTGTGAACCCCGAGGCGCCCGCTGTCGTGCGGCTCGCCAATGCCTCGAGGGGAGCGAATCGCGAAACCGGCTGAGGGGGACCCCGCTCGGCCGGTTTTCGTGTTTGCTGGAGCGGTTCCCTGTCCGAAAGCGACACGACGCTATCGCGCAGGAGGCTCTATGACCGCCCCGCCCACCGGCAGACTGATCCCACCCCTCACGTTCGCCCTGCTCCTCGCCTGCACGGCCGAGTCCGACGCACCCGTGGTCGGTCTCCAGCCCATGTCCTTCGCCAACTCAGAGTGGTCGGAGCCCGTGCCCCTCCTCGCGCCCGTCAATTCGCGGTGCCAGGACCAGACCCCGACCCTGTCGAAGGACGAGCTGAGCCTGTACTTCCTCTCCGACCGACCGGGCGGCTTCGGAAACCTCGTGTCGACGACCGGTTGCATGGACAACTTCGACCTCTGGGTCGCTCAGCGCTCGTCCGCCGACGGCCCGTGGGAAACGGCCGTAAACATGGGCCCGACGATCAACACCGCCCGGAACGAGGCCGGTCCCGCGCTATCGCCTGACGGGCATCTGCTCTTCTTTTCGAGCGACCGCGCTACGACGGGCATCCTCCACGACATCTACGTGTCCCGCCGCGCCGATCCGAACGACGACTTCGGCTGGGGCGAACCCACGCCGCTCGGTCCGGATGTGAACACGACGCTGCACGAGGCGGGGCCGTTCTACTCGCAGAGCGCGGAGGACGGATCCGCGAACCTGTACTTCTACCGCGGGTCAGACAACGGCGCGACGACGGACATCTATTACGCGGGCGTGACGCGGGACGGCGAGACGCGCGGCCCAGCGGTGCTCGTGTCGGAGCTGAGCTATCCCGGGCGCCCCGACGGCTTCGTGACGGTGCGCGCCGATGGGAAAGAGATCTTGTTCAGCTCCGGTCGCCCCCTCACCCCCGGTGGCGCCAACGCGTTCGATATCTGGGTCTCCACTCGCCGCAGTACCCACGACGCCTGGTCGGCGCCAGTGAACCTGGGACCGCCGGTGAACACGTCGTTCGCCGAGTTCCAGCCGGATCTGTCGCACGACGGCCGCACGCTGCTGTTCATTGCCGGACCGCTGCGCGGCGGTCTCGGTGGATTCGACATCTGGATGTCGACCCGTACGGTCAACGGAAATTAGCGAGGAGGTTCCATGAAACCCGTGTCCATCGCCACGCTGGCGTCACTCGTCTCCTGCACGCTGCTGGTGGCGTGCAAATCGGAGTCCGCTCCTGTCGGGATGAGGCTGGAAGCCATGTCCTTCGCGAACTCCGAGTGGTCCACGCCGGTTAACTTGGCCGCGATCAACACGGGAGCAGCGGAGGCGCAAGCCACGTTCTCCCCAGACGAACTCAGCCTCTACTTCCAATCGGACCGGACGGGTGACCCCGACATCTGGGTCTCGCACCGCGCTTGCCGAGAATGCGATTGGGAACCGCCGGTGAATCTGGGGCCGGTCATCAACACTACCTTCATCGAGAACGGACCCGCGTTGTCCATCGACGGGCACCTACTGTTCTTCTTCAGCAACCGGCCCGGAGTCGGGGGAAACGACATCTACGTGTCACGCCGAACCGACACGCACGACGACTTTGCCTGGGGACCGCCCGAGATCCTGGGGTCTGACGTGAACACCACGGGCGACGAGAACGCGCCGCACTACCAACAGAGCGCCGAACCGGGAGGTGCAGAGCTGTATTTCACGAGAGGACCGGCGGGCACGCAGGGACAAGACCTGTACGCTGCGCCCATCACGCGGAACGGTGAGACGGCTGGGCCCGCCATGTTCCTCTCGGAACTCAACCACCCGACGGCCAACGACGCCGCCCCGACGGTCCGGACCGACGGCAAGGAAGTCTGGTTCCATCGAGGTGCCCCAGCCGGGGGGCTGGGTCTATCCGATCTCTGGGTGTCCACGCGTCGCAACGCGAATGATCCATGGTCCACGCCGGAGAATCCGGGGGCACCACTCAACTCCGCCGCCTTCGAGCAACAGCCGAGTCTCTCATTCGACGGCCGATCGCTGGTGTTCACGTCGAACCGGCCGGGTAGCGTGCCCGCTTCGACCGGTGGGCTGAGTTTGGACATCTGGATGGCGACCCGCACGGTGAACGGGAAGTAACTGGTGCGACCACCGCGCGCGGCTACCCCGCCGTCGCGATACACTCGATCTCCACCCGCGCGCCCAACGCGAGGCCGCTCCCGGCCACCGTGGAGCGTGCGGGTGGATCCTTCGGGAAGTACGTCGCATAGACCGTATTCATCGCGGCGTAGTCCTTGATATCCGCCAGGAACACCGTGCACTTCACCGCGCGGTCGAGCGAGCTCCCCGCGGACGCGAGCACCCCCTTGATGTTCTCGAGCGCCTGGCGCGTTTGACCGGCAATGCCCGTATCGGCGAGCTGGCGCGTGCCGGGGACGTTACCGATCTGACCCGACAGATAGAGCATGTTCCCCACTCGCACTGCCGACGAGAACGGGAGCCCCCGGACCTCGCCGGCGCCGTGCAGCACCTGACGGTCCTGGGCGACGAGCGAGCGCGACACGACAACGAGCATCAGCGCAAGTGAAATCAGAATTGGTCTCATGGGCACTCTTTGGTTGCGTCGTCTATCCGCGGCTCAACCCGCGACTCGGCACGTACCGCTGAAGCGGCAATGCGAGCGGCAGTTCACTGACAAGCGCCGAGCTGCGGGTTTACCCGCGCACTTGCGGCGATGCGTTCCGTGACACGAGTGGCCAGCCGAGCACCAGCATCAGTCCTCCCGCCGCACTCGCGAGGAACGCGGTCGCCGCCCCGTACCGCTGGAACACCCCGCCGAGCGCTACTCCTCCGACCAGCGCCGCGAACCCAGTGATCCCGTGGTACGTGCCGAACCCGCTCCCCTGGTGCGTGCCCGCGAGCCGCGCTACCAGCGCTCGCTCGGGACTCTCGGTCAGTCCCGAGACCAGACCCAGCGCCAGGAACAGCCCCCACGCCGCCGCCGCCGTCCCGGCGCGCGCCATCCCCACGGCCAGCATCGCGTACACGAGCCACCCCACCCACATCGTCTGCCCGGGCCCCAGCCGGTCGCTCGCGGCACCGCCCAGGAAACTCGACGACGAGCGGACCACGTGCACCGCCGCCCACAACAGCGGCACGAGCGTCACCGGGACGCCCAACTCCTGAGACCGCAGGATGATCAGCGTGTCGGGCATGCGGAGGAGATAGAAAAGCGAGATCGCAAGTAGAGCTCGACTCCGTGAGGGTTTGGGTAGGTTGGAGGAGGTTAGAGGAGGTTGTGCTGCTCGGTCACGGCCTTCTCTAACCTCCCCAACCTCCCCCAGCCTCCCCCGACCTCCGCTGTCTCTCACCGCCCAAGCGGCCAGCATAAGAACGATCACTCCCGGCACAATGCTCCACGCGATCACCGCCCGCACGTTCGCGCTCCCGGACGCAAGCAGCCACCAGGCGAGGATCGGCCCTAGGACGGCGCCGGCGTGATCCATGCCGCGCTGCAGGCCGAAGGCGCGCCCCCGCAGCTCCTGCGGTGTCACATCGGCGATCAGCGCGTCGCGCGGCGGCGTGCGGAGCCCCTTCCCCAACCGATCCACCACCCGCAAGCCGATCACCTGCCACGCCGCGCCGGTGACCGCGATGACGGGCCGGACCACGACGGCAATGAAATACCCGAGCACGATCATAGGCCCGCGCAAGCGTGCCCGATCGGCCAGCCGCCCCGCCCCGAGCTTCACGAAGGCCGCCGCGAACTCGGCCGCGCCGTCGAGCGCGCCCAGTGCCTGCGCCCCGCCGCCCAGCACCCCCGTAATGAACGCCGGGAGCAACGGGTAGATCATTTCGCTCGCGAAATCGTTGAGCAGCGAGACCCAGCCGAACAGCTTCACCTGCCGCGGCAGCGGCGAGGAAGGGGCGGCGCCCCTATGCATTGAGGCCGAGGCCCCAGCGGATCAGCGCGACGGGGAGACCGCCGTAGTGCAGCAACGCGTCGTGGAAACGGCGCAGGGTGAAGCCCTTGCCCTGCGCCGCGCGGAAGTCCTTCCGCAGCTCGAGGATCTCGCGCCGACCCACCGCGTAGCACAGCGGGTAGGCCGGCTCGGCACAGTACCGACGCACTTCCGCTTCCGCATTCGCCCGGTCCACCCGCAGGTGCGTCGTCATGAACTCCACGGCCTGCTCGAACGTCATGCCGCGCGTATGCAGTCCGACATCGAGCAGGATACGCACCGCACGCCACAGCAGATGTACGCGCTGGAAGAACTGCTCTTCTTCGGAGCGGTAGAACCCCTCTTCCCCCATCATGTCCTCACAGTACAGCGCCCAGCCTTCGACGGTGAGCGGCGTCCACACGTTCTTGCGGGTGTCCGAGGGTTGCTGCTGCGCGTGCACCAGGTGGAGGTGGTGGCCCGGATAGCCTTCGTGCAGCGCCGTGACGCCGACTTCGTAGCGGCAATGGTCGCGCAGAATGCGCTCCTGCGCGCTCGGCGGCAGTGCGGGATCGGGGAGGGTGACGTAGAACCAGCCGGTGCGGTCGGGCGAGTAGGCGCCGGGAGGGTCGTAGGCCGCGAAGGGGATCACGGGGCGCATGAACGCCGGCGTCGGCACCACGTCGAGCGGGGCGTTGGGAATCGGCGCCAGACCGCGCGCGGCCACGAAGTCGCGCGCCCGCGTCATTTCGCCCGCGTAGGCGTCCACCAGCGCGCTCGCGGGAGGATGGTCCGCTCGCAACCGGTCGGCGACGTCGTGCCACCCCTTGCCGCGGTCCAGCCGCGTCGCCCGCGCCCCCAGGTCCGCCTCCAGCTCGTCCTTGAGATGCAGCCCGTAGCGCCACAGCTCCGGCGCCGTGTCCCGTAACGCGTGCTCGTAGTGCAGGTGGAAGTTGAAGTCGTCCTCACCCAGGGCGAACTGATCGGACGCCCCCTCG
>WNFW01001561.1_pt1 | contig 27687 bp, 27 predicted proteins | sample 5400131 | NCBI WGS metagenome assembly WNFW01 (sample SAMN13153362, study PRJNA577476) | soil metagenome | isolation source: 20 cm soil or saprolite under grassland replicate 1 | place: USA:California | collected 2016-06-15 | reverse complement strand
CGGCGACGAACACTTGATTCAACGAAGGAAAAGCGAGCGGGCCATCTTGCAACAACTCTTTGACTTTCAAGAAATGGCGCAGCGTTCGCTCGGTGCCAACGCGCGCAGGTACAACGATCGCTTGGGAGAATTTACGCCGCTTTTCATCGATTTTCTGGAACATGCCTATATGGGAACGTTAGAGGAAAATGGCGACGCCAAGATCCAATATCTCAGAGAAATTGTTGTCGACGATAGTGTCGAGATAAACACCAAAACGAGTTTGAAGAACGGCAGAGAATACAGGGTTGATTATAGGCTTTTTCTGAGCCCTGCGGGGTGGCGCGCGTATGACGTTATCGTGGAGGGCATCAGTTTGGTCGGTAATTACCGGTCTCAATTCGACAGGGTTTTGCAAAAGAAGTCTTTCGATGAACTTCTCCAAGATCTTCGGGAAAAGAAAGACAAGCTCAATTAACAGCATTTCCTAAGCTTGTATTTATTTTTCGCCACTATGAGACTTCCTTCGCGAGTGCTCAACGCCTTTCGACATCTCAGATCCATTCACCTGTTATATCCAGGACCGCCAAGAGCAAGAAGCCGGACCTCCGGAACACCAATCCGAAAACTGTAGATATCGCACAATTGCTCTTGCCGCGTCCCACCTTTCGCTAGCTTCTTCCGTTTGAATAAACTCGATTTGAACCTGAAGCGGTCCTCCCGTCGCCCACGGGGTGTCCGACTGCGAGCGGATTTATTAGTGTTATTCATCTGCGCATCTTAGCGGACTAAACACCTTTCGAGGTGCGACAAAGGATCGCCGTGTTTCGCCTTAATTGCATTTCGTCAACTCTGAGATTGAACTGATTTCTCCTTCTATTCAAATTTGTTCAGTGGGTACCGGTTACACCAACCCGGGAGTTGGTCTTTTGAAGACTCAGGGAGCTTTGCACAGAGGGTTTAGGTGGCCAGCAGGTGGACATAACGAGCCGAAACAGGGTAGATTGAGACGTAGTCAGACTGACAGTTTCTCTGGTAATATTCAGCAGTACGAAATCGCATAAAACCCTCGACGAGATTCCTAATCCTGGGGCCGCGTGTTCGAGTCACGCCGGGGGCATTTCAAAATTCTGTTTTCTCACCAGCAGTTACGGCGCAATTTGAAGTAAGTCGTTTACCGTCGCACCGGGCAACAGAAGGCTTTCCGACCGAGGTTCACGCTGTGGATCGATAACATCACGCCGATGAACGGATCGGCTTAATTTTCGCTCGAAGCGGTTATGCCGCAAGTTGATGCAGGTCACCAAAGTCAGAGGATCGAGATCGTCGTAGATGCTTCAGTCTACGTTGGAGATAGGTATTCTCTGGCCACTTCCAGCTGCGCGACGACAGCCATTCCTCAGTGTATGGTGCACCATTCACTTTGCTTTGTGAAAAGACAAGCTGCCAAAAACTGGACTTTCCTAAGTCGATTGTTTGAGCTTTCATAATGGATACTCCTTTGTATTGTCTAATCTCACCCAAGAACCGCAGTGTGGTCTCGACTTGTCTCAACTCCACTCCGTTCTTTCTCTTTACAGTTTGCAAGGTAGCCCTCGATGGCTGCTCGAATCAGGTCCCGGAAGGACACCCTTAAATCCACCGCCCGGTGTTTAAGCTTTTGGTGAACCTCAGGACAGAGGGAAATAGTTGTGGTGAACATATCTTGTCTAGCCTCTTTTCGTTTGGTTTTTGGCATGATCACCCTTTTCACCTAGAGCAATCCGTCCGCCAAATTCATAACCCATTGACTTTCCTGAGCCAACCCGTTTCCCCCTTCTATTGTAATGTCATAATGCGTCATCTTTAGTAACAGCGAATTGTGATACTGCCGTATTATCGTACTAAGAGGTATGTGAAAATTCCGTGTATCTATCCTTAAATCCTCAAAGTTGACGATGCTTATCCAAGTATGGATAGTGCATTTGCAAAATTGCGGGATCACCACGACACTATTAAGGATTATAAGAAACGTGGGGGCGTTTTACTTCGTTCAGCCGACTGGGGAATCGTGAGACCGGACGGGCCTCCAAAGGACAATGCAAAGCTTCGAAAACTGCTTCAATCTAAGAGCCCCATATCGCGTCGCGGCAGTACTCTGTAAATTCACACTGGGCGGCACAAAACAATTCAAGCCGCTTCGAGGGCCCAAACGCCGGTGAACTTCAGGTAATAGCACTCCACCTCAATCGCTGGGATGTTGTCCTTTAAAAACTCCGCGGCGCTGCGCAATTGCGTTTCGTGATTCGCGGCCTCGCGTTCCTCATTCCCGCCAAAGGCCTGCAAGCCGCCGTATGCTCCACAGTCGCTGTGGACCATCAGGATCACCCGGTTCGTCCCGTGCAGCCGCATCGAGGTTCGCACCTGTCCCAAGACGAAGCTGCGCTCGGACTCCTCCGCCGGGGAGGCGAAGGCTTTCGCCCCTCCGGCGATCTTCAGTGGGTCGGCCCACCAAATTCCGCGCTTCTTGAGGAATTTGCGCGTCACCAGCTCGAAGCGCGAGACGACGCACGCGTCCGCGCGATACCCCATCGGCCTGCGAGTCGAAATGGAAGACCTTCTTCACGGCGCTAACCGGCGCGGCGCGCTTTGATTTCATTCAGCAGTTTCTCGATCTCGTCTTGCTTCTCCAAAGCCGCCAGCCTGTCCTCGACGCTGTCGCTAATCATCTCGGCTTTCGCTCGGCTGACCGCCTCCGCGTGACGCACCTTGCTCTTCATCCGGTCAAACGTCGCGAGCTTCGACTTATCGCCTATCACCATCTGCGCGTCGCTCGCTTTAGCCGACGCCCGCGACCGCCGGTGCTGCGCGATCAACATGTCGCTCTTCGACTCGGCCTCGGCCAGCTTCTGCTCGAGCTTATGCAGGGCCGACTTCAGATTCTCGACCTCCGTTTTCTGATCCGCCACCTGCACTTCGAAGTTCGCGGTCATCTGTTTGTAACTCATCGAGCGCTCGAGGGCCGCGCGTGCGAGGTCATCCTGTTTCTTGTCCACGGCCAGTTCGGCCTTGCGGATCCACTCGGCCTCCTTGTCCGCGTTCTCCTTCCGTTTTTTTTCAAGCACGTGCTGGTCGGCGATGGCGATGGCGACCTGGGTCTTCACCTGCATGAGCTGGTTCTGCATGTCCAGAATCACCTGTTTGATCATCTTTTCCGGGTCCTCGGCCTTGTCGATCAAGTCATTCAGGTTGGCCCGGATCAGTGTGGATTGGGCGGCCATCGCCGCCACGTCGCCCGTGATCTTGTTCATCCCGGCGGAATTGCCGTTGCCCGTCGATACGATCGTGATCTTGTCGACGTTGGCCAGCGGGGAAGCGAGCGCCTTGACGATCTCGGGCATGCTGCTGATCAGCTTGTCGATGACCGCCGCCTGGTTGTACTCCTGGTAAGCTTCGGCCTTCACGTTCATGGCCTTTGCTTCGGCCTCCCCCTTCTTGAAGATGATTTCGGCTTCCGCTTCGCCCGTCGCACGGGTGGAAGCAGCCTGGCCGTCGGCCTCGAAGATCAACTTCTGCTTCTGCGCTTCCGCCAGCGTCTCGATCTTGCGGCGCTCGATCTCGGCCTGTTTGAGCACCGTCGCGACTAATTCGCGTTCGCGGCGTTGGATTTCGGCCTCCTGCACGGCGATCTGACCGGTCTTTTGCACTTGCTCGATCTTGACCTGCTCAGCGATGACCTGCTGCTGCATCACATTGGTCTGGAGCTCATAGGCCTTGTCGGCGGACGCCTTCTGCTTTTGAACGGTTTCGAGAAAGTTGGCCTGTTTGACTTGGAGATCGCGCTGCGCTTCGGCCTGCGCGGCCTGCGAAAGTGTTTCCGCGAGCACGCGTTCTTTATCGGCCTGCGCCTTGGCGACGGCGGCCGCGCGCATGGCTTCGGCGCGCTTGATCGCCGTGTCGCGCTCGGCTTCGGCGGCGGCCACATCGGCGTCCCGCTTGATCCTTGCAACGTCGGGCCTGCCCATGTTGCTGATGTATTCGTTTTTGTCGCGGACTTCCTTGATCGTGAACGAGATGACCTCCAGTCCCATCTTGCTCATGTCGTCGGCGCAGGTGGAGCGCATGCGGTCGCCGACCATTTCAGGCTGCTTGACGATCTCTTCCACAGTGAGCTGTCCGATGATGCCGCGCAGGTGGCCTTCCATCACCAAGCGGATGAGCCCCTCGCGCTCCTGGGGCGTCTTGGTGAGAAATTGTTCGGCGGCGGTCTGGATCGATTCGGGATCTGATTTGACCTTGATCTGCGCGACGGCTTCGACGGTTACCGCGACACCCTGTTTCGTATAGAGGTCCTGCTGGGGCGCGACGTCGAACGACATCAGCTCCAACGAGAGCAGGCGGCAATTCTCCACCATCGGGAAAATCACGGAGCCGCGCCCCTTGATGATGCGGGTGCCGCGGAAACCATATACCACGAGAGCCTCATGCGGTCCGGCCTTGCGGTACAGCCGGGCGAACATGGCCATCAGCAAAATGAGAGTCAATGCCATCAGTCCTGCGATGGCGAAAATAATTTCTATGCTCATAATTTTAGTCCTCCTTAATTTCGTTTGACGCTGCCGACGAATTCGTAAGCTCTTCCCAAGGCCGAACATAGGCGACGCCGCGCTCGTACCGGGTCACAACGACTTCGGTTCCCTTTGCGATTTCGACTCCGTCATCGCTGCGCGCGGGAGCAGCGCGTCGAACCCCGGCTTGTGAAAAGATCATTTCACCGGTGCCGGACGGACGAATGTTGCTGTTGACGGTTCCGAGTACGCCGATCATATCGTAGTCCGCCGGGTTGAGCTCCTCGTCATGGCGGATGAGAACCTTGGCGAGGAAAAAAAACACGATCGCTGCCCCGACGAATCCGCTCGCGCACGCGATACCGAAGCCGAGCAGGAACCAGAAGCTAGAGAACCGGGCGAGGAGGTAACCCGTGCCGCCGAACCAAGCGAGAAAGGCGGCGACCGTGCCAAAATTAATCGGGGCAATCTCACCCGCGTGCCCTCCGCCCGAGTGCGGACCATGCGCGTGATCGCCGCCGATATGTAAATCCAGGTGGGGCAGGTGGAGATGCAAACTTCCCAGCAGCGAGAGCAGACTGAGAGCAAACCCAAGAAAAAAGCAGATGAGGTAGAAATCAGCCCAAGTCATTTTGCACGACTCCTTTCCGCCGCCGGCTTGAGCACTTGAAGCAGCCGTTCGGCCAGTCCAGGGTTTTCGAGGATGGCGCCGAGCAGAACCACGCACATGCGCGAATCTTCATGCCGCGCAGTGGCAACCAGAGCGTGATGCAGATCGAGGTCGCGGCGGAAACGCTCGGCGCCATTGATGAGCCAGAGATCCAGTTTGTTTTCCATGCCTCCCACATCGGAAATGAGCTCAGTCGAGTAGCCTTCCGGATCATCGACGAGGTATCCGGGATGCACGTTGAAGAACCGCGCCAGCAGCATGCGCGTTGAATTGGTAAGATGCGGCCGAGCCCCACTCTCGATCTGTGATAGGTAAGACTGGCTGATCGTCTTACCGAGATCCTTTTTAATAGAGCGAACGATTTCCTGCTGAGTCATCGCGCGTCCTAAACCGCGAAGCGTCCCCTCGACTTCGCGCAAGTATCGGAGTTTGCCCCCAAGTCTCATATCACTAATTGCAATTGTAATATCACGGATTGTGATAACAGTCAAGCCACACGTTAAGCCGAGTAGCCTAAAAAGGGTGGCGTGAAGCGCCTGCACTAAAGGCTAGCAACTAGCGGTCAGATGCTATTTGAAGGGCTGACCGAATCGTCCGAGGTGGACTAACCTCGGAGATTGGTTTGCGCCCCGATTATCCTTCGGCTATCCGGCTCGCGCGGGATCGGGCGCACAAATTATTCTCAATTTTGTATGCGTTGATTCTCTCGCTACGGTTCGCTCAAGAAAAATTTTTACCGGCTTGCACCATCATTTCCCATAGATACAATGACTCAGAGAGAGTCATTCAATGCGGTATTCGAAGTCTCTACGAACAATCGGTCAGTCCCTGGAAATTCTCCGAGTTGAAGACTTTGAGCTGGAGAAAGAAGACGATACTTACGTAGTGCGGAGTAAGTCCCTGACACCGACCTGTCAATGGATTGTCAGGAACAGTCTCATTGATAACACTTGGGACTCTTCAGACCCCGAGCAGAGAAGCACCCGATCGGTAGCGGGCGATGGATGGCTGCGCTATGATCCTTTGGATATTTCACGGCTTGACGTCCAGGGAAGAAAAAAAAGGCGCGGTTATTCTGCCGCGCAGATACGCGGAGCGAGTAAGCTTTCGCAACTCTTGCGCACCTTGGGTGAACACCTTGATCGAATAGAGGTGAGCGCCTTTAATATTTCCTGGGATCCCGATTCCGTGGCGGTTAACTACGAGATCCGCGACGGACACCGTGAGCGCAGAGATTTTAGTATCGAAAAACTCCATCAGCTAGGTCTGCACATGAGATTCCGGCGTTCCAGCCGCGAGGCTTAAGCCAGGTTGACGGAGGAACTGACTGGATTGGCTTCAACGCGAGTGGATGCTAAATTCACGATTTTTATTAGCGAGTAGCGTCGGATGAGAAGATCTCATCGCTCCGAAAAAGAACCGACTGCGCGGAAGGCGTACACGAAGGCTTCGTTGCAAGTCTGCTACTTGCGCACGCGAATGCCTTGCTTCGCATCCCACTGAAGGATCTTATCGCTCTTGGGCAGGGGTGCCTCCGGTACTTCGCCCACCGACACGCCATACTTCCAATTCGCCGGACAGATGGCGATATAGCGCGCATAACCGCCGAGGCCGCCCGCCAATTTAGGATAGCCGATGGCCACCAGGCAGCCTGTCTCTGGCACGAGGTGCAGATTAGCCACGCCTTCAGCCTGAGTGTAAGGCATGTGGCCCGACGAAGAAAACCCAAACGAGCGGGATTGATAGTCGATGGTTTTAGTCGGAAGATGATGGTAGATGCCTGCGAATGGAAAACTACTCAGTCGCGGTGGAATCGCGGCAGGCGCATTTATCTGTTCGGCTTTTTATTTGTTTGTTTCGAACGCCGGCCTAACTTCTCTTACTTCGTTTAAGGTGCTAATTTTCTTCGTTCTTGGGACGCTTATAGCCGCGGTTATTATCGGGATGTCCGCGGAGCTTTTTCAACGGCGCTTTGGCGAGATCCTCTGGAAGTCGTTTACCAATCCGCCCCCACCCCAAGCGGTACGACGAATCAATTTGATCGGCACGGTTATCCTGATGGTCTGGCAAATTATCATCACCGTTCTTTTTGCAAAATTGGCATACGCGTGGTTCATGATTTACTTGGCCATTTAAGTGCGAGCTGCTTCAAGAAAACGACACGGGTAAGGTGGTGTGTCATCGTACTTGTGACTCGAGACCGCGTGGTAAAACGCGCTTCGATTACAAATTAGAGAACTGATTCGGTTTCCTTCGAGGAAATTTTCGCAACTACACAAGCTGCGTCGATGCGTTACCGGGCGAGGGGGCAATTGCGATACCAAGAGTGGGCCGGGCATTAGCGTGGTCGACCAAAAATCGGTTGACGGCTTTAGTTCCTGATGGGAAGATCCATCACTAACTGGGAAGGAAGGTCAGATGAGAAAGCTTGCGTTTCAGCTTGCGATCGCGGCGGTTCTTTTTATCGTTGCGACTTCGGTTCCGGCCCAGGAGCGCATTATTCCATCCGAGGCTGCAAGGTATGCGGGAAAAAAAGCCACGGTGTGCGGGCAGGTTACGAGCACGAACTATGCCGAAGACAGCAAGGGCCGTCCGACTTATTTGAACCTCGACCGCGCCTACCCGAATCAAAAATTTAACGCTGTTATTCCGGGAGAGAATCGAGACAAATTTTCCAAGCCTCCGGAAATAAATTATGCCGGAAAGAAAATCTGCGTCACCGGTACGATTAACGTATCTCGAGGGGTGGCCGAGATCGTGGTCCGCGATCCGTCGCAAATTACCCGTGGGGAATAGACTAGGAAATGCCGCAGATCTTTCTTCCGATTTTCCCGTGTGGTAAGGGTTCAGATAAGTTAGTGGAAACTCCCGGTTTGGCTCCTAATTTAGCCGGCGTGAGCTTGAATCTCGCCGGGGAACTTTTCTGTTAATGCTCAGCGACAAAACAGCTCTGAATGGAGGGCCTTTCCAATGACATTGTCGGGCCAGGCATTCGTTAAAGAAATACAACAGATGGTACGAGCCAAGCACTCGAAGAACCATCCGATTATCGAGATGATCGAGAAGGGAGAGTTGACGCGTGAACAGCTAAAAGGCTTTGTCGGCCAGTTCTATTTGTTTTTCCCAAAACCTTTTCCCAAGCCCATCGCGACTATGTTGGGACGCTGCCCGGACGATCCGGAGTTGGAAAAGATGTGGATTGAAAACGTAGTCGAGGAGGGGACAGGAGAGATCACCGGGACGGATAGCCATAAGGGATTGTTTATCCGCTTTGCGGAGGCCTGCGGTTACAGCAAAGACGAACTGGATCGTGTCGAGCCGACGCCCGAAACCCAAGCCTTCTTGGACTGGCGCGAGCTGCTCATGTACCAGCGATCTTGGCTCGAACTTTATGCCTGCCAAGGCTTTTGTTTGGAAGGAACCGCCAATGAACGGATGGCGCGGATCGTTACCGGGCTAACCCAACACTACGGCTTTGATCGCAACTCGGAGGATATTCGTTACTGGACGTTGCACATGGGAGTGGATGAAGAACACATGAAGGTCGGACCGCTGGCCGTGGAACGTTACGCGTTGACCGATCATCAACAAGCCGAAGTGCGTGCGTCAGTGCAAAAGACACTCGATCAATTTTGGTTGGCGTTCGATGGAATTAAGCGGGCTTTTGTCGACAAAGATCCGCTGTATGCAAGGTGGAGAAACGGAAACTAAGGAGGGCCTGCCATGGAGATGGTTGATCTGTCGCGTGTGATTTATGACGGGATGCCGAAGATCCCGATCCTGCCGGACGTTCACGTGCGAAAATTCTTGAGTTTAGAAAAAGGTCATCCTTTGAACGTGACCGAGCTTTCGTTGCCTTGTCACGCTGGCACGCACGTGGACGCGCCGATTCACATCGTGGCGAACGGAAAATCAATCGAACAGTTGCCTCTCGATGCGTTCGTTGGCGCCGGCGCCGTCATCGGCGTTAAAAAGAAAGGGGGCGAAGAGGTCACAGCCCAAGACCTGGAAGGTTCGGGCGTGCCCGTGAATCGCGGCGATATCCTCATGCTCTATACCGGTTGGGATGAAAAGTTCGACAGCCCCGACTACAATTTGCATCCCTACCTGTCGGTCGACGCGGCGAAGTGGATGGTCAAAAGGGGAATTAAAATGTTCGGCATCGATTGCATCACAGTCGATTTGCCGACGCCGCTGCGCCCCAAGGGATTTGATTTCCCGGTGCACCGAACCTTACTCGGCAACGAAGTGTTGATTGCCGAGAACGTGACCAACCTGGGGAGCATCGTCGGGAAAAGGACCCGAATCTTGGCCTTTCCCCTGCGCGTCAAGGGCAGCGACGCCGGTCACGCTCGAATCGTGGCGGAAGTCCTACACTAGAACCATGCCACTCACCAAACCGATCAAAGGAATCATCGGCGCTTGCCTCACGCCGTTCGGCGACGATGATCGTGTCAATTACAAAGCGTTGGAGAAAGAAATCGATTTCCTGGTCGCCGACTGCGATGCGATTTCGATCGCGGCCGTCGAAGCCGCCGAATACACCATGCTCTCGCGCGACGAACGGAAGGAATTGTTGCGCATCGGCACCGAAATCGTCAATAAACGGGTGCCGGTACTGCTCGGCTGCTCCAGCCCATCGCCCAGGGAGGTGATTGAGCTGGCCGAATATGCCGCAAAGGTCGGCGGCGATCTGATTCAAGTCTTGATGCCGCTACGGCCTTGGGGCGGCCAGCCGACGATCGCCGAACTCATGGAGTTTTACACTCAGGTCGCATCCACGAGCCCGTTGCCGGTGGTTTGCTATCACAACCCGGGCCCCGGTGCCGACCCGCCGCAGGATGCCTTCGTCAAGATCAGCGAGATCGAGAATATTCGGTACTTCAAGGAAAGCTCTCGGGATATCACAAAGATATCCAGACTCATTGAGCAAATTGATCTTGCCGGCCGCGGCCATTACTTCACAACGATGCAGCCTTTGTTGGTGACATTGATGTTGGGCGGTTCCGGAGCGACGATGCCGCCGCCGGGAACCCGGATCGGCGCGCAGATCGTGAAAGCGTTCAGAGTAGGGGATTTGGAGAGCGCGCGCTTTTGGGCGCGCTGCTATGCCTTGTTTCCCGGCAAGTGGGCTGCCTATGGATTACCGCCGGTGATGAAATCGGCGATGAAGCATTTCGGCGTCGATATCGGTGATCCGTCAAGGCCGTACGCGCCGGTGAGTCCCCGGGACCATGCTCAAATCGGCCAGTTTCTCCGTCAAGTGGGTTTGCTCGGCGAAGCGCCGCCGAATCCGCAAGCTTTGCTCGACGCGGCCGATACATTAAGGCAGGAAGATACATTCCTCCGTTAGCGGTTCATATCTAAGCCGCATCCTATCTCAGCAGATAATTTCCATTTCGTTGCTGCTCGGGAGGAATGCGGTTTTGCTAGTGTAGGGTCGCTAGAGAATATTTTATGGAATGGATCAAAGACATTTCGGATCGATTAATACTTTGGTTTTTACGAGCCACCTCCCGATTCGGCAAAGAGCTGACCCTGGAAGGAAAGACCGAGCAGGCGATGTGGCGCGATCAGCGTTTGCGAAACTTGGAAGGGCTCGCAATCCGATCGCGTCGACGTTTCGGCGAGAAAAAGAAATCGGCGTAGAGGCTCATCGCTAATTAATCGCGGTCTAAACTCCCGGTTTACTGGGAAACAAGTGAAGTCTCCCCATTTGCCAAAAAGGGGGATCAAGAGGGATTTTTGTGAAATCGTGGGTGACTGCGAAAAATATTCCCTAGCCGCTCTTTTTCAAAGGGGGAAATCCAGATCTCACAGGCCGGATGGTTTGCGACATTGCGAGACAATCTCTCTAGGAGAGCAGACGGAGCCTCCCGGCTTTGCCAGAGGTAGATCAGCGACGCCATGGCGTACGTTAACGGACGAAAACGGATTGTGATCTTGGGCGGCGGTTGCGGCGGGGTGGTCGCCGCCACCAAGCTGGGCCGAAAGTTGGGCGCGGATCACGACGTGATTCTCATCGATCGGCGGCCCAATCATATTTTCATGCCTGCCTTTCTTTTCGTCATGGTGGGCCAACGCGAGCCGTGGGATATCAGCCGGAGCCTCAGCGTTTTGCAAAAGCGTAATGTCAAAGTCATACAGTCCGAGATCCTCGGAATCGATCCGTTGCGCCAGGAAGTCGCGCTGCAAAAGGAGAAGATTAATTACGATCATTTGATCGTTTCACTCGGTCTACAGACTCGACCGGATCTCGTGCCTGGATTCGCGGAGGCTTCAATCCACCCGTGGGAAATGGAATCGGCAGTTCGCTTGCGCGACACCCTGGCGAATTTTCGCAGCGGCCGGATTGTCGTCGGCGTTCCTTTGGGACCGTATCGATGCCCACCGGCTCCGTACGAAACCCAGTGGATGTTGGACGGCTACTTTCGGCAGCGCGGCGTCCGGGATCGCGTCGAAATCGAATACTTCACAAGGGATCCGGAGCCCGCGGGCGAAGCGCATGATCCAGTGGTCTGGATGGACGCCGAGAGCCGGCGGCGCAATATCAAACAGAACTATGAATTCGTCGTTCGCGCCATCGATCCGGAAAAGAAAGAAGTTCTAGGGCTTTACAACTATAAACTCAGGTATGACTTGCTGGTGATGGTGCCGCCGCACCGGCCGGCTCAGGTTCTTCTCGACAGCGGACTGGCGGACACGGAAACCGGCATCCGAGTGGATTACGACACACTCAGAACCAAGTGGGACAACGTCTATGCGATCGGCGACTGCGCCGACATGCCGGCGTCCAAAGCCGGAGGCGTCGCGCACCAGGAAGCGGACGTGCTCGCGCATAATCTAGCAGTCGAGATTACGGGTAAAGGTAGGCCCGTGGATCTCTGGCTACACACCATATGACTGCTCGCGTTCGGCGCGGGCCGCGCCGCTGCAAACCGCACAGTTTATCCAACCGGTTGGCCGCCGTTCGGTGTCACCGAGCCCAAGACGTGGGGACCGTCGCGGCTCATCTATTGGGCAAAGATAGGCTTTGAGAAGTGGTGGCTGTGGCGCTATTTTTAAAGCGGCCAAACTCAGATAAGAACATGCCATCCTCAAAAACCAAGCGCTCAACCGGAGAACACTTGCCAGTATGAATCGAGCGCGCTACACGCACACCGTGCAGCGAGATAAGCAGTCGCTACCTACCAAAAGGATTTATCAGCTATCCGAACCAACCCGTGGGAAATGGCGTTACACCCGGCGGGATAGTTGTGGAAAGGGCAGCAGGGAAGGCGTAAAAACAGGGCGCCGGCCCCCCATTTGGGTTATCTCCAAAAGTTTACATAATATATCTTATCAGACGTTTCATGTTCACGTAAAAAGCGGCCGCTTGTGCACGTCGGTCGTAGTTCAACACCGCAAGTTCAACGCTCTGGATAAGTGATGATTACCTTGGTGAGAAAAAAAATCAGTGACGGGGGTTGGGGGGTCACCAAGGATCGAGTCGAGATAGTTCGTTTAAAGGCAAATGTGGAGGTCAAATTTTGGCATCACCCGCAAGGCAACTGGATCGCCGGCGTGAGGTCGTGAGAGCCGAAGATTTACAAAGGCTCCGGTCAGTAGGCAAAGCTTCTAAAGTTCTGTGGTGCTCATGATGCTCACGGGGAACTAGAATATCAGTCGAGTGAGGATGGTGAGTTCATGGCCTGTATACTTTGCAGTCGATCATCCGATTGTGGTGAGAAACGCGGATGGTATGAAATCATCTAAGGGTTAATTGGCGGATGGAAGAAGTTTACATAAGTCAGAGGCTACTTAGCCACCGCCTGCCCGCCGGTTTTCGCTTCCAGTTCGGCAATGTGGATCGCGATTGGGGAATCGGGATTATCTTGCAGGTATTCTTTGTAAGCGGCGAGTGCGCCTTTGGTGTCGCCGAGCTGCTCTGAGCAGCGGCCCTTGCCCATGATGGCTCTTTCGCGGAAGGCTGCCTTGATCATCGCCGCTTGCGAGTAATGTTCGACGGCCTGCCTGCACTGATTCTTTTGTTCCTCGGCGGAGGCGAGCGCGAGCAATCCCATTTGCCGATACAATGAATCAGAGCTTGTTCCGGCGATAAACCTCTCGGCGGCCGTGATCGCTTTGTCCGAGTCATTGATCTCCAGGTAACTGTTCGCCTCGTAGAGATGCGCAAGCAGCGCATAGTGAGACCAGCGGTAGGCTCCGGCTTTTTGAAATGCGGCAACGGCCTCGCGGTATTTTTCCGTCTGGTAGAGGTTGATGGCTCGGTTGAATTCCTGAACGGCTTGGTTGTCCTGGCTTTGTTTGAACGCTTGCAAGGCCCAAACTCCAAGCATCAGAAGGATTAAGACCACGGCACCCGTCAGGACTACGACGCGGTTTCCTCCGTAGAACTCAAGCGCTTGTTCGGTGGTGGTGTGAAGCCAATCAGGTTGGCGAAGCTGCTTGCGAGTTATTCTTCTGCTGGCGGTCGCCATTGGTGTTTAGCTTTGGCGGGTGGAAGTCAGAGGCAGCGGGATGTGAACCGAAAAAAAAACTTGCCGGCAAGCTACTGCTTGTATTTGAAGTCTTCCGGGCTCATCTTTTCGAGAATCTCGGCCCATTTCTCTTTGGAGACATTCGAAACGTTTTCCACAGCGGCTTCTTTTCCCTCTTCGTTTTGTTGCAGAACGCTGGAAGCTTCCAGAACCGCTTTGGCGACGTAAATCGGACTCTTGGTCCGTAGCGCCAGCGCGATGGCGTCGCTGGGCCGCGAATCGATCATCAGCTGCCGGCCGGCGAGGCTGATGTGCACCAGGGCGTAATACGTGTTCTCCTTGAGCTCCGTGATCTCGATGGACTCCACGGAACAACCGACTTCACCGAGAATATTTTTGAGCAGATCGTGGGTCATCGGCCGCGCCATCTTGATGCCTTCGATCTCCGTGGCCATGGCCGTGGCTTCCAAAAGGCCGATCCAGATCGGCAGGTTGAGCTTGTTTTCGGTGTCCTTGAGAATGACGATGGGCGTTTTGGTCACCGGGTCCAAGGTTAATCCGCCGACGGACATTTGGATCGTATCTTCCCTTTTGGTCATGCCGTTTCCCCTTCTAGGTATGAATCACACTCTCGATCTACGGTCAACAGTTCACCCACCAGCGAATTCGCCGATGCTCCCGTAATCCGGATGGACACCAAACTTCCAACCAGAGCCTCCGGCCCCAACAAGTTCACGATTCGGTTGGTCCGGGTCCGTCCCATTATTTGTCCGTTCTTCAGTTTCGACTGACCGTCAACTAAAATTTCTTCGACGGCGCCGATCCTCTCCCTATTCTTCCTCAGCGATACTTCCCGTTGCAAGCTCTGCACTTTCTTCAGACGATCTTTTTTTATTTCGTTAGGGACGTCATCGTCATACAATTTGGCCGAAACCGTTTGCGGTCGCGGCGAGTACGTGAACGAGAAGATTTCATCATACTCCACTTGCCGGAGCAATTCTAGCGTGGACTGAAATTCATCATCCGTTTCACCGGGAAAGCCGACAATAATGTCGGTGCTGAGCGCGACCTCTGGGCAGCGATCGTTCAGGAGTCGAATGCGATGTAAGTATTCTTTACAATTATAGCCGCGACGCATGCGCGCCAAGACCGAATCCGAACCGGACTGCACCGGCAAGTGAAGATGCTCGCAAAGTCTTTCCAGCGTCGCAAACGCTTCGATCAGCTCCGGTGAAAGGTCTTGCGGATGCGACGTGGTAAAGCGAATCCGCTCAAGGCCAGGAATGGCGTTCACGCGGCACAGCAATTCGGCGAAATTGATCTCTCTCGGTGAAGTCTTGCCGTAGGAATTGACATTTTGCCCGAGCAACATGACTTCTTTGACACCCTGGCGGACTAAACATTCGACTTCCGCGATAATTTTCTCGCTCGGACGACTGACTTCCCGCCCGCGCACGTGCGGCACGATACAGAAGCTGCAGACCTTATTGCAGCCCTGCATGATCGTGACGAAAGCTTTGGAACCCTGCACGTGGGTTCGACACTCGGCATCTTCCATGTAGGACGGATCGCGGTAAAAAGCGGTTTCCACCGGACGGGTTCGCCAGGTCTGAACCTGCTGGACCATTTCCGGGAGTTTGTGAATATTGTGCGTGCCGAAAACGAGATCGAGATGCGGCACTCGCTTGAGCAACCGCTCGCCTTCCTGCTGAGCCAAGCAGCCGCCGACGCCGATGACCACTCCTTCGCGCTGCTCTTTTAGCTCCTTCCAGCGCCCTAGGGAGCTGTAGACCTTTTGCTCCGCCTTGTCACGAACGCTGCAGGTATTCAGGAGAATCAGATCGGCGTTTTCTATGCTTTCGGTCGGAACGTAGTCCACCCGCCCCAGCACCCGCGCGATGCGCTCGGAATCGTACTGGTTCATCTGGCAACCGTAGGTCTGGATGTAGAGCCTCTTCATGGCACGATGAGGTCGACGATCTTGTATAGTTGATTGAGGTTCCGACATTCCTCAGCGACGTCGCAATAGGGCGCGTAGCGCGGCATCTCGCTGTCGCCCACGCCCCAGGTTATTCGATTCTCGGGATTCAACCAGATGAGTTGCTTCGCTTTCTGTTGAATTTCCTTCAGCACCCACTCATTGGACCGGTTGTAGTTGTTTCGCCCGTCGCCGATGATTAACACGGTGGTCTTGCCGGTGACCGCGGAAAAATAGTTTTTGTAAAATTTCTCAAAGGCGCGGCCGAAATTCGAGTGCGAAAAAACGTCAATCACGTCGCCCTTGAGCGCGGTCTCCACCGCGTGATGGATCTCGTTCTCTTCGAAAAGTTTGGTGACTTCACCCAGGTCGCTGACGAAGACGAAGCTGCGAACTTTGGCGTAGAGAACCTGCACCGAGTAGACGAATTGTAACATGAAGCGGGAGGCGTTCAACACGGAGTCCGAGATATCGCACAGGATCATCACTTGAGGCTTGGTCTTTTTTCGGCGATCGATTTGGATTTGAAACGGCACGCCGCCATATTGAAGATTTTTGCGCAAGGTCTCCTTCACGTTAAAACGCCCGCGGGCGGCCTTCTTGCGGCGAACCGACAGCCGATTCTTAAGCCGCTGCGCAAGCCGCGTCACCGCGTCGTTCATGCGCCGGATGTCATCCTCGGTATAGAAAGCGAAGCTCTTGTCGGCGAGCGTGCTCCGGCGGTTATAATCGGTTGGCTCGACGCCGCGCTTTCGTTGCTCCTGTTGGATGATCTCCCGCAGCAGCCGGTTGAGGTCTCTCATCCGCTCGTTCAGGTAGCGCAGGAGGTTTTGCAAATCTTCGCCGTTCCCGCTCGGCATTTGCAGCGTCGCTTTGAACCGGTCGATCTCGAATTGGACGCGATCCAGCTGCAATCGAGCGCCCATTGTCGTGTCGGGCGTGAAACGAAAACTCTCGGGCGCCTCCGCCTCTTGGCTCGCCGCTTCCCTCAACAAGCGCTCCAGTTCACCGCGGTTGCCGCTCAACAGGGCGCGGGTCAGCTCGGACCAGTCCCCTTTCATCTCTTTTAATCGCCGCTGGATCTGTTCGAGCATCTGCTGGAACTGTTCCGGAGTAAGACCCAGTTTTTCCATGATGCGGCGATCGGCTGCGTCAATGGCTTGCCCGATGCCGAAAAAGTAAAAGTCAAAGAGCTCTTCAAAGGGCTTGAGATCGACGGAGCGCTTCACGAGAGTCGTCCGCAGGGCGTTGCGAAAGAGCAACGGGTCGACGACACCGACGAGCTGGAGCGCGCGGAACGCGTCCATGTTTTCAGCCAACGACACCCGCACACCGTTGCGCCTCAAGACGGTGGCGAATTCGACGATTCGATCTTCCATTCTTTAATCGAGACCAATGAGAGTTAATGCAGGTGATCTTTATCGCTGCCGGTTGCCATGGCGCCCAACCGCGACTTGCGTTCCGCCAGGTAAGATTTCAGTTCTTGGTGCGCTTTGCGGACATCCGCCTCGTATTTCATGAGCGCCGAGAGCGTCTGGTCCACCAGCTCGCTGTCGAGTTGCTTGATGTTGAGAAGCGTCAGCGCCTTCACCCAGTCGAGGGTTTCACTGATACTGGGCGTCTTCTTCAGGTCCAGCTTGCGCACGCGATGCAGCAGCAGCACGACTTCCTTTGCCAGCTGATCCCCGACCCCGGGAACTTTGAGCTTGATGATCTCCATTTCTCGCTCAGGGTCGGGAAAATCCAGATAGAGATGGAGGCAGCGCCGTTTCAGAGCATCGGACATCTCACGGCTGTTGTTGCTGGTCAATACGACGAGCGGAATGTGCTTCGCCTTGAGCGTGCCGATCTCGGGCACGGTGATCTGAAAATCGCTCAATACTTCCAGCAAAAAGGCCTCGAACTCCGCGTCCGACTTATCCACCTCGTCGATGAGCAGAACGGATTGCTTTTCCGCCATGAGGGAGCGCAGCAGCGGCCGCGGCAGCAAGAAACGGTCGGAGAAGAAAATGCCGTCTTGCTTGGCGATGCATTCCACAGCCTCTTGAAGAGTTCGAGTCCCCTGTAAGACTTCGCCGATCTTGTCTTTTAGAATTTGCGTGTAGAGAAGTTGCTTGGCGTACTCCCATTCGTAAAGCGCTTTGCCCTCGTCCAATCCTTCGTAGCACTGGAGCCTGATAAGCTCCATGCCCAACGCGCCTGCCAACACTTTGCCGAGCTCCGTTTTCCCGACACCGGCCGGTCCTTCGACCAAAATCGGCTTTTGCAGCATGGTGCCGAGATAAACCACTGTGGCGACATTTTTGTTGCAGATATATTCCTGCCTACCCAAGCCGCTGACCACGTCATCTACTGACTGAAACATAGAAATCCTTTCCAATATTTGGAAGCTAACATAATTGGTCGGGGACGACAAACATGGGTTTTCGCCGGTCATTTGCAGAACATTATGGCTTTCTGTAAACCTTAACTGTGTGCACCTTGGCGCTTTATTTCCAGATGTTGGACGAATGTCCGTTGATCGTCGCCGCCAACCGTGACGAGCATTACGACCGCGCATCTGCGGCGCCGGGTTTATATGGTTCGAATCCAGCCATCTTTGCCGGCAAGGATCTTCTGGCCGGGGGTACCTGGCTCGGGGTGAATGAATACGGTCTATTGGTCGGCATTCTCAACCGGAGATTAACCAGCGAGCAAGCTGTGCCAACCAACACGCGATCACGCGGACTATTTTGTTTGGACCTGCTCGCGCTTCAGAGCGCCGCGGACGCACGTGAATTTGTCCGAGTGCATCAAGCGAGTTACCAGCCCTTCACGGTTGTCTTCGCCGACTCACGCGAAGCCTGGGCCGCCTACAACGTTCAGTGAGTTCCGATCGAATCCCTGCGACGGCGCATTTTGGATGCGCTCGCTTGCAAAGGTTCTCGGCGATCATACATTGAGCGACGGTTCCACTGATCCCCGAGACGCAATCTGTGTACACGGCGACATTTCAGGCACGGTCTCCTCCAGCATCATCTTTTACGCGCAGTCCGAAAAACGATTCCACAACTATTATAGCCCGGGGCCACCCTGCCGAACACCGTTCGGCGAAGCGCTTATACTCGATGTGCGATGACTGAACGGCAAAAACCTCAACGCGCCGCTACGGTGATTCTCCTCCGGGACGCTGAGCCGCGAGGGTTGGAAGTGTTCCTCACCCGCCGGCGCGATGATATGGCCTTTCTCGGCGGCATGTACTGTTTCCCCGGAGGAACGGTGAGAAAAGAAGACTGTTCGGCATCAATGCTGCGCCGTTGCCACGGGCTCACACCCAACGACGCACGGCAGATCGTCGGCGCTCACTTCGCGCCGAATGAAGCTTTGGGCTTCTGGATTGCGGCGATTAGAGAGCTTTTCGAAGAGGTAGGAATTCTCCTGGCCGTGAAGGAAAAAGGAGAACGTTGGGAGGCGACACCAATTGACAAAACCGAACTCGCGAAGAAACATGCCGCCTTGCTCGAAAAGTCTTTGAGTTTCCAATCTCTTCTCGAAAGCGACGGATTGCTTTGCCACGCTTCAAAGTTAGCCTACTTCTCCTACTGGCGAACACCCTCGCAGTTTTCGCTGCGCTTCGATACGCGGTTCTTTCTCGCCGCGCTGCCGGCCGATCAGTCTCCCCTGCCCGCTTCACCCGAAGTCGCGCACAGCCTCTGGCTTACTCCTGATCGGGCTTTGCACTTGTTTGCGAAGGATGAATTGCCGATGATCTTTCCGACATTCGCGTCCTTGCGAACCCTGGCCGATTTCGATTCGCAGGAGAGCGTGTTCAAAGAGTTTCGCCACGGCAAATAGTCTCAACCATCGAGGGTTCGCTTACTCCGTGCGCGAACGCGATCCGACCTGGACGCTTTTCTCAAGAGAAACTCCGAACTCGCCCAGTCGCTCGTGCTGAAGCATTCAAGCAATCAAATGACCGCCGTTAAGAAAATGGTGCAGCCTGAAGAAGACTGGCACCCCTGGAAGTAAACCTTTTCGGTTTTTTCGTGGCGAGAACCGTCCGCTTACTAATTAAATTGGCAGCGCCGCCGCCAACATTTTTTTCGCTAAGTGGGTTGTATTGACCCTTTCCAGGGGCTAACGTATAAAAAATAGTCCGCGCTTGGGCGGCCCGTTTTCTGACCCCTCTCTTCCCACAGTAACACCTCCAACCACTCATCGCCCTGTCGGAAATTGTTCTGTAGTCAGACAGACATTTACGAAAAATACAATTACAAGGAGGAGCGCATGATCAAAAATGGTTCCGTCGTTAGTTTTGAATATACCGTCTCGGATGACAACGGAAACGTCCTTCAATCGAACAGGGGAAAATCACCAGTTACTTATACTCACGGGCGAGAGGAAATTGTCCCCGGCTTAGAAAGGGGCCTCGCCGGGATGGAGCTTAATGAGACGAAAAATATTCGGCTTCAGCCGCAAGAAGCCTACGGGCAGGTGAATCCTGAGGCTTTCACGGAAGTGCCAAAGGAACAGGTTCCGGTTAGCGGGCTGCAAGTGGGGACCATACTGAGTGCCCGGGGGTCGCAGGGCGAAGATGTTTCCATTCGCGTGCACGAGATCCGTAAAGAAACCGTGATTCTCGATCTCAATCATCCCCTGGCGGGAAAAAACTTGACCTTTGATGTTAAGGTGCTGGACATCCAGCCCGGCGAGACGGAATAGCGCCAGCTCGCTTGTTCCTAACGGTCATGCAACGCTAGTCCGCGCGTCGGTTTAAATTAAAAGCGGGTTCAAACGATCCATCGTTCAAATTGAACTCGGCACCGATTTTACGGTCAACGCCGCTTGAGGATCTCCTCCAGTTTCTTCCGATCCTCCTCGAGGATCTTTTCCGGCGGAGGCTTTTCAGTTTGTTTGCTTGGCCTCTCAACCTGCGTGGACGGATTTGTCACAGGCGTTTTTTTGCCGAAATTGTTGAAGTCTGTCCAGTTGAACCAGATGAGGAACGCAAGCGCCCAGACGAACAGGGGAACAAAGACGAAGAGCAGGGCGGCTCGAAGCCATCCACTCTTTTTCTTTCGTCTTTTTTGCGCCACGATGCCGAAACGAAACGGAAGGCTTTAGTAATTAGGCTTGTGCTCGAAGTAATGCGTCGCGTTGATGATGCGGATCGTGCGGCTCTTCGAGCGCATGACCACGGACTGCGTCGTCGCGCCTCCCGGGAAAAAGTGAACGCCTCTCAAGTAGTCCCCGTCGGTCACGCCGGTGGCGGCGAACGTCACGTCGCCTCTCGCCAATTCCTCGATTTTGAACTTCTTATTGATATCCCTGACGCCCATCTTCTTGGCCCGTTCGATTTCGCTCTCGTTGCGCGGTTTGAGCCGGCCTTGGAATTCCCCGCCGACGCAGCGAAGGGCCGCCGCGGCCAAAACGCCTTCGGGCGCGCCTCCGATACCGAGCAGCAGATCGATACCAGTTTCCGGCTTGGTCGTCGCGATCGCGGCAGAGACATCGCCGTCGCCGATCAAGCGAATGCGCGCGCCTGCCTGGCGAACTTCCTTTATGATCTGTTCGTGTCGCGGACGGGCGAGAATGATCACCGTCAGATCTTCGACGTTGCACCGTCGCGCTTCGGCGAGGGCATGAAGATTTTGCGTCGGAGTCTTGTCCAGATCGACGACGTCCTTGCCGGCGGGGCCGACGGCAATCTTTTCCATGTAGGTGTCCGGACAATGAAGTAAATTACCGCCATCCGCCATGGCGATGACGGCCAAAGCGTTGGGCGCCCCTGTAGCGCAGATGGTCGTTCCCTCCAGAGGGTCGAGCGCGATATCCACCTTGGGGCCGCCGCAGCCCACTTTTTCGCCGATGTAGAGCATGGGCGCCTCGTCGCGTTCGCCTTCGCCGATCACCACGGTGCCGTCGATAGCCAGAGCGTCGAAGGCCTTGCGCATGGCGTCCACGGCGGCTTGATCCGCGGCTGTTTCGTCGCCACGGCCCGTGAGGCGGGCGCAACTCAACGCCGCTGCTTCCGTAACTCGAACGGCTTCCAAAGCTAGATTTCGGTCCATGTTTGCCTCCCTTCTACGAGCGCCTCCATCAGCTTGAAGGCTTGCTTCGCGACGACGCCGGTTTTGACGGCGTCTTTTTCATTGTAACCCACAGAACCGTTATTGCGAGGCTCGGCGGCGGAAAAAAGCACGAACGGCACCGGTTCCGCGACGTGAGTTTTGAGTGCGATGGCGGTCGGGTGGTCGGGCATCAACAAAACGCGCCAATCTTTTCTCTGCGCCATGCCTTTGAGTACGGTGCCGACGACCTTTTCGTCGAAGTCCTCGATGGCCTGAATTTTTTTCTCGACGTCGCCCATGTGGCCCGCTTCGTCAATCGCCTCGACGTGGATGAAAACGAAGTCGTTTTTTTCCAGCGAGGCGACGCCGTATTCGCCCTTGCCTCGGTAGTTGGTATCCAGGAAGCCGGTGATGCCCGGCACGTAAACGCGCTCCAGCCCCGCGTAGACGCCGAGGCCGTTAACGATATCAACGGCGGAGATAACGCCGCCCTTGATGCCGAAACGCCGGGTCAAAGACGGCAGCGCCGGCGCCTTCCCTTGTCCCCACAGCCAAATGGTTGTCGCTTGTCGATGCCCCGCGGCTTGTCGTTTTTTATTCACCCGGTGATCCCCAAGGATCGGCTTCGACGCTTCCATCAGATCGAGCAGACGATCCGCGCCGTCGCCGCTCGGCAGGTAGCGGGCGATCTTCTGATCCGTGATGTCATGCGGCGGCGTGGTGCTCATTTTTTCTTTGCCTTCGCGCCAGACCATGAGATGACGATAACTCACGCCGGAAAAGAACTCGATGCCGTTGCCGCCGAGCTCTTGGCCGAGATCGCGAATGATCTCGCCCGCCTCCTCGGTGGAGATGTGGCCCGAGGTAAAATCCTCCATGAAGCTCTCGTCGCCGCTTCCCCCGAGGGTTACCAAGTTGCAACGAAAAGCGATGTCCTTGGGACCCAGGGGCACCCCGATGCTGGCCGCTTCCAAAGGAGATCGACCGGTATGATAGACCGCCGGATCGTAGCCCATGATGCTCATATTCCCGACGTCGCTGCCGGGCGGAAAGCCCTCGGGAATCACGTGGGCAATGCCGAATACGCCATGGACCGCAAGCCAATCCATGTTGGGTGTCCGTGCGGCTTCCAGCGGCGTTTTGCCTCCGAGAACGTCGAGAGGATAATCCGCCATGCCGTCGCCTTGAAGAATGATGTATTTCACTTTTCCAGATCCGCCCTAAAGAGTTCCCCTAAGTTTTTAAGACCAGGAACGACTCGCATCGGCTTTTCCGCCTGACGAATGGCGATGTCGGGGTCCTTGAGACCGTGTTTGCACGTGCGCGACTCCCGGCATTTCAGCTTTCTTATTGGAAGCTTTGCTGGTCACTTCGCTCCCCAGATTGGAAACCAGACGGGATCAACTAGGATATAGTCGCGATTGCGAACATAATCCAGAGCCTCGCGCATCTGGCGCAGGGTCGCTTGCTCGAGGGTAATGACAAAGGGCAAGATCTCGCTGGGGTTTTCTTTGAGCCGGCAGCTCTGAGCCAAGGCGCGTAACTCTTCCTCGCTGTGTCTTAGCTGCCAGATCTCTGAAATATTGACGCCCAGGCGGCCGAAGGTTTGGCCGATATCACCCACGATCCCGGCGCGGTCTTTCACAATGAATCGGAGATAGAAAGAACCGTCGATCTCATCTTCCGGTTGAACTTCCAGAGTTCCCGGCTGTACCAGACTTGGGAGACCGGCGAATCGCCCTTGTCCGCCGCGGCAGAGCTCGCAAACGTCTCCCAAGACGGCCACAGCGGTGGGGCCGCCGCCCGCCCCGGGACCGACGAGAACGTAATCGCAATCACGATCCCTACGCGCTCCACCGCTTTTCTTGCCTTTGAAACAAATGGCGTTGGTCGCGCCGTCGATGCCGGCGAGAAAATTTTCCCGCGGCAGCATGACAGGCGAGACAAAGACTTGCACGACTTGACCCTTCCGTTTCGCCACCGCGAAGTGCTTAATCGTGCTGGAACCGGTACGCCCGGCATAACGGAAATCGACGGCGTGGATGTCTTCGATGCCTTTCCGCCAGGTGGTTCCGGGCTCAAGCTGGAGCCCGAAGGCCACGGCGTTCAGCAGCAGCAATTTGGCCTCGGCATCGCTGCCGCTCACGTCGGATGCGGGGTTGGTTTCGGCGTAACCTTTCTGCTGCGCTTCTTTGAGCGCGTCGGCGTAGGGCTTGCCGCTCTTTTCCATCTGCGACAGGATGTAGTTGCAGGTGCCGTTGACGATGCCAAAAACGGCCTCCGGCTCTTCTGCGGCAAAGCTCTCGCTCAGCGAGCGAATGATCGGAATGCCGCCGCCGACGCAAGCCTCGAAGCGCAGTTGCCGGCCGTACTTTTTCGCTGCGGCCCAAATTTCCTTGCCGAACCTCGCCAGAACCGCCTTGTCCGAGGTAACGACAGATTTACCCTTCTCGAAGGCGCGCAGAATGTAGTCTCGAAAAATCGGCAGCTCAGCCTGGTCCTGAAATCCGAGAGTCTCGATAACAATCTCCACGCCGGGATCGTCGATGACTTCCTCGGCCTTCGTTGCAAAGAGCGCCGAGCGTTTGGAAAACCATTTCTTGTGTTTGGGACTGCGGGTGTAGATTCTCCGGATCTCGAGATCGAGATCTTCCCCCAACTTGCCTCGACGGTCTTCAAAGATGATATCTTGAATCGCTTCGCCGACAACGCCGGAGCCAAGCAGCCCGAGACCGACTTTGCGGCGCGTACTGGTTGATGCCATGGTCTGATCTAAACGGTTTTATTCATGACTAAGGGTACCCCTCGGGCAAGCCCTTCCGGTTGATGGCAATGAACTTGTGCCTTGAGGCGACATTTATGCGGCGGCTTTTCTCATCCGTCCGGGTAAAAGTTGGCTGGAAGAGCTTTCAAACCATAAAAAGCATCAGTCCAATAGCTTGCCCAAGGCGCGCCTGATATTGCGCACCGCTTGTTTCGTGCGATGCTCATTCTCAATCAATGCGAAGCGAACGAACTCGTCGCCGAACTGGCCGAAACCGATGCCCGGTGAAACCGCAACCTTCGCTTCCTGAAGCAAAAACTTCGAGAATTCGACGGAGCCCATGGGCTTCGCGCGCTCCGGAATCTCAGCCCAGACGAACATCGTCCCCTTGGGCTTTTTGATTTTCCAGCCCGCGCGATCCAGGCCATCGACGAGGGAATCCCGCCGCTTTTGATACATCAAGCGAATGCTTTCCACGCAATCCTGCGGCCCTGTGAGCGCATGAATCGCCGCGATCTGAATCGGCTGAAAAATGCCGTAATCAAGATAACTCTTGATTCTCGCCAGCGCGTGAATGATGTCGCGATTGCCGACGGCAAAGCCGACCCGCCAACCCGGCATGTTATAGCTCTTGGAAAGCGAAAAGAACTCCACCCCAAGCTCTTTGGCGCCGGGCACCTGAAGAAAGCTGGGCGCCTGATAACCGTCGAAAGTAAGATCGGCGTACGCCAGGTCGTGCACGACGATCAGTTCGTGCTCCCGCGCGAATCGAACGATCCGCTCGAAGAAATCCAGCTCGACAACTTCCGTCGTGGGATTATGCGGAAAACTGATAATGAGCAGCTTGGGCTTCGGCCAGCTCTGTCGGACCGCCGCTTCGAGACCGCCCAAAAAAGACTCACTGGTGGTGAGCGGAATACAACGCAAATCACCGCCGGCCAAAACGACGGCATACTGATGAATAGGATAGGTTGGACTAGGACAAAGAACCACGTCGCCGGGATCCACGATCGCCCATGCGAGATGCGATATCCCTTCTTTCGCGCCGATGGTGACGATCGCCTCCGCATCCGGATCGATGTCTACTTGATAGCGCCGCTTGTACCAATCCGAAATGGCAACCCGGAGCCTATAGATCCCTCGAGAAACGGAATAACGATGGTTTTGCGGTTTACTTGCCGCTTCGACTAATTTGGCAACAACATGAGGCGGCGTCGGCAAATCAGGATTGCCCATCCCAAAATCGACGATGTCTTCACCCCGGTGGCGCGCCGCCATTTTCAGGCCGTCAATAATGCTGAACACGTAAGGCGGCAGTCTTTTGATCCGCTGAAACTCCACTGCTTTTACCTCAGGCTTTCTGAAACAACCATGTTAACTGCTTTTTATAAGCTATCGTCATCCTGCCTGCAACTCAGAAGGGAATCCGACGCGTTCGCGGTTATGCCAAACCAGATTCATGCTAGCATTGTTTTGGTAGGGCAACTCCTTGTGGTTACCTCCTTATCCCACCGCGCCCAACTCCAGACGCTGGCCCCAACGATGCAGTAATATCTCTCTCATCACCGCCGCTTCCCCGCTTCTGAGTTCCGGATCATCGGTGAGCCAGGCGTGGGCTTCTTTGCGCGCCTCGATCAGGAGTTGAGCATCGCGGGCGAGATTCACGAGCCTAAAATCGCCCAATCCCGATTGCCGTGTTCCCAAGAACTCTCCGGGACCGCGTAACGACAAATCAGCCTCGGCGATCTTGAAGCCATCATGTTCCTGTTCCATCACGCGGAGCCTTTGCTCCGCAACCGCATTCCTCGGAGCGCGATTAACGAACAAGCAATAACCGGGCGCATTGCCGCGACCTACCCGGCCGCGCAGCTGATGCAATTGCGAGAGGCCGAAGCGCTCGGCATGTTCGACGACCATCACGGTGGCATTCGGAATGTCGATGCCGACTTCGATGACCGTAGTCGCGACCAGAACCCCCATCTCCCCGTCCCGGAAACGGCGCATCACCTCATCGCGCTCCGCCGCCGCCATGCGGCCATGGACCAGAGCAACGCCGAAATCCTTGAACACGCTTTGGCGCATTTTTTCCGCCATCTGAGTCGCGTCGCGCACCTGTTGCAGCTGCTCGGAGGCTTCCACCAAGGGGTAGACCACAAAAGCCTGATGGCCCTTACGCAGTTCATTGACGACGAGTTGGTAGACCGCCTTGCGTTCGTGCTCGCGATAGACCTTGGTCTTTACCGGCACCCGGCCGGGCGGCATTTCGTCCAGGAACGACACCTCCATGTCACCGTACAGAACCATGGCGAGGCTGCGTGGAATCGGCGTTGCGCTCATGAGCAGCATGTGGGGTTGCCGAGCCGCAGGCACTGAGGCGAAGCCTGGCGACGTCAAACGTTGCAGTGAAAGTCGCTGCAGGACGCCGAACCGATGCTGCTCGTCGACAACTCCCAGCCCCATTTGAGGAATCTGAACTCCTTCCTGAATGAGCGCGTGGGTGCCGACGATCAACTGGATCTCGCCGCGGCCGATGCGGTCTAAAATTGATTTTCGCTCTTTGGTCGGCTGCGACGCCGTCAAAAGCGCCGCATTGATTCCTAAGGCATTGCTGAAACGATTCACGCTCCGGTAATGCTGTTCGGCGAGGAGCTCCGTCGGCGCCATCCAAACTGCTTGGTAGCCGTTCTCAATGGCGCGCAGAGAGGCGAACCAAGCGACCATGGTTTTGCCCGAACCGACGTCTCCCTGCATCAGGCGCTGCATCGCGCGGGAAGATTCCATGTCTTTGTAGATTTCTCCCAGTACCCGAATTTGCGCCCGGGTGAGCGTGAACGGCAGCAATCCCTCCATCGCGGCAGCCAGATCTTTGCTCTGCCGGGTGAGGATAGCGCCCTCGCTTGTGCTGCGTGATTTTTTTCTCAGCCCTAAGCCAAGTTGGAGATAGAAAAGCTCGTCGAAGAGGATCGAGCGGTGCGCCGCGGAAGAACCGTTGTTCAACGCGGACGGATCGGTCTGGGCATCAGGTTGATGCAACTGCGCCAACGCTTGCGTCAGACTTATCAGACCCTGCCGTTTCATGGTCGGAGGAGGCAAATAGCTGGGAATAAGCGAGCCGTATTCGGCCAAAGCGTGGCCGATCCATTTTCGCATCAGGCTAAGCGATAGCCCGGCTGGGCGTAGATAAACCGGGAGAATTTTTTGCAGCTCCTGATCGCCATC
>WNFW01000475.1_pt1 | contig 27689 bp, 30 predicted proteins | sample 5400131 | NCBI WGS metagenome assembly WNFW01 (sample SAMN13153362, study PRJNA577476) | soil metagenome | isolation source: 20 cm soil or saprolite under grassland replicate 1 | place: USA:California | collected 2016-06-15 | reverse complement strand
CGCCTGCCGCAATTCGACGAGATCGCCGCGTGCGTGCCCTACCTGTTCCGCCAGATCGAGATCGTGAAGCCGAAGGTGATCCTCGCGATGGGCGGGACGGCCGCGCAGACCCTGCTCAACACCAAGCAGTCGCTGGGGGCCCTGCGGAACCTGGTACACCGATTCCGCGGTATTCCCTTGATCGTGACCTATCATCCGGCTGCCCTGCTTCGCAACCCGAACTGGAAGAAACCGACCTGGGATGACGTCCGCATCGCCCGCCGTCTCATCGGCTGAGCGCTCCTCCGAGTTCACCGGTCGCCAGACTCCGTGGAGCAGCGAGGCGGAGCAGGCGGTGCTGGGCGCCATGCTGCTCGACCAGGACGCGGCGCTCAAGGCCGCCGAGCTGCTCGACGACACCATGTTCTACCGCGAGGGGCACCGTCTCCTGTTCCGCTCGATGATCGCGCTCACCGAACGCGGCGACGTGATCGACCCCGTCACGCTGCGCGACGAGCTGCTGCGACGCGGGGACCTGGATCGCGCGGGGGGAATGGAGTACCTCGGGGGGCTCATCGACGTCGTCCCCACGGCCGCCAATGTCGAGTATCACGCCAAGATCGTCAGAGACAAGGCAGTGCTGCGGCGGCTGATCGAGGCGGCCACCGCGATCATTCAGGACGCCTACGAGGGCCGCGCGACATCGATCGAAGTGCTCGACAACGCCGAGCACCGCGTGTTTCAGGTCGCCCAGTTCCGGCGCGCCGAGGAGTTCATCCGGCTGAAAGAGCTGATCTGGCCGACGATGGAGCGCATCGAGCAGCTGCACACCAGCCAGGGCGCGCTCACCGGCGTGGGGACCGGCTTCACGGACCTGGACCGGCTCACCGCGGGCTTCCAGCGCGGCGATCTGGTGATCGTCGCGGCGCGGCCGTCCATGGGAAAAACGGCCCTCGCCCTCAACGTCGTGCAGCACGCCGCCATCGAGCACAATGTCGGCATCGCGGTCTTTTCCCTCGAGATGTCGAAGGAGCAGCTGGTGCAGCGCCTGCTCTGCTCCGAGGGCCTGGTGGACGCCCAACGCCTGCGTCGCGGCCAGCTGCGCGACGAAGACTACCCGAAGCTCGCCCGCGCGGCGGGGCTCTTGGGCACGGCGCCGATCTGGATCGACGACTCGGCGATGCTCTCGCCCCTCGCCATGCGCTCCAAGGCGCGCCGCCTCAAGGCAGAGCACGACGTCGGTCTGGTGGTGGTCGACTACCTGCAGATGATGCAGGGCCCCACGAACTCCGAGAGCCGCCAGCAGGAGATCTCATTCATCTCTCGCTCGCTCAAGGCCCTGGCCAAGGAGCTGGACGTTCCGGTGGTGGCATTGTCCCAGCTCTCCCGCGCTCCTGAGCAGCGCGGCGGTGAACACCGGCGTCCCCAGCTCTCCGACCTGCGGGAATCAGGAGCGATCGAGCAGGACGCCGATGTCGTGTGTTTCATTTACCGCCAGGAGTTCTACGACGGCCCCACGGACCCCAAGACGAACGAAAGCATCGAGGGGCTGGCGGAGCTGATCGTGGGCAAGCAGCGCAACGGTCCCACGGGGACCGTCAAGCTGGTTTTCAAGAAGGAATACACCCGCTTTGACAACTACACGCCGCGCGAGTCGCCCCCCGAGGCCGCGCGTGGTTAAGGGTGCCTCGGTGTTCCGCTGTACCGACTGCGGCGCGGAGCAACCCAAGTGGGGCGGACGCTGCGAGGCGTGCGGCGCGTGGAATACACTCGTCGAAGAGGCGGTAGGACGGACGGGCGGACGGGCCGACAGAAAGCACCCCGTTCCGTCCGGCAGTCCGCCCGTCCGGCTGTCCGCCGTGGGAGCGGCAGGGTTCGAGCGGTGGCAGACCGGTCTCCGAGAATTCGACTTCGTCCTCGGCGGCGGCATCGTACCGGGATCGGTGGTGCTCGTGGGCGGCGAACCGGGCATCGGGAAGTCCACGCTGCTGCTGCAATGCGCGGCGCGGCTCGAGCAAGCGGGCGTGCCCACGCTGTACGTGTCCGGGGAAGAGTCGCCCGATCAGATCCGGCTGCGGGCCGAGCGGCTCACGGTCGCCGCCGGCGCGGTGCACGTGCTGGGCGAAACGCGGCTCGAGGCGATCACCTATCACGCGCGTGCGCTGGGGGCCCGCGTCGTGTTCGTCGACTCGATCCAGACCACCTACACCGACGAGCTCGAAGGCGCGCCCGGGAACGTGGGCCAGGTGCGGGAGTGCGCCGCCCGGCTCATGCGTTTCGCGAAGGAGGCGGGGCCCGCCGTGCTGCTGGTCGGGCACGTGACGAAGGGCGGCGGCATCGCGGGCCCCAAGACCCTCGAGCACATCGTGGACACCGTGCTCTACTTCGAGGGCGAGAGCACCCTGGACCACCGGATCCTGCGCGCCGTGAAGAACCGCTTCGGCTCCGTGGACGAGATCGGCGTGTTCGAAATGACGGGCGCGGGTCTCGAGCCCGTGGCGGACCCGGCGGCCGCATTCCTGGCCGGGCGCACCACGGGGGTCTCCGGCTCCGCCGTGACCGCGCTGATGGAAGGCACGCGCCCGCTTCTGGTGGAGATCCAGGCGCTGGCGGCGAAGAGCGGCTTCGGCACGCCACAGCGAGTGGCCACCGGCCTCGACCACCGCCGCTTGGCCGTGCTGCTCGCCGTCCTCGAGCGCCGTGGCGGCCTGCCGTTCGGCGAGCGGGACGTGTTCGTGAACGTGACGGGCGGGGTGCGGTTGATCGAGCCCTCGACCGATCTTGCCGTCGTGGCCGCCCTGGTCTCCAGCGTGCACGACCGACCGCTCCCGGCAGACGCCGTGTTCCTGGGCGAGGTCGGCCTGGGCGGCGAGATCCGCCCGGTGGGGGCGGTCGAGCGGCGTCTCGGCGAAGCGGCGCGCCAAGGATTCCGCCGCGTCTTCCTGTCCGCCCGTTCGCGCGTGAGCCTGCCCGGGCTCGAGCTGGTCGGCATGGACGGCATCGGTGACCTCGCCCGGCGACTCGCGGCCTGACGCCGGCGTCGTGGTCGTGGCGGCCGGCGCCGGGGTGCGGGCCGGCCCCGGCGAACCGAAACAGTTTCGGCCGATTCTGGGTGTACCGATGCTGTTGCGGGCGCTGCGGCCGTTCACTTCCCATCCCGACGTCGGGCAGGTGATCGTGGTCGTGCCCACCGGATTCGAAGTACGGCCCCCCGAATGGCTGGGCAAGCTGGTGGGCGACCGGCTGGCGCTTGTCGCCGGCGGGGCTACACGGGCCCAATCGGTGCGGGCGGGCCTCGGGGCGCTGCCGCCGCACGCCGCCGTGGTGCTGGTCCACGACGCCGCCCGCCCGTTCGTGACCCGGGAAACGATCGACGGAGTGATCGCCAAGGCGCGATCGGGGGTAGGGGCCGTCGCGGCGATTCCGGTTTCCGACACCGTCAAAGACGTCGAGCAGGATCGTATCACGAGAACCGTCGCGAGAGACCGTTTGTGGCGGGCGCAAACGCCGCAGGGGTTCCCGCGAGCGATGATCGAGCGCGCGTACGCGGAGGTCGCGAACGGCGATACCGCGCCGACCGACGACGCGGAGCTGTGCGAGCGCGCAGGCTTCCCCGTGGAGGTCGTCCCTGATTCGCCGTACAATCTCAAGGTCACGACCGCCGACGATTTCCGAGTCGCGGAGGCGCTGGCGCGTGAGCTGCGGTGACCGTCGTCCCCTTCCGGACCGACGAGGCCGTGACGGCCGCGCTCCCTCGGGTGGTCGCGCATCTCAGCGCGGGCGGGTTGATCGCCTATCCGACGGAGACGGTATATGGCCTGGGCTCGCGGGCGCGGGGCCCCGAGGTGCAAGCGGTGGCCCGTCTCAAGGGCCGGCGGCCCGGCAAGCCATTCCTTTTGCTGGTCGCCGACCGGGACATGGCGGAAGAGCAGGGTCTCGCGTTCAACGAATCGGCGAGCGCGCTGGCGCGGGCTTTCTGGCCGGGACCGCTCACCCTGGTACTCCCGGGGGGGAGCGGGCGGCTGCCGGACCCGCTGCGCGGACCGGAAGGCGGGATCGCCGTCCGCTGGACGTCCCATCGCGGGATGGCCAGGTTGGTGCGTGCGCTGGGAGAGCCGGTGACGTCCACATCGGCTAACTTGCCGGGGAGTCCACCGGCACCGGGCGCCGAAGCGATAGTGCGGGACTTCGCGCCGGCGGTCGAGGCGGGGACGTTGCTCGTGCTGGACGGCGGGGTCCTGGGAAACTCGCCGCCGTCGACCGTCGTTGACTGCACGCGGCCCGCGCCCCGCCTGATCCGGGAAGGGGCGCTGACGCTCGGCGAGTTGCGACGCGCGGCGGGACGACTCGCTCCGTGACCGAGGAACCGAACACGAAACGCATCCTGCTCGTTTGCACCGGAAACATCTGCCGCAGCCCGCTCGCGGCGGCGTTGCTGGATCGTGCCCTGGTGGAGCGCGGGATCGAGGGGATCGCCGTCACCTCGTCCGGCACCGGGGCCTGGGATGGCGCGCCGGTCTCCGAGGGAGCCTACCTCGTGGGCCTCGAGCGCGGGCTCGATCTGTCGGGCCACCGGGCGCGGCTCCTGACGCGCGAGCTCGTCGATGACGCCGACCTCATCCTGACCATGGCGCGGCACCACCGGGCGCGCGTGGACGAGCTGGGCGGCGAGGGTCATGTGTTCGTGCTGGGAGAGTACGCCGGCCGCGAGGGCGACGAGGCCGAGGTGAGCGACCCCTTCGGCGGTGACCTCGATGTCTACCGCGACACCTGCGCCGAGCTCGAGGCGCTGCTCCAGAACGCGGTGGATCGCATCGCCAAAGAGTTCGCGAGTGGAAGTCAACGCTAGCACGCGCCTGCTGGCGGTGATCGGCGACCCCGTCGCCCATTCGCTGTCCCCCTCCATGCACAACGCCGCGATCGGCGTCCTCGGCCTGGATGCCGTGTACGTCGCGTTGCGCACGCCCGCCCCCGCACTGGTCACCGTGCTGGCCGCGCTCGCCGCCGTCGGCGGAGCGGGGAACGTGACCGTGCCGCACAAGGAAGCGGCCGAACGATGCGTCGCGCGGAAAACCGATGTATGCGCCCGCGTGGGAGCGTGCAATACGTTTTGGACGGAGCAAGGAGCGCTTGTGGGCGACAACACCGACGTCGCGGGAATCCTGGCGGCCCTGCGCCAGCTCGGCGCCGACGGCGCCGGCAGCTGGCTCCTGGTCGGCACAGGCGGCGCCGCGCGCGCGGTGGCGGTGGCGGCGGCCGCGGCCAAGGCCGACCTGCACGTGCTGTCGCGCGACGCCGGGCGGGCGCGCGACTTCGCCGATTGGGCCCGCCAGCAGGGGACGCGCGCAGCCGCGGCGCGGGGCACACTCGAGCCCGACATCGCTATCAACGCGACCCCTGCCGGCTTGAAGGACACCGATCCGCTGCCGCTCGACCCGAACAGCGCGGCACGGCTGCACGCCGCGCTCGACCTCGTGTATGCCCCCGGCGGCACGCGCTGGGTGCGCACGCTGACCGCTGCGGGCGTGCGGGCGCAGGACGGCCGCGAGGTGCTGGTGCACCAGGGCGCGGCGGCGTTCGCCCGCTTCTTCCCGGATCAGACGGCACCGCTCGAGGTGATGCGCGCCGCCGTGAACCGCGCCCTTGGTGCGTGAGGCGGTCGAGCAGCTCCTCCTGCCGGCCGAGTGTCTGCTGTGCCGCGCACTCCTCTCGTTCCGGGATGCCGCCCGGCTGGTGTGCGACGTGTGCCGTCATCGCTGGCGCCCCATCCGTCCGCCGTGGTGCGCCCGCTGCGGGCAGCCCGAGCCGTTGTTCGGGCGCTGCCGGGTGTGCGCCGATTGGCCCACGGCCTTCGGCGTGGCGCGCTCCGCCGTGTGGCTCGAAGCGGGTGCGCGCGACGCGGTCCACGCGCTGAAGTACGGCGGCCTGCCGCGGATCGCCCCGGACCTGGCGGCGGCCATGGCCGGGCTCGACGTCCCCGGGCGGGAGTCGGGTTTGCTCGTCCCCGTGCCGCTCTCGCGCGCCCGCTTCCGGGACCGCGGTTACAATCAGAGCGAGCGCCTGGCGCGCGCCCTGGGTCGCCGCTGGCAGCGCCCGGTAGTCGACCTCCTGGTGCGCACACGAGACACCGCAGCGCAAACGGCGTTGACACCCGAGGCGCGGCTGGCGAACGTGGCGGGGGCGTTCGCATTGCGGATTGCCGATTGCGGATTGCGGATTGACGGCCGGAAATTCCAATCCGCAATCCGCAATCCGAAATCCGCAATGGAGCGGCCGCTCGTTCTGGTAGACGACGTCTTCACCACCGGCGCCACGCTGGCCGAGGCCGCGCGAGCACTGGACCGGGCCGGAGCCCACACGGTGTCCGCCGTGACCTTCGGCCGGGCGGTCGTGCCGGACTTCACCTAGGGGAGAGCCATGGCGGTGCGGGTCGGGATCAACGGGTTCGGTCGCATCGGACGCAACGTGCTGCGGGCCGCGGTGCTCATGAAGCAGCAAGCGCTCGAGTTCGTCGCGGTGAACGACATCACGGACACCAAGACGCTCGCGCACCTCCTGAAGTACGACTCCATTCACCGCCGCTTCCCCGGCACGGTCGAGGCGCAGGGCGATGCCCTCGTGGTGAACGGCAAGCCCATCAAAGTGTCGGCGATCAAGGAGCCCGAGAAGCTGCCGTGGAAAACGCTGGGCGTGGACCTGGTGCTCGAGAGCACCGGACGATTCACCGACCGCCCCGACGCCGACAAGCACCTCGCGGCCGGCGCGAAGAAGGTGGTGATCTCGGCCCCCGCCAAAGGTGAGGACATCACGATCGTGATGGGCGTGAACCACCAGAAGTACGACCCGGCCAAGCACCACGTGATCTCCAACGCCTCCTGCACCACGAATTGTCTCGTGCCGGTCGTGAAGGTCGTCCTCGACAACTGGGGCTTCAAGCACGGGTTCATGACGACGATCCACAGCTATACGAACGATCAGCAGATCCTCGATCTGCCCCACAAGGACCTGCGCCGCGCCCGCGCCGCCGCGCTGAGCATCATCCCGACGACCACCGGGGCCGCCAAGGCGACGAGCCTCGTCATTCCGGAGGTGAAAGGGAAGATCGACGGCATCTCGCTGCGGGTGCCCACCCCCGACGTATCCGTCGTGGAGCTGACGGCCGAGGTCGAGAAAAAGACGACCATCCAGGAAGTGAACGACGCCTTCAAGCAGGCGGCCCGCTCGAGCCTCCAGGGCATCCTCGACGTGAGTGACGAGCCGCTCGTCTCGATGGACTACATCGGCAGCTTTTACTCGAGCGTGGTGGACGCGCTCTCGACCAACGTGATCGACGGCACATTTCTGCACGTATCGTCGTGGTACGACAACGAAATGGGCTATTCCGCGCGCTGCGTCGACCTGCTCGCGTATCTCGCACGCAAGTGAAGAAACGCAGCCTGCGCGATCTGCCGCCGGCGGCGCTGGACGGCAGGCGGGCCCTGGTCCGCGTGGATTTCAACGTGCCGTTCAAGGACGGCGCGGTCACCGACGACACCCGCATCCGCGCGGCCGTTCCCACCATCGCCTACCTGCGGGAGAAGGGCGCCCGGGTCGTGCTGCTCTCGCACTTCGGCCGCCCCAAAGGCCCCGACCCGAAGTCGTCCCTCAAACAGATCGTGCGCGACGTCGAGCGCATCCTGGGAGCGCCCGTCGAGTTCATCCCCGATCCGGCGACCGGCGTTGCGGCCAGCCGCCGGCTCCCACGGGGCGGTGTGGCGCTGGTCGAGAACACGCGCTTCTGGCCGGGAGAAGAGGCCAACGACGCCGCGTTCGCCCAGACGCTCGCGGCACTGGGCGACTTCTACGTGAACGACGCATTCGGCTCGGCCCACCGCGCGCATGCCTCGACCGAAGCGGTGGCGCGCCTGCTCCGACCCGCGGTGACCGGCTTTCTGATGGAGAAAGAGCTTCGCTACCTCGGTGAGGCGCTCGAGCAGCCCAAGCGACCGTTCGTCGCCGTGCTCGGCGGGGCGAAGATTTCGGGAAAGATCGACGTCATCCAGGCGCTGCTCCCCAAGGTGGACGAGATCCTCATCGGTGGAGCGATGGCGAACACGTTTTTTCTGGCGATCGGATTCCAGGTGGGTGGCTCCCTCGTCGAGCGCGACAAGGAGGACGTCGCAAAGGAGCTCCTCGCGATGGCCGGCGCCAAGCTGATCCTGCCCCGGGGCGCGGTCGTGGCGCCGAGTCTGGCGCGCGCCGCCGAGCGGCAGGAGGTCTCGAGCGATCGCATCCCCGCCGGCTGTGCCATCTTCGATATCGATCGGTCCACCCGGCTCGACTTCCGCGCCCGCATCCTGAAAGCCAAGACCGTGTTCTGGAACGGCCCCATGGGCGTGTTCGAGACGCCGCCGTTCGACGAGGGGACCCGCGCCGTCGGGGAAGCCATGATCGAGGCCGGCAAGCGCGGGGCCACGACGGTCGTGGGGGGTGGAGACTCGGCCGCGGCCGTGGCCGGGCTCGAAGACAAGCTCACGCACGTCTCCACGGGGGGGGGCGCCGCGCTCGAGTTCCTGGAGGGCAGGCCCCTCCCCGGGGTGACCGCGCTCGAGGACGCGTGAGACCGCTGCTGTTCGCCGCCAACTGGAAAATGCACCTCGGGCCGGATGAAGCCCGAGCCTACTTGAAGGCTTTCCGCGCCCACTACAACCGTCGCACGGATCGCGAGGTGTGGTTCTTTCCGCCCGCGGTGTCGGTCGAGGCCGCCGCCCAGGCAGCGCGCGAACGCGGCGACCTGCTGGTGGGCATCCAGGACATCCATTGGGAGCCGAAGGGCGCCTTCACGGGTGCGGTCTCCGCCCCCCTCGCCCTTCAGGCAGGAGCCCGCGCCTCGCTGATCGGGCACTCCGAGCGGCGCCACGTGTTCGGCGAGACCGACGACGACACGCGTCGCAAGGTGGGCGCGGCGCTGGCGGCCAGGCTGCTGCCGGTGTTGTGCGTCGGGGAGACGCTCGCCGAACGCGACGCCGGGCACACGCTGGCGGTGGTCGTGCGCCAGCTCGCGGCGGCGCTCAGCGGCTTGGACGGCGCCGCGCTGTCGCGGGTCGTGGTCGCGTATGAGCCCGTGTGGGCGATCGGCACCGGCCGCAACGCGACCCCTCAAGATGCCGGCGCGGTGCATCGCGAAATCCGCGGCTGGCTCGCGGGCCGAGCAGCTCCGGCGCCTCGGGTCCTCTACGGCGGCAGCGTGAGCGCGAAGAACGTCGCCGCGCTCCTCGCCGAGCGAGAGCTCGACGGCGTGCTCGTGGGCGGCGCGTCGCTCGATCCCGAAGGCTGGGCGCAACTTGTGCAGACGGACGCCGCGTAGGTATTATCCCCGCCGCATGTACACCTTGCTGCTGATTCTTCTCACGCTCGACGCCCTGATTCTCACGACGGCGGTCCTGCTGCAGGCGGGCCAAGGCGGGGGACTGGCGTCGCTCGGCGGCGGCGCCGGTACGGAGCAGTTCATGGGTGGCCGCCAGGCCACGACCCTGCTCACCAAAGTCACCTGGTGGTGCGCCGGCATCTTCCTGTTCGTGTCGCTGATCCTCGCGGTCATGTCGGCGCACAGCGCGGCGCCCCGCTCGGTGCTCGAGGGAGGCGCTCCCGCGCCGGCCCCCGTGCAGCCCACGCCTCTCCCGCTCCCGGGAGCGCAAACGCCGCAGAACACACCGCCTCCCCCCCAACCCTCGAACCCGAGTCCACCGCCCCATCGCTGACCGTCACCCCGCCTACGTGCTCCTCGAGGACGGCGCCTGGTTCCCCGGCACCGCGCCGACGCCGTTCGAGCCCACGTATGCCGAGGTCGTCTTCACCACCAATCTGTCCGGCTACCAGGAGGTCTTCACCGATCCGTCCTATCTGGGTCAGATCGTTGTGATGACGGCGCCGATGATCGGCAACTACGGCATCAATCCGGACGACATCGAGTCCGACCGCCCGCGGGTCGCGGGCGTCGTGGTGCGCGAGCTCTCGGTGCAGCCGTCGAACTGGCGGTCCACGGGCGCCCTCGCGGATTGGCTCGCCGCCGCCCGCGTGCCACTCGTCGCCGACGTCGACACTCGCCAGGTCACGCGCTATATCCGATCCAAGGGCGCGATGCGGGGTGCGGTCGCCTTGGGCGAGCAGCCGAACGATGCCGTGCGCGCGGCGCTGGCCGCGAGCCCGTCGATGGATGGCCTCGATCTCGCCACCCAGGCGACTATCTCCGCGGAGTACACGGTAGGGCCAGCCGACGCGCATCGTCACATCGTGGCGTACGATTACGGGATGAAGCGCAACATCCTGCGCCTGTTTCTCAAGAACGGCTGCCGCGTCACCGTCGTCCCCGCGGCCACGCCGGCCGCGCGCATCCGCGAGCTCGCGCCTGACGGTCTATTTCTCTCGAATGGCCCCGGAGATCCGGCGGCGGTGTCCTACGCTATTGCCACGCTGCGCGATCTCGCCGACGGCTCACTTGCCATTTTCGGGATCTGCCTCGGCCACCAGCTGCTCGGTCTGGCGCTCGGGGGGGAGACAGCAAAGCTCCCCTATGGACATCGGGGGGGGAACCACCCGGTACGGGATCTTGCAACCGGACAAGTACTTATCACCTCACAAAACCACGGTTTCGCGGTCCGGGGCGATACGGGCGGCGTCCCCGGTGCCAAGGCGCTTGAGGTCACGCACCTTAACCTCAACGACGGCACCGTCGAAGGGGTGAAGCACCGGGAATACCCGATTTTCGCCGTGCAGTACCATCCCGAGGCCTCACCGGGACCGCACGACGCCCAGGGCCATTTCGAACAGTTCCTCCAAGCTCTTGACACACAATAGGTAAGCCCGTATGTTGGCCCCTCGTCTTGACTGCCCTTGGGCCCTTCAAGGGGGATGGATGACGAAGGCCGACCTGGTCGAAAAGGTCACCGCACAAATCGCTCGCACCGCCGGTCCCCTCATTTCCAAAAAGGACTGCGCGCGCGTGGTTGACTCCTTTCTCGACGCGGTCAAAGCGGCGCTGGCCGAACAGCATAACATTGAGGTTCGCGGATTTGGCACGTTCAAGATCCGCCAGCGCAAGACTCGCATGGCGCGCAATCCGCGCACCGGCGACCCGGTGGAAGTTGCCGCGCGACCAGTGCCTGTCTTCAAGCCCAGCAAGGAGTTGCGCGCTATGGTGGCGGAGGCGAGCGAACGCGTCACGCCGTGAGCGCGTCCAGGCACCCAGGTCCTCCGCGCGGCCCGGACTAAGCGTCTGGGCCGCTTCGTTTTGCGCGGTGTAATAGGTCACACTCTCACCCTCCCGGAGTCGTTCGTGCGCCCCTTGCTCGTGCTCCTCGTCGCCGTCCCGCTGTCCGCCCAGACCACCGCGTCAGTCAAGTACGAGGTTTCAATTCCGTCGCCGGCGGCGCGCCTATTCCACGTAAGCGCCGAGTTTCCATCGCGCGGCAAGGACACGCTCTACGTGTCGCTGCCCGCATGGAGTCCCGGCAGTTACGAAATCCAGAATTACGCGCGCTACGTGCGCCACTTCGGCGCGAAAAGCGCCGTCGGTCAACCGCTGTTCTGGGATCGGCTCGACAAGGACACGTGGCGCGTCGTGACCGGCAAGGGCGACCGCGTGACCGCGGAGTTCGACTTTCTCGCCGACACGATCGATCTCTCATCGGCGCGCATCGCGGGAGACTTCGGCCAGTTCCTCGGCACCAATCTCTTTCTCTACGAGGAAGGGCAGTTGGAGCGGCCGGCCGAGGTCCGATTCACCCTGCCCGCGGGCTGGCAGGTGACGACGGCGCTGCGAGGCGGCGGAAATGGGCAGTTCAGCGCGCCGAGTTACCACGAGCTGGCCGACGCCGAGACCTTCGTGGGGAAGTACAGCCTCGATTCGCTGCAGGTGGACGGCAAGTGGATCCGGATCGCGGTGTGGCCGGCCGACGCCTACACGACCGCGGTACAGCGGAACATGCGGAATGCGGTCGGGAAGATCGCGAAGAGCGAGAACGCGCTGTTCGGCGGTCCGCCGTACGATCACTATACGGTGTTCTTCAACGTGATCCGCGAGCCGATCAGCTTCGGCGGTGGGTTGGAGCACAGCGCCTCGCAGTTCGACATCATGCCCCAGGGTGCGTTCGCCGATGCGGCCGGCAACTTCGGCGACTTCATGATACCGCTGATGTCACACGAGTACTTTCACCTCTACAACGTGAAGCGTATCCGGCCCGCCGAAATGTGGCCGTACGACTATCATGCCGAGCAGTACACGCCGCTGCTCTGGTGGTCGGAGGGCGTGACGGACTACTACGCCGATCTCACGAACATCAGGGCGGGTCTGTGGACCACGGAGCAATACTTCGAAAACACCGCGCAGGATATGCAGCAGGTCGAGTCCGCTCCCGAGCCGTGGAGCGAAGAGGACGGCAGCGTGGCGACCTGGATCCACGAAGTCTTCGTGAATAGCTCGCAGCTCTATTACCCGAAGGGTGCACTGACGGGGATGCTGCTCGACGTGGCGATCCGTGATGCGACGGACAACCGCCGGAGCCTCGACGACGTCACACGGGTGCTCTACACGCGGTTCTACCAGCGAAACAAGGGCTTCACGACCGCCGACCTGCTCGGCCTGCTGCGCGAGGTCGGCATGCCCGATGTGGACGGCTTTTATCAACGCTACATCAACGGCCGAGAACCGCTTCCGTACGACAGCGTGTTCGCGAAGGCCGGCATCGCGGTCACGCGCAAAACCCAATCCACGCCCTTCCTCGGCCTGAACGCCCAACCTAGTGACTCGGGCAAGCTGGTGGTGCAGGGCGTGGTGCCCGGGAGCGCCGCCGAGGCGGCGGGCCTCGAGCCCGGCGATGTGCTCCTCAAAGTCGGGGAGATCGAGACCCGGCCCGACGAAGATTGGGGTGTGAAGTTCCGCGACCGCTACCGGGGCAAGGCGGGGGCGCCGCTCGCGATCAGCGTGACGCGGGGCGGTCGGGCGCTGAATCTCAGCACGCAGGTGCGCGAGCGCTCGCTGGTGTCGTTCACACTCTCGCCCGCGCCGTCGCCGAGCCCCAAACAGGCAAAGATCTGGCGCGGCCTCGCGACCGGTTCCACTGGCAACTGAGCGGAGCTATCTTGCCAGCGACCGTGGACACCGCGACGCCAGCAACGGTGCGGGTGCGGTTTTTCGCCCGCTACGCGGAGCTCGTGGGACGCTCCGAGGCCGCCGTGTCGCTGCCCCTCCCGGCGACGGTCGGAGATGTGGTGCGGCGCGTGCGCGAGGATTTCCCGGGGGCGCAGGCGCTGCCCGAGCGTCCCCTCGCGGCCGTGAACCTGAAGCAGGCCAAGCTCGAGGCGCGTGTGCAGGACGGGGACGAGGTGGCGCTGTTGCCACCGATTGCGGGCGGGTGACCGAATGCGGAGTGCGGAATGCGGAATGCGGAATCGAACGCCATGAGCTACCTGACGCGCTCACCCATCTCCGTGGATGTCCTGCTCGCCGAGGTCTCGTCCTCCGCGTGCGGCGGTACATGCCTGTTCCTGGGTACGGTGCGCAACGGACCCGATGAGCAGGGGGTGACGGCGATCGAGTACTCGGCGTACGAAGAGATGGTGGAAGCCGAGTTCGGCCGGCTCCTGACAGACGCGCGCGGTCGCTGGCCCGAGGCGCGCATCGCCGTACGACACCGCGTGGGGACGATCCCCGTCGGTGAGGCGAGCATCGCGATCGTCGCGGCGGCACCGCATCGGGCACAGGCGTTCGAGGCCTGCCGCTACGTGATCGAAGGCGTGAAACAGCGGATTCCCGTATGGAAGAAGGAGCTTCGGGTCGACGGCAGTGAAGTCTGGGTCGATCCGTCCGGTCGTCCGACGCCTCACCCCGCCCATGGCTGACCTGCCCCGCGACACGTTCGGCCGGCCGCTCGCAAGCCTGCGGCTGTCCGTGACGGACCGCTGCAACCTGCGCTGCCGCTACTGCATGCCGGAAGACGAGTACGTCTGGCTGCCGCGGACCGCGATCCTGACGTTCGAGGAGATCGGGCGGCTCGTCGCCCTGTTCGCAGGGCTCGGCGTGCACAAAGTGCGACTCACGGGCGGCGAGCCGCTGCTCCGCCACGACCTCTCGACGCTCATCGGGATGATCGCCCGGAACGGGCGCGTCGACGACCTCGCCATGACCACGAACGGCTTGCTGCTCGCGAAGCATGCGGCCGCGCTGCGGGCCGCGGGCCTCGAGCGGGTGACGGTGAGCCTGGACACGCTGCACCCGGAGCGCATGCTCTCGTTCGCGAAGAGCCCGCGCCACGCCGACGTGCTCGAAGGCATCACCGCCGCGCGACAGGCCGGTTTCGCGAAGCTCAAGCTCAACGCCGTCGTGATCCGGGGATTCAACGACGACGAGCTGGCCGATCTGATCGAGTTCGCCCGGGGTCAGGACGCCGAGGTGCGGTTCATCGAGTACATGGACGTGGGCGGCGCGACCCGCTGGTCCCAAGACCAGGTCGTGTCCCAACGGGAGATGCTGGACGTGCTTGCCAGGCGCTACGGTGCCATCGAGCCGATGGCGGCCGACGGCCGCGCTCCCGCCGAGCGCTTCCGGCTCGCGGACGGGACCACGTTCGGCATCATAGCCTCGGTCACGGCGCCGTTCTGCCGTACCTGCGACCGCAGCCGGATCACCGCCGACGGGACCTGGTTCCTGTGTCTCTACGCCGCGCGGGGCATCGATCTGCGCGAGGCGCTGCGCCGCGGTGCCACCGATCAAGAGCTCACGACGCTCATCCGGGAGACGTGGCAGGGCCGCACCGATCGCGGCGCGGAGGAGCGACTCGGGATGGCGGACCGGGGCGCGCTGTATCGGATCGATTCGCTGCGCGCCGATCCCCACCGAGAGATGCACACCCGGGGCGGGTGACCTCACCTTTCCCTCATGATGAACAAGATCACCGTCGTCGGGGCCGGCAATGTGGGCGCCACCGCCGCGCAACGCCTCGCCGAGAAGGAGCTCGCGCGCACCGTCGTCTTGGTCGACGTGATCGAGGGCGTCCCCCAAGGCAAAGCGCTCGACCAGTGGGAGTCCGCGCCGATCGAGAGTTTCGACACCCAGGTGGTGGGTGCCAACGATTACACGCCGGCCGCCGGCAGCGAGCTCGTTGTCGTCACAGCCGGCATCGCGCGCAAGCCCGGCATGAGCCGCGACGATCTGGTCCGTACCAACGCAGAGATCGTCAAGCAGGTCTCACAGCAGATCAAGCAGCACTGCCCTGCGGCAATCGTCCTCGTGGTGTCGAACCCGCTCGACGTGATGTGCTGGGTCACGAAGCAGGTGACGGGATTCCCGCGCGAGCGCGTCATCGGGATGGCGGGCGTGCTCGATACCGCCCGGTTCCGCGCCTTCCTGGCCGAGGCGCTCGACGTCTCGGTCGAGGACATCCAGGCAATGGTGCTCGGCGGCCACGGCGACACGATGGTGCCGCTCATCTCTTACACGACCGTAGCCGGGATCCCGGTGGCCCACTTTCTCAGTAAACCGACGCTCGACAAGATCGTAGAGCGCACCCGCAACGGCGGCGCCGAGATCGTCGCATTCTTGAAGACCGGCTCCGCCTATTACGCGCCCTCGGCCGCCGTGGTCCAGATGGTCGAGGCCATCGTGCACGACAAGAAACGCATCCTCCCCTGCGCCGCCTGGCTCCAGGGGGAGTACGGCCTGTCGGGGATGTACTGCGGGGTGCCCTGCAAGCTGGGTCGGAACGGGCTCGAGAAGATCCTAGAAGTGAAGCTTTCGGCGGACGAGCAGGCGGCGCTCAAGAAATCCGCCGAGGCAGTGAAGGAGACGATGGCGGCGGTGAAGCTGTAATCAGTCATCCGTGATCCGTCATCCGTTGCCTTCACCGTCTCCACGGACGACGGATGACGGATGACTGACGACGGCCTTTAAGTAATCCCGATTCAGCTGCGCGATGAAGTCGATGCTGATGTCCTTGGGGCACGCGGCCATGCATTCCCCGTGGTTGGTGCATGCCCCGAACCCCTCCGCGTCCATCTGCGCCACCATGCCGACCACCCGGGTGGCGCGCTCCGGTTGGCCCTGCGGCAGGAGCGCCAGATGCGACACCTTCGCGGCCACGAACAGCATGGCCGAGGCGTTGGGGCACGCCGCCACGCAGGCGCCGCACCCGATGCAGGCGGCGGCGTCCATCGCGAGCTCGGCATCGCGCTTGGGCACGAGGAGCGTGTTCGCCTCGGGCGCGCTCCCTGTGCGCGCGGTGATGAATCCGCCTGCCTGGATGATCCGATCGAAGGCCCCGCGGTCCACTACGAGGTCCTTGATGACCGGAAACGCCCGGGCCCGCCACGGCTCGATCCACAGCTCGGTGCCGTCCGCAAACGAGCGCATATGCAGCTGACACGTCGTGGTGGCGCGCTGCGGCCCGTGCGGGCGGCCGTTGATCACCATGCCGCACGCCCCGCAAATCCCCTCGCGACAGTCGTGGTCGAATGCGATCGGATCGTCCCTGCGTCCCAGTAGCTGCTGGTTCAAGACGTCCAGCAGCTCGAGAAACGACATGTCGGGACTGACGTCCGTCATGTCGTAGCGGACAAAGACCCCCGCGAGCTCCGGCCCCGGCTGACGCCAGACGTGCAGCGTGAGGCGCATTACTTGTAGCTCCGCTGCGTGAGATGAACCGCCTCGAACGCGAGCGGCTCCTTATGGAGCACCGGCTCCTTGCCCGGCCCCGCGAACTCCCAGGCCGCGACGTAGCCGAAGCGCTCATCGTCGCGCTTGGCCTCGCCCTCCGGCGTCTGGTACTCCTCGCGGAAATGGCAGCCGCACGACTCCTCGCGGTGCAGGGCGTCGTGGCACATCAGCTCGGCGAACTCGAAAAAGTCCGCCACCCGACCAGCGTGCTCGAGCGACTGGTTCAGCTCTTCGCCCTGTCCGCCCACGTAGACGTCTTTCCAGAACTCGTCGCGCAGCGCGTCGATCCGCCCGATCGCCTCCTTGAGCCCTGCTCCGTTCCGAGACATCCCGCACTTGTCCCACATCACGCGGCCGAGCTCGCGGTGGAAGGCATCGACCGTCTTGCGACCGCTCGCGGCGAGCAGGCGACGGACCCGCTCGCCCACTTCGGCCTGGACCTGGCGGAACGCCGGATGCTCGGGATCGACCTTCGCGAGCTTCGCCTGCGCGAGGTAATTGCCGATGGTGTAGGGCAGGATGAAGTAGCCGTCGGCGAGCCCCTGCATGAGCGCGCTCGCTCCCAACCGGTTCGCGCCGTGGTCGGAAAAATTCGCCTCGCCGATGGCGTAGAGACCGTCGAGCGTGGTCATCAGATTGTAGTCCACCCACAGACCGCCCATGGTGTAGTGCGGGGCCGGGTAGATCCGCATCGGCGCCTGGAACGGGTCCTCGCCCGTGATACGCTGATACATCTCGAACAGGTTGTCGTAGCGCTCGGCGATTACCCGACGGCCGAGCCGCGCGATGGCGTCGCGGAAGTCCAGATACACCCCGTGGCCGCCCGGGCCGACACCGCGCCCTTCGTCGCAGACTTCCTTGGCGCGCCGCGACGCGATGTCCCGCGGCGCCAGGTTCCCGTAGCTCGGGTACAGCCGTTCCAGATAATAGTCCCGCTCCTCCTCCGGAATCTGGTGCGGCGGCCGCGAATCGCCCTTCTTCTTGGGCACCCAGATGCGGCCGTCGTTGCGGAGTGACTCGCTCATCAACGTGAGCTTGGACTGGTGCGGTCCCGTCTGCGGGATGCAGGTCGGGTGGATTTGCGTGAAGCAGGGGTTCGCAAACGTGGCGCCGCGCTTGTACGCGCGCCAGATGGCCGTGACGTTGCACCCCTTCGCGTTGGTCGACAGGTAGTAGACGTTCGAGTAGCCGCCGGTCGCGAGGACAACCGCGTCGCCCGCATGCGCGCTCACCGCACCCGTGACGAGATCGCGCACGATGATGCCGCGTGCCCGGCCGTCGATCACCACCAGGTCGAGCATCTCGTGGCGCGCGTGCATGCTCACCATGCCGATCCCGATCTGCCGCGACAGCGCCTGGTAGGCGCCGAGCAACAACTGTTGCCCGGTCTGGCCACGGGCGTAGAAGGTGCGGGAGACCTGGACTCCCCCGAACGAGCGGTTCGCGAGCAGACCGCCGTACTCGCGCGCGAACGGGACCCCTTGGGCAGTGCATTGGTCGATGATGCGGGCGCTGATCTCCGCCAGGCGGTACACGTTGGCCTCGCGCGCGCGGAAGTCGCCGCCTTTGATCGTGTCGTAGAACAGCCGGAACACCGAGTCGCCGTCGTTCTGGTAGTTCTTGGCGGCGTTGATCCCGCCCTGCGCCGCGATCGAGTGCGCGCGCCGCGGGGAATCCTGGAAGCAGAAGCAGGACACGCGGTACCCGAGCTCGGCGAGCGATGCCGCGGCGGAAGCGCCCGCCAGCCCCGAGCCGACCACGAGAACGTGATGCTTCAGCTTGTTCGCCGGGTTGACGAGCTTGACCTCCGAGCGGTGCCGTTCCCACTTCGCTGCAAGCGGCCCGTCGGGGATGTGGGAGCGTAGCTCCATGGTCAGCGCAGGATCCCGGCCAGCACCGCCACCGGAATGGAGATGTACGCACCCGCAATCAGCAGCGCGATGCCCGCCGCCGCGCCGCGACGCCAGCGGCCCGTCGGCGGTCGGTTGAGCCCGAGCGTCTGCAACGCGCTCCACGTCCCGTGGTACAGGTGCAGACCCAGCACGAGCATGGCCGCGATGTAGGCGGCCGCCACGGGCCACACCCGCAGACTCGCCACGACATTGTGGTAGACGTCGCCTGGAACGAAGCTCGGGTTCACCCGGCCGAACGTCAGGTCGAGCAGGTGATAGATCACGTAGAGGAAGATGAGGACTCCGCCCCACCGCATCGTGCGGGCCGCGTACGTCGTCTCGACCGCCTCGAGTCGCCGATAGCTCACCGGGCGCGCCCGCCAGCCGGCGCGCGTCGTCTGGATAGCGGCCCAGATGTGGGCGAGCACCGCGACAATGAGCACGACGCGGACGATCCACAGGACCCAGCCGCGGCCGACGAACGGGGCGCCGACCGTGCGCAGTCCCTCGGCGTAGGCGTTGAACGCGGCAGGCCCCTCGAAAATCTTCAGGTTGCCGGCCAGGTGACCGACCACGAACAGGAACAGGACCACGCCCGTGACGGCCATGACGGCTTTCTGGGCGACGAGCGATCCGGTGACGCCGGGGCGGGGGCGGGGGGCGGCCGTGACTGAAGGCTGGCTGGTCATGGAACGGTGGGATGATACCTGCTCTCCCGCGGCTCAGGCAAGGCGATGGCCGTCCCGTGCTATCTTTCTCGCAGGAGGCCACATGTTATTGACGCTTTGCAAATCGAAGCTCCACCGGGCAACGGTTACCCAGGCGGAGCTGCACTACCAAGGCAGCATCACGATCGACAGCGAGCTGCTCGCGGCGGCGGGCATCCTGCCGTTCGAGCGGGTCCAGGTGGTCGACATCGCGAACGGGGCGCGATTCGAAACGTACGCGATCGCAGGCGGCGCGGGATCGCACACCGTGTGCCTGAACGGCGCGGCCGCGCGGCTCGTGCAGGTGGGCGATCCCGTCATCGTCATCAGCTACGCCCAGATGACGCCCGAGGAGGCGGCCCGCCACCATCCGACGATCGTCCTGCTCAACGCCGACAACTCGATCCGCGAGACGCTCGCGGGCGACCCGACCACGCCCATCGAAGTGCTGTCGGAGTCGCTTTGACCGAGCCCGCCACCTCCACCGAGCCTCGCGCGGTGCTCCGCGACCGGGCGCCCGTCCCCACGCGTCCGGCCACCGGTCGACCCACCGTTGTCATCGTGGGCGCGGGATTCGGCGGCCTGCGCGCCGTGCGCGCGCTGCGCAAGACCCCGGTCGACGTCGTGCTCGTCGATCGCCACAACTACCACTTGTTCCAGCCGCTGCTCTACCAGGTCGCGACTGCCGGCCTCGAACCCGAGGAGATCGCGCGGCCGGTGCGCGCCATCCTGCGCCGCCAGTCGAACGCAGAATTTCGGATGACGGACGTGACGGGCCTCGACCCGGGCGGGAAGCGCATCCTGACCAGCGACGGGCCGATCCCCTACGACTACCTCATTCTCGCCGTGGGCGGTGAAACGAACTACTTCGGCCTCGAGAGCGTGCCGCGGCACGGCTTCGGTCTCAAGGACATCCCGGAAGCGATCCGCATCCGAAATCATGTGTTGCACGCCTTCGAGCGCGCCATGCTCGAACCCGATCCCGAGCGTCGCCGGGCCGAGCTCACGTTCGTCGTGGTGGGTGGCGGCCCGACGGGCGTCGAGATGGCGGGCGCGCTGTCGGAGCTGATCCGGCTCGTCCTCGTAAAGGACTACCCGCGCCTCAACGTCAAGGACGTGCGCGTGCTGCTGCTCGAGGCCACCGATCGGCTGCTCGCCGCCATGCCCGCCCGGCTGCGGGAGGCCGCGTTCAAGACGCTGTGGCGCAAGAAGCATGTGGAGGTCCGATTCGGGGCAACGGTCGCGGACTACGACGGCGCGCGGGTGCTCCTGAAAAGCGGCGAGGTGATCCCGGCATCAACGCTCGTCTGGGCGGCGGGCGTGAAAGCCGTATCCCTCACCGGCCGGCTCGGACTGCCGACGGCGCAGCAGGGCCGGGTGCCCGTGGCGCCAACCCTCGACGTGCCGGGTCATCCGGACATCTACGTGATCGGCGACGCCGCCTACCTCGAAGTCGCCGGAGGCCCGCTTCCCATGATGGCGCCGGTCGCGATCCAGATGGCCGAGACGGCGGCCGAGAACATCCGGCGGCGCATCGCCGGCGAGCCCCAGTTGGAGTTCCGCTACCGCGACCCTGGCTCGCTCGCTACGATCGGCCGGAACGCCGCTGTCGCCTACATCCGCGGGATCGGGTTCACGGGATTCCCGGCGTGGGTCGTCTGGCTGGTCGTCCACATCATCCAGCTCATCGGATTCCGCAACAAGCTGTTTGTGCTGTTGAACTGGGCGTGGGACTACTTCTTCTACGAGCGCGCCGCGCGGCTCATCACGTCGATGGACTGATCAGCGGGGCGTCGCCCGCGGCGTGGCGCGGGGGAGGCGTCGCCGCGTCGGCGCGCCTCGCACGCGCCGTACCACCCCGTCCCAGCCGCACTCGAGACACCAGCGCCGTTGCAACGCGGGCAGCAACCGGTCGAAGAAGCGGTTCCGCAGCGGCACCATCTCGATGCCGCAGTGCGGACAGAGGGGTCCCTTCGGCAGTAGCAGGTACACGACCGCCATGACGATCGCGACCCGCATCGCCACGGTCACGAGCAGCACCACCACAACCAGCATACTGCCTCAATGATAGGGGCCCGCCGCCCGGCCGGCCACCTTAGGTCCCCCCGGTAGCCCCGCGCACGAACGAAATGATCCGCCGCTCGAGCTCCGCGAGCTCGACCGGTTTGACCAGGACCCGCTCCCGCGGCACGGGGGTGTTTCCCGGCTCCGCCAGCTGAGACACATCGCCCGACAGGAACAACACGCGCGCTGCGAGCTCCGGCCGCTCTTCCTCGAGCTGCGCGTACAGCTCGACTCCGCCCATGCGCGGCATCCGCAGGTCGGCGAGGATCACATTTGCCGATTGCGCACGCAACCGGGCCAGCCCTTCCACACCGTCCGCCGCTTCATCGACCACCGCACCCCGGCGCGTCAGATAGCGCGCCATGGGTCGTCGCACGGCTTCTTCGTCCTCCACGATCAGCACGCGGAGCCCCGCCAGCGATCCGACCGCCGGCTGAGCGCGGAGAGTTTCGGGGGTCGGAGTTGGGTCAGGAGCGGCCGCGGGGGCGGGGGCGGGGGCGGAGGCGGAGTCCGGAGCTGACACGGGCGCGACGGGGAGCGACAGGACGAAACGCGCGCCGAAACCGGGCGGCGAGGTCAGGGTGAGATCGCCGCCGGCTTCGCGCGCGATCTGACGCGAGATATAGAGCCCGAGCCCTGTGCCGCGGCGGCCTTTGGTGGTCGCGAAGGGCCGGAACAGGCGCGGCGCGATCTCGGAGGCGACGCCTCTTCCGTTGTCCCCGACCGCCACCGAGACATGGGTGTCCTGCACCCAGGTGTCCACTGAGAGGTTGCGGGGAGGGGTCACGGCACGGAGCGCGTCGATCGCGTTGGACAGGAGGTTCACGACCACCTGCTCGAGCTTGATGGCATCTCCCTGCACGGGCGGCAGGTTGGCATCGAGCCGCCCTCCCACGGTGATCTCGTCCACGCCGAAGCGATACGACACCAGGTCGAGCGCCCCGCGCACTACGTCGTTGAGGTTGACGTTCGTCACCTCGCGCTCGGTCGCGCGCACGAACCGCAGCAGGCCCCGCAGCAGCTTGGTGGCGCGGCGCGCCTGCCGCAGGATCTGGGTCATCTCGCTGCGCTGCTCGCCCTCGAATGCGGCATCGGCGAGACGGTTCTCGGCGTGCGTGGCGATCGCCATGAGGGGATTGTTCACCTCGTGCGCCACACCGGCGAGCAGCTCGCCGGCCGCGGCGAAGCGCCCCTGCTCCTCGGCGCGGTCGCGCAGCACGCGGGTCATGGCGTTGAAGTGCTCGGCCAGGCGGCCGAGCTCGTCGGACCCGCGGACCGGAACCCCCACGGTGAGGTCGCCGTCGGCGACCTGAGTGAGGCCGGCCTCGAGCTCGCGCAGCGGACGCCACACCCGCCGGCGCACCACCAGAATCAGGAGCGGCACCAACAGCGCGCCCAGGCCGAGCCATAGGATCGTGTCGCGTCGCACCTCGCCGGCGACGGCCTGGAGCGCGCGCTGCCGCGCCGTAAGGTATGCCCGAGCGACCCGGCTGCCGTCGGCACCGCGCTCATGGGCGGCCCGCAACAGTTGCTCGACGGTCACGAGTCGCGCAGCGGCGTCCGCCTGGCGGCCGTTCTCAAGGTGCGCTGCGCTCTCCTCTAGGACGTTGCCGACGCGCGACAGCGCGCCGTCGATGCTCGCCAGCGCCGTACCGAGCTCTGGGGGGATGGCCGTGCCCGCGGACACCTGCAAGGGCGTGCGTCCGAGCGCCGCGAGGTGGTGCACCAGAGTCAGCGAATCAACGCTGGGCCGCGGACGGCGCGTGACGTCGCGCACGATGGCGACCGCCCGGTTAAGCGCGCTGTCGCGTCGCGCGAACACCGCGCTCACGGTGGTGATGGCTTCGGTGGCGGCGCCGAGCGCCAGGGCGGGGCGGCTGACCCGGAAGAAGAGGTAGAGGGGCAGGGCAGCCGCATACGCACCCGCCGCGAGGGCGACGGCAATCAGCGTTACCCGCAGGCTGAGCTGACCGGACATAGGGTTCATCCCGTCATCGGGCGCGTGCAGACCAACGTCGCGATCACGGCAAGCTAAGATACGCGGCGACTCCGCGCTGACTAGCGGGGCCGCGCCCGAGCGCTCACATTTGCAGCCGCGCCTCCATGACCGGAAGCGCGGGAGGTCCGCATGGCTAGCGATACCGGCGACCGGATGAAGATCGTGATCGGCTACGCGGTGTGGGCGACGCTGTGCGCCGTAGTGGCCGGAGTCGCGATCTCCCTGATCCACACGTGGTTCTTCAGCTACCACGCCACCCGGCCAGGACTGTGGCGAACGCTGCTCGAAGATGCCGCCGTGACGGTCGGCATCGCCGCGGGGCAGGGCTCAGTCGCCCTGATAACGGGCAACCTACTCGCCCAGCTGGGACGCGGGCTGCACGCCACTGTTCTGCTCGGCCTGCTGGTCGGACTGTTCGACTTCGTGATGAACTTCCTTCAGATGACGGTGCCTCGGACCGAGCTCGGCTGGGTCCCCGATCTCGTCATCCTCGCCGCGGCCACGATCGCCATTACAGTCCTCGGATCCCGCTCGGCGGTCGCAACGCCGCCTCCACCGTGAGCGATCAGCAGCACGAGGCGCTCCAGCGACTCGAGCGGCGGGTCGAAGTACTGGAGCAGATGGTGCGGCGGCTGCTCGCGCCGGGAGCGGCTCCCGAGCGCATCCCCGACGCGTCGCCGCCCGCGCCCCGCCCTCGACCCCCGCAGCCCACCGTTTCCGGGGCACCCGAATCATCCCGATACACCCCCGCACCCGCCTCGGCCCCCGACCTCGAGCAATGGTTCGGCCAGCGCGGGCTGCTGATTGTCGGGGTGCTCGCGCTCCTCACGGCGGCCGGCTTCTTCCTGAAGTACGCCTTCGATCGCGGTTGGATCGCCCCCGTGGTCCGCTCGCTGCTCGCGATCGCAGGGGGAGTCGGCCTGGCCGCGTGGGGGGAAGCGCGCATCCGCGCCGGCTTACGGCGCTACGGCGCGGCGATGATCGGCGCGGGCGGGGGACTCGTCTACCTCGGCCTGTGGGCGGCCGCCGGGCCGTACGGGTTGGTCGAGCGTCGCATCGGGGTGATCCTCCTCGCCGGGTGCACGGTGGTTGTGACGCTGCTGGCACTACGGCACGAGATCGAGGGCCTAGCGATCTGGGCGCTGGCCGGCGCGTACCTCGCGCCGGTCCTGCTCGCCCCCCTCCGGCCCAATCCCGAGGCCTTCCTCGGCTACCTCGAATTGGTCGGCCTCGGCACCGGGCTGCTCGCGTACACGCTCACCTGGCGCCGCACCTTCGACCTCGCCCTGGCCGGCTACTTCCTCCTGGCTGCGGGGGCGGCGGGCGGAGCGCTTACCAGTGCGCTCGGTTGCTGGTTCCTCGCTGCGGGCGCGCTCCTCACCCTGCATGTCACGCGGCGGCGCGCATGGCCCGAGGCGCGAGTCGGGATGTTGGTGCTCGCATGGATCCTGCTCGCCGTCGCGCTCAGAGGCGTCCGCGACAGCCCGGCTCCGCAGCTGTGGCTCGCAATCGGCGCGCCGTTCGCGATCGCGGCCCTCCTGTGGTGGCAGGAGCTCGACGTGAATCGGCTCGGGGCCCCCGAGGAAGCGCTGCTGTTCGTCGTGAATCCCTTCGTGCTGCTCGGACTCGTGGAGCTGGCGGATCCCAAGCTGCTCGACCGGGCGCCGGCGCTCTTACCCGCACTGCTGGCGGCTGTGTACTTCGGGGTCGGGTGGGCGCGCCGCGCCGCCCCGCACCTCGTCATGGGGTTCGCGCTGGGCGGCTGGGCGGTGGCTGTAGCCGCAAGCCCGACCACGGTCGTGGTCGGCTGGACGGCGCTCGCTCTGGCCGGGCTGGCTGCCGAGCAGTTGGGCGGCCGACCGGGCGGGCGGCTCTCGGCGGTCGGTCTCGCCCTGCTCGCGTTCCCCTGCCTATTCGGCGTCGCACTCTGGTCCCGACCGTCCGACGCCGCGACGTTCACCGATCCCTGGGCGCTGGCACTGTACGGCTACATCGCGGGCACGGCGCTGGCCGCGCGTCGCTGGAACGCAGGAGTGAAGGATCCGAGCACGGCGCGCTGGACCGCGCGGGGTGCAGAGCTGCTCGTTACTTCGGGCGGCGTGCTCCCCTCGCCGGCGACCTGGCCCTGAGCGTCTTTTGGCTGGTGTACGCGGGCGCCCTGGTCCGGCTCGGGTTCCAGCTCGACCGCAAAGACGTCCGCTCGACCGGGCTTGTGGTGGCCGCGGGTGCGGGCCTCAAGATCGTGTTGTACGACCTCGCGAACCTCGAGGCGCTGTACCGCATCGCGTCGTTCTTCGCCCTCGCGCTGATCGCGCTCGCCGTGGCGTACGCATACAACAACAAGGCGACCACCTGAGCGATCCCCTCGTTGGCGTAGATCCGCGCAGGAAGCGGTGTCGTGTTCGAGATCTCCAGCGTGACGAAGCCCTCCCACTCGGGCTCGAACGGCGTCACGTTGGTGATGATGCCGCAGCGGGCATAGGTACTCTTCCCCACGCAGATCGTCAAAACGTTGCGGGGAATGCGGAAGTATTCGACCGAGCGCGCGAGCGCGAACGAATTCGGCGGCACGATGCACACGTCGCCCGCGAATTCGACGAACGATTTCGGATCGAACTGCTTGGGATCCACCACCGCCGAGAGCGCGTTGGTGAAGATCTTGAACTCGGGTGCGACCCGCATGTCGTAGCCATAGGACGAAACGCCGTACGAAATGACGCCGGCACGTGCTCGGTTTTCCGCGAACGGCTCGATCATGCGACGCTCGGTCGCCATGCGCCGGATCCAGCGATCGGATTTGATGGACATGGGGCGGCAATATATCGGCGCCATCGACACTTACGCCACTCGATTCGGTTGACAAGCCCGCGGTGCTCGAATACGTTTCGGCGGGTCAAGTGAATTTTTTCACGAACTCACATGAACCAGCCCTATCTCGCCTTCCTCCTCCTGCTCGGGTTCGTCGCGTTCAACGCCGCTTTGTTGATCGGGCTTTCGCATCTCCTCGCCCCCCACAAGCCCACCCCCCTCAAGGACAGCCCGTACGAAAGCGGCATGCCCCCGCTCGGCAACGCGCGGGAGCGTTTCTCGGTGAAATTCTACCTCGTCGCGATGCTGTTCATCATTTTCGACATCGAGACCGTGTTTCTGATTCCCTGGGGAACGATCTATTTCGGAGGCGCGGCCGCGGGCACAGGGGGGCCGAGCACCGGGTTCCTGCTCCTGGAGATGCTGGTGTTCATGTTCATCCTGGCGGTCGGATACGTGTACGTGTGGAAGCGCGGGGCATTCGAGTGGGACTGAAACGGGAGGACCAGCGGTCGTGAAGCGAGTGATCGAGACCAAGGAAGTGACGGGTCAGAGCCCCAACTACCTGCTCGCCAAGTTCCAGAACTTGGTCGATTGGGCGGTGAACGCTTCGCGCGCCAACTCGCTGTGGCCGATGCCGTTCGGGACCGCCTGCTGCGCCATCGAGTTCATGGCGACGGCGGCGAGCCGCTACGACTTCGCCCGCTTCGGTATGGAGCGGCAGGCGTTCTCGCCGCGACAGGCGGACGTGCTCATTTGCGCCGGCCGGCTGCCCTTCAAGCTCGCGCCCGTCATCCGGCGGATCTTCGATCAGATGCCCCAGCCCAAATGGGTGATCTCGATGGGGGCGTGCGCGTCCACGGGCGGGATCTTCGACAACTACGCGATGGTGCAGGGCATCGACACGATCGTCCCGGTGGACGTCTACGTCCCCGGCTGCCCGCCACGCCCGGAAGGGCTGTTGTACGGCGTACTCCTGCTGCACAAGAAGATCAAAGGCGAGTCGCTGTTCGACCGCGTCCCGCGCCGCACGGAGCAGCCGCTCGACGAGCGCGGCCTGCGCCTCCCTCCCGAACAGAAGCCGTTCGGCAACTCCGTCCACCAGTTCCGCTCGGCGTGAACCCCACCGTCGACGCCCTGCGAGCGACCTTCGGCAACGCGATCGGCCGCGGGCTCGAGTCGTGCGGCGACACCATCGTCTATATCGCGCGCGAAGCGCTGCTCGACGCGATGACCTGGCTGCGAGATGCTCCGCAGCAAGGCTACGATTACCTGGTCGATGTCACGGCGGTCGAGTACCGCGACCGCGAGCGAGCGCTCGAGCTGGTCTACGAGCTGCGATCCCTCACGCGCCGCGCCGACCTGCGGGTCAAGGTCGAGCTCGACCCGCGCGGGGACCTGTCCGTCGACTCCGTCGTGCCGCTGTGGCGGGGCGCCGACTGGCTGGAGCGGGAGACGTTCGACATGTTCGGCATCACGTTCCGCGGTCACCCCGATCTGCGCCGCATCCTCATGTGGGAGACCTACGCCGAAGGCTACCCGCTGCGGAAGGA
>WNFW01000397.1_pt1 | contig 27747 bp, 25 predicted proteins | sample 5400131 | NCBI WGS metagenome assembly WNFW01 (sample SAMN13153362, study PRJNA577476) | soil metagenome | isolation source: 20 cm soil or saprolite under grassland replicate 1 | place: USA:California | collected 2016-06-15 | reverse complement strand
CGCGGCACGCCGAGCAGCTGCTGTCGCGGGGCCACGCGACCGCGGCCACGGAGGCGGCCCGCCTCGCTGTGCGGCTCGACGATACGTCACAGGTCGCCGCGGGAGTGCTGATGCGCAGCCGCGCGCTCCTGGGCGACCCCGCCGGTGCGCTCGAAGCCGCGGCGGCGCTTGGCACGCGGCTCGCGGAGATCGGCGCAGCGCCAGGCGCGGACATCCGGGCGCTCGCCGACCGCATCCGGCGGGAGCGGACGCGGCGTGCTCCCGCGACGGCGTCGGAGGTCGAGGGACCCTCGCCATCCGCACCGCTCATCGGCCGCGACGCTCCGCTCAGCAGCCTCCTTCAGGTCTGGGCCGAGGCGCGGCAAGGACCGCGCGCCACATTCGCCGTCATCGTGGCGGACGTCGGCCTCGGCAAGACCCGCCTCCTCGACGAGCTGCAGGCGCGCGCGCGCCTCGAGGGCGCCACGACGGTCACCGCGCGCTCGGTCGAGACCGACCGCGGCGTGTCGTGGAGTGGCCTGGTCGGACTCGCGCGCAGCGGCCTGCTCGAGGCCCCGGGGCTCGCGGCGGCGCCCGCGGAAGCGCTGGCCGCGATCGCGACGCTCGTCCCCGAATGGGCCGAGCGTTTCGCGTCGGCGATTCGCGGCGTTCCAGCCGCGCCGCTGCCCCGCGCGCTGAGTGAGGTGCTTCGCGCTACGGTCGACGAGGCACCCCTCGCGCTGGGGTGTGACGACGCCCACTGGCTGGACCGCGATACTGTGCTGGCGCTCGGCGCGGCGCTGCGGGACCTCGCGCGCCGCCCCCTGCTGATCACCTGCACGGTGAACCCGGAAGGGTCGGCTCCCGAGCTCGACGAGCTGCGCAGCCGGATCGGCCGGGAACCGGCTGGCGTCGCCATCACCCTCGACGCGCTCGATGCGGCGAGCCTGCGGGCGCTGTGCCACTGGGCGTGTCCAGGCTTTGACGATCGGCAGCTCGATCGCCTGGCGCGCCGCATCACCACCGACTCGGCGGGATTCCCGCTGCTCGCCGTCGAGCTGCTACACGCCGTGGCGCTCGGGCTCGACCTCCAGATGGTGGGCGGCGCCTGGCCGGAGACGAAGCACACCCTGGATCAGAGTCTCCCCGGCGACCTCCCCGACACCATCTCCTCCGCTGTCCGGATCCGTTTTCGTCGGCTGTCAACGGACGCTCAGACGGTTCTGGCGGCCGCGAGCGTGCTCGGAGACCGCGTCGAGCCCGGTCTCCTGGCGCGCAAGACGAAGCTCGCGGCGGAAGCGGTCACGTCCGCCCTCGACGAGCTCGAGCGCGAAGGGTGGCTCGTCGCCGAAGGGCGCGGCTACGGCTTCCGGGCGCGCGTGATCCGGCAGGTCGTCGCGCGCGACATGGTGTTGCCGGGCCAGCGGCAGCGGCTCCTGCAAGAGACCTGACGGCGCCGCTTGCGCCCGCCGCGGCCTTCCGGCGATCGTTGGGCCACGATGGCCTCCCGAAAAGTCTGCTTCGTCCTCGTGGACGGCGCCCGCGCCGACGTAATGAAGGATCTCCTGGAGCGGGGCGACCTGCCCAACCTCGCGCGCCATGTGGTAGAGCCGGGCGGTCTCACCGTCGGCACCTCGGTGTTCCCATCCACCACCGGCGTGGCCTACCTCCCTTTCCTTTATGGAGTCTATCCCGGGACGGCGAACATCCCGGGGATCCGCTGGCTCGACCGGGTGGGGGCCGCGGGGGACTGGCGGGCCCAGTGGCGCGCCGCGCGCAGCTACTGCGGGGTGCAGGCCGGATGGCTGAATCGCGACCTCGAGACCGGCCCGTCCATTTTCGAGCTCGTGCCGGAGAGCGTGGCGCTGTGCACGCCGTTGACGAACGGCCTGCAACCGGGCGCGTGTCGGCTGGCAGCCACGCGGATGTTCCTCGGCAGCGTGGCCCACTATGCCGGCACTCATCAGGGACTCGACGACGCCGTCGGCGACGCCTGGGTCCACGCTGCCGCCGAACCGTGGCGGTTTCTCTTCGTCCTGTTCCCCGGGCCGGACGGCCTGACGCACCTCCTCGACCCGTTTCATCCGCGGGTGCTCGCGGCGTACCGGGCGGTGGATGCGGCCTTGGGCCGTTTCATGGCGCGCGCGGCCCGCTACGGCGAGCTCCCGGCGGTGTTCGTCGCGGCGGACCACGGCGGCAGCGTGATGCGCGAGCACGTGGATATCGCGCTCGAGCTGGAGGCGCTGGGCTGGCGGACACTCCGCCATCCGGTGCATGTGTGGCGGCGTAACGTCCGGGCCGCGACGATGGTGTCGGGAAACGCCAGCGTCCAGGTGTACTTCGATCCGCGATCGGGGCGCGAACGGCCGCTGATGGAAAATGAGCTCCCGGCGGACGTCCTCGGCCACCTCCTCGGGCTGCCGGCCGTGCGACTCGCGGCGTGGCGGGACGGGCGCGGAGGGGTGACGGTCGCGGCCGGCGCGGCCCGCGCGCAACTCCGCGACGACGAGGGGCGGATTCGTTACGAGCCCGTGACCGGTGATCCGTTGGGGCTGGGGAGCGCGCCACTCTCGATCGACGATCGTGAGCTCCTGGGCCGGACCCTCGGGGGCGAGTTCCCCGACGCGCCGCGCCAGCTGCTGCAGCTGTTCCGCTCGCCACGGGCCGGCGACCTGGTGCTCGCGGCGCGCGTGGGCTCGGACTTCCGGGGTCCGTGGGAGATCCCCGAGCACAAATCGGGGCACGGCAGCCTGATCGCCGACCACATGGCCGTGCCGATCGCGGCGAGCGTGCCGTTGCCCGAAGCGCCGCTGCGTACCGTCGATCTGATGCCCACGATGCTCGAGCTGCTCGGCGTCCCGCTCCCCCCGGGGCTCGACGGCGTGCCGTTCTCGCGCCTCTCGCAGGGCGTCGGAGTTGGCACCTGAGCGGTCTCTGGGCCGCCCTCACCAAGCGTCGCGGTACGCCGCATTGGGACGCGGTGCTGCGCGGCACCGGGATCGTCGCGGCGCTCGCCATCTATCCTACGCTGCGCTGGCCGAACGTCGCGGGGATGGTCGCGTTCCTCTGCATCACCATCTTCCTCCACGGCCCGCTGGCGCCGCTGCTGCCGGCGGCTCACGAGGCCGTTCTGATGGTGACGGGGCGGGTGTACCCGCCGCTGCTCGTGGCCGTCGTGGGCATCGCGGGGACCCTGTACATGGAGTACATCAACTACCACCTGTACCGCGTGGCCATGCGGCATCCCAAGCTCGAGCGCACGCGCCAGTCGGCGCTGGTCCGCCGCACCGTCGCGTTGTTCGAAAAGGCGCCGTTCTTCTGCGTGTGGCTGTGCTCGTGGAGCCCGCTGCCGTATTGGGCGGTGCGCTTCCTGGCGCCGCTGTCCGGCTACCCCGTCCGCCCGTATCTCGTGGCCACGTTTCTCGGCCGCGCGCCGCGCTACTACCTCCTGGCGTTGTTCGGGGAGCTGCTGCCGGTGTCGACCCTCGCGCTGGCGGTGATCACCGTGGTGATGATCGGGATTGCGGTGGCGATCGCCGCCGTCCGCGCCCGGCTGGGTCGCCGGGCCGGTCCCGCGGCGCCGGAGGAGCTAGCGGGAGACCTCGAGCACGCCGGCGACTGAGGAAACCGACGGCTGCGGCGCCCACCGCTCCCGCCACCACTCCATCACCGCCAGAATCAACCCCGCCACGACGAGACCGCTCAGCGCGTCCACGCCGTAGTGGAATTGCCCGTAGACGACGCCGAGCACCAGCCCGGCCGTGACCGGCAGCAGCGCCAGCCCGAGCGGCCGCCAGTAGCGCACGGCCATGCCGGTGGCGACGACGGCCCCGGCGACGTGCGAGGAGGGAAACGCCGCGCCCCAGGAGTCCCCCATGTCCAGCATCCACTGCGCGGCGCGCGCGGGCCAGACGTGGGCGGCCGCGTTGGCGGGGAGGTCGAAGGCGTAGCGCGGGCCCGCGACGGGGAAGAACAGGAACACCATGTAACAGAGGAAGAACGTCACGGCCAAGGCGAGAATGGTTTGGCGCGCCTGGTCGCGCCGCCCGCTCACCCACAACCCGAACGGCGAGCCGTACAGGATCACGACGTACAGGAGGTAACAGGCGTGCAGGATCCACGAGAGCCCCCGGTTGGGCATCTCGCGGATCCAGCGGTAGGAGACCTCGGAGCCGAACACCCAGGTCTCCAGCCGCTGCACGGTCCAGTCGTTCTGGAAGCCGGCGTTGAGGGTGAGCACGCCGACTTCCGCGTACAGCGCCGGGAGCAACAAGATCGGGTACCACTCAGCGAGCGTGCGGCCTACGGGGCCGAGCCGGCGCGCCCGCGGCGCCAGCGCGATCAGCACGAGCAGCAGCCCATTCGCCAGGAGCAGCCAGCCTTCCCCCGGCACGTCGTCGGAGCGGATCGCGAGCAGGGCCGCGATGGACGCCACCGTCACGTAGAGGAAGGTGGCGATATCGACCGGCTCGTACTGCGCCACGTGATCTCTGATCCGCTGCGCGCCTACGAGAGCCATCCGGTGCTCCGGTACCAGTCCGCCGTGCGTTTCAACCCGGTCGCCAAATCCGTTTCGGCCCGCCACCCCGCATCGCGCGTGAGCGCGTCCGTGCGGCAGGTCCAGGCGGGCGCGAGGAATTCGTTCGCCTTGTCGGCCGACAGCACCGTCGCCCGTCCGGTGAGATGCACGACGGAGCCGATCATCCACAGGAGCCCGCGGGCGACCGGCCCGGGGATCGGCACGATCCTCACCGATCGGCCCAGCGCCCGGCCGATCGCCTCCACCAGCATCCGGCTGGTGGTCGTCGTCGGATGGGCGGCGAAATACGTCTTGCCGACCGTCGCCGGCGTTGTCCCGGCCGCGATCAAGGCGCGCGCGAGGTCTCCGGCGTATATGACCGACAATTCCTGCGATCCGTCACGAAACACCGGCGCAATGCCCCGGCGCGCCGCCCGGAACACCGTCACCAGCTCCCGGTCCCACTCGCCGTAGACCACGGGGGGCCGCAGCGCCGTCCAGGACAGGCCCCCCGTGCGCGCCACCAGCTCCCCGGCGAGCTTGCTCCGGCCGTAGTCCGTGACCGGGGCCGGGGGGCGCGCCTCATCGATCGGCTGGCCGGGCCGCGACGGGCCCGCGGCGGCGACCGACGAGACGTACACCAGCCGCGGGGGCCGGGGCGCCGCGGCGGCGGCCTCGACGACGGCGGCCGTCCCGTCCCGGTTCGTCGCCATGAACTCGATGAGGTTCCGCGCCGCGATCCGTCCCGCCACATGATACACGACCTCGGCGTCCCGGCATCCCTCGCGCAACGCGGCCGCGTCGTCCAGGTCGCCGCGGATGATCCGCACCTTGTGCCATCCCAGGGCCGCGGCCTTGGCGTGCGAGCGCACCAGGCAGGTGACGCGGTCGCCGCGGGCCTGGAGCGCGGGCACCAGGTGGGCCCCGACGAACCCGGTGCCACCGGTGACGAAGACGTTCACAGCGGCCGGTCGTAGATCCGGTAGGTCTTGTACACGCGGAAGCCGATGCGCAACAGCGCGTTGTTCATGGGCGCGTTGTCCTCGAGGACCCAGCCGGCTTCGCCCCAGTAGATACCGTGGGCGTTGCCCTTTTCCCAAATCCACTGGTACATGAGGGCGTCCACGCCGGTGTGCCGGTACGCCGGGAGCGCGCCGAGCAGCAGGATACGGGCGCGCGCGATCTTCCGCGCGTGCCACAGGATGAGCGGCAGTCCGTACAGCCGCCCCGACGGGTTGTGCTTGAGCGCGACGTTGAGATCGGGGAGCGCCACGGCGAAGCCGATCACCTTCCCCCCCTGCTCCGCGAAGCAGATCAGGTCGGGGACCACGACGGGCTTGAGCTGCCTGGCGAGGTGGTCGATCTCCTCGTCCGTCAGCGGGACGTAGCCCCAGTTCTTTTCCCACGCCTCGTTGTAGAGCCGTTTGACCAGCTCGACCTCTTGCGCGAAGCGCTTCATGTCGAGCCTGCGGATCGTGATGCCCTTGCGCTCGGCGACGAGCCGGGCCCCCCGCGCCAGCCGCTCCGGCATCTTCGACGTGGCGTTCTCGTAGGCGAGCAGGTCCTTCGCCTTGCGGAGGCCCGCGGCGTCGTGCAGGGCGGGGTAGTAGCGCGGGTTGTGCGGCATCATCACGGTGGGCGGGGTGTCGAAGCCGTCGACGAGGAGGCCGCAGTCGTCGTTCACCGACGGGTTCATCGGGCCGCGCATCGTGTCGTGCCCCCGCGCGCGCAGCCACGTGGCGGCGGCGTCGAAGAGGGCGTCGGCGACGCCCTGATCGTTCACCGACTCGAAGAAGCCGTAGAAGCCCACTCGGTCACCGTGCTCGCGGTTGTGCGCTTCGTTGGTGACCGCCGCGATCCGGCCGACGGTGCGGTCGCCGGCCGTGGCGAGGAAATACGCCGCGGCGGCATGCTGCCAGAACGGATTCTTCTTCGGGGAGAGCAGCGTGCGGACGTCCATCCGCAACTGCGGCACCCACAGCGGGTCGCCGCGGTAGTGTCGGTAGGGGAAGGCGATGAACCGGTTGAGGCCGCGCCCGTCACTGACGGGCACGATCTCCACCGCGCTCAAATGACCCCCAGCTCCTTGCCGAGCCGGGCGAAGGCCTCGAGCGCTTGGTCGATCTGCTCCGCCGTATGCGTCGCCATCAGGCTGGTGCGCAGCCGGCACTGCGACGGCGGCACCGCGGGCGGGACGACGGGGTTGGTGAACACGCCCGCGTCGAACAGCTGGCGCCAGAAGAGGAACGTCTTTTCGAGCGGGCCGATGAGCACCGGGATGATGGGGGTCTCGGTGGGACCGATCTCGAAGCCGAGCCCGCGCAGCCCGTCCTGCAGCCGCCGCGTATTCACCCACAGTCGCTCGCGCCGCTCGGGCTCCTGTTGCAGGACGCGCAGGGCGGCGAGCACGCCGGCGGTGTTCGCCGGCGGCAGGGCGGCCGTGAAGATCATCGGCCGCGCGTGATGTTTGAGATAATGGATCACGCTCTCGGACCCCGCCGCGAACCCGCCGATCGAGGCCAGCGACTTCGAGAACGTGCCCACGATCAAGTCCACCTCGTCGGTCACGCCGAAGTGCGCGGCGGTGCCGTCCCCTTTGGGACCGAGCACGCCGACCGAGTGGGCGTCGTCGACCGCGAGGGCGGCGCAGTAGCGCTGGGCGACCTTGATCAGCGCCGGCAGGTCGGCGATGTCGCCTTCCATGGAATACACGCCGTCCACGATGATCATCACGCCGGTGTTCGCGGGGACGCGCTGCAGCTTGCGCTCCAGCCCCGCGAGATCGCCGTGGTTGAACCGCACCGTCTCCCCGTGCGACATCTTGGCCCCGTCCACGATCGACGCGTGGTCCAGCTTGTCGAGGAACACGAGGTCGCCCCGGCCCACCAGGCCGGAGATGACGCCGAGGTTCGCCTGGTACCCGGTAGAGAAGACGAGGCACGCTTCCTTGTCGAAGAACTCGGCGAGCTCGGTCTCGAGGCGCTCGTGGAGGTCGAGGGTGCCGTTCAGAAAGCGGCTGCCCGTGCAGCCCGAGCCGTAGCGCTCCAGCGCGGCCTTGGCCGCGGCGAGGACGTCGGGGTGATGCGTGAGCCCCAGATAGTTGTTGGAGCCCATCATGACCCGCGGTTCGCCTTCGATGACGACGACGGTGTCTTCGGACTGGGTGATCGGCTTGAAATAGGGATACAGCCCCGCGGCCTGGATCTCGCGCGCCCGGGTGAACGATTTGCACTTGTCGAACAGCGCGATGTGCTGCAGGGTTTCGGTCCGCACGAAGTCAGCCACCCGGGGTTGAAAGGTCGGTACAGCTTAGCCGGGGGTCCCAAAAACCGCAAGGCGGCGCGGGCCCACGAGTTAGCGCGATCGCGTGCCACGGCGTTAGGTTGGGCTCCCGTGTTGCGAATCCCCACCGTCACCGCCGCCGCCGCCGCCGCCCTCGCCGCTGTGGCGATTCAACTTGCAGCCCAGGCCCCGGCGTATCGCTTCGGCTGGGGGGACGCTGCCACGACGGCCGGCGCGGGGGTCGTCGCGTTGCTGCCCACCGTCCTGCACCTGCCGAGCCTGCCGCCGCCGTGTGCCCCGTGCGATCCCGCGGGGTTGTGGTCGGTCGATCGCCGCGTGCTGGGGGCCGATTCGCGATCGGCCGCCCGCGCGAGCGATGTGACGTTGGCGGGGCTCGTCGGCGTGGGCGCACTCCTCGCCGTCCGCGGAGATCCCCCCGGCGTCGCCCGCGGCAACGCGGCGGTCTACACGGATGCCCTCGCCGTGACCCTCGCGGTCACGAATTGGAGCAAGGCGCTCGTGCACCGCAGCCGTCCGGTGCTGTACACCTCCGGCGCCGTGGCCGCGGCCGGCGTGCGCGACAACCGCCAGTCCTTCCCGTCCGGACACACCTCGATGGCGTTTGCCGCGGCGACGAGCTACCTGATGATTGCGCGGCGCGAGCACCGGCGTCACGCGACCCGCAACGCCGTGCTCCTGTACGCCGGAGCGGCGGGCGTCGGCGCGCTGCGGCTCGAGGCCGGCCGCCATTTTCCGAGCGACGCCGCCGGCGGCGCGCTGCTGGGGAGCGCGATCGGCTGGCTCGTGACGCGACTCCACCCGACGGTGCGGTGAGGGAGGGGGAGGTGTGGTGAGCGAGCGGCCCGAGCTGCCCCGCGTGATGGGGCTGCGCGACGTGGTGCTGTTCAACATCACGGCCATCGTGGGACTGCGCTGGCTCACGACCGCGGCGAGCCAGTTCGGAGTCGCGGCGCTGCCGCTGTGGCTGCTCGCGATGCTGGTGTTCTTCATTCCGTCGGCCCTCGTCGTACGCGAGCTGGCGGACATCGACCCGGGCGCCGGCGGGCTGTACCGCTGGGTGAGCCGGGCGTTCGGCCCGCGCCAGGGCTTCCTGGCGGGCTGGGGCTACTGGGTCAACAACCTCTTCTATTATCCGTCGCTGCTCGTGGCGACCGCGGCGATTGCCGCGTACGTCGGCGGCCCCCGCTTCGTGCACCTCGGCGACGATCGCGGCTTCATCGCGGTCGTGGCGCTCGTCGGCCTGTGGATCGCCGTCGGGCTGAACATCGTGGGGCTGCGCGTGGGGAAGTGGCTCCAGAACCTGGGTGGCTTCGGCACCTGGCTGCCGGCCCTGATGTTTGTGGCGTTAGCGACCTGGGTCGTCCTGACGCGGGGCAGCGCGACCCGCTTCACGGCCGGGGGACTCCTGCCCGCCCACGTCGACTTCCAATCCATCAACCTGTTCGCCACCATGACCTTCGCGTTCGCCGGGCTGGAGCTGGCGCCGTCCCTGGGGGGAGAGATCCACGATCCGGCGGTGACGCTGCGGCGCGGCGTGCTGCTCTCGGGGGTCGCCGTCGTGACGATCTACGTGCTCGGCACCGCGGCGATGCTCGTCGCCCTGCCGCACGAAACCGTGAGCATCACCAACGGCATGCCGCAGGCGACCGCGGCGCTCGTCGCGCGTCTCGACGTGCCGGGCCTGGGATGGGTGGCGGGAATCGTGGCGGCGTTGCTGGTGCTCGGCAACGTGGGGGGCGTGGGCGCCTGGCTCGCGGGCTCGGCGCGGCTGCCGTACGTCGCGGGGGTCGGCGGCGCCTTACCGCCGGCGTTCGCCCGGGTGCACCCCCGGTGGCGCACACCCTACCTCTCCCTGCTCGTGCAGGGGGGGCTGGCGACGGCGTTCATCATCGCGAGCCTCGTGGGGACCACCGTCACCAGCGCGTACCTGCTGCTCACCCAGACGACGCTGATCCTCTTCTTTATTCCCTACCTCTACGTCTTCGCGGCGTACCTGAAGCTGCGACGCCGCCGGTCGCCCCTGACGGCCGCGATCGGCGTCCTCGGGCTCGCCGCGGTCGCCTTCTCGATCGTACTGGGATTCGTCGTCCCGCCGGGCGAAGCCCATCCGGTCTGGTACGAGGCGAAGGTCGCCGGGGGAGTGGTGGTGTTCATAGCGTTGGGATGGGTGCTCGCTGCAGCAGCTCCACCACCCGCCGCCGCAGATCGCCGTGGCGCCGCAGGAGTTCGCGGGCGTCGCCCGTGAGCGCCGACGTGCCGCCGCGGGGGCCTCCCGCGCGGGACTCCACGGCCGGCGTGCCGAGGGCCTGCTCCAGGTTCTGCACGCGCGCCCACGCCGTCCGGTAGCTCAGCTCCACGATCTTCGCCGCCTCCTTGATCGAGCCGGTGCGCTCGATCGCTTCCAGGAGCTGGGCCTCCGCATCGCCCAACAGGTACACGCCGCGCCGTTCCAGCCACACGCTCGCGCGCGGGACGAGGTCGTTCTCGATCATGGCGCCTCCTACATCCGCTACTCGACTGCGGTACACTCACCCCCCCGACGCTCGAAAGCCGGGGAGCCGTCCGGGAGCCGGCGCGCGAGTAGCGCGTCGCGCCACGAGCCCATGGCCCACGCGGCGAAGGCGCGCGCCGCGGGGTGGGGGTTGGGGCTCCCGACTACATACAAGGTATAAGGATTGCGCAGCAGCGTGTCGGCCGTAAAGAGGGCCCGGAGGCCGAGGTCCGGGAGCCTCGCGAACGTCGGCAGGTCGGCCAGGGCGTAGGCGCCACGCTCGCCAGCCAGCTGCAGCGTGGTGGTCTGGTCGGCACCCGACTCGACATACCACGGCGCGCCCCGCGGCTGCACCCGCGCGACACTCCACAGGGCCAGCTCCTTGATATGAGTGCCGGACGAGTCGCCGCGGGACACGAACCGCGCTCCCGCGCGCGCGATGCGGGTGAACGCCTCCACGGCGTGCTGCGCGTGTGCAACGGCGGCGGGATCAGCGGGCGGGCCGACGAGGGCGAACCGGCTCGCGACGAACGGGCACCGCAGCAACGCGTGGCCCGCAAGGATGCGCGCTTCGAGCGACGGGGCGTGAGTGATCACCACATCGAGGTCGCCTCGTGCCGCCGCCTGGAGGATTTGGCCCGAGGGCGCGATCACCGTGACGACGCGCGCCCCGCTCCACAGCGAGTCGATGAGGTCGAGCGCGCCTGACTGTTGCACGGTGTAGGTCGTCCCGACGCGCAACGGCGGCGGCGTGCTGGTGCAGGCCGCCGCTGCGGCGCACATTAGCGCGGCCACGACCTTCCGGAGTGCTCTCATGCGACGTCGTCCCTCGACGTTTTTTCTCTACGCCGTCTCTGTACGTCTTGCGTGTGGTCTTGCCCTCGCACCGTCGGTTGGTGAGGCGCAGGGCTTCCAGCTCACCGTCGAGAACATCATGCGCGGTCCCGACCTCGTCGGCACCGCACCCAGCAATGTGCGGTTCTCGGCGGACGGTCGCTACGTGTATTTTCGCTGGCGCAGCCCCGGTGTCGATACCACCGATCAGGATTACCGCGCGGCGGTCTCCGGGGGGAGCCCCGAGCGACTGCCGCGCTTTGCGGTGGACACGATCGCGATGGCGGACGGCGCGTGGTCACCGGACCGGGCGCGGGAAGTCGTGGTGCTCAAGGGCGACCTCTGGCTCGTGGACCGGCAGGGCGCGAAGCGGCGGCTCTCCGAAACGGCGGCGGCGGAATCCAACCCCGGGTGGTCGGGCGATGGCCGCACCGTGTTCTTCGCGCGCGACGGCAACGCGTGGGCGCTGGACGTGAACGGGGGCGCCGAGCGTCAGCTGACCGACGTGCGCCACGGCGCGGCGCCCAAGGCACCGGCCGAGCCGACGGGAGAAAAGAAGTTCCTGCGCGATCAGCAGCGGGAGCTGTTCGACTTCATCCGCCGCCAGGTGGCCGACCAGCGGGTCCGCGCCGACACCGATACGACGGGTCGCAAGGCGGTGTGGCTGCCGGAGACGCAGAGTGTCTCCCGGTTCGAGACGTCGCCCGACGGCCGGTTCGTGCTCGCCACCGTGACCGACCGTCCCACGGGCGCCGCGGCCGGCCAGCAGGTGACGATGCCCGTGTGGGTGACCCAGACGGGTTTCGTCGAGACCCAGCAGATCCGTACGAAGGTGGGAGACGCGCCGAACCGCCAGCAGGCGGCGGTGATCGACGTCGCGACGGGAACGGCGACGTGGATCGCGCGGGACTCTCTGAGCGATAATGTCGCCGTCGGCATTTCGCCCAACGGCCGGCACGCGCTGGTGCGGACGTCGAGCCGGGATTTCAAGGACGCGTGGCTGGTCGTGGTCGACCTGCCGTCCCTCGCGCGTCGGGACGTCGTGCACCTGCACGATGACGCCTGGCTCGGCGTGGACGGCTTTCTGGGCCCGGGCGCCTGGAGCGGCTGGCTCGCGGACGGGGAGACGATCTATTACGCCAGTGAAGAGACGGGGTACGCGCACCTCTACGTCGTGCCTGCGGCGGGCGGGGCGGCGCGCGCGCTGACGAGCGGCGACTGGGAGGTTCAGGACGTGCGGTTATCGGCGGACAAGGGGACGTTCTACCTCGAGACGAATGAAGGGGACTGGGGGCAGGTCCACGCCTACGCGTTGCCGGTGGCCGGCGGCCGGAGAGCCCAGCTGACGAGCGCCGAGGGACGGCAGGATGTCGTGGTGTCTCCGGACGAGCGCACGCTCGCCGTGCTGCAGTCGACGGCGAATCATCCGCCCGAGCTGTATGTCCAGGGTAGCCGCGCGGGCGGTGCGGCGCGGCGGATCACCGAGAGCACGACGGCGGAGTGGCGCGGCTTCGCGTGGCTGAGCCCCGAGATCGTGGCGATCCCGGCGAGCGACGGGGCGCAGGTCCCCGCCCGCTTGTACCGGCCCACCGGCGCCGCGAAGCGCGCGGCGGTGATCTTCGTGCACGGCGCCGGCTATCTCCAGAACGTGCACAAGTGGTGGTCGAGCTACTTCCGCGAGTACATGTTCAACCAGCTGCTGGCGGCGCGCGGCTACACGGTGCTCGACCTGGACTATCGCGGCAGCGCGGGACACGGGCGCGCCTGGCGCACGGCGATCTACCGCCACATGGGCGGCCGCGACCTGGACGACCAGGTGGACGCGGCGCGCTGGCTCGTGAAGCAGATGCACGTGGACTCGACGCGCATCGGGATCTACGGCGGCAGCTACGGCGGGTTCATCACGCTGATGGCGCTGTTCACCCGGCCCGGCGTCTTCGCGGCGGGCGCGGCGCTGCGGCCCGTCACCGACTGGGCGCATTACAACCACGGCTACACGGCGCGCATCCTCAACCAGCCGCAGGACGACTCCGTCGCCTACCGGCAGTCGAGCCCGATCTATTTCGCGCAGGGTCTGGTGGGGCGCCTGCTCATCTGCCACGGGCTCGTGGACGACAACGTGCATTTCCAGGACACGGCGCGGCTCGTGCAGCGGCTGATCGAGCTGGGGAAACAAAACTGGGACGTGGCGGTGTATCCGGTCGAAGCGCACGGGTTCCGGCGCAACGACAGCTGGACGGACGAGTACCGGCGGATTCTACGGTTGTTCGAGGAGACGATCGGCCGTTAAGCCTCGTCCGCGTCGCCTTCGCCGGAGAGGTGGTCCGCGCCCCGGACGGGGAGGCCGATCTGCCCGGCCCACTCATCGGTCAGCTCGAAGGTGCGGCCCATATCGAAGCGCAGCACGCGGAGCCGGCGGGCCAGGTCCTTCAGCGCCCAGGTGACGGTGCGCTGCACTTCGACCGAAGACCACTGGCCGAATTCATTGTGGCTCAGGTCCGCCTGCAGCGCTTCGGCGATGCGCGCGGCGGAGCGCCCGTGCGGCCCTTGCGGCGGCGTCGAGATGGCGACACTGACAGGGGCGGAACGCGGTGACTTGGCCGGCGGTTCGCCGTCACCCCAGAGCAGCCACTCCAATGTGACACCAGTCACCTGGTGCTCTTGAGCTTTGGCCACAATCAGCCGAGCGATATCCGCGGGAAACTTCTTGCGCTGCGGCCATTTCTTCACGGCCGCCTCGGTGACGGGCGGACCGATTTCCGCCGCAAACTGCCGGTAGGTCAACGAGATACTGTCCCAGGGACTGAAGAGGTCCAGCAGGATCGCGAGGCGCTCCGCGACTGGTCCCTGTTTGGGTCTGTTTCGGTCCTTGACAGATGACAATGTGACCCCAGATTAGTGACGCGAAAGTGCCTTAACGGCACCGGATCGCTCGTTCCCGTCGCCACATAGTGTCGCGCATTAAGGCCCTTGTCAAGGTGGTTCCCCAGTGTCGCGTCTGCGTGTAATCGCCATCTCGGAGGCGTTCAGCGGGTTCTGGAACGACTTCGCCAAGGATCTTGATGTCGCCATCGACGTGCTGGGCCCGGGGGACGCGGTTTCACCGACCCCCGATACGGTCGCCGTCATCGTTGCGGCAGGCGGCGCCGAGCGCGATGCGATCCAGTGGCTCGAGGGACACCGCCTCCCGCCGGGTCTGCCGGCGCTGGTCGTGGGCACCGATCCCGGACGACGCACGGCGATGCAGTTCGTCGCGCGCGGGGCGAGCGATTACTTCGCGCTGCCCGACGATCTCGAAATCTTCCGCAGCGCCGTCGTCGCGGCGCGCAACGCCGGCCGGGCGCGCGCGACGGCGGCCCCAAGCGGCGACGCGGACGCGTTCGCGGGGATCGTCGGCGAGAGTCAGGCCATCAAGCGCGAGCTGGCCCGGGCCAGCCGGCTGTTGCCGCATCGCAGCGCGCGCGCTCTCATCGTCGGCGAGACGGGGACGGGCAAGGAGCTCCTGGCGCGCGCGATTCACGCCGGCAGTCCGCGCCGGCACGCGCCCTTCGTCGCCGTCAACTGCTCGGCGTTCCCCGAGCACCTCATCGAATCGGAATTGTTCGGGCATGAGCGCGGCTCGTACACGGACGCCTACGCCGCCAAGCCGGGGTTGTTCGAGGTGGCGGACACCGGCACGCTGTTTCTGGATGAAATCGGGGACCTGGCGCTCAGCCTGCAGGCCAAGCTGCTCAGGGTGCTCGAGGACAACGAGATCCGCCGCGTCGGCGGCACGAAGTCGCGCACCGTGGACGTCCGCATTCTGGCGGCGACGCACGAGGACCTCCCCGAGCGCGTGAGCGCGGGGACGTTCCGCGACGATCTCTACTTCCGCTTGAGCACCGTCGTTTTCCGGCTGCCCCCGCTGCGGGAGCGGGGCGACGACACGATCCTGCTCGCCGACACGTTGCTCGAGCGGCTCGCCGCCGAACACCGGTTGCCGGTGCCGCCGTTGACGCCCGAGCTGTGTGACCGCATCCGTGCCTATCCGTGGCCGGGGAACGTCCGGGAGCTGAAGAATTCTCTGGAGCGGGCCCTGTTGCTGTCGCCGGCGGGCGAGTTGAGCCCGGACGAATTGCTGCCACCGGCGTCACCCCGAGCCTCAGGCGAGGGGCCGATCCCTTTCCCGGCTCCGCTGCACCAGATCACCACCGCCGCGGCGCGCGCGACGGTGGAGCTGTGCGGCGGCAATCGTAGCGAGTCGGCGCGGCGGCTGTCGATCTCCACGCGGCGGCTGCGGCGGCTGCTGAACGGGGAAGCGGATCTCGAGGAGGAACTGGAGGAAGCCGCCGTGCGGGTGGCGAGCCGGCGTTCGTAGCCGTTCCCGCAGCCCCGCTGGTTCGCGGCGACCCAGCCAGGGACAAAACGACCCACCTCCATTCGGGGCCCCGCTCGGGGCCCCGTTTCGCAATCCCCGACACAGCAACGAACTGAGAGCCAACGCTCGCGCCGGACGGCGGCGGAACGCTTCCTGCATTCCCGCGTCGGCACGATGACATCGGAGCATCGCATGGCCCCCTCCCGTTCGCTCATGCCGCTCGTGCTACTCGCGGGTGCGATCGCTGCCGCCCTGAGCTGCAGCGACCCCTCGCCGCTCGGCGTTCCCGACTTCCGGAGGGGCGGCAAGTGGACGCCCCCCCCGACGACCTACACGGGCGCCGGCCTGGTGGCGTGTTCGCAGACCTACGACTCCGTGACCCAGGTGATCGGACCTGCGGGCGGCCTCATCGCGGTCGGCCACCACTTTCTGTGGGTCGATTCGATGGCGCTGGCCGACACGGTGCGCATCACCGCCGTCGCGCCGGCGGACACGGTGCGCTGGGTGCGCTTCCAGCCCGACGGCCTCCAATTCAAGACCAACGGCGCCGGATGGTCGGCCATCCTCTATACGAGCTTCAAGGACTGCGGGGTGCCGACGGCCGATACGCTGCGGATCGCGCAGGTCAGCGACTCCCTGACCTTCATCCGGTACCTGCGGGCGCCGGACTCAACGTGGGTCAGGGTCCGAAAGAATGCGTGGAGTCAGGGCAATCAATATGTCGCCGGCGTGCTGCACCACTTCTCCCAATACGCGATGTCGTGGTAGGAGCCCCATGAACTCGAAACGCCTGCTGGTCCGGCGGTCGTTGCTGGCACTCGCGGTCACCGCGGCGGTCCTGAGCTGTGCGGACCCGTCCCCGGTCTCCGTCAACCCTCTGGGGCTCACCGCGCAGCGGGTCGCCGCTCACGGCCTGATCTCCTGTACCCCGCTCCCGTACGACTCCGTGACCCAGGTCATCGGGCCCGGCGGGGGCATCATCGTGGTCGGCGGCCACGTGCTGGTGGTGGATTCGCTCGCGCTGAGCAGCCCGGTGAGCATCACAGCCGTCGCGGCGTCGGACACGGTGAACTTGCTGCGGTTCCAACCTGAGGGCCTGAGATTCAAGTCGGGGACGCACGGCATCGGCGCCCTGGTCGCGACGAACCTCGACAACTGCAACGTACACCCCAATCAGGTGTTGCACATCGCTCACGTGAGCGACTCCCTGGCCATCCTTGATTTCCTGCAGTCGCCGACGGGCTCCGACACGCTCATCGTCATCAAGTACAAGACGTATCTGGGGTCGCTGTGGATCGCCGGCTTGCTGCGCCACTTCTCGAACTACGCGGTGGCCTGGTGAGGGCGCGCGCTTTGACGCTGAGGCGTCTCGCGTGCGCGGCGCCGCTGGCCGCCGTGCTGTTGAGTTGCGACACCCCCGGTCCGGCCGCTCCTGACCTTCACGCCCCCAGGCTCGAGGCCGACGCGGTCGGCGCGGCGGGCGATCTGCTGCAGTGCCGGCCGCTGGCGTACGACTCGGTCACCCAAACGGTGGGATTCTTCGGCGCGGTGCTGCGCGTGAGCCGGCACACGCTCTTCATTCCACCGCTGGCGCTCACGCACCCCGTCACGATCACCGTGGTCGTTCCGTCGGACACCGTGAACGTGATCCGGTTCGAGCCGGAAGGGCTCGTTTTCAACTATCCCGTCCGGCTCACGATGAGCTACGCGAACTGCAACGCGGGCTCCTTGACGGACCTCCGGCGCATCGCGTACACGACCGACTCGCTGCAGATCCTCGAGTACGAGCCGTCGGTGGACAATTTCTACGGGAAGAAAGTCACCGCGCGGATCGCCCATTTCTCGCTCTATGCCCTGTCCTGGTAACCCCGTGCGCCCCGTTGAGCCCGCGGTTGGAGCAGCGCTCACGCGCAGCAGGAGGATCCTCGTGAAGTTCGTGAAGCACGTGCTGTACTCGGTATGGGTGGTCGGCGCGGTCGCCCTGGTCTCGAGCTGCGGAGATCGCACGGCGACCGGCCCCACGGTTCAGGTCTCCGCCAGCAGAGTCTCAAGGGACTCCACGCATGGGAAGGCGGCGAAGGTCGGCGGCAAGCGCGGCGGGTTGCTGCGTTGCACCGTGAAGTCCGCGGACGACGACGAAGACGAGTCCGAAAGCGAGGCCGAGAGCGAGGCCGAGAGCGAGCTGCTCGGTCCCGAAGGCGGGACGATCGGCTCCGGACGCGCCAAGCTCGTGATCCCGCGGGGGTCGCTCACGGATACGGTGACGATCACCGTGGAGGTCATTGGGGATACGGTGCGCGCCGTGCGGCTGCTGCCGCAGGGGCTCGTGTTCCAGAGCCCGGCCTACCTCACGTTGAGCTACTCCGACTGCCAGAGCGTGAACGGGAATCCGAAGCGGATCGCCTATACGAGCGATGCGTGGACGATCCTCGAGTACGAGCAGTCGCGGGACGACGCGGCGCGCAAAGAGGTCACCGGCGAGCTGAACCACTTCTCGAATTACGCCGTGGCCTGGTAGGACTCCCATGGACCTGGAGAATCGCATGTCGATGCGCCCCCTTGCCCTGATCCCGCTCGCGCTCGCGCTGTTCGCGGCGGGATGCTCCGACGAGCGACATCCGATCGCCGTTGAGCCCCCGGGCCCGCACTTCCTCCGGTGGGCGGGGAACACCGCTCCGCAGTTTGCCACCGGCGATGCCTCTTTGCCAGCCAGCGCCGTCGGGTATCCCATGGCGTCGCTGTCCGATGGTGGGCTCAGCCTCGATCGCAACACGGCGACGTTCTGGGCAGTGCGCGGCGAGCCGCGCTCCATGCAGATCAACTACCTGAGCGCGACCGGGGACACCAGCGCCCCGTTCCTGCGCCTGACGATCACCGATCCGGTCTACGTGCCGGGCCAGGGCGACCTCGCGCCGGGGGATTCGGTCGAGATCACGGTGACGATCGATCCGTCGACCATCAAGGTCTCGCTCGAGCCGACGGGAACGCTGTTCGGCGATCCGTCCCAGCTGCAGATCTCGTACGGCGGCGCCGACGGCGACTTAAACGGGGACGGCGTCGTGGACGGTGTCGACGCCGCCATCGAGCAGCAGCTGCTGGGGTTGTGGTATTCGGAGGGGGAGGGGAACGCCTGGATCAAGATCCCGGCCACCCAGTCCCTCGCGGACAAGTCGTTCATCGCAGCGCTGGCGCACTTCTCCTTATACGCTGTGTCCTACTAGGGAGCGACATGCGTTTCTCGCTCCGGGTCTGCGCGCCGAACGCCTCGACCGGAGGCGGCGCCGCTGTGATCGCGAAACGGGACGGTCGTCCGCGGCCGGCGCCGTGGACGCGTCCCAGCACGGCGGTCGACCCGAGCGCCCGCCACTGTGCCAACTATGCGGTCGCGTACTGATGCCGCGCGTGGTGGCGTGGGCCTACCTGGTCGTATGGCCGCATGGGCCGTATGGCCGTCAGTGAAGGCCGTATGGCCGTCAGTGAAGGAGAGAGAATGACATCCCGACGTCGGTGGCTGCTCACGATTCCGGTGGCGCTGGGCCTGTGCGTGGCCGCCTGCCGCGATGCGACCGGGCCGCTGCCCCAGCGCGACATGACCGGCCTCCAGGCGGATTTCCTGCCGGATTGGTTCATACCATGCATCCTGCAACAGGCGTCGACCGCGCCGCCGCTCGAGACCTACCAGGTCTCCTTCTGGGCGCGGCATGACCGGGAAACGGCGGTCGCGGTCAACTACACCTCCGGGGAGCCGTACCTCCGTTTCCGCGTTCCTCGGTTCGGTCTGAAGTGGACCCCGGACGGGGCGCGCGTGCAGGGCAGCGATTCGGTCCTGGTGACGCTGACCCTCGATCCCGTCAACCTCGCCGCGACCTTCGAGCCTTCCGGGCTGGGGTTCTCCGACGTGTTCCCGGCGCAGCTGACGATGTACTACGAGAACGCGAATCCGGATCTGAACGGCGACGGCGTCGTGAATTTCACGGACTGGGTGCTGAAGCTGCGGCTGGGGATCTGGGGGAACAGCGGGCGGTCGCCCAGATGGTTCAGGGTCGGTTCGCGGAACAACACGTCGCAGCAGTCCGTGACGGGCTACCTCTACCACTTCTCGCTGTACGCGGTGTCGTATTAGCGCCATGAACCTGGAGAATCCGAGGTCCGTCCCGCCTCGCCGCTGCGGCACGCAGGGGCGTTTCGACCCACCCTCAGGAACGCTCTGGCCCACCTCCCGCCGGCCGAACGCCGGACGGCACGCGCTACTGCCGGTGAGCCAACGAGATAGCGCGAGGGGGGTGGAACGGAACGCTTCCTGCTTCGCGGATCAGGCACGATGCCTAGCGGAGGTCGCATGACGGGTCTTACACGAGCGTTCGCAAGCCAAACGCGCGGCTTCCTGGGCCGCCGCGGCTGGCTGGCCGTAGCGCTCGTGCTCGGGGCGGCGGCCACCAGCTGCGGCGACCCGACCCCCACGGCTCCCGCGGCCGTCGGTGCGCCCCAAGCCTCCTTGATCGGGGACATCCTCTCCCGCTGGCTGCTGCTGGACTCGTGTGCCTCGCTCCCCACTGCGGCGGTGACCCAAACGGTCGGCCGGGCGGGCGGTGTGATCGTGGTCGGGCCGGATACCCTGCGCATCCCGCGGGGCGCCCTTTCGCAGCCTGTGACCATCCAGGCCTCGCTGCCGGCCGGGTACTTCATCAACATCGTCGTGTTCCAGCCCACCGGCCTCAAGTTCCACAAGCCGGCGTCGCTCACGATGGGCTACTCGAACTGCTCCCTGCTCCGGGATTGGGACCTGCGCATTGCCCAGGTCACCGACGACCTGAAGATCATCGAGTACCTCAGCTCAACGAACGACAAGAGTAAGAAGACGGTCACGGGGCAAGTCCACCACTTTTCCAACTATGCGGTGGCCTGGTGATGCCGATCCGCCGCCTCGCGTTCGTCGCCGCCCTCGCGGTTCTCGGTGCCGCATGCTCCGACCAGACGGGACCGCTTTCGCCCGCTCAGGCGCCGCTGTTTGCGCACGTGCAGGACGACCAGGGGATCGACGCGGGGATCCACGTTCTCCAGCAATCGCCGGCGGCGCCCCCGCTCCAGACCTACGACACGACGTTCTGGGTCCACAAGGGTAAGGCCTTCACGCTCACCGTGGACTACCAACCCGCCGCGGGCGAGAGGATCGGTCGACCGTTCCTGCGCTTGGACGTGCCCAAGTACGCGTTGGTTGCGGACAGTGGTGGGTCGCTCCTGGACAAGCGCGACTCGGTCGCGATGACCCTGAGCATCGATTCGCTGGGCTTCTCGGTGGACTTCGGGCCCTCCGGGCTGATGTTCTCCGCCGACTTCCCGGCGCAGTTGACCCTGTGCTACGAGAACATGGATCCGGATGTGAACCGCGACGGGGTCGTGGACGCCGGCGATCAGGCGCTGCAGCAGCAAATCAGCTTCTGGTACCAGTCCGTGCAGGCGGACCCGTGGTTCAAGTTGCCGACCAGGTACGACTCGGAGAACCCGTGCATCTCGACCCCGCTGTACCACTTCTCGCTGTACGCGGTGTCGTACTAGCGCTATGCGCTTGGAGGCACGCATGTCCGTCCGCCGGCTGCTGATTCCGCTCGCGCTGTTCGCGGCGGCCTGTTCCAACGAGCTGGGACCGCTCCCCGCCCCGGTGCAGGACCGCGTCGCGCCGGCGACGACGGACACCACGCAGATCCACGTGCTGCGCCAGTCGCCGAGCGCGCCCCGGCTGCAGACGTACCGGATGTCGTATTGGGCCCGGCGGGGGACGCAGACGACGGTGCAGGTGAACTATCGCCCCGCCCCGGGCCAGTCGCAGGGCGACCCATTCCTGCGCTTCCGGATCCCCATCAATGGGCTGGTCGCCGGGGCGAATGGCGTGCCGCTCGATCGCGGCGACTCGGTCCGCATCACCCTGACGATCGATTCAGTCAGCTTCCGGGTGGACTTTCGGCCGTCCGGGGTGGTGTTCTCGAAATCGTCCCCGGCGCAGCTGGCCATCTGGTACCAGGACGCGGACCCGGATCTGAACGGCGATGGCCGCGTGGACGCGACCGATCAGGCGCTGGAGGCGCAGCTCGCCATCTGGACCCAGAGCAACAAGACGGACCCCTGGAAGCAGCTGTCTTCGGGGAACGACACGACGCAGAAACTAGTCACGGCGGCCCTGTACCACTTCTCGCTGTACGCGGTTTCCTATTAGTGAACGTGCGAACGCTGAGCACATTCCCGAGGGTTGGGGGAGACACACGATGGACACGTCGTCACTCGTAATCGACAAGGCGCGGCAGCTCGCCGCCGCCGGCCACCACGCCGAGGTCGTCGAGTACCTCGGCACCCAGGCGCGGGGGGAGCTCGAGGAGTCGCCGAGTCTCGCCTTGCTGTACGGGACCGCGCAGGCGCGGCTCGGGCGCCATGCCGAGGGGCAACGGTGGCTCGACGTGGCGCTGGACCAGGCGCGCGAACGTGACGAGCACGCGGTCGAGCGGCACGCCCTCAACGCGCGGGGCGCCCTCGCCCTGATGAGCGGGCGCATCGACGAAGCGGCGGAGTACTGCACGCGGGCCCTGATGGCCGCGAGCCGCGACGGCGACCTGGCCACGACGGCGCGCTGCTCGAACAACCTGGGGATCATCAGCAACCTGCGCGGGCGGCACGCGGAAGCGATCGGATCGTGGGAGATCGCCCTCGCCGCGTTCGAGCGGGCCGGGCTGCCGCAGGGCGTGGCCGAATGCCGGCACAACCTGGCGGTTTCGTATCGCGAGCAGGGGGCGCTCGACCGCGCGCTGGCGGAAGCCGATCAGGCCGTCGCGCAGGCGGAGCCGACCGGCGATCGCATCCTGTGGGCCATGACGCTGCGGGGGCGGGCGGAGATCCGGGTGGCGCGCGGCGAGCTGGGGTTGGCACAGCGCGAACTGGAACTCGTGCGCGAGATCCGCAGCCGCCAGCCGAACCCCGTCCACGAAGCCGAGGATCTGCGGGTCGCCGCGGCGGTGCTGGCGGCGGAGGGCCAGCTGGTGGCCGCCGAACGGGCGCTGCGCGAGGCGATCGGGCAGGCGGAGGCGCACCTGGTGCCGCAGGTGGCGGCCGAAGCGCAGCGCGACCTGTGCCTGGTGCTGCGCCGCAGCGGACGGAACGCCGACGCGCAAGCGGCGGCGCGCGCGGCGAAGGTCCTCTTCGCGCAGCTGGGTGCCGAACGGGAAATCCGCAGTCTCGCCGGGCAGGAGTGGGGGGACGAGTTTGCGGCGGAGCTGCGCGGCTCGCTGGCCCCGTTGCACGAGGCGCAGGAGCTGGCCGATGCGGGGCGCTACGCCGACCTGCTGTCGTACCTGGGAGGGCGGGCGCAGAACGAGGTCGAGCAGTCGCCGATGCTGGCGCTGCTCAGCAGCATCGGGCACAGCCGCATGGGCCGGCTGGACCTGGGCCAGCAGTGGTCGCAGGTGGCGCTGTCGCGCGCGCGCGTGCTGGGCGACCGGCGGCTGGAGCTGCGGGCGTTGAACGTCTGCGGGGCCATCGCGCTGGAGCGCGGCGGCATCAACGAGGCCACGTATTTCTTCACGCGGGCGCAGGAAGAGGCGATGCAGGAGAACGACATGGCCACCCTCGGCAAGTGCGCCAACAACATCGGCATCATCGCGAACATGCAGGGGGACTTCGGCCGGGCGGTGGGATCGTACACCCGCGCGATCGCCGCGTACCAGGCGGCCCGCTACGACCTGGGCGTCGCCGAGTCGCAGCACAATCTCGCCATGGCGTACCGTGAGCTGGGCAAACTCGACGACGCGATGCAAACTGCCGACGCGGCGGTGCGCGAGGCGGAGCGGCTCGGGGACCGGCGCCTCAAGGCGCAGGCCTTGGCGGGGCGGGCGGAGATCCGCGCTGTCCGCGGGGAGCCCGAGGTCGCCGTCCGGGAGGCGGGACGCGCGCTCGCGCTACACCGGGAGCTTCAGGATGTGGTCCTCGAGACCGAGGACATGCGCATCCTCGCCGTCGCGCTGGGGATGACGGGAAAGACCGAGGAGGCGGCCGCGATGTTCCAGGAGGTCGTCACTCGCGCGACCGAGCACGGGCGGCCGCTGCTCGTGGCCGTTGCCCAGCGCGATCTCGCGTACCTGCTGGCCCGCGAGGGGGATTTCCCGGGGGCGCAGCAGGCGGCCCACGCGGCGCGCGCCACGTTCCACCGGCTGGGGTGTCGCGCGGAGATCGACAAGCTGGAGGCGTTGCTGGCGCATCCGGAGTTCGGGGCGCCCGATCTGGCCAGCTCGGGCCCGGAGACCTCCTCGACCGACGCCGGTCCGGAGGTCGGGTTGCCACCGCGGGACATCCCGATTCCGAAGCGCGAGAGTCTTGATCGATGAAGGCTAGCGTGGTGACGTCCGTATGACCGCCGTCCCGATCGTCGCCCCCGCCAGGCCGCGCGCGCGCGGGCGCGCGGCGGCCCGCCCCGCGCGCCCCGCGGCGGACTTGCTCATCGACGCGCGCGCCCTGGAACGCGCCGGGTGCATTCCGGAGGCTGTCGCGTCCTACGAGGCGGCGATCCGCGCCGCGGGTGGGGCGACGGGGGACCGGGCGGTGCTGGCCGAAGCGCTGCGCCGGCTCGCCGTGGTGCAGCACCGCGGCAGTCACTCCGTGGAGGCTCGTCGGCTGGCCCAGCGCAGCTTCACGGTGGCGCGCCGGGCCGGCAGCGACGTGCTCGCCGCCGAGGCCCTGAATACGTTGGGAGGAATCGACCTCGAGGCCGGCCCGCTCGATCGCGCGCGCAGCCAGTTCCTGCGCGCCGTGCGCCTGGGGGGGTCGAGCCTCGAGCTGCGCGCACGAGTCGAACAAAACCTCGGGATCGTCGCCAACATCAAGGGCGACTTCGACGATGCGCTGGCCTGCTACACCCGCTCCCTCGAGGCGTACAAGCGGTGCAACGACGAGCACGGCTGCGCCATCGCGTACCACAACCTCGGCATGGTGAGCGCGCAGCGGCGGCTGCTCGCCGAAGCGGACCGCTACTTCACGCGGAGCTACGAGATCGCCGCCCGGACGGGCGACACCTATCTCGAAGGGCTGTGCCTCCTAAACTACGCCGACGTCTACTTCCAGCGCGAGCGCTATGAGGAGGCGCGGCAGAACGCGGAGGCGGCGCTGGCGCTGCTCGACCGCATCGGCGGCGACGTGGTCAAGGCGCAAGCGTACCGCATCCTCGGCATGGTCGCCCGGGAGACCGGCGATCCGGATCTCGCCGGGTCACGGCTGCGCGCGGCAATGGCGCTGGCGGTGAGCGCGGGCTCCATGTTGAACGAAGCCGAGGCGTGCCGGGAGCTGGCCATCCTCAACCAGGCGCAGGGCCGCAATCAGGACGCGCTGGCCCTGCTGAATCAGGCGCACGGGCTGTTCGGCCGACTCGATGCGCGCGCCGATCTCGTCAACGTCGGCGCCAAGATGGCCGAGCTCGAGACCACCTACCTGGCCGTTGTGAGCGAGTGGGGGAAGTCCATCGAGTCCACCGACACCTACACCTTCGGGCACTGCGAGCGCGTTGCCAACCACGCGGTGGCCGTGGCGCGAGCGCTGGGGTTGGACGAGCGCGAGCAGACCACGATCCGCGTCGGCGCCTACCTCCACGATCTCGGGAAGGTGCGCATTCCAGCCGAGATCCTGAGCAAGCCCGGCCCGCTGACGTCCGAGGAGTTCGCCGTGGTGCAGATGCACCCGGCGTGGGGGATCGAGCTGCTGGCCGAGATCCAGTTCCCCTGGGAGATCCAGCCGATCATCCGCTGGCACCACGAGCGCTACGACGGGACCGGCTACCCCGACCAGCTGTGCGGCGACGCGATCCCGGTGGCGGCGCAGATCGTCGGCATCGTGGACGTGTACGACGCCCTCACCACCACGCGTCCCTACCATCCAGCGCTGTCGCCGGAAGAGGCGCTCCTGGAGATCGGACGCTGGCGCAGCTGGTGGTCGGAGGCGGTGTACGGCGCGTTCCTCGCCTCGGGTGTCTCGCCGCAGGTGCAGGAAGCGGGCGCGCCGCAACTCGTCGCCTAGAGCTCGCGGCTGAAGCCGCACTAAAGTCTAGGCGGCTCGACCCTAGAACAGGCCGATGTTGAAGGCGGCGCTCTCCGCGCCGGTCATGCCCGCCGCACTCACCCGCAGTGTGTAGCCGTTCCCGAGCTGGTCGATACTCAAATCCGAGAACGTGGCGACCCCGTTTACCGCGGTGACGGTCCTCGTCCCCGAGAGCGTGCCGGGGATGAGCACGGCGCCGTTGTGCCCGATCGCGATCGACACGGCGCCCGTGAAGCCGGTGAGCGGATTGCCCTGGTCGTCCTCGGCGGTCACCTGCACGGCTGGCTTGATCGGCATGAAGGGTAGCGTGGTACTCGGCTGGACGGTGAAGGCGAGGTGCGTCACGGCCGGGTTGAGCGTGAGCACGGTGGCCAGCCAGTTGCCCGGCGTGGGCGTCTGATCGAAAAACCAGGTCCACTGGGGGTCGGCGAAGCCCGCGGCGGCGCCCTGCACGAAGTACTCCGCGTCGCCTTTCATCTTCTGGTCTTCCGACTCGTTCACGTTGGTGAACCCCACCGGCGTGCCGAGGCCCACCAGCCGGTCCGCCATCGTGACGCCGAACGCCAGCGCGCCCGCGTTGACGGGAATGGCGCCGGGGTCGGCGATCGTGGGCGTCGCGCCGGAGCCCGAGGCCGAGCTGTGGGGGCCCAGCGCCTCCGCGTCGGCCGAACTCACCCCGCTCCACGCCGAGAGCAGCACGCCGCCTTCCGCGATGGAGTTCGAGAAGATCGCGTGCACCGCCAGAATCGAGTCGAAGGCGGTGCTCGCGTCAGGAAAGTTGCGCACGTTCGTGGCGACGTAGGTCGCCATCGAGATGCCGCCGAAGGTGACGTAGTCGATCAGGGTGTAGGTGTTGCCGACCGGCGTTTGCGCGGCGTCACTCAAGTGGTCGGTCACGGTGACGATCGTATTGGTCGAGCCGAGCCAGAAGAACGTCGCGACGATGGCGTCGCCGACGTGGGGGTTCCGGGGATCAAAGCCCTTGCCGACGTGCGTGCCGCCGTTGCCCCAGGGGATCGCGTCCCCGAAAGCGCCGTTCTGCTGGTCGAGGGCGATGCCCGACCCGGCGGTGGTGACGAACGCCGGAGCGCCCAGTCCGTGGGGCGAGGGACTGACGGCGTCCCGGCAGCCGACGGCGAGCAGGGCCATGGCCATCAGTGAGGGAAGGGCACCGATCGTGGTCTTATGAGACATGATCCGGCCTCGTGTCGAGTGAATGCCACACGTTGGTGACGCCGTTGCGCCGTCATGGAGAGCAAGGCTCGGGCCAAGGCCTCGTAGCTTCAACTGTGCGTCGGGTTGCATCAAAGTGCGGCATGAGGGCGCGGCGAGGAGAGATACTGGTGCAGGCGAAAGCGGTTAAGTTTGGAACTCGTCGGGAGTTCGGGGCGGTAGCTCAGCTGGGAGAGCACCTGGTTTGCAACCAGGGGGTCAGGGGTTCGAATCCCCTCCGCTCCATGGCCCCCCCCGGGCGCTACGGCGCCAGCCGGTGCACGGCCTTGATAACGAACGCCCCGTTGAGCGGGCGCGCGAGCGCCTGCGGGTCCGGGAAGCGATACCGCGCCAGCGGATGCGTCGTGTATCCCGAGTTCCACACCAGGAAGACGTCGTCGCCGATCGCGGGAATCCAGTGGAAGCGCACGTTGAAGTCGACGCGCTCGTCCTCGTTGTCGTACTGGACGAACGCGAGCAGGCTGGTGCGGGGATTGAAGTCGACCTCCAGCCGGCTCACCGACAGCAGCGCCGTGAAGCCCCCCGCCGGGAGCCGGGCTGTCGTCCGTGTCAACTCGGTGCTCAGGATGAGGTGCCCGCCGCCGCGCCATGCCGCGCTCAGCTCGAGGTCGGTGCTGCGACCTCCGTAGAACCGGCCCCAGTTCGCGAAGGCGGCGAAGCTGAGGGGCCGGCCGGACGACATCCCGTACTGCACCTCGGAGCGCGACCACCAGTAGCGCCCTGGCGGCACGCGGACGTCGCGGAAGAGGTCGAAGGTGTCGGTGGGGACGTCCAGCAAGCGCTGCAGGTTGACCTCGAAGTGGTCCCCGTTTTGGCGGTCGCCCCCCAAGATCCGCCATTCAAACGTCGCCGTCTGCCAATCGCCGCTGCGCAGCAGGGAGCCCGAGTCATTGGCGATGATGTCCCAGGTGGGAATCGGAAACGTGAAGTCGAGCTGACGGATTCCCAGGATTCCGGGCCGGGGCA
>WNFW01001531.1_pt1 | contig 27831 bp, 25 predicted proteins | sample 5400131 | NCBI WGS metagenome assembly WNFW01 (sample SAMN13153362, study PRJNA577476) | soil metagenome | isolation source: 20 cm soil or saprolite under grassland replicate 1 | place: USA:California | collected 2016-06-15 | reverse complement strand
TCGAGCACTGCGAGACGATCGCGCGCGAGTTCCCCCTGGTCGGCTTCTATCTGCAGCCGAGCGTCGGCGGCATCGTGCTCACGAGCGGGTTCTGGGCGCGCTTTGCCGGGATCGACAATGTTTTGGCCATCAAGGTCGCGCCGTTCAACCGCTACCGCACGCTCGACGTGGTGCGCGGGGTCGTCACGGCCGGGGCCGAAGAGCGCATCGCGCTCTATACCGGGAACGACGACCACATCGTGCTCGACCTCCTGACGCCGTTCGAAATCGCGCGCGGCAACGAGCGCGTGTCGGTGCGGTTTCGCGGCGGACTGCTCGGCCATTGGTCGGTGTGGGTGCGCACGGCCGTCGATCTCTTCGCGCGCTGCCGCAAGGCGCAGTCCGCAAGCTGCGTCGACCGCGCGCTGCTCGAGCTCGACAGCCGCGTCACCGATTGCAACGCGGCGTTCTTCGACGTCGCCACCGATTTTCGCGGCTGCATCGCCGGCTGTCACGAAGTGCTGCGACGCCAGGGCCTGCTGGAGGGCATCTGGTGCCTCGATCCGCGGGAAAGCTTGAGCCCCGGGCAGCGCGAGGAGATCGACCGGGTCTATCGCGAGCATGCCGATCTCGCCGACGACGCTTTCGTGCGGCAGAATCTGGCGCACTGGCTGGAGTGACTTGAAGCGAAGGCCCCGGCCCCGCTCGCCTTCGCGTTGCTCAGGCGAGCGACCCTCCCCACCGCTGCGCGGGGGAGGGTAGGGCCGCGATCTCTACGCGGCCCGCGCCGCCCCGCGGGTGGCGTAGGGGCGCACCCGCCGATTCCGAGGGGGACGAAAGCCGCCGCCGGTGCTACATTGGGTTACCGCGGTCCTGCGATCGCGCGCCTTGATGTTCGCAATGGATTTTGCCCACACCAACGAGCATGGGAGGAGTACATGCCGGACAGTGTCTATAAGGTGATCGAGCTGGTCGGCACCAGCACCAAATCCTGGGAGGATGCCGCCAAGAACGCGGTCGATCGGGCGGCGAAATCGCTGCGCGACCTTCGCGTTGCCGAGGTCGTCCAGCTCGATATGGTGCTCGACAACGGCAAGGTGGAGGCCTATCGGGCCAAGATCAACGTCTCATTCAAGTACGAGGGCGGCGGTTAGATCGATTGCGCCGCCGCGGGACGCGACCCGTGACTTGCACCGGAATCCGCTCTTTTTCGGATTCCGGTGCTCGAAATTTTATCCAGGGACAGATTATGGAACGAGCAACGTTCCTGACAGCGGCAGGGATTCTGTCCGCCGCTGCCGCGAAGAACGGACCGATCTGATGGCCATCGATTACGCGCGGCTCAAGGCCTGGTCGTTCCCGGACGTCAAGCAAAGCTACACGGGGAAAGACGCCATCTTGTACGCGCTCGGGATCGGCCTGGGCCGGGACCCGGTGAATGCCGACGAGCTGCGGTTCCTGTACGAGGACGGCCTCGCGGTGCTGCCCACGTTTGCGGTGGCGCTGGGCTATCCGGGCGGCTGGTGCGACGCCGTCGCCTGGACCGAGCAACACGGCCGCGCTGCCGTCGCCGCTCGAAAGCTCGAGCGGGCTTGCGGCTGCGGTGCGGCGCTGCTCGGCGGCAACGACCAGGACGGGCTTGTGGTCGAGCGCGACCGCGCCGGCCGCGGCGATGGCGGTTTCGGCGGCCCCGCGGGTCCCACCAAGAGCCCGCACCCGATTCCGGAGCAGCCGCACGAGTTGGAGTGCGATCTTCCGACTTCGCCGCGCGCGGCGCTGATCTACCGCTTGTCGGGCGATTACAATCCGTTGCATATCGATCCGGCGGTGGCCCGCGTGGCCGGGTTTTCCAAGCCCATCCTGCATGGGCTCGGGACCTACGGAATTGCCGGGCACGCGCTGCTGAAAACGCTGTGCGCTTACGATCCGAGCCGGCTCGAGCGCATGGACGTGCGGTTTTCCGCGGTGGTGTTCCCGGGCGAGACGATCCGCACCGAGATCTGGCGCACCGGGTCCGGAAAGGCGGCGTTCCGCTGCCGCGTGCTGGAGCGCGACGCATTGGTGCTCAACAACGGCTATGCCGAATATCGCGATTGAAAGGGTGGAGCATTGGTCGGCATCCAGAAATTCGGCGGATATATCCCGCGGCTGAGATTGAGCCGCAAGGCCATCGTCGATGCGCATTCCTGGGCCAATCCGGCGCTCAAGGCGCAGGCGAAATCCGAGCGCGCGATCTGCAATTGGGACGAGGATCCGGTGACGATGGCGGTCGAGGCGGCGCGGGACTGCCTCGGCCGCAATAGCCGCGCCGAGGTGGCGGCGCTGTATTTCGCCTCGACGTCCGCGCCGTTCGACGACCGGCAGAACGCCGGCATCGTCGCCGAGGCGCTCGGCGTCGGCGGCAAGGCCGCGGCGCTCGACGTCGCCGGTTCGCTGCGGGCCGGGACTTCGGCGCTCATCGCCGCGGCCGGCGCGGTCGCGCTCGACCACAAGCCCGTCCTGGTCGTTGCCGCCGAGCAGCGCCGCACCGCGGCCGCAAGCCCGCTCGAGCTTTCGAGCGGCGACGGCAGCGCGGCCGTGTTGCTCGGTCCAGGCGACGGCGTCGCCAAGCTCCTGGCCCAGCATTCGGCGGCCATCGATTTCGTCGACCATTACCGCGGCCGTGGCCGCGAGTTCGATTACGTCTGGGAAGAGCGCTGGATCCGCGACGAGGGCTATCTCAAGATCGTGCCGGCCGCGGTCACGGCGCTGCTCGAGAAAGCCGGCATCGCGCCCGCGGATATCCAGCATTTCTGCTTCCCTTGCGCGCTGCCGCGCGTCGGCGAAACCATTGCGCAGCGCTTGGGACTTCCCGCGTCGAGCCTGCGCGACCAGCTCGCCGCGGGCTGCGGCGACACCGGCTCGAGCCATGCGTTGGTGATGCTGGTGCACGCGCTCGAAGCGGCCGCGGCCGGCGATCGGATCCTCGTCGTCGGCTTCGGCCAGGGCTGCGACGTGCTGCTGTTTCAGGCGACCGGCGCGCTCGAAGCGTGCGCGCGACCGGCCGGCATCGGCCGCTCGCTCGCCCGCGGCAAGAGCGAGAGCAACTACCAGAAATATCTGGCCTTCAACGATCTCGTGAAGATGGACAAAGGCTTGCGCGCCGAGGTCGACCGCCAGACGCCGCTGAGCACGCTGTACCGCAAGCGCGACATGCTGCTCGGGCTGGTCGGCGGCCGTTGCCGCATCTGCGGCACCATGCAGTTCCCGAAATCGCGGATCTGCGTCAACCCGAACTGCAACGCGTTTCACAGCCAGGACGACCAGTCGTTCGCCGATTTTCCGGCGCGGGTGCTGTCCTGGTCGGCCGATTATCTCACCTATTCGCCGGATCCGCCCGCCTATTACGGCATGGTGCAGTTCGATCCGGGTGGCCGGCTGATGGCGGACTTCACCGACGTCGACCGCGGCGCGGTCGAGATCGGCATGAACATGCGCATGGTGTTCCGCGTCAAGGAGCGCGATGCGCAGCGCGGCTTCGTGCGTTACTTCTGGAAGGCGGCGCCGGCCGGCGCGCCGGCGCAAGCGAAATCGGAGGCTTGATCATGGCCAGCGGCATTCGCGACAAGGTCGCCATTCTCGGCATGGGGTGCTCGCGGTTCGGCGAGCGCTGGGACGCCGACGCCGAGGATCTCATCGTCGAGGCCTATGAGGAGGCGCTCGGCGACGCCGGCATCGAGACCAAGCAGATCGAGGCGGCCTGGTTGGCCACCGCGATCGAGGAGCAGCACGTCGGCAAGTCGGGCGTGCCGCTCGCGGTGGCGCTGCGGCTGCCCTACATCCCGGTGACGCGGGTGGAGAATTATTGCGCGTCGGGCTCCGAGGCGTTCCGCGGCGCGACCTATGCGGTGGCGGCCGGCGCCTGCGACATCGCGCTGGCGCTCGGCTGCGAGAAGCTCAAAGACACCGGCTACGGCGGGTTGCCGCAGCGCAGCCGCGGCGCGCTCAACTCGATGTACTGGGCCAATGTCTCGGCGCCCGGCAGCTTCGCCCAGCTCGCCGCCGCCTATCGGGCCAAGCACGGCATGGACGCCGGCGATCTCAAGCGCGCCATGGCGCACATTTCGGTGAAGAGCCACGACAACGGCAGCCGCAATCCCAAGGCGCATCTCAAGAACAAGATCAGCATGGAGCAGGTGCTCAATGCCGCGATGGTGGCCGAGCCGCTCGGGCTCTATGATTGCTGCGGGGTCAGCGACGGCGCGGCTTGCGCCATCCTCACCACGCCGGAGATCGCCAGGGGGCTCGGCAAGTCCGATCTGATCTCGGTGAAGGCGCTGCAGCTCGCGGTCTCCAACGGGGTCGAGGCGCAGCACAATTCCTGGGACGGCAGCTATTTCGCCACCACCCGCATCGCGGCCAAGCGCGCCTACCACGAGGCCGGCATCGACGATCCGCGCCGGGAGATCGATCTGGTCGAGGCGCACGACTGCTTCTCGGTGACCGAGCTCGTCACCATGGAGGATCTCGCGATCTCGCCGGAGGGCGGCGCGCCGCGCGACGTGATGGACGGGTTCTTCGACGCCGAGGGCGGGCTGCCGGTGCAGATCGACGGCGGGCTCAAATGCTTCGGGCATCCGATCGGCGCCTCGGGCTTGCGGATGATCTACGAGATCTATCTGCAGCTCCAGGGCCGCGCCGGGCCGCGCCAACGGCACAAGGAAGCCGCGCGCGGGCTGGTGCACAACCTCGGCGGCTTTCCCCACCAGAACGTCTGCTCGATCGCGATCGTGGGCCGCCACGGGGCCTAGCAATTCACCAATTTCCCATCGTCCCGGCCAAGCGAGCAAGGCGAGCGCGAGCCGGGACCTATGAACACAGTCGGTGCGTTTCACGGGAGAATCGGAGTTCATGGGTTCCGGCTCTCGCGCTTTGCGCTCGGCCGGAATGACGGCGAGCACATGACCGACAAGTCCCCATCCTTCCTGCGCTGGCGCGAGATTCCGGCGAGCATCTGGGCGCTCGGGCTGGTCTCGCTGCTGATGGACGTCTCCTCGGAAATGATCCACGCGCTGTTTCCGCTGTATCTGGTCGGGGTGCTCGGCGCCTCGACCCTCACGGTCGGCGTGATCGAAGGCATCGCCGAGGCCACGGCCTCCATCACGAAAATCTTCTCCGGCGCGCTGAGCGATTATTTGGGCAAGCGCAAGTTTCTGGCCGCGCTCGGCTACGGTCTCGCCGCGCTGACCAAGCCGATCTTCCCGCTCGCCCCCAACGTCGGCTGGCTGACGGCCGCGCGCTTCGTCGATAGGCTCGGCAAGGGGATCCGCGGCGCGCCGCGCGACGCGCTCATCGCCGATCTGACCCCGTCGGGGCTGCGCGGCGCGAGCTTCGGGTTGCGGCAGTCGCTCGATACCGTGGGCGCCTTTCTCGGCCCGCTGCTCGCGATATTGTTCATGCTGCTCACCGCCAACCAATTCACGCTGGTGTTCTGGATCGCGGTACTGCCCGCGTTCCTGTCGGTCGGGGTGATCATCTTCGGTGTGAGCGAGCCGGAGCGGCCGGCGGGCGCGCAGCCCATGCGCAATCCGCTGCGCCGTGCCGAGTTGGCTCGGCTGGGGCGGGCCTATTGGGTGGTGGTGGGCGTCGCGACGCTGTTCACGCTGGCGCGGTTTTCCGAGGCGTTCCTGCTGCTGCGCGCGCAGTCGGTCGGCTTGAACGTGGCGCTCGTGCCCGCCGTGATGGTGGTGATGAACGTCGTCTATGCGGCGGCCGCCTGGCCGGCCGGCGCGCTGTCCGATGCCGTCGGGCGGTTCGGGGTCATGACGGTCGGCTTCGCCGTGCTCGTCGCCGCCGACCTCGCGCTGGCCTTTGCTCAAAATGTCGCCTGGGTCGGCATCGGGGTGGCGCTCTGGGGGCTGCACATGGGGTTGACCCAGGGGCTGCTCGCGGCGCTGGTCGCCGACACCGCGCCGGCCGCGCTGCGCGGCACCGCGTTCGGCATGTTCAACCTCGTCACCGGGCTCGCCATGCTGGTCGCGAGCATTCTGGCCGGCGGATTGTGGGATCTCTTCGGCCCGCGCGGCACGTTTCTGGCGGGCGCGGGGTTCACCGCGGTGGCGCTGATCGCGCTGGCGCTGGTGCGGGGAAAAATCGGGCCGGCAGTTCGGGATTGAGAGTTTTCGCCCGCTTGGAATGTTGCCGAAATCCCGGAACCTGAGAGAATGGGATCGAACGCGCCGGCAGCTTCAGGATTGGGATTGGGTCTGTTTTCGCGACGTTGAGGAGGGGGAAATGCCGAAGCTGGTTTCGATTGTGCTGCTGTTGGGCGTCATCGTATTGCTCGGCTTGGGCTGGGCCGCCCGATCCGAGACGGCGTATTATCTGTTCTATCACCTGAGAGATCTCGTCGGCGACCTGTTCGGGTTCTGGGCCACTCCCAAGAGCAGCAAGCTGATCGAGGAAGGCCCGTTTTCAACGCGAACGATCGTGCAAATCCTCACCAGCGCGGTGCTTGCCGCGTTGAGCCTGTTCGTCATTCTTTCCGACCGTTACGGCGTAAAACAACAGCATTGGGCTTACGCGACGATCGGCGTTTTGCTCGGGTTTTGGCTGAAGGCATGACGGGCATTACAGCCCTTTCAGAAACTCCAGCAGCAGCGCGTTGACCTCCTGCAGCGCCTCCTGCTGGATCCAGTGCCCGGCGCCCGGGATGATCTCGCTCCTGCGCACGCCGGGCAGCAGCTGCTTGATGTTGTCGACGGCCGATTGCATCGCCGGCATGCGGAGCACGCCGTCGCGCTCGCCGGCCACGAACATCGCCGGCTGGCGGATCGCCGCATGGATGAACGGGGAGAGCAGCTCCCAATTGCGGTGGATGTTGCGGTACCAGTTGAAGCCGCCGCGAAACCCGCTGCGGCGAAAATCCGCGGCGTATTCCGCGAGATCCTGCTCGCTCAGCCAGGCGAACGGCATGTCGGCGTCGAGCGCATTGTCGAGCAGCCCGCCGCCCGGCGCCGCGAACGCCTTCCAATTGGTTCCCTCCGGACGGCTGCCGGATGCGGAATAGAGCACGCGCCGCAACGAGGCGGTGACGTCCCGCTCGAACTCGCGCTCGGCCACGCCCGGCTCCTGGAAATACATCATGTAGAAATCGTTGAGCCCGGTCTTCTTGAGCACGTCGATCAGGCTCACCTTGCCGCGCGGCGAATACGGCACGCTCATGCCCACCACCGCGCGGAACCGGTCGGGCCGCATCAGCGCCGCGTTCCAGGCGACCGGCGCGCCCCAGTCGTGGCCGACGATGACGGCCTCGGGAATCTCCAGCGCGTCGAGAAGCCCGACCATGTCGCCGACGATGTGGAGCTGGGTATAGGCCTCGATCGGCGCGGGAGCATCGCTGCGGCCGTAGCCGCGCATGTCGGGCGCAAGGGCACGGAAACCCGCTTGCGCCAGCACCGGCAGCTGATGCCGCCACGAATACCAGGTCTCCGGCCAGCCGTGGCAGAACACGACCGCGGGCCCCTGGCCCATTTCCGCCACATGCAGGCGGATGCCGTTCGTCTCGACCATGCGGTGCTCGGGGCTTTGCGGCTGTGCCATGGCGGTCTCCTTTGGCTTCCCTGCCGGGACGATCCGGCGCTCCGCGCCGGCAATAACCTCTTCGATTCAATGGCCTGCGCACTTATCCACATATCCACAGGCAGGCCGAGGGCCGCACGCGGACGCAATTCTCCATGGCCCCCGTACCCGGTAGAATGCGTCAGGCCCCTTTTTGGGAGAGTAGCATGGGCGAATTGGTATTCCTGTGCCCGAAGACAGCGCGCGAGATCGAGACCGGCATCAACACCGATCGCGCCAGCATCGCGCGCACGCGCCGCAGGACCATTTACCTCGACTGCCCGCATTGCCAGGAGACCCACAGCTTCAAGGTTGCGCAAGGCTGGGTCGACAATTACGCCCGCAGCGTGCCGCCGCTGGCCGAGATGGCTTGAAACGGCGCGTGCTCCTGCTGCGGTTGCGCCTCCGCGGCTCCCTAACTGGCCGGCCGGCGTCAACCCTGTGCAGACCATTTCGCTGCAAAAAATCTACCGGAATCAGCGTGATCATGTGCCGCGATTGCAACCCGCGGCATGGAACCCGCGCAAACGCGGCGGGCATTACCTGTTCACGATCGCCGGGCAGGGGAAATCGGAAGACGCCGTGAAGTCGGCGGGCAATCTGTTTTGTCAGGCCGTGTTCCAGGTCCTGCCGGGAGAGTGAACCGGCCGGCCAGGCCGTTTGCCGCAGCGCATCGACGGCTTCCGCGCCCTGCCGTGCCGCAGGGGCCGCTTGGCCTGCGCACCGGATTGCGCTACGGGGACGCGCGGCGCCGGTAGCTCAGCTGGATAGAGCACCAGACTTCGAATCTGGGGGTCAGGGGTTCGAATCCCTTCCGGCGCGCCATTAACTAGCTGTCCGTGCTGCTGTTTTTGGTGACGTTCTTCGAAGGCCCTGAGTACGGGGGCGGATAGCTACCCGCTAGCAACCGAGATTTCAAAGTCGCGCCCAGTCGGGAGATCCATCCTGTGGAGCGCCGGTCAATTCAATCGCAGCCCAGAAAGATTTCAAGGGGGCGATGGAACCCGCCAAATTAAGCGCTGCGTTGCCCTACCGCGGACTGAGTCCATTGCGAACGACGCAGCATAGGAGTGCGAACATGCCCTACCTATCGCAAGCCGAGCGAAAACTCGCGCAAGTACATCAGGAAACGAACCAGCATGTTGCCAGCCTCAGTGCACGCTGGATGACCTTGATCGAGGCGCTGGAGCACATCCGGCCAATGGCGAGGTTTGGGAGCGTTGAAGCCCAACTCCAGCTCAAGGCCGCGATCGGTCACCGACTTATTCCCGTCAAGTGGGCGGATTCAGAGGGGCCGAAGGATGCCCCTGACATCAGCTACTTGCAGGGTTCACAATTTGTTCTTTTCAAGCCGGGTCTGGCTCTTGATGATGGCTCCGGACGATTGCGGCCGCTCCTGGTGCTCCGTTCCGCGGCACTGTCCACTTGGCCATCGCCAGGCTGCGGTGCCGCTATTCAGGGAATTCAGAAGGCAAAGCAGGGCCCATCAACGAGAGCGGAAAAGGAACGCGCGCGCTGGATGACTTTGGTTCAGGCGGTGGAGCATATCCGGGTCTCACAAAACTGCGACCAGGTCGAGGCGTTAAGGCAACTTAAGATCGAGATTTACGATGGGATAGTTCCGGTCAAGTGGGCTGACTCGAAAGGCGCGAGGAAACCGGATTATTCTCACTTCCGACCAGCAGGTACGCACAGCGTCGCAAGCGGGGTGCTCCGGCTCGACACATTCGCCGGACCTCTAGACATTCCCGATCCCGTGTATTTGAAGCAATCAGAGTTTCTTCTCGTTGGCACGGGTTTTGCTCCAGATCAGCTTGAACGCACGTATCGGCCGCTGATGTGCGACCGCTCCGCAATCCTAAGAATCTGGAGCATCCCAAACGATCGAGAGGAATTAATTTCATCCGCAGAAAGCCGTAGTTCAGAAATGAGGTCCGCCCAAGCAGGGCCTCATGATCATAAAATGACACAACTGAAGCCGCACCGAGGTGCGACGGATGACGAGATCGACAAGGCATTATCGGAAATTTACGATGTTGAGCGTCGGGACGATCCCCCGAACGTAAACAAGGCATTTAAACTGCTCCGACAGAAATTACCGGATCTCAAGCTCGATCGAAATGAGATTCGGACACGCCTGAAGGACACGTCAAGGTACCCGCGACGACCCGTAGGCAAACAGCCGAAATTCTGAATGTTGCAAAACTTGCCCTTTTTCCTCCTGGCAAATTCTGCAAGACCTCGACGGCAAGTTTGACCCGTCATTTATGTCCTCCGCCCGACGCCAGTACGCGTCGTTTCACTGGAGGACTATCGATGAATTCCCTTCTCGATCAGAAGCAAGCAGCAGAACTTCTCGGCGTCTCCGTTCGCACTCTCGAACGTCATCGAGTCGCTGGTACCGGTCCACGTTTTACCCGGCTTGGTCGACTCGTGAAGTATCGCGAATGCGACCTACTGGAGTGGGTCAACAGAGGCCTGCGTCTCTCTACCTCAGAAGTTTCGGGAGACGCCAATGTCTAAATTATCCAAAAAACTCGCAGCGATCGTGAGGTTTGTGGATAACGGCTTCGGCATTGTTCCACTCAAGCCAAAAAGCAAGGAACCGGCGATCAAGGGCGGTGTCCGCGCCGCCCTTACAAGCAAGAGAGAAATCAAATGGCACTTCAAAGTAAATCCTGATCACAACTATGGCGTAGCAGCCGGAAACGGGTTCATCGTGGTGGATGTCGATGGGGAGATCGGGAAAGCGAACTGGCCCACGGCTAAGGCGCATTTCAAGCTCTCTGGTAAAACGCTCACCGTGAAAACCAAGAACGGTTTTCACAAATATTATCGATGCGAACAGGGGATCCAGATCCGAAACTCTGCCAGCAAGCTAGCTAAGGGGATCGATGTGCGGGGCGATCGAGGATATGTCGTTGGGCCGGGCAGCGTTCACCCGTCGGGTTTTGTCTATCGTTTCGCGACCGGGAAAGCCCTGGGTGAGATCGAGATTGCTCACGCCCCGGCGTCGTTCATTGAAGCCGCAAGAGCTAAAGGCCAGGAGGACGGGGCGCTCGTTGTAGACTCTATCCCGAAGGCTAAACTCGAACGCGCTCGCGCTTACGCGGAAGCAGCTCGACAACGCGAGTTGCGACGGCTAGGCAAGGCACCCATGCACCAGCGGAATGACACGTTGAACGTAGCCGCGTTCAAGCTCGGGCAGCTGCTCCCGTACGATCTCATCGACGAGCAAAAGATCCTCCAGGACCTAACCGCGGCGGCGGTAGAAATCGGGTTGGACCACGGGGAAATCGAGCCGACCATTCGGAGCGGGCTTGATGCCGGCCGTCGGAACCCTCGTCGATTGCCGTTCCTGCGTACCGACAAGCGGGAGCAAGTCCCGGATACAGCACCGCCTCAAAGATTGGACGACGAACTGACCAAGGGTCTTGCGAAGCTCGGCGAGACCGACACTGATAACGCGCACCGCTTCGCAACACGCTTTGGGCGGAAGGTCATATACACTCCTGGCCGAGGGTGGCTGGTGCACGACGGCAAGCGATGGAAACCCGACGCTCTGCTGCGGGTCACAGAGCTTGCGAAGATCACGGCTCGCACGATCCATGGCGAGGCTCAGTACCGAGATATCGACGCTGAGCGGGCAGCACGTGTCAGGTTTGCACAAGCTTCTCTCTCGAAGGGGGCGCTCGATCGGATGCTTGAGCTCGCCAAGGGCCTGCTGGTGGTCGAAGATCAGAAGCTCGACGCGGATCCCTGGCTACTCAATACGGAAACCGGCACGATCGATCTCCGGACCGGTCGGATCGAGCCCCATGATCCTCGCGATCTGATTACGAAGATCGCGCCGGTCGCCGCCGACCCCAAGGCGAAGTGCCCTAGTTTCCGCAAGTTCCTTCGCCGCATCACCGGCAACGATGGGAAGCTGAGGGCCTTCATCCGCAAGGCGACCGGCTGCACATTGACGGGGATCACGTCCGAGCAGGTGCTGTTTTTCGTGTTCGGACGGTCGGGGGGCAACGGGAAGTCGACGCTCGTGAACTGTATCCGTGACATGCTCGGGGACTACGGCTGTCACACCGCTACGGAGACCCTGCTTGTCAAGCAGTACGACAATAACATCCCCGTGGATCTTGCCCGTCTTGCTGGCGCGCGCATGGTCACGGCGATCGAGGCCAACTTCAATCGTCACCTCGACGAAGCCAAGATCAAGGGCATGACCGGAGGGGAGCCCATTACGGCTCGCTTCATGCGGCAGAATCTCTTCCAGTTCGTCCCCGAATTCAAGCTCTGGCTCGTCGCCAACGATCGGCCACGGGTTCGTGGAACGGACAACGCATTCTGGCGTCGCGTGAGAGTCATTCCTTTCGAGGTCGAGATTCCGAAGGACGAGCAGGACCCGAGCCTGCCCTCGAAGCTGCAGACGGAATGGCCGGGGATTCTGGCATGGGCAGTCAAGGGCTGTCTGAAGTGGCAGCGCGAAGGACTCGATGAGCCGGATGCAGTGATCCAGGCAACGGGCCGCTGGCGACAGGCAGCCGACCACGTCAAGCGTTTCGTCGGCGAGAACCTCGTTCTTAATCCCAAGAGCGTCGTTCCGGCGTCGACCTTATATGCAGCTTACACCGAGTGGTGCCGCCGCAATGGCGAGCAGCCGCTCAGCTCAAAGGAGCTGAAAGGTAAGCTCGAGGAAACCGTAGACATCACCCACAAGCGGACTCGCCGCGGCAGCGATTGGTTCGGGGCAAAACTGAGGACCTGACCCCGTTCGGCTGGAGCTCAGGCAAGCGATACGAGCCTGGGCTCCTGCCTGCCTGGGACCAAAATTGACCACCGTCCAACGTCATCGGGACTTTGCCGTGAGGGCAACCCGCTGATCGAGTATCGTCCCGCCGATCTCTGGATCTCCAGCCCGACGCCATCAGGGCACGCCCCTACCGGATAGGCGATTTGGTGGCTCGCCAAGCCCCAAGAAGCGGCTCCGAAGCGCTCGAACCGTTCGGCTGCCGGAGATGAACCAGCCCTGATGTCGCGCGCGGGGGCGCTCCCGCATGCACCCGTGTACCGTGGCGCGCAGGTAGCAGCCGAACTCCGCGCGGCCGCTATTGGGCGCGAAGCCGATCAAGGCGGGCCGCCCTCCCCAAACGCGGCTTGGACTTCTCCCCGGATTCGAATTATCGTCCGTTCTTGGTTCGTTCTTGAGGCTGAAAATGGCAGCCGCGACGGCGATCGAGTGGACGGACGCGACCTGGAACCCGGTCACGGGCTGCACGAAGATAAGCGCTGGCTGCGATCACTGTTACGCCGAGCGGTTTTCAGAACGCTTCCGCGGCATACCACGTCATCCTTTCGCGATGGGCTTCGATTTGACCCTGCGCCCCGACCGCCTTGAGCAGCCGCTGCAATGGACTCGGCCGCGTATGATTTTCGTGAATTCGATGAGTGATCTCTTTCATAAGTCCATTCCGCGGGAGTTTATCGCCCGCGTGTTCGACACAATGGAACGAGCAGATTGGCACATGTTCCAGGTGCTCACGAAACGCTCATCGCTCATGCGCGATTTTCTGCGAAGCCGCTATAGCGCGGCCCGTGGCCCGAATCACATTTGGTTCGGGGTCTCGGTCGAGGACGGTGGTAAGAAGTCAAGGATTCGGCACTTGCAGGACTCCACTGCGGGCGTGCGATTTCTGTCTATCGAGCCGCTGATCGGACGGGTCGGGGACATCGATCTGGCGGGTATCGACTGGGTAATCGTTGGGGGTGAAAGCGGACCGGGTGCCCGTCTGATGAACCCCGAGTGGGTGCGCGAGGTGCGCGATCAATGCCTCGAAAGACGCGTTGCATTTTTCTTCAAACAGTGGGGCGGACTACGGCCGAAATCTGGCGGTCGTGAACTCGACGGTCAGGAGTGGAACCAATTCCCACATATTCCAACGGTTCACGCCGTCGCAACCGAATAACATGATCTCGCTGCAAGACTAATGTCGGCCGTGAACAGTCCTACGTCAAGCATGTCTTCCTTGAGCGCTATCTTGAGAGGCTCATTCACAAGACCGCGAGCACCTATTCTCACATCGCATATATCGATGGTTTTGCGGGCCCGTGGCAGAGTGCAAACGAACGGTTTCAAGACACATCATTCGGCATCGCGTTGAACGCTTTGCGCCGCGCCAAAGCGTCATGGAAAGCTACGCGCGACGTAAGCATGTCAGCCCTCCTCGTCGAGCGCGATCCCGCGGCGTACAAGAAACTCGCGCAAATTCCTCCGCGATTTCCAGATGTTTCGATCCACGTTTATCCGGCTGACTTCTTGACTGTGTTGCCGACTATTTTGAAAGATATACCGGCTAATGCATTCGCATTCTTCCTCGTGGATCCAAGGGGCTGGCGCATTCGACTCCGTGCCCTCAACGAGATGCTCGCGAGACCGAGTTCCGAAATTGTGTTCAATTTCATGTTCGATTTTATCAATCGAGCAGCAGGTATCACAGATCCTGCTATCGCAAGTAAGTTGGACGAACTCATTCCATATGGAGATTGGAGAGCAAGGCTCGATACTGCGGAGCGTGATCACCCGTGCGGCCTCACCTCGGACCAGCGTAAAGCGATTTTCGTCGAAGCCTTCGCGGAGTCTCTCGCCCGATTGGGAAACTATGAGTACGTTGCGGAAACAACAGTCTTGCGACCGGTCAAAGATCGACCTCTTTACTGCTTGTTCTACGCGACACGTCACCCCACGGGCATCGAAGTGTTTCGGGATTGTCAAGTCAAAGCTCTGACGGAGCAATCCAATCTGCGTGCCGCGACCAAGGTCAAGTATGCTACAACCGGTTCTGGCCAAGGAGAATTCTTTGAATCGCTCCATGAGATGGGCCCACCCGAGTTGACGGCGTTCCTGCAGAGTCAACGTCAACAAGCAGAAAAAAGCTTACTCGGATTAACGCCAGAGCAACCGGGATTCGTTCTATACAGCTCGCTGTGGCCGCGGGTTCTCGCACGCCATATAGTCACGCATCCAGAAGTAAACCAGATCGCAACGAGACTCCGCAAGGATGGACGGCTGCTATTTCCCAGTTGGGAAAAGGGGAAGCGCGTACCCCAACCGCACTACAGAACTCAGCGTCCGAAACAGTAGATCCATCCGGCGTCATCGCTGTCCTCGCAAGAAAGACGCGATGCTCGGCGCGCTGCGATGTTTATGGATTTTCCACCCGTGTTTTGTGGCAGCGGCCCCACGCTGCACATCGCTTGTATCAATGACTACACCTGGGCCCGCCATGGGCCGGGAAGGTGTAGAAACAACTGTGGCAGGAGTGGCAGCTGAACTAAATAGAGTTTAACTAGCTGATTCTAGCTTAAATTTTTAATACAGAAGCCTGCCACACCTGCCACGCTGCTCCATGGGCCCATAGCCCATCGAGCCTATAGCCGCTCCAGCCTATAGCTGGTTGATCTCTAAAGCGGGCCCAACCATAGAATATGAACCGCATAGGATGCTGGTAATATCTTTGATATGACAAGTCGTTACTAGCGGATAGGGTAAGTAAATGCGGACTGCGGTCCTGGTTCGCCTGAGTAAAGATGCTTGGGTGCTTGGTTGAATTGAATCAGAGCATATGCTGAACTTGATCTTTTCTGGCTTAAACCATTAGGCTGAGTGTCCCTGCTCGAAATTATTTCCGATAAGCGGGGCTGAGCAGGTAAAGGGATTCAAATGTTTGCCCAATGGTCAAACTGGTCCTCAAAAATGAGTTCGCCCCGGCTGAAAACGACAAATTCATTGAGCTCTGAATAAGCCGAAAAAGCGTATTTATTTGTTTCTCACAGAAATGCTGTTTCTTATAAAAGCGACGGCAATTTCGGTGATTTTGGCCGCCTCATTCCAGGGTGAAAGCTCGCTAATTTAATGCAAGCACAAAACTACTGAGCCGAAGACCCAGCTTTGACCAAAGTGCCGTAGCTGAAATGAGGGACATCAAAAAGGAAACATGATGATCGACATTAAATGCAAATACACCGATAGGCGAATTAAGAGGAAGATCCGAGGCCTGAGGCGAGTATTTGAAGAATGCGACCGCGAGCGGCGACCCGGACAACGGCGTTTCGCACATCGTGATTATCTCGAGGCCGTCTATGCGTTCTTTTCCGAGATCGGCGCCGGCGTGCTCGGAACGGAAGTGGCGAAGCGATTGACCGAAATCTACCATGTTCCGGGACAGGAAAATGCGGGGTTGATCCGAGCCATTATTGACGCGTCAGCTTCGAACCTTGACCCGAAGATGGCGAGCCGCTGGACCCGAGCCTTGAAATTTATCTGGCGAGAGCGGCAGCACTGGACCGATTGGCGGGCCTTTGTTGACAGCAACGATGGGATCGCCGGATGTGCACAGGCCATAGCGAAAGCTAGAAAGGACAGCAGAGCGGACGCCGCACAGCGGGCCAACCGAGACATTATCGCAGCTAAGGAGATGGCCGGGATGAGGAAAAGGCTAATGCTGACTGCGACTGGGTCATCGGCTCTGGCGAAATGGCCTTTGACTTTCCCGACGGGGAACCGGCTTACCCCAACCAAATGACCGTCAAGTCCCGCTCGACGTGTCCACGGCACTGATTAAGAAAGACGCATTTCTTAATGAGAGTCAGCCTCTGTACCGAAGTCCGCTTTTGACCTGATTCCAGACGAGGAATCATCGGACCACCAGGTCGGAAATGTGCCAATAGCAGCCCTGGTCGCGGCTCGGGGTCTAGTCGCTTAGCCCCTTTCTATCCACTATTTCAGGGTGAGCCTCTCACCGGCAGCCTAGAGAGCGCTGCTCAGACGGATAGCCTCTGGCCAAGCCGCGACTGGGCTGCAAGCCGAGTAGGAGCGTTCGCTGCGCCGAAGCCTTGGTAGCTACGCCGTTCGACGATCTCCACAAAGAACAGGTCCTTGAAGCTTCTGGTGTATAGCTGCAGGTACTCGCCACTTTCGTCTTTATCGTACAACAGGTTCTCGTTTTTTATCCTCTGGACGTGCGATGGATCCAATCCCCACCTCGCCCCGACATCATCGTAGTAGGTCTCCGGAATTGGAAGGCTTTCGATACCGTTCGCTCGCAGGGTTACGGCCGTCGCGTAGATGTCGGTCACATTTCCTCGTAATGCATCGATTGCGAAATGTGATCGACGCGTGTTAGACCTGCATCCGACGCCGCTGCCGCGATCGGGACGAAGTCGACGCTCCAGATATCTTTCAGCTCGGTCGCGGGATCTGTGAAATAAAGCAGACTTCCTCCCATCCCACTAACGGCCGGAATTTCGAGTTCCCCGGGCCCGATGCTGCCGCGGAACGGCATATCGCGGAGCTTTTGGGCGCGGTCCAGAGTCGCGGACGCGTTCTCGACCCTCAACGCAATCGCGCAAATCGAGGGCCCATGAGTTACGTAGTGCGAATGGGCGAACCCTTCTTTCTCGCTATTGATGACCAGATTGACGGCGCCCTGTGTCCAGCGGCTCACCGCCTTGGACTTGTGCTCCCCGGTCTGCGCAAACCCCAGACCAACGAAAAATGCCCCGAGATCGTCTCGAGTGCGGTCGTCGACGGCGAACTCGATAAACTCGACGCCGAGACATTTCGACCGTGGCGGAAGTGGCGGGAACCCCTGCACGGTCTTTTCGGTTTTGGCGCGCAATCGATCCATCAGATAGATCAGTGATCGTTGTCCATCTACGGCCACAGAGCGCGGTGACCCGGATCGGAACTGATCGTTGAAAACTTCGAGCGAGATGTCTCCGTCGTAACCGGTCGCCTGGAGGGCTTCCATGAACTCCAGGAGGGGGAAATCCCCTTGGCCGGGAAAGCATCGAAAGTGCCGGCTCCACGACAGGACATCCATTTCGAGCCAGGGCGCGTCGGCAAGCTGAACAAGGGCGATTCGGTCGCCCGGTATTGACCGAAGAGAGTTGAGCTCCGTCTTGCGCGAATAGATGTGAAAGCTATCCAACACGAGCCCCACGGCCGGATGATCAGCACGCCGAACGACCTCCCAGGAATCGCGGTAATCGTTGATGTGACGCCCCCAAGCGAGAGCCTCGAAGCCGACACGCATCCCTCGCCTGGCGGCCCGCTCCCCAAGCTCTCGGAAATCCGTCGCCGCCCGATCGATGCCAGCGACTGAGTTGGGGGAGACATTGCTGCAGACCATCAAGAGCTTGCAGCCCAACTGCTGCATGAGGTCGAACTTGCGTTCAGCGCGGTCAAATGTGCGGGACCGTTCAGAGTCCGGCATCCCTTCGAAATCGCGGAATGGCTGGAATGTCACGATCTCCAACCCGAGATCTGCGACCATTTTCGCCACATCGGCCGCTGTACCGCCCCATGACAAAAGGTCGTTTTCAAATAACTCTACGGCTCGGAAACCTGCAGCGGCTATCGCGGCAAGTTTCTCTTCCAGACGGCCGCTGAGACAAACGGTGGCAATGGACGTTCTCATGTCCGACCTCGATCTTCCGGATTCAAGCGGAGAGAGCCCATGCTGCATCGCGGATCGCAACGGCTTCGGCAAACGCTCGCTGCAACCGGGCGGCATCCGGTTCGACTCCCGTGAACAGCCGGAACGCCTCGGCCGCCTGATGTACGCACATCCCGCCGCCGTTGAGCGGGCGCGCGCCTCTCGCCGCAGCGGCCTTGATGAATTCTGTTTCCAACGGCGTGTAGATCACGTCCGCGGCCCAATGGATTGGCTTCAACGCGGATACAGGGATCGGATTGCCCGGGAAGCCACGCATCCCGACCTGCGTCGCATTGACAACGCCGTCCGCTGCCGAAATATCGGCTGCGAGATCACTGCCCACCCGGCAGCGCGAACGACCGTAAGACTTAGTGAGCGCCGTTTCGAGGGCGGTTGCGCGCGAGGGGTCGCGGTCGTGAATGAGGAGCAGCGAGACGCCCAAGTCCATCAATGCGAACGCGACCGCGTGACCGGCGCCGCCCGCGCCGACGAGGACCGCCGTCGCACCCGTCGCGCGGTCCCGCCGCAAACCGTCCTCGAAGCTGCGTCGAAAGCCTAACCGATCAAAGTTGTAGCCCGTCTTCCGACCGTCCGGCCCGAATGCGACGGTGTTCACCGCCCCCACTTCGCTCGCTCCGGGATTGACGACGTCCAGCAATGCCATGACCTCCTGCTTGAACGGATACGTGATGTTCACGCCCGCGAACCCAGCCGTTCTCGCCGCGTCCAGGAGGTCTGCCAGCGGACGCCCCGGCAGGTGGTCGACGTCCATGAGATGATAGAACCCGTCGATCCCGGCGGCCGCGAACGCTTCGGAAAACAGCGTCGGAGACAGTGAGTTCATGATGTTCGCGCCGATCAGGCCGACGAGAACTCTGTTTTTGTGAGGCAGTGACTCCATGGTCTGAGCCTAGCCGCCAATGAGCTGGCCGATCGCGCGGACTGCGACTGGGTAGCCATCGGCCCCCAATCCCGCGATAACAGCGGTCGCGACGGGCGACACGAGTGACTTGTGATAGACCGGCTCGCGCCGATGAATGTTCGAGATGTGCAGCTCGATGATGGGACCCCGGAACATCTTCAGGGCGTCCATGATCGCCATCGAGGTGAACGTGAAAGCCGCAGGATTGATCACGATACCGGCGCCGCGGTCGATCGCCTCGTGAATCCACTCGATCAGTTCGTATTCACGATTCGATTGCCGGAACTCGATCGGCTGGTTAGGCGACGCCTCCCGACACATCGCTTCGACCTCGACCAGTGTCGTATGACCATAGATTTCGGGCTCGCGTTTACCCAGGCGATCAAGGTTCGGACCGTTGAGGACGTAAATCGGTTTGGACATGCGTTCAGCCCTCGCTTTTAGCCTTTGTATCCAAACACTCGCGGCAGCCAGAGGATCGACTCCGGAAACATGGCACGATGACGAGGAGTATCGTGCTTCCCTCCAGTAGGCAGCCCAAGATCAGGAGAGTGATGTTGACCGTCAAGAGGAAGCCTGGGGCCGAAAGCTGGTAGCTGCTGAGGAGCGCAGCGAGGGACTTCGGTACATTCTCGACGGTTACGACATAGTTGAACACGAGCGCGCCCGCGATCAGCATCCCGATCGATGTCGTCGCTTTTCCGCTGGTAAGGATCGCTTCGTAGAGCTGTTTCCACGTGACCGCTCGATAAAGAACGGTCGACGCGAGCAGCGCGTAGAACGCAGCTGCGGCGGCCGCCTCGGTCGGCGTCATGACGCCGCCATAGATGCCGAACAGCAGGATCACCGGAAGCATCAATGCCGGAAATGCACGGAGTGTGATCCGCGGGACGTCTTGGAGCGCGATCGGCGGTTCGACAGGAAAGCCTCGGCGGCGCGCGAGGACGGAATTCATGAACATGAAGGCAATGCCAAGCATGATCCCCGGCACGAAGCCGCCCAGAAATAGATAACCAATGGAGGTGTCAGAAATCAGCGCGTAAAGGACCATCGGGATCGAGGGCGGAATGATCGGCCCGATGATCGCCGCCGAAGCCGTGATCGCGCCCGCATAAGCGACGGGATAACGCCCGTCCTTCGTCATCATTCCGATGATAATGCGACCGACGCCCACCGCATCCGCAATCGCTGAGCCGGACATGCCCGCGAAAATCATGTTGGCGACCACGTTCACGTGGCCGAGACCGCCGCGAAAACGCCCGACCAGCACGAGACAGAACTGCAGCAGCCGATCGGTCAGGCTCCCGATGTTCATCAGATCGGCGGCTAGGATGAACAGCGGAATTGCAAGCAGAACGTAGCTGTTGAACAGCCCGTTGAGGATCTGTTCGGCGGCGGTGCCGAGGTCTAGTCCTGAGAGCAGCAGGTAAAGGATTGACGCTGCGATCATCGAATGGCCGATCGGCAGCCCGAGCGTCCCGAGAAAGACGATCGTTACGATGCAAAGGGCGAAGGGCGAGACGGGCACGGATCAGTCGACGAGTTGCGCCGGGTCGGTCGCCGGCGATCGGGCGCCGCGGACCGCTTGATAGACCAGCCAGCAATAACGACCTACGCAAGCGACGGCGAAGATGACGTACACCGAATAGAGCCAGCTGATCGGTACCTGCAGATAGGCCGAGCGCTCGACGCGCATGAAGCTCACGTAGCTATACGCGCCGGGGAGCGAGATGCCATACAGAACGATCAGGACCAAGCCGCTGACCGCCGTGAAAACGCGACGCACGCCTTCCCCGATGTTCGAATAGATGATGTCGAAGCGGATTTCTTCCGACTCGCGGAGAACGAAAGCGGCGCCCCAGAGCACACTCCACAACCAAGTGGTGATGATTACCTCTTCGGACCAACCGACGGGATTGTTCAGCACATAACGGAAGAAGATTTGTAGGATAAAGGTCGCAAACATCACGGACAGTAACGCCACCGCGACGTTCTCCACTCGTCGCCGAAGCCACCGCGCCACTTCGACAGCTTGGAGCCTCATCGGGGCTACACCTCAAGCGGTTTGGACCCAAAGCTAAACGCTCGCTAGTTTACGGCATTGATCCGCTCGAGCGCGTCCTTCGGCCAGTCCTTTCCGTACTTCTCGACGTACTTCTTCTGTGCGTACACGCGGAAGGCGTTTTGATCCGGCTCGTAGACTCTCTTTCCTTCCTTCTTGAAGTACTCGATCACCTCGGCTTCCTGCGCGTTGAAGCGCGCCGTGTTCTCATCCATCGCCTTCTCTGCTGCCACGCGGAATTTCTCTTGCTCCACCGCGCTCATCGCATCCCAGATTTTCGAGCGAATGGACATCACGTCGTAGCCGATCACGTGTTTGGTGAGCACGAACTGCGAAGTGACCTCGTCGAATTTCATGAGCTTGCTGGCGACGAGCGGATTGTCCTGACCGTCGACCGTGCCCGTCTGAAGTGCGGTATAGAGCTCCGCGTACGCAACGGGCGTCGGGTTTGCGCCAAGCGATTCGCCGAGAAACTGCCAGAACTCGCCCGGGGGCATTCGCAGCTTGATGCCCGCCATATCGGCAGGCATCTTGATCTCTTTCGTCGGCTTGAGATTGACGTTCCTGGAGCCGAAGTAAACCGGACTGATGACCTGGATGCCGAGCTGATCCTTGGCCATCTTGATGAATTCCTGGCCGACGTCGCTCTTGAATGTTTTCTTGAGATGGTCGGTGTCGCGGAACAGGTAGGCCGACGTCAGCAGCGACCATGCTGGTATCTGCTTGGAGATGTCGGCGGGCGCGAGATTGCACAGATCGAGGTTGTCGCGCTGGAGCGCGACGAGCTCGGTGCCCTGCTTGAACAGAGTATTTCCCCAATACGGTTCGAAATCGAAATCGTCTTTAATCGCTGCCGCGAAATTCTTGTAGGCCTCTGCGCGCAGATCCTGTTCGGTGAAGGCCGAACTGAAGCGCAGCTTCCGATTCCTCTGCGCGGACACCTGAGTGGTCACGAGAGCCAATGCTGAGGCGGCCGTGATCAATGCCGCGCGGCGGGTCGTACCTTGGTGCTGCATGAATCCTCCTCTTTGGGCCGGTGGGCCCTTCTTCTGGATGCAATGATGCCGAAACGAATGGTTCAGTCAATTGATAAAATGGACAATGTCGGAGATTGTGCGCTTTGTCGGATAAAAGCACGGCTGGACGCTAGCTGATGGTCCCAGCTGCGAGGGCGTGTTCGACGCCCCCCGTGACGTGTAAAGCGAGCACGCGCCGGGCTTTCGTCGCATCGCGCGCCAATGCACATTCGAGCAGCTGCTTATGCTCGGCCGCCGCTATGCCGCTCCGATAGCCCAGCGCAAGCATTTGATACCGCAGGTATTTGTCAAAGACGGCCGCGTGGGTCTGCATCAAGAGACGCGATCCGCATGCTGAAATGAGCGCTTGGTGAAATTGCCAATCGTAGTTTTTCCACGCCTCTGTAGCGCTGCGGTCGCCGGCTTCCATCCGCTCTTCCATGAGGGCGAGCTTGTGGTAGGCCGCGACAACCCGCGCTTCCCACTCGACATCGCCCTGCTCGAACGATTGTTCGAGGGCATGTGCCTCGAGCAGTTGCCGAAGAGAGGCAATCTCCTTGAGGTTCTTGGCCGAGATCGGCACAACCTCGAACCCGCGCTGGCCCTCGGCGACGATCAAGCCTTCGGACGAGAGGCGGCTCAAAATTTCCCGCAAGGTGCTGACGCTCGCGCCGTAGTGCTCGCGCAGCCCATCAAGCTTGAGCTTTTGGCTCGGCAAGAGGCGGCCGAACAGGATGTCGGCCCTGATCTGCCGGTATGCCGTTTCTCCAGGCGTTTCAATGCGTGTGGCGACTGACATACGGATCAGGGTTGTTTTCTGCGAAAACCTCGGCGACTGGAGGTCCCCTGGGATGCACGCGCAACGGCTCGATCCCGACCTGCCGGCCGCGGCTGCCGAAGGGGTGGCTGGCGCTCATCAATCCGAGGACGCCCAACATTAAGGAGCCATGTCTTGTCCGCGCGCGAGAGAGCGGTCTCGACACAGTCCTTTACGTGACGGACCAACGTCTTCTTTGCGCCCTCTATGTCGCGTTTGAGGGCGCAGTTCAGAAGCTGTCGATGTTCCCGCGCCGCGACCTCGCCCCGATACATGTTCGCCACCATCTGGTAACGCAGATATTTGTCGTAGACCGAACCATGGATATCGAGCAGAGCTTCGGAATTGCAGGCCGATACCAGCGCGCGATGGAATTCCCGGTCGTACCGCTTCCACAGCTCTGCGACCGACCGGTGGCCTTTTGCCATCTGCCCTTCGAGGACGGCCAGCTTGTGATAAGCCGCGACAACGTTGCCCTCCCATTCCAGGTCACCCGCAGCAAAAGAGCTTGCCAGGGCGTGACCTTCGAGGAGGAGCCGCATCGCCGCGACCTCGCGGAAGCCATCCGCTGATACAGGCTCCACCTCGAAGCCTCGCTGCCCTTCGGCGACCACGAAACCTTCTGAACAGAGCCGGTTCAGGATTTCGCGCAGCGTGCTCACGCTCGCGTTGTGCTTGGCCCGGAGTGTTTCCAGCTTGAGCTTCTGCGACGGAAGCAGCCGGCCGAAGATGATGTCCTGCCTGATCTGTCGGTAAACCGTTTCACCGATTGTGTCCGTCATTTCATGCAGACCCGTCGTAGTGGGAGCGCCCCCGCACCCCCAGCACCAGTTCGTAGTCTTACCGTTGGCTAGACGACGCTCTATCCGATATTGCACGATTTATCGGCTAAAATACAGGAGGAGGGGTTCTGCCGACTACGACCGAAACAGGGGCTCGGGGCCCGAGGTCACGGATTGAATGGCATTGCCGACGTGAACGGAAGCATCACACATGACCTGATCGTGCTCGGCGGTGGTGGCGCTGGCCTCACCACGGCGCTGTTTGCTGCGGTTTTCGGGCTGCGGCCACTCATCATTGAAAGCACCGAATACGTCGGCGGCACAACTGCGCTTTCCGCGGGCTCGATGTGGGTTCCCAATACGGCGGCAGGCCGGAAGGTCAACCCAGCGGACACTGCCGCAAATGCCCTGGCTTACCTCGCAGGAGCTGTAGCGGATGAAGCAGCGAAACCGATGTTGCGGCGATTCATTGAGCTCGGCCCTAAAGCGGTGGAGACGCTTGAGCACAGTTCGCAGCTGCACCTGCGTGCCTTCGAGTACCATCCCGACTACCTGTCGCACCTTGAAGGCGCGACCGCAGGCGGGCGCGTGCTCGAACCGCTCCCGTTCGATGGCCGACAACTTGGCGTGGCCCTTGAACTCATCCGACCGCCAATTCCGGAGTTCACGCTGTTCGGCGGCATGATGGTGGACAGAACCGACATCTGGCACCTGATGCGATCAACGCGCTCGATCGCGTCCCTTCGTCACGGCATTCGCCTCCTCACGCGGCACGTCCCAGCTCTCCTTCAGGGAACTCGAAGCACTCGCCTGGTCATGGGCAACGCCTTGATTGGCCGGCTTCTCGCCTCCCTGAACGAGCGAAACGTGCCCATCTGGTGTCAGACCGACGCGCTCGAACTGATTCTCGACAAATCACGCGTGGTTGGCGTCACGGTCCAGCGCGCCGGCGCAAAGATGAACCTCGTCGCTCGAGCGGGCGTCGTCCTTGCGGGCGGCGGGTTCAATCGGAATCCCGACCTCCGCCGGAAGCTGATGCCCGACGTACCCTCGTTCTCTCCCACCGCACCAGGTAGGGGCCGCACCCTTGAGCTCGCACTCGCGCTGGGTGCGTCTCTTGGTCCCGAAGGGCAGGGACACGCTTTCTGGGCCCCCGTGTCGGTGAGAAACCGGAAAGACGGCTCGCAAGCCATTTTTCCGCATTTCGTTCTTGATCGGGCAAAGCCGGGCACTCTGGTCGTTGACCAATTCGGCCACCGCTTTCTGAACGAAAGCGCGTCCTACAATCTGTTTGCCAAAGCGATGATCGCCGCCCACGCAAAGCGGCCCTCGATTCCGGCTTACCTCATTGCTGATCACCGGGCAGTGCGCGCGTATGGACTAGGGATTGTCCGGCCGGGTGGAAGGGGCATCCGGCGGCTTGTAGATGATGGCTACTTGGTGAGAGCACCGACGGTGCATGCATTGGCCGACGCGTTGCTGGTCGACGGCGCTACTCTTGAATCAGCCATCGTTCGGATGAATGCATTCGCTCGCACCGGAATTGACGAGGACTTCGGACGTGGTACCACAGTTTACGAGCGCAACCTCGGCGACCCACAAGTGGGTCCAAATCCAACGCTCGGTCCGATTGAGACACCTCCATTTTACGCGGTACGCCTCTATCCCGGCGATATTGCGGCGAGCACTGGATTGCTCACCGATGCGGACGCCCGCGTTCAAGGAAAGGCTGGCCCTATTCGCGGACTGTTCGCCGTCGGCAATGACATGCATTCGATCATGCGCGGCGCGTACCCTGGCCCCGGGGTGACGCTCGGCCCTGCATTGGTTTTTGCGTATGCTGCGTCCAAGGCCGCTGCGCAGGATCTTTCCACTTCTCGCGCGCAACTAGGTCAAGTACCACGAGGCGCTACATGAGCACGGGGCAGGGATTCCTGGGCATCTTCAACGACGTCCCAGCCGCAGCGGAGACCGATTATCTTCATTGGCTCACGCGCGAGCACACCCAAGAACGCCTGAGTGTGCCAGGGTTCCTCCGTGTCCGGGTGTTTCGCACCGAAAAGGAAGAGAAAACGGGCTATTTCATCCTTTACCGGCTACGGCATCCCGACGTGATCGCCAGTGAAGCGTACTTGGCGCGCCTCAATGCGCCGACCGAATGGTCGCGCCGCATCATGCCGGTACTGAAAGACTTCAGACGTGCCGGAGGCCGTGTTGTTCACGAGGCGGGGGACGGCGAAGGCGGCACTGTCCTTCCGCTCGTTTGTGCCCAGCCTGACACCGAGGCCGTCATGGCCGCAATGGACAAGATCGTAACGATGGACGGAATAGTGTCGGCGCGCTTTTTCGAATCGGACAAAGTCGGCACTGCCACCCCTACGACCGAAAGGGCGACGCGATCGGGCGACGGCACGTTCGACGCGCTCCTGGTGGTGGAGGCACTGACGGACGCGGCTCTCGGCGGGGTTAGCGACGCGCTCCGACCGATCGTAAACCTGGGTCACTCCCTGCAGTACTACCAGATCTTCGGCCTTCATGAGTCGGATCCCTGCTAATTCGTTGGTGATGACCCGCCCAGGTTTCGAGAGCGTACATCCATCATTCATTCGTGAGCCGCCGTCAGCCGCCCAAATTGATGCATATGGACGCCGGCTTTGGGTCCATCGCGTCATTTCGAGCGCGGAGTCGCCTTGACCGCTTCGCCCCAATGAACGGACGTGCCGGGCCGTGATTGGCTCGTCCGAGTCTGCCAGGAAGCGACATGTGCACCGCAGCAAAATGTATCGCTATTCGATAACCTCGTCGGCGCGGGCGAGTAGTGTTGGTGGGATCATCAACCCGATCGCCTTGGCGGCCTTTAGATTGATGACTAGCTGAAATTTTGTCGGCTGCCCGACGGGCAGATCGGCCGGCTTATCGCCTTTGAGAATGCGACCCGCGTATGTTCCCACCAGGCGATAGCCATCAGCAATGTCATAGCCGTAGCTCATCAGACCGCCCGCCTCGACGTACTCGCGCCGGACATAGATTGCGGGCACACGATATTGAGCGGCGAGCGCGGCAATCTGCTTTGCTCGGGTGAGATAGAAAGGACTCGTTGTAACCAGGATAGCATCGGCCCGCTGCTGGTCCAGTAACTTGAACGCCGCCTTGAGTTCGCTATCGATGCTGGCTTTGAGGATAATAAGTTGCCGTCCCAATTTGTCCATTGCTTCGCGCGCTTGGTTGAGTTCATCACCGGCATTATCCGGATTGAAGAGCATCGCGATCGTCTTAGCGTTGGGGACGACTTCGTGCAGCAGACCTAGATCTTTCTCTATCAACTCAAAAACCAAGGTGCTGATGCCTGTCACGTTTCCGCCCGGGCGGTTCAAGCTGGCCACAAGACCCACTCGGACAGGGTCAACCCCCGTGTTGAACACGATCGGAATTGATGAGGCCTTCATTTGCTGGAGGAAGCTGGCTTCGCCGGTGACGCCGACTACAGCTATGGCCTTAAGTTTGCTTGCAGCCAGTTCCGTCAATAGTGCTGGCATTCGCTCATATCGAGCTTCGGCAAAGCGATACTCGATCGCCAGATTGCTGCCCTCGATGTAGCCGCTTTCCCCGAGGCCGCGGCGGACGGCAGCCAGCATCGCCGCGTCTGTTTCCGCTGACCTCGAGCTGAGATATCCGATTACGGGCATCGATGGCTGCTGCGCGCGCGCAAATAACGGCCACGCCGCCGTGCCACCGACGAGACCAATAAATTCTCGTCGCTTCACTGGGCTCCCCCTCGGTCAAAGGACCGTACCGTAGCACATTGTTGGAAGATCTGTTGTGCATCACAGCAAATTTGGTCCGCCAATGTCGCCTAGGGGTCAAACCCGGCCCTCGGGGCGCCGTCGCGACACTTCCGCTTAGCTGCCGTAAGCAGCCCTCATTTAGGCGTCGCCAGAGGTCGCAAATGTGCCATTAATGTATGGCCCGGCCGTGCGTTGCAAGACGGAGTTCCAAGACCGACGAACGTGAGAGCTGCAACAAATGTATTAGGCCTCTAACGTGGAGCATTTGCTCCGGGCCATCATGGGTATCCGCGCGCATCCAGGCTGACTAGCGGAAAGACCTCGAAGGGCCATCATGGCACCCAGCCTCTTGGTTGCGCCGGGCAGACCGTTCGTC